>Ga0187772_10001989_pt1 | contig 9975 bp, 8 predicted proteins | sample 0116_SJ02_MP15_2_FD_133137 | JGI IMG/M metagenome (GOLD analysis project Ga0187772, IMG submission 133137) | Tropical peat soil microbial communities from peatlands in Department of Meta, Colombia - 0116_SJ02_MP15_20_MG | ecosystem: Environmental > Terrestrial > Soil > Wetlands > Peat | place... | reverse complement strand
GGAGTTCTCGACGGAGCATCCCCAGATGATGCGGGCGCGCTTGGAGATCTTGGAGCCGACGAGGGCGGCGGCCTTCTCGGCCTCGGAGACGGTCATGGTGGGGCCGCCGATGACGCGGACGAGGGCGCCGGTGGCATCCTTGAGCTCGACGGAGCCGAGGAGGGGGGAGGTGAGGGCCTCCTGGACGGCCTCGGTGACGCGGTCGGTGGCGGACTCGGACTCGCCGAGCCCGATGAGGGCGACGCCGCCGTCCTTCATGACGGTGAGGATGTCGGCGTAGTCGAGGTTGACGAGGCCGGGCCTAGTGACGATCTCGGTGATGCCCTTGATGGCGGTCATGAGGACGGCATCGGCGAGCTTGAAGGCGGAGTCGAGGGGCATGCGGGGGACGAGCTCGAGGAGCTTGTCGTTCTGGATGACGATGGTGGTGTCGCAGACGCGACGCAGCCGCTCCAGGCCGTCCTTCGCCAGCTCCATCCGGACCGCGCCCTCCGCGGCGAACGGCAGGGTGACGACCCCCATGGTCAGGGCCCCGGCTTCCTTCGCGAGTCGGGCGACGAGGTGGGCGGAACCGGTCCCGGTCCCGCCGCCCATGCCGACCGTGACGAACGCCATGTGGGAGCCGGAGAGGAAATGACGGATCTCCTCCTCGTTCTCGCGGGCGGCCTCCTCGCCGACCTCGGGGCGGGCGCCGGCGCCGAGCCCCTTGGTGGCGCGGCGGCCGATGAGGATCTTGCGGGGGGCATGGATGGTGAGGAGGTGCTTGGCGTCGGTGTTGATGGCGCACATCTCGGCGCCCTGGATCCCTTCCTCGACGCAGCGGTTGATCGTGTTCGAGCCGGCCCCGCCGCAGCCGATGATGCGGATGTTGACCTTGAGCGTCTCGGCCAGCTTCGCGAGCTCGGCGTCGTCCGCGCTGGCGTACGAGGGCTCCGACGGGCGCTTCTCCTCACTAAGGGCTTGGTTCTCCTGGTGCTTCGCGATCGCTTCCTGGATGATCGACTTCATTGCTAGCTCCCCCGCTTCGGGCGGAAACAGGCGAGCGCTGCCGAGTTCCGTACTCCGCGGAACTTCCGATAAACTCTCCATTCGTGTGGAACGGGGGGTCCGGGGCCCGTCGAGGGCCCTCCGGGGCATCGGCCCGGAACGGGAGCGGAGGGCGGGGTACGATCCGGGCCCTCCCATCGCGTGGGAGGGGTCAGAGACCCTCGTCGGGATGCGACCGTGACGACTCAGGGTCGGGGCGGCTCCGCCCGGCAGGGGGAAGCGGTCGAAGAAGCGGGCGCGAACGGACCGGTCGACGGACCTCGCCCCGAAGCGGTGTATCCGACGCCCTCCGCTCCAGGACCCCCAGCCCCCTCCCGGGGATCTGACACAGGAGTCGCTCGTTGCCCTCCCGCCCCCTCTCGAGATCTCGCCGAGCTCGATCGCCCTCGCGCGCGGCCGCATGCGGAGATATATCCGAAGGGATCGTCCTCGCTAGTATGCCCACGCGAAAGGTGCTCGCCGCGATGCAGATGACCCTCGACGGGGTCGCCGAGTGGCCGGACTACGGCGAGGCGAACGAGGGGGATGACTCGGATTTCTGGGAATCGATGTACGCCCGCTACTGGGACTCGGTCGACACCCTGCTGCTGGGTCGGAGAACCTACGTGAAGTGGTCGAGCTTCTGGCCCGGGGTCCAGAAGCAGAAGGATGCGGGAACGTACCCGCGCCGGTTCTCGGCGTTCGCGGACCGCGCCGAGAAGGTCGTCTTCTCCCGGACGCTGACGTCGGCTCCCTGGGAGAAGTCCCGGATCCTCCGGGGCGACCTCTCGCAGGAGATCGAGCGGCTCCGGTCGCAGCCGGGGGGAGACCTCCTTCTCGTGGGGGGGCCCCGGCTCGCTCAGGAGTTCGTCCGACGGGGATTGTTCGACGAGGTCCGTTTGACCATCTATCCCAGCGTGGTGGGACGCGGCAAGCCCCTGTTCGAGGTCGACCGGTGGCCCGACAACCCCGACGACCGGATCCCGCTGGGCGCCCCGCGGCGGCACGATTTCCGCCTCCTGGACGCGAGGCCCCTCCAACGGGGCGGAGGTGCGGTCTTCCTCCACTACGCCCGGGCGACCGACTGACGGCCCGCCCCCGAGTGCGGGCACGGATGGGGACCGACCCGTTCCGACCGAGTCCCCGGGACGATCCCTGACCGCGGTCCGGGGGAGCGGACCGATCCCCCCGACCGTCGGCCGGTCGGCTCAAGGGAGAAACGCGCCCGTGCTGGGATTCGAACCCAGGTCTGAGGCTCCGCAGGCCTCTAGGATAATCCAATGCAGCGGACCGGGGGTGGTGCCCCGATTCCGTAGCTACCCCACACGGGCATCGTGTTCGTCGGTGACGGCCGTCCGCGGCGAGCGGGGCCGTCTATAAAAGCCCGGGCTCGGCGGAGGGGGCAGGCGCGCCACACTTTATACCGGCCCGCGCGTCCCGACCTGCGGAGGGCCGATGCCGACGGACGAGCGCGGTCCGTGGGAGGCGCTGCGCCGGCTCCCGATGGGGCAGCGCCTCGAGATCACGGACGAACACGGACGAGCGTGGTCCGGCTGCGTCCTCCCGTCGCACGACTTCTCCGGCGACCGTGTGCTCACGCTCAAGCTCGACAGCGGCTACAACGTGGGCATCACCGTCGGCCCGGGCGTGACGTATCGGCTGCTCGGCGGGCCGCCTCCCGCCGACGGCTCGCCCGCCCCGCGCTCGCCGCCGGTCGACCCCGAGACGCGGGGCGTGGCCCTGCTGACGACCGGCGGCACGATCGCCTCCCGGGTCGACTACGAGACCGGCGGCGTCCGCCCCGTGAGCGACCCGGGCGAGATCCTGGCGTTCTACCCCGAACTGGCGCGCTCGGGACCGGTCCGTATCGTCCGCGTCTTCGACAAGATGAGCGAGGACATCGGGCCGGACGACTGGCTCGTGCTGGCGAAGCATGTTGTCGAGGCGTTCGACGCCGGCGCCGAAGGGGTCGTGATCGCGCACGGCACCGACACGCTCGGCATCTCCGCCGCCGCGCTGAGCTTCCTCCTGAGCGACCTGCCCGGCCCCGTCGTCCTGGTCGGGGCGCAGCGGTCGCCGGACCGCCCGTCCTCCGACGGTCCCTCGAACCTCGCGGCCGCCTGCGCGGTCGCACGGGACCGCCGCCTCGGCGAGGTGGTCGTGGTGATGCACGAGGGGCTCTCCGACCGCCGGTTCGCGATCCACCGGGGCTCCCGCGTCCGGAAGATGCACTCGAGCCGGCGGGACGCGTTCGAGAGCCGGAACGGTCCCCCGCTCGGGTCGGTCGAGGACGACCGGGTGACCCTCTCCCCCGAGGTCCGTCCGCCGGGCCGGGGCCCGGCCCGGGTCGACGGCCCGATCGACCGGCGGGGCGCCCTCCTCTGGGCGTTCCCGGGGATCACCGGGGAGCAGGTCGCCGAGTTCGCCCGGGGCCTCCGCGGCGTGGTGCTCGCCGGCACGGGGCTGGGGCACGTGCCCCACACGTTGCTGCCCTGGATCCGGTCCGCCACGTCCGAGGGGGTCGTGGTCGCCATCACGACCCAGTGCCTCGAGGGCACGACGGACCCGTACGTCTACTCGACCGGCCGGGAGATCCTCCGGGCCGGCGCGGTCTACCTCGGGGACATGCTCCCCGAGACCGCGTACGCGAAGCTGCTCTGGGCCCTGGGGCACGAGCGGGCACCGGACGCGGTCCGGGAGCGGCTCCTCCGTGACCGTGCGGGCGAGTGCTCGCCCCGCCACCGGCCGGACGGTGAGGCATGAAGGCCGGTCTCGAGGTCCACCAGCAGCTCTCGACCGGCAAGCTGTTCTGCGGCTGTCCGTCCGAGCTCACCGAGGAGACGTACCCTTCGTTCCTCCGGCGGCTCCGCCCGGCCCAGGGCGAGGACCGCTCCGTCGACGTCGCCGCCGCCTTCCAGGCCTCCCGGGGGCTCACGTTCCGCTACGAGCCGGGCCCCTCGTCGTGCCTGGTCGAGCTGGACGAGGAGCCCCCGCATGACCTGAACCCGGAGGCGCTCGACGTGGCGCTCACGTTCGCGCTCCTCGTCGGCGCGCGCCTGGTCGACGAGATCGAGGTGATGCGCAAGATCGTGGTCGACGGCTCCAACACGGCCGGCTTCCAGCGGACCGCGCTGGTCGCCGTCGACGGGGAGCTCTCGGTCGGCGACCGGCTCTACGGCATCCAGTCGATCTGCCTCGAGGAGGACGCGGCCCGGAAGGTCGGGGAGAACGACGCGGAGGTCGTCTACCGTCTCGACCGTCTCGGGATCCCGCTCATCGAGGTCGCCACCGCCCCGGACATCACGTCGGGGACCGAGGCCCGCGCCGTGGCGGAGGAGATCGGGGCGCTGCTGCGGGCGACCCGTCGGGTACGACGCGGGATCGGCACGATCCGCGAGGACCTGAACGTCTCGACCGAGGGCGGCAGCCGCATCGAGATCAAGGGCGTCCAGGAGCTCCGGCTGATCGCGACGTACGCGGAACGGGAGGAGGCGCGGCAGCGGCTCCTGCTGGAGGTCCGGGAGGCGCTGCGGGCCCGCGGGGCCCACGTCCCGGACGGCGAGCCGGTCGACCTCTCCTCGGTCTTCTCGGACCTTCGGTCCGGCCCGCTCTCGGCTCCCTCGCGCCACGACGGCGTGGTGCTCGGGCTCGGGCTGCCGGGGTTCGGGGGTCTCCTCGGTCCCCGTCCCGGCACCGAGGAGCGTCTCGGCCGGGAGCTCGCCGACCAGGCCCGCTCGGCGGGCCTCAAGGGCCTCGTCCACTCGGACGAGCTGCCGGGCTATGGGGCCACCGACCGGCACGTGAAGGCCGTGCGGGAGCGGCTGGCCCTCTCGGAGGCCGATGCGTTCGTGCTCGTCGCAGGCCCCTCCCCGCGGCTGCTCTCGATGGCGCTCGCCCGCGTGCTGGGCCGGGCGGCCGCCGCGCTGGAGGGGGTGCCGGGCGAGACCCGCGACCCGCTGCCGGACGGCCGGACCCGGTACTCCCGCCCCCTGCCGGGGCGGCACCGGATGTATCCCGAGACCGACATCCCGCCCGTCCCGGTCACCGCGGCGTTGCTCGACCGGGTCCGGCGCGGACTGCCCGAGCGCCCCTCGGAGCTCCAGGCGCGCCTCGCCCGGGTGCACGGGCTCGGGGCGGAGGTCGTCCGTCAGCTCGTCTACGGCGGGCGCGTCGACCGGTTCGAGGCGCTGACCGCCCGGGGCCACCCGGCGGCCCTCGTGGCCCGTCTGCTCTCCCAGGACCTGCCCGCGGCGGCCGAGGCCGGGGCGGTCGCGGAGCTCGACCCGTCGACGGAGACGCTGGACGAGCTCCTTCGCGCCACGAGCACCGGCCGGATCGGCAAGGAAGGGATGCCGGCCGTCCTCGCCGCGCTCGCCCGAGGAGCGCCCAGCGTCGACGCGGCGATCGCCACGACCGGTCTGGAGGGGCTCTCCCCCGAGGCGCTGCGGGAGCTCGTCGAGCGGCTGGTGCATGGCCAGGCGGAGCTGGTCCACGCTCGCGGGAACGACGCGTTCTCCCCCCTGATGGGGGACGTCATGCGCGAAGTGCGCGGGCGGCGGGACGGCCGCGAGGTCGCCGCGGAGCTGCGACGGGCGATCGAGCGCGAGCTCCACGGGACGGCGGGATGAGCCCGGGGCGGGCGCCCCGCCGCTCCGTCCCTCCCTCGCGACCGCTGCGGGCGGTCGTCACGGATGTCGATGGGACGCTGACCGACGCTCGCCGCCGCCTCCATGCCCCGGCGATCGAGGCGGTCCGGCAGCTCGAGCGGCAGGGGGTCCCGGTCGTGCTCGCCACGGGGAACGTCCTTCCGATCGCGCTCGCCGTCCACCGCTTCCTGGGGCTGACCGGGCCGATCGTGGCGGAGAACGGGGGCCTCACGTACCGGGAGGAAGGGCCACGGGAGGTGGTCGAGCGGCTGGCGGACCACGCGGTGGCGATGCGCGCCTACCGTACGCTGGTCCGGTCCGGTCTCCCGGTCCGGCGCCTGTTCACGGACCGCTGGCGGGAGTCCGAGGTGGCCTTGGAGCCGAACGTTCCGGTCGCGCGCGTCGCGCGCCTCCTCAACGGCCAGCCGGTCCACGTGGAGTCGACCGGCTTCGCGATCCACCTGATCGAATCCGGGGCGGGGAAGCGGCCGGCGCTCGAGCGCGTGCTCGCCCCGGCGGGGCTGTCGATCGGCGAGTGCGTCGTCCTGGGGGACGGGGACAACGACGTCGAGATGCTGCGCGCCGCGGGGTTCGGGGTCAGCTTCCCGTCCGCGAGCCGAAAGGCCCGGGCGGCCGCCCGGTACGTCACGCGGACCGAGTACGGGGACGGGTTCGTCGAAGGGCTTAAGGCGAGCCACATCCTCGTGTGACGGGTCCCTTCGGGAGGGACGGTTGTGCTCGTCGGTCAATGCGCGGCCTGCGGCTCTCCGGCCACCCTCGGATGCACGATCTGCGGGCGTACGTTCTGCCGGGAGTGTCTCGATGGGGACGAGCGGGTCTGCTCGGATTGCGCGACCCACCTGAAGCAGGCGAAGAACCCGGTCGATGCGCGGCCGCCTCCCTCCCGCCGCCTGTCCCGCCGGACGCCGGCTCCGGGCCGGATGCAGTGAGCGGGGGACCGCCGGGGCGGGCTCAGTAGTCGGCCCCGGGCAACACGAACCGGCCCTTGGGGGCCGTCCGGCCGAGCACGACCAGCACGACCCCCAGGATCCCGGTCCCGACGCCGAACAGCAGGACCGCCCAGCCGTAGGCCCCCCAGGTGGCGGAGAACCAGACCCCTTCCACCCGGTGGCCCCCCGAAGGCGCGAGCACGTGGAGCAGCACGTTGAGCACGACCGCGAGCCCCCAGCCGAGCGCGATCAGGAGACCGCCGGCGACGAAATAGCCGATCCGCTCGTCGCCCTGCCCGTCGAACGGGGGGACCGCGGGGGTCTCCTGGAGATCGACCACGACCTGGGACCGGCGCCCCGTCTATAGGGCTTGCGATGCGCGCCCTCGGCCGGCCCCGGCCGGAGCCCTACGGCCGGGCGGCCTCGAGGGCGGGTCCCGCTCCGGACGGGGGCTCGACGGTAGCCCCCGGGCTCCGGCGCGTCGGCGCGAGCACCGGCAGGTGGCGGAACTTCTCGTGCCGTCGGGGCCCGAGCACCTCCTCGCCGAAGACCACGAGCAGGCCGCCGACGATCGTCGCCGCGGCCGCGATCCAGAACGCGTACTGGAACGCCGCGTGGGCCGGCACCCCGGCGAACGGACCGCTGGTCACGAGGTACGTCGACAGCAGGGAACCGGCGATCGGCGCCCCCACGCTCGAGCCGAGGTTCCGGAAGACGTTGTTCATCGCCGTCGCCTGGCCCATGTCCTTGGGGTCGACGGTCAGCACGAGCAGGTTCACGATCGACGCGTTGAGGAGCGCCATCCCGGAGCCCACGACGAACTCGTAGACCATCGCCTGGTCCAGGGTCGTCGCCTCGGAAACGAGGTAGAAGCCGAGCGCGGTCAGCACCGCCCCGGCGAGCGCGAGCGGCTTGACCCCGGTCCGGGAGACGTAGATGCTCGCCACCGGCGCCACGACAATCATGGCGACGGCGAGGGGCAGGATGTCGAGCCCGGCGTGGAGGATGTTCTGGTGGTAGCCCCCGGAGGCCGGGAAGCCTTCCAGCTGGTAGATCATCGCGAACAGCGCGAGGAACATCCCCAGCCCGGCGACGGTGAGCACGATGTTCGTGACGGCCACGTTCCGCTCGCGCAGGAGCCGGCTGTCGACGATCGGCTCGCGTCCCTGGGCCCGCCAGGAACGTTCGGCCAGGACGAACGGCACGAGCAGCGCCGTCCCGGCGGCCGCGAAGCCGACGGTCGGCAGCGAGAGCCACCCCCAGGCCTGGCCCTCCGACAGCGCCGCCACCCAGCCGGTGAGCGCCCCGCCCAGCAGCACGGCCCCGAGATAGTCGACCCGCGCCGAAGGTCGGCGGTAGGGGGACTCCCGGAGGAACAGGATCACGGAGACGGTCAGGGCCAGGACGAACGGGATCGCGGAGTGGTACGTCCACCGCCAGCCGTACGTCTGCGAGACCCAGGAGCCGAGCGGGAGGCTCACCGCGAACCCGACCCCGAACATCGCGCTCAGGATCCCCTGGGCGCGGGGAACGAGCTCGCGCGGGAACTCCTCCCGGACGAGCGCCATCCCGAGCGGCAGGATCGTGAGCCCGATCCCCTGGACCGTTCGGGCCGCGACCATGAACTCGAAGTTCGGCGAGAAGCCCGTGACGGACACGGAGACCGCGTAACCCAGCATGACCCCGATGAGGACCCGGCGCTTCCCGTAGATGTCCCCGAGCTTCCCGATGACCGGGCTGAGCGCGACGCCCGAGATGGCGTAGGACGACAGGATGAGGCTCGCCTGGCCCTCGTCGATGCCGAACTCGCGCTGGATCGTCGGCAGGGAGGGGGTGAGCATCCCCTCGATGTACAGCACGGTCAGGGCGATCCCGGCGAGGACGAGCATGATCCGGACGGTGTACGCCGAGTCGAAGGTCTCGAGCGTGCGCGGTGTCGGTCCCTGGGGGAGGGGGGAGCCGGGGGCCCCGTCGGGCGGGGTCATCGGATCCTCCCCGTTCTGCGGGCCCGTCGCGCTGGCGCGTTCATCGGTCCGCGCGCGAACCCGGGCCCACTACTTAATGCGCGTCGGTCCGCGGGCGCGGCGGGAAGAACGGGCGCCGGGGAGCAATTCGGGACGGAGGGGGTTAGCACTATTTTATATACAAACGTAAACATATTAATCGTGAAATCGAGGGTACGCCATGACGAACGAGATCGCAGAGCGAGAAACGCAGATCGACCCGTGGACCGATCTCGAGCAGTCGTTCAACGACCTGCGCTCGAGAGTGTTCGACGCCTTCGGCTACGGCCGGCCGGCGTTCTTCGGCGGCGAGGTCGAGGAGGGCTGGCACCCGGCCCGCCTGGACGTCACGGACACGGGGGCGACGTTCGAGATCGTCGCCGAGATGCCGGGGATCCCGAAGGAGAAGCTCGACCTCCGGGTCCGGGGCGGGCGCGTGGAGATCCGCGGGGAGAGCGCGACGTCGAGCGAGGCGAAGGACGGCCGCTCGGTCCTCCGACGCGAACGGACCTTCGCGGGCTACTACCGGTCGGTCGAGCTCCCGGAGCCGGTGGTGGCCTCGGAGGCGAAGGTCAAGCTCGAGAACGGCCTGCTCGAGCTGAGCCTGCCGAAGGAGAAGCCGACCCCCGCGTCCGGCGAGGTCCGGATCCCCGTACCGTAGACCGACCGACCTCCGGTTACGGGGCCGAACGGCTCCGTAGCCGGCCCTCTTTTCCCGGCGCTACCCGAATCCCGGGAGCGACTTCGAGTCCCGTCCCCCGCCGGGGCGGAGCGACGCCTTGCGCAGCTCCTTCGGGGACTCGACCAGGCGGGTGAGATTGGCCGACTGCACGACGTACGTCGGAAGGCCCGTGTTGGGGTCGTTGCCGGCCCGAAGGACGTTCATGATCTCGAGGCGGACCTCGATGGTCGACCCGTCCTTGAGCTTCAACCGGAGCCGTCCGTCCCCCTCGACGACCTGGTAGTCGACGATCTCGGCGCTCGCGAGGTCCGGGGGGAGCGCCCCGCCGGGCCCGATCACGGGGACCCCCGCGCCGCGGTCCGGGACTTGAGGACGGCCCGCGGGTCCTCGCCGTCGACGGTCAGGCCGAGCGACACGCAGGTGCCGATCACCTGGTTCATCTTCTCCTCGATCGACCGGCCGAAGAGGTCGTCCCCCTTCGCCTGAGCGATCTGCCGGACCGACTCGAGGCTGACGTCGCCGACCGTCTCGGTCTTCGGCTTGCCCGAGCCCTTCTCCTTCTGGGCTTCCTTGAGCAGGAGGGCCGCGACCGGGGGCCGGCCGACCACGAGCGTGAACGCGCGGGTCGCGGGGTCGACCTTGACGACGACCGGCACGCGCATGCCCGC
>Ga0187772_10001988_pt1 | contig 9977 bp, 6 predicted proteins | sample 0116_SJ02_MP15_2_FD_133137 | JGI IMG/M metagenome (GOLD analysis project Ga0187772, IMG submission 133137) | Tropical peat soil microbial communities from peatlands in Department of Meta, Colombia - 0116_SJ02_MP15_20_MG | ecosystem: Environmental > Terrestrial > Soil > Wetlands > Peat | place... | reverse complement strand
GCCGAGAAGATCACCACAAGGATGATCAGAACAACTCCAGTCTTGATAGAACTCAGCGTCTGCCATGCCTGACGGACCGCTGAACGAAGAGTTAGGGCCATATGCCTTTTCCTTCGCATTGCGGGGATGCACGTTCTGCGCCAACTCAACGAGTCCATGAGAACCCTTTTCTCTTCAATGACTTAAACTCGGGGCGAGTGCGGCTGGCTCGTCACCGATGAGCCATAACACTCATCCCCAACTAAGACACTGCGGATTTCCCCCAAGCTCGGAAACCGCGTGATTCAAATCACATAGAAAGGTCCGGCGGCCCGAAATCCCTTCGCCCGTGCCGGTTTGGACGTGGGGCATTTCCCCAGTCCCACTGTGGGAGAAGGCCCATCCCTGAATTGATCAAGGCATCCTGTGGAAAATTGCATCACTCCGTAACTCCAAACCAAGCGCCACTGTTGCAATCACTTACAGTTCATCCGTGGGTCACTCCGCTAACGCAGCCACTAAAGGAGAGGCTCGTGCAATTGCATAGGTGGCAATGGTCCCGAAGTCTCCAAGTCGAGAGCAGCCGATCCCAGCAGAAACCTTCCCCCAGACCCTCCCCCGTTTACTTCAATTACTGGTGATGACCGCTGTGATCGCGGTCGTTCCGGCTTCGGCCAAGACGCATCCGGTTCCGCTCGACAAGAACACCGATTCGGCGAAATGCCTCGAATGCCACGAAGACAAGGGCAAGGGAAAGTTCGTTCACTCCGCAATCGCCACCGGATGCCTCAGCTGCCACGAGGTTCGGGTCAATAAGGACATCACGCGGGTCAAGCTGGTGACCACCACACCGTACAAGGTCTGCCTGACCTGCCACAGCGACAAAGATGCCAGCCAGCTGAAAGGCACCGTACACAAGCCGGCCGTGCGGGACTGCCTGGCCTGCCATGATCCGCATACTTCCGACAATAAGAATCAGTTGCTCAAGGCGACTTCGGGCGACGCGAACGACAATCTCTGTCTCAGCTGCCACAAAGAAGGTGTCAATGTTCCCGCGAAGGGGAGCCGTCACGCCGCCCTCGACATGGGGTGCGATACCTGCCACGTCACCCACAAGACGGGCGCGGACCTTACTCTCGATAACCGGTTTCATCTGACCAAGGCTGTTCCCGCGCTCTGCGTCGATTGTCACGATCCGAAAGACGCTGGTCTGCAGAAGGCACATCAAAATCAACCCTTCGGTACGGCGAACTGCCTGACCTGCCACGATGCGCACGATTCGGCTGTACCCAAGCTGATGGCAAAGTTCCTCCATCCGCCCTTCGCCGAAAAGTCCTGCGACACCTGCCACGCTGCGCCGAAAGACGGCAAGGTGGTGCTGACTCAGGCCGATCCGAAGTCGCTGTGCCTGACCTGCCACTCCGACAAGGCCGACCAGATTCAGAAGGCGAAAGTGCAGCACCCCGGAGCGGCCGGCGATTGCACCGACTGCCACAACCCGCACGCCGGCAACTCTCCCGGTTTTGTGCAGCCGGATCCGGTTACAGCCTGTCTGAACTGCCACAACGATCAGGCCGAACTTCGCAAGAAGCACTACCTCCATCAGCCGGCCTTTGAGCAGGGATGCGGAACGTGCCATGAGCCACACGGCGGCGACAATGACCACTTGCTTCGCACAGCGAGCGTGAACGCACTCTGCCTCGAGTGCCATGGCCCGGATTCGGAGCCCAAGAAGCTGGACAGCGAGCACCTGATCGCGATTTTCGATGCCAAGGTCAAGTTGCCCGGAAACTACTTCAACCGCGTGCCCGTTCTGCCACTGAAGTATGACTTGGGCCATCCCACGGCGAACCACCCAGTCTCGGATGTGATGAATGCGAAAACCAAAACGGTCGTCGCGATGAACTGCCTGAGCTGCCATCAGGCGCATGCCGGCAATGAACAGGGGATGCTGGTGAAGGATCAGCGGAACGACATGAATTTTTGCAAGAGCTGCCACGTGAACGGCCTTGATCTTTCGGACGTAAAGGTGGGAGGCCAGTGATGCTGAGTCGCCACGCAATTCGCCGCCACCGTAGCTTGACCGGGATTTGCGTCAGTCTGCTGGCGCTGGCCCTCACATTGGCCACGCCCGTTGCGGCCCAGAAGAAAAAACCGGCGGCCGAACCGGTGAAATACGGCGATCAGCGGACCAAGGCTTACTTCGACATCAGCCGCATCGTATGGCCCAATCCGCCGGCTATCGCGCGCATCCGCTTCATGGATCTGTTCACCGGCCAGAAGATCGATCCGACGCTATTTGGCAAGAAAAAGAAAAAGGCGACCTGGATGGACCGCATGGCCGGCGCCCAACAGACGCAAGACATCCGGATCGACAGCCTCCCGTTCCAGCTGATTCGCACCTACGGAGTCGCGGTTGACTCGACGGGAAAAATCTATGCCGGGGACCAGGGCGTGGGCGCGATCTTCATCTTCGATCCGGAGAACAAGGATCACGTCGAACTGATCGGCAACGGCAAGCAGGCCAACTTCGGGCTGATCGTCGGCCTGGCCATGGACGACACCGACCGCCTCTTCGTCACCGACGCCAAGTTGCGGCACGTGCTGGTCTTCAATCCCAAGCACGAGCAAGAAGCGGTTTTCGGCGCAGATGTTCTGGTTCGTCCGGGCGGCATCGCCATCGACACGGAAAATCGCTTCCTCTATGTCGTCGACAGCGGCAACGACGTGGTTGATGTGTTCGACGCCGATACGTTCAAGCTGCTCCGCCAGATCGGCAAGCCCAGTCATAAGCACGATCAGACCGACCCCGGGCTGTTCTCGCTGCCGGAATGCGTGGCCGTCGATGCCGACGGCAATGTGTACGTGACTGACACGTTCAACGACCGGCTGGAGATTTTTGATCCCGACGGCAACTTCATCAGCATGTTCGGCAAGAACGGCGACGGCCCAGCAGATTTCGAGCGGCCGAAGAGTATCGCCATCGATCCCGACGGGCATATCTGGGTGGTCGACGCCGGCCAGAATCGCGTGAAAGTTTTCACTCAAGAGGGCCGCCTGCTCATTTACTTCGGCGAGCAGGGATATTACCCCGGCCAGTTCATGGGGCCATGGGGCATCACGATCGACAAAAACAATCGCGTCATCGTGTCCGAGACCTTCCCCGGCCGCGTGCAGATGTTCCGTTATGTGACCGACGCCGAGGCGGACGCGGAGAAGAAGCGGCGCGAAGGCGGCACAGAGCAACAGCCAACGGCCGCTCCTGCGCCGAAAGCAGAAAGCCAGCCGGCGGCAAGCACGGCGGCAAAAGATTCAGCAGTGAAGTAGCGCGAGGCAAATATGCGCAACGACCGAAAAGAACGGATGGCAGGTCTAACCGGGATCGCTCACAGCGCTCGGGACGGCGCATCACGCCTGCTTCGCGAATCAAATTTCTGGCGCTCCATGGACGCCGAAAAGCAGGGACGGGCGAGAGTCCGGCCCTGGAGACTGCAGTCATTCATGTTGAAACACAATTCTAAGGAGGTTTGCGAACCTATGAAAAAAGCAATGTTAGTTCTGCTCATGGTCGTAGCCGTCGCCGCACTGGCCTCGGCGCAAGTGACCTACAAGGGCGGAGCCGACGTACTGGGCGCGCACAACGGCTACGGTCGCGGATGCGTTATGTGCCATGCTCCGCACAGTGGCGCGCTCGGCAACGGCAAAGCCACAACCGATCCCCAGAACGGTATGTATGCTCTGTGGGGTCAGGATCTAACCCCGCTGTATGGCAAGACGTTCGACTTCAGCGGCGACGGCACGGCGAACTACGCAGTGACTCTGCCTCCCGAAGGCGGCATCACCAGCGCGCATGATGCCAACACAGTCATCCTGTTCTGCCTGAGCTGCCATGACGGCGTGCTGACCTCGGTCGGCATGATGCAAGGACAGACGGTAGAGACTCTGCCCATCGTGGGCGGAACAGCTCCCACTCTGCTCGCCAAGGCAGCCCCCTCGGGCGGCACGCCGTATCAGAACGACCACCCGGTGGGCCAGAACGCCATCGTGAGCTGCGGCGGCCAGTACAGCTGGGATTGCTCGGGTGGCGGCAACACCGGCACCGCGATCACCATGAACGGCACGGCCTCCACGGCGTTCCTGACCAATTATTCAGGATCGTTCTGGAATGCCGGCGGCAACCCGCTGGCCACGTTCGGGACCACGGTGAATGCCGTGACCTGCACGACCTGCCACGATCAGCACAGCATGACGGCATACGCGAACAAGAAGGGAAGCTTCTCGACCATGTTCTTCATTCGCGGACAATACACCCCCAACGCCAATGGCAACGCAGTGGCGCAGTTCTGCCGCAACTGCCATGGCGGCGAGTCGAATGAGATGCACGGCCTGATGAATGTGCCGACCATCTAGTTTGCCAGTCGTAGTTCGGAGGAGGGAGCTTCTCCCTCCTCCGGTTCCTTCAACCGGTTCTGCAGTAAGAGCAGAGACGAAGAGACGAAAAGACGAAAGAGAAAGATCATGACGAAACACTTCACCGCCGAGGTCCTGATGCTGGCAGCAATCAGCCCGGCCTGGGCCCAACTTGCCAGCTCCCACGTGCCCACGGCCGCCGCAGCGCAGCCCAGCATCAGCGCTCCCGCGGAGCAGCCGGCTCGGCCTGTGGCGCGGGTGAACGGGGCGGTGTTGACCGATCGCGATCTGCTGCGGGAGGAGTACACGATTTTTCCGTACGCGCGCCAGCACAACGGCGTCCCTGCCGGAATGGAAGCCGACATCCGCTCCGGCGCAATGAAGATGATCGAGTTCGAAGAACTGGTCTATCAGGAAGCCGTGCGCCGCGGAATGACGATTACGCCTGAGCGCCTGCAGAAGGCGCAGGCGGAATTCCGCAAGCAGTTTGCCAGCCCGCAACAATACGACGAAGTGCTGAAGTCGGACTTCAAAGGATCGACCGCTGACCTCCGCGCCAAGATCCGGCGCTCCCTGTTGATCGAAGATCTGCTGAAGCGCGAAGTCGACGAAAAATCTGCCATCTCGGTCGTAGAGGCGCGCGAGTTCTACGACAAAAATCCGCAGCGCTTCCAGTATCCGGAAGCCTTCGCCTTCCAGAGCATTTCCATTCTGCCTCCTGCCAGCGCCAATGCCGCGCAGATCAAGGAAGCGCGCCGGCGGGCCGACGATGCCCTCCGCCAGGCGCAGGCGGCCAAGAGTTATGACGAATTCGGACTGCTGGCCGAGAAGCTCTCTGACGACGATTTCCACGTGATGATGGGCTACCACCAAGCTGCCGACCGCTCCAAGCTGCCTGCCGCGATCGTGAACACGCTGGCTGCCATGCAGCCGGGGCAGGTGAGCGGGTTGATCGAGTTTGACGCCAATCAGTACACCATCCTGCGCCTGAAAGAACACATCAGCGCGGGCAAACGGAACTTTGAAGAGGTGCAACCATCGCTGCGCGAGTGGCTTAAGAAACAGAAAGCCGAACAGCTGCGCCGCGAACTGGATGCACGGTTGCGCAAGAACGCGAAAGTCGAAGAGCTTTGACCATGACGGGCTGGCACAAACGCGCGGTGATCGGAATCGGCGCACTCCTGCTGGCCCTGGCAATCCCCGCGAACGCGCAGTTGGATGTTGGAGAAAATACCAGCCTCCGATTGAACGGGAATGTTTCGGTCGGATATACCGGCGATTACTCCAACCTCACCCCCTCGGACCACGGCTTTACTCCGGGCGGAAACGCCGACCTGAGCGGCTTTTACTACAGTCCCAACTTCCTTTCATTCGACGTGCAGCCTTTTTATAACCAGTCGCGATTGAACTCCACCTCACAGTCGGTGTTTCAGAGCAGCGGCGTGGGCGCGAGCGCGACCATCTTCGGGGGCAGCAATTTTCCCGGATCGGTGAGCTACAGCAAGCTGTTCAACGACGAGTCCGGCTTCATCGTTCCGGGCGTGGGCAATCTCGCCACCAGCGGAAACAGCCAGAACATCGCTTTCAACTGGGGCGTCCGAGTCCCCGATTATCCCAAGTTTTCGTTTCAGTTCAGCGACGGCACGAGCGCCAACTCGATCTTCGGCACCGATTTGAATACGACCGCGCACGTGACGACCCTTGGCGTTCTGGTCTCCGACGAGTTGGCGGGATTTGATCTGAACGGCGGCTACCAGCGCGGCAGCCAGAACGAGATGATCCCCGAGTTAGTCAGCGGCGAGCCGGCGGTGACTTCCGACTCGTCCGTGAACTCCTTCAACTTCGGAGCTGGACACAAGCTGCCGCTCGACGGCGCCTTCTCGGCGGGATTCAGCCGCTCTTACCTGAGCACCAATTACACCGGCGGCAACTACAACGGCACGATCGATACGGTTACAGGAACGGCCGGTTTCTCACCTATGCCACATCTGAACCTCTCGGTGAATACGCAGTACACCGACAATCTTTCCGGCCTGCTATATCAGCCCATCGTAACCTCCGGCGGCGTCGTACCCAGTTCACTGCTGAATTATTCCACCAACGCGCTGACCGTCACCGGGCAGGCCAGTTATTCGCTGGGGGTGGTGAACGTCATCGGAACCGCAAGCCATCAGGAGCAGACGGTGATGGGGCAGTCGATTTCTGCCGACACGTTTCAGGAGATGCTGAATTTCGGCAAGCCGCTCTTCCGTGGTTTCCTGAACGCGACGATCGGGGTAACGCAAAGCGCGGTGAATTACTCTCAGGATCCAACCAATCTGGGCGAGTTCGGAACGGTTTCGTATACCAAGAAAGTGCAAGGCTGGGAGTTCAGCGGCTCGGTCAACTATTCGCGCAACACCCAGACCGTGCTGTTGACCTACACTTCGTCAGGACAAGGCTACTCGGCTGCCATCGGACGCAGAATCGGTTTGCGCGGGCACTGGAACGCCAATGCGAGCGAGGTGAAATCGAGCTTCAACAATCTGGCTGGCTCCGGTAGCTCCAGCCAGAGTTACTCGACGGCGTTTTCCCTGGGCAACTATGGTGTGAACGGAGGATATTCGAAGGCGAGCGGAAACTCGATCCTTACGCCCAGCGGCCTGATCCCGTCGCCGATCCCGATTCCGACCGCGCAAACTATCCTGTTTAACGGTACTTCGTACACTGCCGGCGCCTTTGCCACTCCCGTCCGCGGCCTGGTTCTCTCGGCCAGTTACTCGCGGGCGAACAGCAACACTTTGGGAGCCGTCGCTGAATCGCAGACTTCCACCACCCAGCTGGTGACCTTGTTACAGTACAGGCTGCGGCAGGTCTGGATTCAGGGCGGTTATCTGAAGCTCAATCAGGGATTGAGTATTACTGGCCAGCCGCCGGCAATGAACGCATCGTTTTACGTGGGGATATCGCGGTGGTTCAACTTCTTCTGAGATCGATTCTGTCCTCGAAGCGCAGTCGCTCGCTTGTAGCTTGCGCCTTGTCTCTGGTTCTGGCGCCGGTTCCGGGAGCAGCAGCTAAATCTGCGAAATCGCAGCCCGTTGCTGTGCCCCAACTCGAACTGGAGGGCGGCCGCCGGCTCACCTTCGAGCGCAGCTTCTGGTCCGAGCCCGATGTCCGTCTGAAGCGCGGTTTCTGGAGCAAGGTTTTCGACATCGTGGCTGGCGCGCCCGACTTTCATGCGCTGATCAGTCCATATGAAGCGGTGACAGACTCGCGCGGGCGCATCATCGTGACCGATCCCGGTTCCGCGGGAGTCCACATCTTCGATTTTGCCGAGCAGAAGTACAAGTTCCTCTACCGCGAGAAAGGACGCGACGGCCTGGTCTCGCCGCAATGCGTCGCCGTCGACCGCCAGGACAACATCTACGTCACCGACTCCGAGTCGGGCAGGATTTTCGTCTTCGAGCCCAGCGGAAAATTTCAGCGGACGATCGGCAGCCTGAAGGGCGGCGAAGGCTACTTCAAGCGCCCGACGGGCATCGCTGTCGACTCCGACGCGCAGCGGATCTACGTCACCGACACCTTGCGCAACCAGATTTTCGTCCTCGATATGCAGGGCAATGTGTTGCAGACGATCGGCAAGCCCGGTGTGGGCGACGTGGAATTCAACTATCCCACCGAACTGCGGTTGGTGGGCGACGACCTGTTCGTCGTCGACGCCATGAATTTCCGCGTGCAGGTGCTCGACCGCTCGGGAGGTTTCCGCTACGCCATCGGCCGTATCGGCGAGCAGCAAGGTGAGATGTTCCGCCCGAAGGGAATCGGAGTCGACTCTGAAGGCCACATCTATGTGGTCGAAGCCGTGCGCGGCATGGTGCAGGTCTTCGATCAGCAAGGCGAGCTTCTGTATTACTTCGGCCAGCGCGGCAGCGGGTTTGGAGAGTTTCAGCTGCCGACCGGTTTGTGGATCGATCATAACGACCGTGTTGTTGTCGTCGACTCCTACAACCGGCGCGTGCAGGTTTTTCGCTACTTCGGACTGGCCAAACCGGCCGGGGGAGAGCAGCGTTGAGAGCCAGGCTCATCACGTTGGGGATCTGTACGCTGTTGCTGAGCGCAATGGCAGCCGCACAGATCAACTCCGATGTGCTCGGGGCGCACGACATGTCGCCGATGACCGGGGCTCCAATCACGGGAAGCCTCGGCAGCCCCTGCATGTATTGCCACGCTCCACACTCCGGCATCAACGGCAGTCTGGGAGTTCAGCCGACCCCGCTATGGAGCCAGAAACTATCGAGCGTGCAGACGTATCAGGTCTATACCAGCACGACGATGGTCAACAAGACCAATGCGTCGCCGCCGCTCGGCTCCAATAGCACGCTCTGCCTCAGTTGTCATGACGGCACAGTCGCGATGGGCACGCTGACGCCGTGGGGCCAGGTGCCAATGTCCGGCACACTCGCCGGAACGCCGGCCGACCTGGGTACGAATCTGCAGACCACGCACCCCTTCAGCTTCGTCACGCCGCTGCAAGCAGCGCCCGATATTTGGCCTTCGCTGAGCGCCAATCCGCCCACCACGCAGGACACAACCGGTGCCGTGCAGTTGATCAACGGAAATGTGGAGTGCGGCAGCTGCCACAATCCGCACGTGCAGAACATCGATCCCAATTCCGAGTTTCTGGTCATCAACAACTCCGAGAGCGCGCTCTGCCTCGCCTGCCACAACACCATCCCCAGCGGCAGCGGCATGGGTATGTCGGCGGTTGCGGCGGCCGGCGGTTCGAAGGCGGCGGCAAGCGCGAGAAACCCGCTGGCCAACTGGAGAACCAGCATTCACGCGACTGCGACCAATCGCGTAGCCACCCAGCCCGTGCTGGAAAACGACGGGGTTCGCCGCGTGGCCCGAACGGCGACCCTCGGACCCTACACTTCCATGCGGAACAATGGCTGCCTGTCGTGCCATGTGACGCACAATTCCGCCAGCTCTTTACTGCGCGGAACCTCGGACCAGGACTGTCTCAACTGCCACAATGGCGGAACCAATGTTTCCCCGCCGGCTCCCGATATCTCTGCCGAAATGGCGTTGCCGAAGATCAGTCACTCCGGGACGACCACGGCGGCCAACAACCTGCACACGGCGCATGAAGCCGACCTGCTGAACCACAACCGCCATGCGGCTTGCGTCGATTGTCACAATCCACACACCAGCAAAGCCGTAGGCCTGGGCTTTCCAGCGCCCCCGCAGATCCGGCCGTCGCAGGCGGGAGTCATCGGAATCAGCGCCATGGACGGCCGCAGCACGGTCTATCCGGCGGCGAATCAATATGAGAATTGCCTGCGCTGCCATGGCCCCAGCGCAGGAAAGACGAATCCTCCGGCTTTTGGATATCTGCCCGTGCGCCTGGTTTCGTCGGCCGATCCGCTGAACATCCTGCCGGAGTTCGTCCAGACGTCGACGTCCAGCCATCCGGTCATGCATGATCGCAGCAGCCCGTTCCCGCAGCCTAGCCTGCGGCCCAACATGCTCGATCTTGATGGCGCCCGGCAGGGCCGCGCCATGGGCACGCGCATTCTCTGCACCGACTGCCACAACAGCGACGATAACCG
>Ga0187772_10001987_pt1 | contig 9988 bp, 8 predicted proteins | sample 0116_SJ02_MP15_2_FD_133137 | JGI IMG/M metagenome (GOLD analysis project Ga0187772, IMG submission 133137) | Tropical peat soil microbial communities from peatlands in Department of Meta, Colombia - 0116_SJ02_MP15_20_MG | ecosystem: Environmental > Terrestrial > Soil > Wetlands > Peat | place... | reverse complement strand
GAGGCAGGCAATCAACCTGATGCAGGCCGCTGGCGCCTCTGGAGACCTCACGACAGAGTCCGTGAAATCTGTTTCAGGCGCCACCGTCAAGGCGCGGGTTGCGGAAATCATTGGCGTCGCCATAGCCGGCGACTTCGAAGGGGCGAGGACAAAGATGGTCGAGCTCACAAGGGTATACGGCATCCCGGAACGGGATTTCCTGAGATTCGCCAACGAGGCCCTAGGCTCGCTGAAAGTCCCAGACATGGCAGAGGCGATATCGATTCTTGCCGAGTACGACTTCCGGCTTGTTCAGGGGTCTCAGCCTGAGCTGCAGCTGACAGCGATGCTCGCCCAGCTCTCCTCCCTCAAGAAGAAGGCAGAATGAATTGGACCTCACCCTCCCCAGAGGCGTAGACGATGTGGAGCCTGATCGCTACGCCCGCCAGGACCGTGTGCGCAAGGCCTTCGAAGAGGTCTCGAGGCTCTACGGCTTCAAGGTGATGGAGCCTGCCTCGCTTGAGCACCTGAGCACGCTTAGGGCGAAGAGCGGGGAGGACGTGGACAAGGAGATCTACTCTTTCAAGGACAAGGGGGGGAGGGAAATCGGCCTCCGCTTCGACCTGACCGTCGGCATTACCCGCTACGTGTGCTCTCGCAAGGACCTTAGGCTCCCTGTGAAGCTCGCAGCCAGTGGCGGTATCTGGCGCTATGACGAACCGCAGTACGGCCGCTACAGATGGTCCCACCAGTGGGACCTGGAAGTGTTCGGGCCCCCGTCGGTGGGTGCGGACGCCGAGGTGATCGACGCAGGTGCAGCCATCCTACGGAAGTCAGGGCTCTCGGATTTCACCATTAGGATAGGGGACAGGAGGGTCGTCGAGGAATACATCCGGAAGCGGCTGGGCATAGGAGAGCAGGAGAGGGTCATAGAACTGATGCGCGCCCTTGACAAGGTGGAGAAGAAGACCACGGCGGAGCTCCGTTCAGAGTACGAGGCCAAAGGCTTCGATGAGAAACAGGTGGAGGGAGTGCTCGAGTTCGGCCACCTTCGGGGTATCCCCGACAATGTCTTGGGGAGGGCCTCCGAACTGAAACTGGATTCTGTGTCAGAGCTGAGGGCGCTGGCAGACGACATCGATTCGAGGGGGCTCAGGAACGTGGAGTACAACATGAGCATCGTGAGGGGGATAGACTACTATACTGGGATAGTCTTCGAGGCAGCCGACGCAAAGAACCCGAGGCTCGGTTCACTGTTCGGAGGTGGCAGGTACGACGCACTCCCGAAGATATTCGGGAGACAGGACCTGTCTGCCACTGGCGCGGCCGGCGGGATAGAGCGCACCGCCATGTCACTCGGGGAGTCTGGAGGGCTCCCCGCACCCGTCGCCTACGTGGCTGTCGCGGGCGCCTTATCCCCCTACGCCCTCATGGTCCAGAAGACGCTGAGAGAGGCTGGAGTCTCCTGTGAGGCATCCTTGGTCCCGAAATCATTGTCGAAGCAGATGGAGGATGCAGGCCGCCTCGGCGCGGCCTGGGCTCTTGTCGTAGGGGAGAAGGAGGCAGAAACCCAGTCGGTGACTCTGAGGAATATGAAGAGCGGGAGTGAGGAGCGCGTCCCCCTTGAGGATGCGCTGAGGCGGGTAACTGCACCTTAGCGAGAGGAATTCATGAAGATCTAGGGTCAGAAGCTGCTATCGCGCCTTCTAACATTTCGGGACCCATCAGTAACGTCTTCGCTGCATCCTACCTGGTTTCCGAATCCGAGGCGTGTCAACGTTGCTCTTGACCAGTTTTTCTAAAATTCGTCCCAAATCCCCGTTTCTGTACCATGCAAGAGGTCCCTGGAAAAAAGACTTCTTCGCGCCTCTGGGCGTCTGGTGATGAGAAGTAAACGCGATTCTCCAGTCGTGAAATTGGTTTCAATCCGGCGGGAGTTGTGCATGAAGCCTAGTCAGGTCTATTCCGCGTCGCTTGTTGTACCAGTAGGATGCGGTATAGATGGCAATTGGTATCACGACTAGGGCGGCCGTGAAGGCCTCGGCAGACCCGGCGAAGGGGCCTATCGCAGGGTTGGTCACGCTGTTATAACCAAGGTATGCGAAGAGTGTCGCTGCGACTACCCCGAGGACAGACAGTATCGGGAACCTGCTTCGCTTCCCGTGGGAAAGGCTGTAGATGTCCTTTCTGGTGTAAGGCAGCAGTATTGCGCTCAGGGCTGCTAGGAACCAGACCACGCTGTAGAAGAAGATGGCGTTCACCTGGGCCGTAATGAACGAGGTGAAGTAGGTGAGGTACATGGGCACAATCGCCAATGCAGTCGCAAAGGCTATCGCGGTCGTCGGGGTATGAAACTTGGCGCTGACAGCGGCGAACTTGGATGGGATGACCCTGTCGAATGACCAGGCGAGGAAAAGCCTCCCGATGAAGGTGAGGGCGAGCCACGACCAACCTATGTTTCCTATGAACAGGCCAACCACCAGCAGCCAGATGAGGATGCTGTTAGGATACAGCACCGAAGCGAACGCTGTCGGGACGGTCGCGGTGTGGTTATTCACCACAGTCCAAGCCTCGATGAATGGAATGCCGATGCGACTGTCAAGTAGATACGTAAGTCCGAACCACACAGCAATGGAGAAGACTTCAGCCAGGACTAGACCGTAGAGAAGCGACCTTCGCGGCCCCCTGATTTCCCCTCCCACCAACTGCATGACCGGGTAGGGTCCGATGCTCACGAATAGGAGGGGTACCACGGCGCTCAGGTTCGACAGGGAGCTCCCGGGGGTGTATCCGCTGGAGGCAGCCTTGCTCATGACTCCACTGACACCTCCGCTAAAGTAATTACCATAGGATGATGCGAACTGGGAGCTGCTGCTGGTGAGGAATACAAAAAGTACCAGGACCATAGCCAGGGCCCCGTAGGCAAAGACAGCATACAAGGCGTACTTCATGAGTCTCCCGCCCACCATTACAATCACCGCCCCTACGAGGAGGATGATCAGACCAGCCGCCATGAGCGTCCAGAGCGAGCCAGTAACACTCGGGGTCATCGCATTTCCAAGGTTCGTCATCCACCCGTTGTTCAGGACCTGGCCCGTGAAGGAGAGCTGTGTTCCAGCCTCAGTGAACGCCCAGTAGGACCCGGTCCCGGCTGAGATCAGCAAGGCTACGAAGAAAAGAAAACTCGCGGCGAAGCCCACCGGGCTTGAAATTACCCTAGAGATGAAAACGTAATCCCCCCCTGTCTTTGGCATCGCGACCGTCAGCTGCCAGTAGAGCAGTACAATCACGACAGCTATCACAGCCCAGACGGCCAAGCTGGCGTAGTAGTTGACATTCAGGTAGGAATCAGGAGTGACCCAAAAAATCCCGGCCCAACTCGTTAGCCAGGGGAAGAACACAACGGCCCATGCGAAGACGTCGAAGGCAGATAGGTCCTTGACCACACCGGTCGCGTCGCGCACGAAGGTACCGCTTGACAAACTCGCCCGTCTAGACATGGCGTATCAGAGATTAAGAACTTCGCTGGCGTTGGCAAAGAAGACACGCCTGAGCTGCCTTTTCGAGAGGCTCGCGGCGCAGACCCTGCCTATCTCCACGGAGGGGTCGTGAAACGGTATGTCTGATCCGTACATGACGCGCTTCTCGCCTAGGAGTTCGACAGCTTCCCTTATCTTGCTGTGCATGGGCATTCCACTTGTTTCAAGATAGACGTTGGCCAGGCGCTTTGCGACGCCGATAGCCGATTGGATGTATATGCCATGGCCGTGGCCCATGTGCAGCATCACCACCTTCACGTCCCGGTAGTTCTCGGCCAACTCCCCTATGCTCCATGGCAACGAGAAGGGAGGGTGGCCGGAATGTACGAGGACGGGAACACCGGCAGAACTTGCTTCATCCATAATTGGATGGACTATCTCGTCGTTGGGAAGGAAAGCGTGCAGGAGGGGGTGAAGTTTGACCCCCTTGAAGCCCCACTCGGTTAAGGCCGTCCTAACCAGTTTTCGGGCGCCCCGCTTCCGGGGGTCGGGCCATACGCATCCGAACAGTTCCTTTGGATGCCTTGCAACAGCCTTCTTGACCAGTTCGTTGTCCAAGGAGAAGACGACCGATTTGGAAACATTGTAGAGCTCCATCGAGCGAAGAAGCTCCTTATCGTTGCAGGCTACGTTGGCCCATCCTCCGAAATCGCCCAGGTGTGCGTGTGCGTCGATCTTCTCGCCCTCGTATGATTCGGGAATATTTTTCAGAGGCCTGCTTCTGGTCATGCCAGGCGTGAGCCGTCGATTCTCTTGTCCTATCAGCGTTTCCGAATCCCCTCGAAGGCATACCGAACCCTGTTCCCGTCTTAGGAGTTGGGCCTAAACTTCGACCTTTGTTGCTTATAGGGCCGTTCTCATGAGTAGAACTTTACACCCATTGAGGCTACCCTCTGAGGCGTGAGACGTAGAACCATAGCGTTGGTGGGAATCGCCATCTCGGCTTTCGTTGCCTTTGCTTTCTTTGCCCCCATATTCTCTGTTACCACTAATTTCGCCGAATGCGGCTATGGCTGTTTCTCTCATTACCAATATACTTCCCTTACGGGTGTGCTAGCTGGGCATGGGGGATACTATTTCGAAGGGCACTACTCGGTTCATTGATGGTTAGAGATAACGTCCAACCCCGCCAAGATCGCCGGTAGGTCCTCCTGAATGCCATATCACATAGAGACGAAGCAGACTGAGCGGACCTCTAAGCAGACATTTCTTGGCACATTGCACAGTCAGAGCGTAGTCCGCACGTCCAGCAAGAGAGGGCCATGTCGCGGGGATTCCAAAGAGAGCATAATCTTTAATCCAAGCCCCTCGGCCGAATGGCAGCGGCATGGAGAGAGCGATCGTTCTCGTCAATCTGAGCCCAGGCACCGAGGAGGCGAGCATCACTGCCCTCAGGGGGATGGCAGGAATCAAGTCCGTCTATCAGCTCTACGGCCTCTACGACCTGCTCGTGATGGTCGAGGGCCCAGACGACGCTACAGTCAAAGGCATAATCGCCGACAACCTCAGATCGAAGCCTGGCGTGGTGTCGACGATCACGATGAAGATACTCTCCTAGAACATCAACGTTTTATCTCGTTCAACGGCCCCAGCCTGTCATGTCACCCAGGATCATGGTGACGGGGGCCGTAGGCCAGATCGGCTCTGAGCTCGTTGTCGCCCTGAGGAAGGCCTACGGCGATGGGAACGTGATTGCGACCGACAAAGCCGTCACCCGCGCCCAGGTCGTGCCGGGTGTCCTCGAGCAGCTGGATGTCATGCACCTATCTTCAGTCGAACGTGCGATCAGGGCCCACAAGATCGACACCATCTACCATCTAGCGGCCATACTCTCGGCTGTTGGGGAGGCGAATCCTGACCTCGCCTGGGACATAAACATGGGGGGGCTCAAGAACATCCTCGACGCGTCCGTCCGTCAGGGCGTCCGCAGGGTATTCTGGCCGAGCTCCATCGGGGTCTTCGGGCCCGATGCGCCGAAGGTCAAGGCTCCCCAGGAGACGGCGCTGAACCCGACGACTATGTACGGTGTGACTAAGGTGGCGGGGGAACTCCTTTGCGAGTACTACTGGCTTAAGCATGGGCTCGACGTCAGGAGCGTCCGCTATCCTGGGCTCATAAGCAGCGAGGCGAAGCCGGGAGGAGGCACTACCGACTACGCGGTCGAGATATTCTACTCCGCCATCCAGACAGGCCACTACACCTGCTTCCTGAGGGAGGACACCGTACTCCCCATGATGTACATGCCTGACGCCCTCCGCGCAGCCATAGAAGTCATGGAGGCGGAAGCGGCAAGGGTGAAGCTGCACAGAGGATACAACGTCGCTGCATTCAGCTTCTCGGCAGGGGCCCTCGCCGCTGAGATAGCGAAGCACGTCCCTGGATTCAGGGCGTCCTACGCCCCGGACACCCGTCAGGCAATAGCAGACTCCTGGCCCAGGTCCGTAGACGACTCGTCGTCCCGCAGGGACTGGGGGTGGAAGGAGGAGTACGACGTGCCTGGCATGGTTTCCGACATGCTCGCCAGGCTGCGCCAGAAGCTTTCGGAAGGGGAAAAGCCAAATTCCCGCAGGATACCTCCTGACTAAATCGTTAATTGGTAGTATGGGCACATCTGAAGTCGACCCCAGGACCCCGACCGAGGACAACTCCCGGCCATGGACGTATCGGAACTGCTGTTCTCTAAACTAGAATTATCCTCCTCGGCCTCGAGGGGGGTTGCAGGATGGGGCTCGGTCGCCACAGGACGAAGACGCAAAATGGCCTCGCCTCTGCATTCATCATCATGTTGTTTCTGATCGTCTTGCCAGGACCAGCCGCGCCGCTCCACGTATCAGGAACGATAATCGACAATGTCGTCTCGGTTGCCGTTTCAAGGACCAACCAGTTCGTGGGTGCGGTCGGTTTCATGTCGTCCCTGTTCGTCGGGTTGCTCAACGGTACCGTGATCAGGATGGATTCAAGGAGCGGCCTCATCACGGGGTCAGCGAAGTTGCCTGATGGCAATTCGGCTGCGCACCTCACATACTACAATGGATCGCTTTACGTCGGGACAGAGTGGCTCCGGGGCGCGAGGGACCAGGCCCCCTTCCATGTTTACGAGATCAATCCAATAACCATGAAGATACTCAGCCAGGTCACGATGAATCCTCCCTACGCGAACGGATTCATCCTAGCCTTCAACGGATTCCTATGGGCAGGGGACGGACACTGCACTCTCTACAAGATTAACCCGAATACCCTGGAAGTGATGGGCACGCTTTCCGGGGTCGCCGAAGACGAGATGGCTTTCGACGGGACCCACTACTGGGCGGAGTGCAGGAACGTGGTCAATGTCCTTCTCCCTATCGCGGGGAACCCCGCCTGGGTGGCCTCTGGCTCCTTGTCCCTTCCCAACAGGCCGAGGGGATTCTTCCTTCTTGACAACATCGTGTATTCGTCGGGGAACATCAATTTCACCCTCTACTCCATGTCTCTCCAGGGGAACACTGTCCTCTTCAGGAGCGAGGGCACCCTGGGTAATCAGAGCCTTCCGACGCGGGATACGCTACTGTTCGGAGGTTTGCTCTATGCCTATGAAACGGGCCCTGGCGCAGATTCGGGGCAGGTCCCCGGCCGGATATTCGTGTACGAACACGATTTGCGGCTTAAGGAGAAGATTTGGCTCACCGGGCCCGCGCTCACCTCTGACGCTTCTCAGCATTCGTTGTTCGTTCTAAATGGCCGGCTGTACTACGTAACCGAGTCTTCTGTAGGATTCATCGAGCCAACCCAGGTTCGCGTAACCTCGGGCTCAGGAGATTGGCTGTCTCTGCAGTTGCCACCCGCGACTTTTGCAAGTTCTACAAAGGGGAAGGTTATCTCGAATTCACCCTCGCCATAGGCGGGAAGTAGTCGTGAACGAGAGACCCGGGATTAATCCTGGTCGCACATTTGGCGTTTAGCATCGACTTATAACACACCAATAGACGTTTAACTCCACCGTCGGGTCCGTCCACCGATACAGATGAGAGACCCGACCTCGTTCCTCAAACAGGAGTATGAAGACCTCGTCCGCCAGGAGCTAGACTGGAAGCTCAGGGTCCTGAGCGGCCCAAGCGCGCCCTGGTGCATGGTAGACGGCAAGAAGGTCCTAATGTTCTGCTCGAACAATTACCTTGGCCTGAGCAACCATCCGAAGCTCAAGGATGCCGCCAAGCGAGCTGTCGACTCCCACGGCGCCGGCTCGGGCTCGGTCCGACCCATCGCCGGGACAATGGACCTGCACATGGAGTTGGAACGCCGCCTGGCGCGGTTCAAGGGGGCCGAGGCCTCCCTGGTCTACCAGACAGGCTTCGCTGCAAACGCGGGGCTCATCCCACAGCTCGCGGGGAATGGGGACGTGATAGTGAGCGACGAGCTGAACCACGGGAGCATCATCGACGGTGTCCGTCTCTCAGCGGCGGAAAGGAGGGTCTACAAGCACGCTGACACCGAAGATCTGGCCAGGGTCCTCGACGAGGCCGAGAAGATCTTCCCCCCGTTCAGGAGGATTCTCATAGTCACAGACGGGGTTTTCTCGATGGACGGCGACGTCGCCCCCCTCGACAAGGTCGCGTCCCTCGGCGCGGAACACGGCGCGATGGTGTACGTTGACGACGCGCATGGCGAAGGAGTCCTGGGCGAAGGAGGGAGAGGAATAGTCTCCCACTTCAAACTCCCCAGGGACAAGGTCCAGGTAGAAATGGGAACATTCTCCAAGGCATTCGGCGTCGTCGGGGGACACATCTCTGGAACTAGGGACCTCGTGGACTTCGCCTACAACAAGTCGAGGACGTGGACCCTCAGCGGGTCTCACCCCCCTGCGGTGGTGGCGGCATGCATAGCTGCCGTGGACGTCCTTGAGCGTGAGCCCCAGCACGTCCAGAAGCTGTGGGACAATACGCGATACTTCAAGAAGGCAATGACAGACCTGGGCTTCGACATAGGGAAGAGCACCACCCCCATAACCCCCGTGATGGTTGGAGACAGCGGAAGTGCCAAACGACTGAGCGCGAGACTCTACGAGATTGGCGTCCTGGCGCTCCCCATCGTGTACCCCATGGTGGCCCAGGGAAAGGCGAGGATCAGAACCATAATGAACGCGGCGCTGACGAAGGGGGACCTCGACTTCGCCATAGGTGCCTTCGAAAAGGCCGGGAAGGAGCTCGGCATAATTCCTGTCCGTGCCTAGACGTCCTGTCATGACCTTCAAGTTCCTCCCCGACGTAGCCCTGGCAGACATCGCCTTCGAGGCCGAGTCGGACAGCGTAGACGGCCTCTTTGAAACGTGTGGAATGGCTATCACTGACATCATGGTCGACCCGAAGACTCTTCGGACGACCACGGAGCGCAGGCTGTCCCTGCAGTCTGAGAACCTTGACCGCCTCCTCTACGATTTCATGACGGAACTCATCGTCATAAAGGACGTCGACTCCCTCCTATTCGGCGAGTTCGAGGTGAAGGTCTCGGCTGGGGGGACGTCCCTTGAAGCCGTCGCAAAGGGGGAGCCGATTGACAGGGAGAGGCACCGCCTCAGGAACGACGTCAAGGCGGTCACCATGCACCTGTTCGGGGTGAAGCACGAGGGGAAGACCTGGAGAACGACCGTCGTCCTGGACATCTGACTCCAAACCCTTAAAGAAGTAATTTCGAGGCAGCCGAAAACAGAGAGGTCCCTTGCCAGCCAACCCCGCAATCAAGCAGGTGTCCGATGTATCATGGGAGATCCCCCCGTCCTACAAGCAGGGGATGAACGTCCCAGCACGGGTGTACGCCTCCAAGAAGCTCCTGGACAGCATGGATTCGGGTGTGATCGAGCAGGTCACGAACGTCGCCTGCCTCCCAGGGATCGTCCGCTATTCCTACGCCATGGCAGACGCCCACTGGGGGTATGGCTTTCCAATCGGGGGGGTTGCAGCGTTTGACGTCGAAAAAGGCGTAATCTCGCCCGGAGGCGTCGGCTTCGACGTGAATTGCGGAATGAGGCTCATCCGCACCAATCTCAGCTATTCCGAGGTCAAACCAAAGATAAAGGAGCTCGTAGACCTTATTTTCAACCTCGTCCCTGCGGGGGTCGGGGTCAAGGGCTCGCAGAACTTTGCCCTGTCCCAGATGGGGGACATAACCTCCCTCGGGGTGAAGTGGTGCGCCGAGCACGACCTCGCCTGGGAGGACGATCCCCAGCACGTCGAAGAAGGGGGCTTCATCAAAGGGGCGGACATCTCCAAGGTAAGCAGGCAGGCAATCAGCCGCGGTATCAGCCAATTCGGCACCCTCGGGTCCGGGAACCACTACCTCGAAATCCAGGTCGTCGACCCCCAAAGGTATCTCGACAGAGACCTAGCCAGGGAGTTCGGCATCGTGCACGACGACCAGGTAATGGTGATGATACACTGCGGTAGCAGGGGTTTCGGCCACCAGGTCTGCACAGACTACCTGCGCAACTTCGAGTC
>Ga0187772_10001986_pt1 | contig 9989 bp, 7 predicted proteins | sample 0116_SJ02_MP15_2_FD_133137 | JGI IMG/M metagenome (GOLD analysis project Ga0187772, IMG submission 133137) | Tropical peat soil microbial communities from peatlands in Department of Meta, Colombia - 0116_SJ02_MP15_20_MG | ecosystem: Environmental > Terrestrial > Soil > Wetlands > Peat | place... | reverse complement strand
GATGAGCGCCTGCTTCTTACTCTCGTCGCCCATCCAGGTTAGCGATTGGATATCCTGGCCCAGCGCCGTCTCTAGCGCCTTGACCATCGCGAGTGTGCGCTCCTTCCCCTGCGCGCCGAAGGTTTGCTGCACATAGATCTGCCCCACCGCCTCGCCAAGATCAGTATTCGCGTAGCTCACGCAGCGCTTCCAGCGCGGACGCAACTCCTTTGTGCCCGTCATCGTCTTGCCGAAGAACTCGAAATTCTCGTTCACGAAGGCCGAGGGCAGAACCCGCGCATTGTCGCTCACCACATGCCACCGCAGATAAGTCTTCCAATCGTCGAGTGAATGGCCCTCGAGAACGCTCTGCATCTGCTTGACGAAATCGGGTTCGACCACGTTTAGCGATTCAAACTTCGGCGCGCCGACGCCCTGGAAATACACATTCCAGTTGAAGTCAGGATTGAGCGAGGCCAGTTCCTGATTCGACATCTTGTGGTAAATCTTCTGCGGATCGCGGCGCGACGTCTGGTCAAGTGCGCCTTTGGCCAAGCCGGTTTCGATCTCCATCACCACCTTCGCTTCCGCAGCGGCTTTTGTAGCGTCGTCGCCGAGCAGTTCGAACATCTTTTGCACGTGGACGACATACTTCTCGCGCAGTTCGACCGACTTCGCATCGTCTTTGAAGTAGTAATCGCGGTCGGGCAAGCCGAGGCCGCCCTGGTCGAGTTGCGCGATAATCTGGCTGGCGTTTTTGAAATCGGAGCCGGAGTCGAACCCGAACAACACATCCGTGCCTTCGCGGTGCAGGCGAATGATCTCCTTTGGCAGATCCTGCTTCGAGTTCAGCGCGGCAATGCTCCGAAAATCCGCATCCAGCGGCTTCGTGCCCGCTTTTTCGATGGTGTCTTCATCCACGCAGGTGGCGTAGTAATCGCCGATTTTCTGCTCGTTGGCGCTCCGCCCCCCGCGATCCCCTGACGCCTTCTCCAGAATCTCGCGAACCACATATTGCCCGCGCTCCACCAGTTCGTCGAAGCGTCCCCAGCTTGAGCGGTCGGCCGGAATCGGGTTGGCAGCCTGCCATCTGCTGCAGGCATAGGCAAAAAAGTCCGTGCAGGGATCAATGCTCTTATCGAGCATCTCGGGAGAAAAGCGCACTGCGGCTTTTTTTGCCGAAGCGTCCTCCGGCTTCTCCTGGCTCCACAGAGCTGCGACCCAAAATGCAGGCACAAGCGCAGCCACCAGCGTGAACAACTTCCGATTGTGCATGAATAACCTCAGATTAAAGTTCTTGGCCACACAACGAACAAAGGTATTGGACGAGTGGGGCAGGAAATCGTTAATGAACTCCGCGGTTGCACTTGCGACCCCAAAGCCGCAAGACTCAGAAAACCTTCACATGGAACGTCAGGTACTTCTTGGGATTTTCCCGAATTGCCTTGACCAGTTCCCGCGTCTCAACCAGCATCTGGTTGGTGTTGTTGTAGAGTGCGGGGTCCTTGAACAGCATTCCGACCGAACCCTCGCCCTTCTCCATCCGCTCGGTGAGTGCCTCCAGATTGTTGATCGTCTCTTGCAGTTTGTTGGCAAATTCCTGATCGTGCGTGAACTTGCCCAGCGCTCCCTTGCCCGCGTTCATGTCGTCGGTCAGTTGGCGGATATTGGCAACCGTCTTGTTGGTGTTGTCGTACAGTTCCGGATCCTTCAGCAGCTTGCCTGCTGTTCCTTTGCCCGCTTGAATGTCATCGATCATCGCGTTGACCTTATCGATGGCCGCGATCGCTTTCTTGTACGCTTCATCGCTGGTCAGCAGCGGCCCAAGCGACCCTTTGCCCTTTTGGATGTCGTCCATCAGCCCTTTGAATTCCGTGACGGTTGCCTTCAGCTGATCGTACAGCGCTGTGTCGTAGATGACCTTTCCAATCGACCCCTGCCCGCTCTCAATGAAAGCAATGATCCGGTCCAGGCGTTTCAGCAGCGTATCCACATTTTGCAGCGTGCCTTGAGTTGCGCGTACCACGTCTTCGAGCTGGGGCTGGTCGCGCGCCGCTAACGTGTCGCCGTCCTGAGCTTCCGGCCCCTTCGCCTTGGAGCTGTCGATGTCAATATATGTCTCGCCAAGGATGCCAGCTGTGCTCATGATGGTCACCGAATCTTTGCGCAGGCTCTCGTGGTAAACCGTGTTGACCTTCATCGTGACTGCGACGGGTTCCGTGGGCCGGTGTGTGTCGATCCGGATGTGAGTGACGTTGCCGATATCCACGCCGGCCAGCCGGACCGGCGCGCCCACGCGCAACCCGCCAGCATTGTCGAAATACGACTTTATAATGATTTTGTGGGTGAGCCATCCTCCCGTGCCGCTCATCAGGAAGATCAGAACCATCAGGATGATGCTGGCGGCCAGGACCGTAAGTCCCACGCGGAGCTGCGACCATTTGAGCTGCTTTTGGCTAGGCAAGGTGGTCCGTTAAACCGAAAGAAGCATGATAGCAAAGGCAGCGCAATTTCACGCCTTGAGATTTTCGACCCCAGTCGAGATTCGATGCATCAAGTGCCCCAAGGTTCGCGGCGTTGGTTTGGCCGCTAGCCTGGGAACATCGCAACCAAAGCTCGACGGGGATTGTGTCGCCCTTGGCTCTTCGGCCAGCACACTGCATCTCTGCAAAAAGGCGGCTTCCAACCCTCCTTAATGCCCGGAAGGCTGGAAGCCGTTTTGAACCGCGAGCTTGGCGATTCGAGTGCCGGTTAGCGGCCCGGACCGCGCTCCTCGCGCCCGCCGCGCTTCTGTTCCTGTTGCTGCCTCTTCTGCGCCTGCTGCGCTTGTTTGCGTTCGGTCGTTTCCTGCTTTGCTTGTTGCTTTTGTTGCTGTCGCTGCTGTTTCTGTTCCGCGCGGGCCTGCTGTTGTTCGCTGCGCCGATCAGTCTTCTCCCGCTGAGTCTGCTGCCGCGAGTTCTCCCGATTCACCGCCCTGCCGGACTCACTCCGATTCTGCTCGCGCGCAACAGTCCGGTTGTTTTCCCTGCGTTGTTCTGCCCCTCGATTCTCCGAGGTTGCCCGTGCTTCCCGCGGCGACATCTTCGGCGCACGATAAGCTTCACCCGCTGCCCGCGCCGCCACTACGTTGTGCCCCTTGAATTCGCCGGGACGGCCAGTGGCCGCAACCGCAGGACGCCCACGGTTCTCCGAAGCGAACAACGACCGGTTATGGCTCGCCTCGCGTTCATGATCCCGCTGAGCCGCCACTGCCTCGGTGTGCGATTCGCGCGTATACCTCTCTTCCTCAGCAGTGGGACGCGCAACCACTCCGCCCGCGCCGCCGTTAAAGGCAACGTGGCTGTTGTTGACCACCACCGTGCGCTCGTATACGTTCGTCACCCGCGTCACGTTCACATTCATGACCGCGCGATTGTAGAAGAACGCTCCGCCTCTCCACTCGCCGCCGAAGAAGCCGACGCCCGTATATCCAAAGCCATAATTAATGCCGCCATAGAAGCCGACGTGCGGGCCCCAGTAACCCGGATGCCAGCGGTAAAAGCCGTCCACCCATCCCCAATATCCAGGCGTCCAAAGCATGCCAACCGGTGCGAGCACCCACGTCCCAGGCACCCAGTAGTAGCCGCCATCGTCACTCCAGGCCCAATACCCGGGCGTCCAGAGATATCCCGGTCCCGGGCACACCGGCTGCGCGTAAACGGGAATCGCGGGCGGACCGAAGCGCACCGAGATGCCGATTGCGATCTGGGCGAACGACGCCGCCGAAAGAGAAAACATCAGAATGCCGAGAATTAACCAGCGAATAGATCGTTTCGTGTTCATATAGGGTTCCTTTGTCGTACTGCGTATCCACGCGTTATGAACACGAAAAATGCGCGGTTGTTGCTCTGGTGTTGTAAGTTTTTTTTTGCTCAGAAGGTTAGAGAGCCGGCAAGGCCACGCGAAAACGAAGTCCTCCACCACCGCTTTCTAGCTTTCCAGAATGACGTGAGCCAGCGCCTGCTCCGCCGTATGCGTCAGCGAGAGCGCAATGTTCTTCGAACCAAGCTGCGCCGCGATCGCCGCCGCTTGCCCGTGCAATTGAAGGGTAGGCCGTTGGCCTTTCGGTCGCACCACCTCAATATCGCGCCAGCGCACTCCGCGGCTCCATCCCGTGCCCAGCGCTTTCATACCCGCTTCTTTGGCCGCAAAGCGCGCCGCGTAGCTCTCGAAGCGGCTCGCCTTCGACTCGCAGTAACGAATCTCTCCCTCGGTGAAAATCCGACTCAGAAAACGCTCGCCGTAACGCTCGATCGATTCGCGAATGCGGGGGACCTCGGCGATGTCAACGCCAGTGCCTAAGATCATTGAGAGATGATAATCGAGAGCCGATCCCGGCGCTGCCGGTTGTGATTGGAGAATTTCCAGTTCGAGTTCAGAACAACCGGCGGCGAAGCCCGCTTCGAATCTGCCCAAGGGTCTCTAGAACAGTTGATCGCCGCGATAGATCATCTGCCCATTGACCACGCGCGCTTCGGCGGTAAGTTTGTGCGGCCGCGCTGGGGCTTCGCCATCGATGTGCAACACCTGGTGTCCGTGCGCCACCAGCCAATCCGAGACAATCATACGGTGGCAGCGGAAATAGACTCGCTCCGCGCACATATAGGCCGTTCGCGATTGCTGTGCAATGCGAAGCAACTCATCCATCGCCGCCTCGAATTCCGGCGTGAGAGTGTAGTCGGCATAATTGCGGAAGCTCGCGCTGCGCAGCGCCGTATGCGGTGAGTCCTGGCGCGTTGCCTTGCGGTATCCACCAAGAGCCTTCATCCAGACATAGCGGATGCCATGCTTCGGAAGCTCATTCTCCAACGACTCGCGATTGAAGTGCGGCAACCGCTGCGACGTCGGGAACGCCCGAATGTCGACCAGCGTCTCGATTTCATGCGCCTTGAGTGCAGAGACCAGTTCCTCGAGCGTGCGGGTCGAGTGGCCGATGGTGGAGAGTGTCGCCACGTTTCCATTGGATGACGCGAACGCTTCACCGCGGAAGATTTCTTTGTAGCCCCGCTCAGGTGGGCACAATCAGCCAATTGACTTCAAAATTTCCGCAATCTGCGCTTCCCGCTCTGGGAACACAGTTCGCAGGTCGAGCAGCACCCGGCCTTCTTCAACCCGCGCAATCACCGGCGGATCGGCCCTGCGAAGGCGCCCACTCAGATCATCAGCGCTCCGGTCCTGATGAGTCAGTGCAACAAGCCGAGTCGGCAGAACCGCAGTGGGTGCGGCCCCTCCTCCAATCAAGGACTCGCCATCGACCAGCTCCAGCGTCAGTTTCGTGCCCTTCGCGGAAGCACGGACCTGCGCCATGAGCTTTTCCGCCCGCCCGCTGATTTCTTCCTTCGACAGCCGCATCATTCGCAACACAGGCACCGCATCGTGCTCATGTTTCACATATGCAAGCAGCGTGGCTTCCAGTGCCGCATAGGTGAGCTTGTCAACACGCAATGCGCGAAACAGAGAGTTAGACCGCATCCGCGCCACCAGATCGGCGCGCCCGCTAATCAGCCCAGCTTGCGGACCGCCCAACAGTTTGTCACCGCTGTACGTTACGATGTCGACGCCCGCCCGCAGACTGTCAAGCACGCCCGGTTCGTTGACTCCAATCGAGCGCAGATCGAAAAGCGCGCCGCTGCCCAGATCCTCCATTAGAGGGACATTGCGTCGCCGCGCAAGCCCAACCAATTCCTCGAGCGCCGGCTGCTCGGTGAACCCTGTGATTGCAAAATTCGACCGGTGCACACGCAGCAGAAGTCGCGTTCGCTCGCTGATGGCGCGCTCGTAGTCGCCAATGCGCGTACGGTTCGTCGTGCCCACTTCGCGCAGCGTGGCTTGCGACTTCAACATCACGTCGGGAATGCGAAACGATCCCCCGATCTCAACCAGCTCTCCCCGCGAAACGATAACCTCTCCACCCTCGGCCAGAGAGTTCAGCGCGAGCAACACCGCGGCTGCGTTGTTGTTGACCACGATGGTGGAAATCGATGATGGCTCTCGCACCGGCTCCGCGCCTTCGGCGGAGCCTTCACCAAGCAACCGCTGAAACAACCGGTCGACGTGCACGTCTCGCCGCCCGCGCTCGCCGCTCGCCAGATCGAATTCGAGATTCGAATAATCCACCGCCGTTTCACGCACGTGGTCGAGTGCCGCCGCAGCAAGCGGCGCCCGCGCGAGATTGGTGTGCAGGATCACGCCCGTGGCATTAATCACAGAACGCAAAGAGTAGCGCAGCGACTCCCGCAGTTGTCGCTCAACAGCCGCACCTAGGCCGCTGAGCGCAAGTTCGAGCGATTTCTCATCAAGCCGCTCCGCCGAAATTTCGCCGCGAAGGCGATCAACCACGGCACGAATGCTTTCGGCCACCACGGCATGGCCATCTCGCGCCACCAGAGCCTGCATTTGGGGATGTTGCAGAAGTTCGTCGGTCGATGGCAGCTTGCGAAAGAGCTCGGATTTAGGCGTGGCGGGCACCGCTCGCGATTATGCCACAGAGATCTAATTCGGAATTATTCGAAGCCTACCAAACTTGAAGAACTTACTACTCCTGCCGCCTATTTCAAGTGCACCGCGGCTTCTGAAGTCTTCGGTGCCGGCGCTTTTCCCGCCGGGGTCTTGGGCGTTGCGTACTTCGGCGTGATCTCATGGCACCCCGGTTCGCAGTAGACACCACCCACCGCCGATTCGGGAGTAGGCATCGGTGAATTGACCGCAAAGTCGCGGTCGGCTTCGAGCTGCCGTTCCACATCGGCAATCAGCGCGGTATTCTCCGCCGCCGTCAGCCACTTCTTCTTGTTGACGAGATAATCTTCCAGCCGCGCAAGCGGGTCGCGCTTCCTCCAATACTCAAACAGCGGCTTCGGCACATACTCTGCCGCGTCATGGATCGCGTGCCCCTTCATGCGCATCATCTTCGCCTCGATCAGCGTCGGCCCTTCGCCGCGCCGCGCCCGCTCGCACGCCTCATGGCACGCGTCGTAAACCTGGCAGGCGTCGGTGCCATCAACGATAACGCCCGGGATTCCATACGCAATCGCCCGTTCCGCCAGGTCCTTCACGAGAAACTGCATATCCGCCGGAGTCGAATAGCCCCACAGATTATTTTCGACAATCAGCACCAGCCCCAGCTTCTGCACCGCCGCAAAATTCAGCCCCTCATACGTCACGCCCGTCGATTGGCCGCCATCACCTATATAGGTCATCACGGCAATTGTCTTTCCCTGCAAACGCGCTCCCAGCGCCACGCCGGAAAGCACCGGAATGAGATCGCCCAACGTTGATATCGGCGCCACCACGTTTCGGTCCTTAATATCTCCAAAATGCGACGACGCGTCCCGGCCCTTTGTCGGCGAGCCCGACTTCGCCATGTACTGCATCATGATGTCGCGCGGCGAAAATCCCCGCACCAGCAACGCCCCCTGGTTGCGGATCATCGGCCCCAGCCACTCGTCCCTATGAAGAGCGTAAGCCGAGGCGCACGAGCACCCCTCCTGCCCGAGGCCGAAGTAGACGCCGCCGACAACCTTGCCCTGCTTGTAGAGATTTTCGAGCGCCGTCTCCATGCGGCGGTTGAGCAGCATCCAGCGGTAGATTTCGATGACTTGCTGCTTGGAAAGATATTTAGACTCGCGAATGGGAGGCGCAGGCTTAGAGAGATCCCCGCTTTCAATTTCGTAGCGGACCTCGTCTCCTACGCGCATTTGGCGAAGTGTGAATGACGGTTTTTCGAGACGATAATCGAGAATCGTATAAGTGCGAATGCTGCGGTCCGCCTTTCGCTGTTCGCGGTTTTCTCCCCGAGCTTCAGACGTTGGCTTGGCATTCTTGGCAGCGGAAACAAACTTCTTTTTTCTCGATTGGCTTTGCTTCGGGTCTGGCTTTTTCTGCGCCATGAATCAGTCCGCGCAACATGCTATCACCGTGTGGCGCGGACACCGGGGTCCCCGGCCCGCCCGCTTTTGGCGTGAGGAGGTGGCCCATTCCTGTCCGCGAACCGGGGAGCATTCACAATGGGTATTAAGCGAGAAACGAATCGTCTTCCCCGACCACCTCACGCAATTCCTTTGGCGCTCTCATCGGAACACCCACCGTCTGTCCAAGCAGCGCATCCAGCGTCTCAACCCACAGCATCTGCCGACCGAACACCGTGCCAAAATTTCGCGAGAGCGCGTGGGCCACTGCATCGATCTCCAGTTCACGCCCTAGCTCCTTCGCCATCGAAGTCACCGGCTTTGCCGTAATTCCGCACGGCACAATCAGATTGAAGTAACTCAAGTCCGTATTCACGTTGAGCGCAAATCCGTGCGAGGTCACCGAACGCGAAATGTGCACCCCAATCGCCGCAATCTTCGCCCCGTGCTGAGGCGCGGTCGCGCTCGATGGTCCGACATCTTCCCCTTCTTTACGCTTCCCACTCCTGTCATCCCGAGCGGAGCAAGGCGAAGAGCGAAGCTCATCGCCCTGCGGAGTCGAGGGACCTTGTGTTTTACCTGTATCTTCCGCGATGTCGGCCCCCTCAAGGGCCGCCTCCGTCCAAACCCCGGTCAATCCCGCCACGCGCCGGCTCGGAATCCCAAAGTCGCCGCAGGTACGGATCAGCACCTCCTCGAGCCGTCGCACATAATCAACAGCACCTAAGGTCCCCCGCTGCGAAAGAAAAGAACGGTCACTACCGCCCGCATTTTCCTGAGACCTGAGATCTGGGACCTGAGACCCCTCCTGATAGCTGACGGCCGATGGCTGACGGCTGAAGTTCCGCAGATCAAATATCGGATACGCCACAATCTGCCCCGGCCCATGAAACGTGACATCCCCGCCGCGATCGCATTCGTAAACCTCCACCCCGCGCGACGCCAGCTCCTCGATCGAAGCCAGAACATTGGCAGCCTTCGCATTCCGCCCCAGCGTAATCACCGGAGTGTGTTCGAGCAGCAAGAGCACATCGCCAATTTCGCCCGCCTTGCGCAGTCCAACCAGCCTCTTCTGCAGGCGGAGGCCGTCGCCGTATCCGACGTTCCCCAAGCGGACGACAGAAATCAGGCTCATATCGTCCCCATTATAGAGAGCAAGCATGCAGGAAGTGGGGAGTGCGAGAACGGCTTGGAAACAAATGGCTTTCCTGATGGCTGAAGGCTGATGGCTGACGGCCGGGCTCCCAAACTTTCGTGCGGTGCAGTTCAAGTAACTTTTTTGATTCTCCCCTTGCATCATTTTGGGGGTTCTGGTATAAAAGTTTGGATCGAGGACAGTGACTGAGTGTCTGAGTTGCCCGTTGAATCCTCGCGGCGGCTTTTGGCATCTATTACGGTGACCTCCATTTAACCCCGTTCAGGGGTTCGCATTCGGGGACAGAGTTCCCCGAAGGGTTTCCGCGAAAAGCAGAACCTCCAAGCGATCTTTTGAGAATCGAGTAGTCTTCCGTTCTGGCGCGCGCTGAATTTCATCCGTGCCGGTCGGAAGACGGTTTTTCGAGCGTCTAAAGAGCTCTCCGGTTGATAGTTTCGCAGAGTCTTCGTTTGCGACCGGATGGATGGAAGCTCCCCAAGCTGTTGAAATCAGGTGGAAATCCTGTGCTCTCAGCGGGTTGACAGCGGCTCGAAGAGCATTTAGCTTTTAAAGGTTTCGAGGACGTACGGGTCCATCTGTGGAATCGTACGGACTGAAAACGCACCGCTCAGGCGGAAAGAGTGTGGTGGGGGCATTTTGCCCGCGCTGCATCGCGATTTCGGTCTTTGACAAAAGGTTGAACGTGCCAGTTGTGATGTAGCGCGGACACTTGTGTCCGCGCGAATGGAAATGTTCGGGCCAAAAGTCTGAACGTACTCACAAAATATGCTGTCGGCCTGACCGGCCGGCGGCGAATTTGTTCGTTCCGAACAAATTTCAGGTTTCAAACGAGAGTTTGATCCTGGCTCAGAATCAACGCTGGCGGCGTGCCTAACACATGCAAGTCGAACGAGAAAGTGGAGCAATCCATG
>Ga0187772_10001985_pt1 | contig 9994 bp, 8 predicted proteins | sample 0116_SJ02_MP15_2_FD_133137 | JGI IMG/M metagenome (GOLD analysis project Ga0187772, IMG submission 133137) | Tropical peat soil microbial communities from peatlands in Department of Meta, Colombia - 0116_SJ02_MP15_20_MG | ecosystem: Environmental > Terrestrial > Soil > Wetlands > Peat | place... | reverse complement strand
GTATGCAACCATCCTAAGCGATTGCTGATTTCCGCGGGGTCTTGGCTCCAGACTGTGAAGTCGTGTGCCCATATTCGATGCACGATTCTGTTCTCTGCCATCCTAGCAAGACTCGCATTGACGATGGGTTCGTATGGTCCGAGTTTCGCAGTTTCGTGTTGCCACTGCTCAACCAGGCGGTCGTGCTTGTCCTTGATGGTTTCGACCACTTTATCGAAGGATTCTGAGAATTTGGCAATACCCTCCTCCTCTAGCGCCCTTGTGACGTTTCCGAAATCGATGCCTAGCTGAGGCAGTTGGTTGAGTTGTTGTTCAGCTTCCTGAATGTCGACGTCGATGGTTCTCGCGGCTTTGCCGTGGTCAAGGAGTGCACGGAGTGTAGCAGGCGGTACCGTGTTGACGGTGTCGGGGCCTATGAGAGAGTCACAGTACAGGGTATCCGGGTAGGCAGGGTCCTTTACACTTGTGCTAGCCCATAGAACTCGTTGAATATGCGCACCCTGTTTCTTGAGGTTCTCCCAACGAGAACCTTTGAAAATCTCCCTAAACTGTTGGTACGCGATCTTTGCGTTAGCTATCCCGATCTTGCCTTGAAGAGTAGTATTACCTTTCTTTTTCAGGAGGCTACCGACCGATGTGTCAATTCGGCTTACAAAGAGTGACGCCACTGAAGAGACGTGCTGAAGGTTTCCACCCGCGGCTGCGAACTTCTCAAGCCCCGTAAGGTACGCTTCCGCAGCCGACTTATACTGGGTCGTGGAGAAGATTAGGGTCACATTGACGTTGATGCCCTCGCTGATCAGCCTCTCGATCGCCGGGAAACCTGATGGGGTCGCCGGGATCTTGATCATTATGTTCGGGCGTCGAAGCTCCGAATAAAACCGACGCGCTTCCGCGATCATGGCCTCGGTATTTTCAGAGATTCTCGGATTGACCTCAATGCTGACATAGCCGTCCATTCCTCCGGAAGAATCGTATAGTGGTTGGAACAGGTCGGCGGCGTGGCCCACGTCCTCAATCATGAGTACCTCCAATATCTCCTGTGGCGACTTACCCTCTTTCACCAGCCGTTGTAATTCTTCATCATAGTCGCTACTGCCGTCAATGGCCGCCTCGAAGATAGATGGGTTGGAGGTGACGCCGCCGAGGCCTTGTTCGATGAGTTCTCGAAGTTCACCTGAAGTGATTACAGCTCTGCGCAGGTAATCCAACCAGATTGACTGCCCTAGCGCGACGAAATCTCGTAGCCTTGCCAATTCAACTACGCTCCTTTAGTAGTTCCTTCGCCGCTGCGACCACGTGGTCTGGTGTTAGGCCGAATTTCTCGAATAGGATTGGGCCGGGGGCGCTGGCACCGAAGTGGTCTAGTCCAATCGCCTTGCCTTCTAACCCAACGTAATGCTCCCATCCGATTTTCGCGGCGGCCTCCACAGAGACGCGGGCGCGGATGCTTGGGGGTAGCACGGAGTCTCTGTATTCTCCTGGCTGGCGATCGAATAGTTCCCAGCTTGGCATGGAAACGACTCGAACGCGCGTTCCTTCCGAGGCTAGCTTTTTTCCGGCCTGCAGTGCCACGTCCACTTCTGATCCCGTCCCTATCAAGATGACATCTGGAGGTTGCGTTCCAGACTGCCAGAGCACGTAGGCGCCGCGATGTAGCTGCGCGGCAGACGCATACTGTGTTCTGTCTATTACTGGCAGGTCTTGACGTGTTAAGACTAGAGCTGTCGGACCGTGCGTATTCATCATCGCCGCTCTCCAGGCTTCAACGGTTTCCGTTGCGTCCGCCGGCCTGATGACAGTCATGTTAGGTATGGACCGAAGGCCCATCAACTGTTCAATCGGTTGATGCGTTGGCCCATCTTGCCCCAACCCAATGCTGTCGTGCGTGAAGACGTAGATCACCCGAATTCCCATCATGGCCGCTAACCGCATGGGGGGTCGCATGTAATCAGAGAATGCGAAAAAAGTAGCCGCGTACGGTATGATGCCTCCATGCAGGGCCATTCCCCCGACGATAGATCCCATTGCGTGCTCCCTGACGCCAAAGTGGATATTATGACCGTAGTGTTCTTGCCATCCGAAGTTGCCATAGCCTACCAAGAACGTCTTCGTGCTTGGAGCCAGATCCCCCGACCCACCGGTCAGACCGTGTACATGTTTGACCAGTGAATTCAGCACCTTGCCCGATGCTGACCTTGTCGCAATGGGCTTAGTCCCTGCTGGAAAGAGTGACTGCAGTTCGCTATCCCAATCCGCAGGAAGTTTGCCTGCCATTTGCGCTTCGAACCGTGCTCCGAGTTCAGGGTATTCCTTTCCATATCCCTCCAGGTCCCTTCGCCATTCTCCTTCAGCTATTTCTCCGCGCTTCACTGCCTCTCTCATATGGGCCAGAACTTCGTCTGGGACATAGAAGGTCTTGTCGGTAGGCCAGTTGCATGACTCTTTAGCTCTACGAACATCAAGTTCAGGTATGGGTTCCCCGTGGACTTGAGCAGTTCCTTCCTCGGGCGTACCATGTCCGATAATAGTCCTACAGATGATTAGTGACGGTTTTTCGTCTTCGTCTTGAGCTCTTAGAATGGCCTTCTCAATCTCCGGCAGGTTGGTTCCGTCAATTGGGCCTACCACTTGCCACCCGTAAGCGTCAAATCGACGTCCGACGTTTTCCCGGAAAGCCTGCCTGGTTGGTCCTTCAATCTGAATTTCGTTAGAGTCGTAAAGGTAGATGAGTTTCCCGAGGCGTAAAGTACCAGCTAGACTCGCGGCCTCGCTTGTTACGCCTTCCTGCATGTCCCCATCCGAGGCAATCGCGTATGTGTAATGATTGATGATTTCGTGGTGAGGACGGTTGAAGTGATCCGCGAGGAACCTCTCAGCGATAGCCATGCCAACCCCATTTGCGAATCCTTGACCCAACGGGCCGGTAGTTGCGGCAACTCCAGGAGTCCGGCCGTACTCAGGGTGGCCGGGGGTTTTGCTTCCCCACTCCCGGAAGTTCTTCAATTCTTCCAATGGTAGATTGTAGCCTGTCAAGTAGAGTAGGCTGTAAAGAAGAGCGGACGCATGACCGGCGGATAGTACAAATCTATCACGGTTAGCCCAATTCGGATTCGTTGGGTTATGTTTCAGAAACTTATCCCATAACGTGTAGGCCATGTCTGCTGCGCCCATCGGTGTTCCGGGGTGGCCTGACTGTGCCTTCTCTACCATATCTAAGGAGAGGAAACGAATAGTATTGATAGAGAGCGTATCTATCGGTTTTCGGTGGCTTGGAGCATTCAACTCTTGGGTCATAACGCTGCACCCTCCTCCTTCAACGAATCTAAACCATACTGTGCGGCGCCTAACAAGGCGCATCGTGGGTTCAGGATGACGCGTACGGGCACGCCTGACAGCAGGGCCGAGAGTCGTCCTTTGCGTTGAAAGGCTTGCATGAATGGGCCGTCCTTTAATGCGGAGATCACCTGCGGCGGGATTCCGCCTCCAAGGTAGATCCCTCCAGTTGCCATGACCTTCAAGGCTAAGTTCCCCGCCTCCGCTCCGAAGACTTCAAGGAACGTATTCAACGTGGATAGGCAGGTGGAGCACGTCGTTTTCCTGTCGAGAGCCTGTCTCACTATGTAGGGAGTTGGGTCGTCTAATTGAGCGGTCTCCCTTTCCATCGACGCTCTTTCGTCGGCGAAGATCGGATCCTTATGGTAATAGTTGAAGATATTGCGTATACCCGGCCCGGAGCATACCCTCTCCCAACTGACATGTTCCCAGTTCTTCCGCAAATCCTGAAGCAGATCGATCTCAACCTCCGAATTCGGAGCGAAATCGCAATGGCCTCCTTCCGAACCATACGGCCGATAGCGTCGCCCATCCCAGACCGCAAACGCCTCCCCTAAGCCCGTTCCAGGCGCTATCACGCCAACGGTTCCATCTCTAGCTGATTTTGCCTCATTGAGAGATTGGACGTCCTGCTCTGACAGGTAAGAAACGAAGTATGCCGTTGCAACAAGATCATTCAAAACGTAAACTGAGCCAAGTCTCAGTGATTTTCCTAACAGATTTTCGTCCACAATCCAAGGTAGGTTTGTTGTGGACGCTCGGCCGTTCAGTACAGGCCCCGCAACTCCGAAACTGGCCGACTCAATCCGAAGCGACTTCTGTTTTGCTAGAAAATCATGCAGTATTGATTCTAAATCAGGAAATTTTTTGCTATGATAGGTTTCCTCGGCAATCGGTCTACTCAATCCAGCTTCAGCAGAAAAGACGGCTACGTCCGTCTTGGTTCCTCCAATATCACAAGCCAGAATATTCACGTTATTCACATCATCTCTAGCAACCGAGCAGCCTCAGCGGCTTCCCGCAGCTTACTCAAAAGAGTATTCGGCCTCGTCAGCCGGACCCGATTTGCCGCCGTCGGGTCGTTCCCAGCAATTGTCATTCTATCCCCCGTTGTATAATTCCTGTAGTCTTAGACACAGGCCTTTCGCTCTTGGATTAAAGGAAGGACGTATCTGTGAGTCAAGTCAACCGCCTTGCCAGAACCTTCCGAATCTTCCGTTGTCCTGAGTCCCGGACATAACATGACATAACATGATGAGGCAGATGCACTTCCAAATGCTTCAGTTCTAGTCTTAGTGGCAAAGCTTAAGGGGATAGCGAGCATGCGGTCCTGAGGGTGGCTATGCGGGATGGTAACTGAAAAGGTCATGCGTTTCCAAGGTAAGAATAAGGAGCTAGAAGACCTGTCGCGACAGATTAGCACTTACCTCGAAAGTGAAGGGTACAAGGTTCAATCCACGTCGTTCTCTTCGGCGTCGGGATCAGGGTTTGTTGTCCAAGCTAAGAAGGAAAACATCTTGAGAGACATAATAACCGCGGACAGATGCTTCACGATTACTCTCACAGGACAACCAAACGACTTCACAGTGAAAATAGGGATAGGTAAGTGGATACAGAACGTCGCTGTCGCAATAGTGGAAGCCGCCATTTTGTCAGCATTCTTCTTGGCGGTAGACGTACCGGAAATGCTCTGGAACGTACATGTAGAAAATACAATCGCGAAAAAGATAACACAACTAGCCAGCTAGACTAACGGAGACATCCCTCCGATCCATTCGTGGCGTCTGCACCCGCTATTGATGCGTTTTCCTCGGTCAACAGCTATGCGAGGGCGGACCTCTTGAACGCAGTCCTAAACGGTTTGGAAGTTTGGTTCGCCTGTGAAGGTAACGCTGACGCTCCTCCACTGGTTCTGATTCACGGTTTTCCATTCAGCCACGAAATGTGGCATCCTCAGGTCACAGCGTTTAGCGAAACGTACTGGGTCATAGAGTATGATTTACGTGGCCATGGCCGTAGTAGTGCTGGTGATGGGCAGTACCCATTCGAGTTCTTCGTTGACGATCTAATCTCGCTGCTGGACCACTTGAAGATCAAGAAAGCGATTCTGTGCGGCCTTTCGATGGGGGGCTACATCGCGCTGCGGGCGGTTGAAAGGAACCCGGAAAGAGTCCTAGCGCTAATTCTTGCCGACACTCAAGCCAAGGCAGACTCTAACGCGGCAAAGTTGAAGCGGGCGGCCGCCGTAAGAGTGATCAAGACAGGCGGCGTGAAACCATACGCCAAGGACTTTTTGAAGACCGTGTTTACACAACAAAGCCTTGCGGCTAAGTCGGAGTCTGTTGTGGGAATTCAGAAGATCATAGAGTCGAATTCAGCGATTGGGATTTGCGGAGCACTTATCGCGCTCGCGACTAGGACCGATACCGTTCCATCATTATCAGCCATACAAATCCCAACGCTCATCCTTGTGGGCGAACAGGACACTCTTACGCCAATTTCAGCAGCTGAAGAAATGCACGACCGGATAATTGGCTCAGAGTTGCACGTCATAAAGCACGCCGCGCACTTGAGCAACATGGAAAATCCGGACGAATTCAATGGGCACGTCAAAGAGTTCCTACGCAGGGTTGCTCACTAGATTAGCCGCCTCAACGATCGAAGCGAAAGATTCAGTGCCGCGAAGAGAAGCACCCTATTCGTCGTACTGTTTGCGCCCTGCCTCATTTCACCGCGCGGGTCCTGACATGTTAGTTGATAGTTGCACGACGTCCTCGTAAGTCTGGAGGAATTTGTCTATGTACGTCATGCCTTGTGGGACAGTTAGACCGGGGTTGACTCTGGTTCCTATTAATGTACAACCCGCCATGATGTGAGCGGCGTTTCCAATTACAGAAGTTAATTCGATGCGTGTCGGTTCTTCTCGCGTTGATTCTATCACGGCTTTCCTCCCTACGATACTGTCAGAGACACGGGCGTAGTCTCCGATTTTCACTGCGTCCATTACCGCTGATCTCTCAATGATTACATGCTGGCCAAGTGTGGAGAAGTTGTCCGTATTGGAGTCCGAAAGCTTTGAAAAATCACCGATGCGAGTATGCCTTCCGATCAGAGCAGCGCCTTCGAGTTGCAATTTGCCTTCTTTGTGTTGGTGGATTAGTTCCTCCCGTCTCCTGATGGACTCTTCGCTGTATCCTTGGACCCAGACGTTTCTGTTAGCCAAGATTCTCTCCTCTCGTACCCTCATGTTCATTTTACCGCGTAACACATCGATCATGGCACGCAGGTAACTTTCTGGGCTACCGACATCGTACCACACCTTCAGTTCGTAGCCGAAGACTGGAAATCCTTTGTCAACGAGGTATGGAATGAGGTCAAATCCGAAATCGAGTCGGTGTCGTTGCCCAATAATGTTCCTGACTTCCTCACTGTCCACAATGTTTCTGACCTCGGGGGAGAGAATGTAGATCCCTGCGTTGGCAAGATTGCTTGGAGCCGCTTCCGCCGAGGGTTTCTCAATGAATTTTCTTATCTTCATGTGGCTGTCTAGGTCGGCAATTCCAAACTCTTCGACCTTCTCCACCTGCGCCAATGCTATGGTCATTAATGCTCGATTTCTCTCGTGAGTTCGCGTAAAATCAGCCAGGTCGATTTGGAAGAGATTGTCTCCTTGTACTACCAGAACTGGGTCCTTGACGTCGTAATACTGCATGTTGAGACGATAGGAATCTGCGCTCCCGAGGTCGTCGAAATTCGGTTGATGCTTGATATGCACTCGGGGTCTGATTTCGTACTTTGCCGAGAACCCGACGCCTTCTCCGAACTGATCGAATAGGTTCGAATAATTCGTAAATCCATACTCACCGAAGATGAAATTCCTCACGCCTTGTTCGGCCAATGTGGCCATCGAGAATTCGATTAGTGGCCTGTTTAGAAACCTAATACAGGGCTTTGCGATGTCGCGCGTTAATGGTCTTAATCGCTCAGCGCGACCGCCAACGGGAATGAAGCACCGAATTTTGTCGACGTCCATAAGAAGACCTGCGACAATAGATGCGCCGTCAAAGGACAAAAATTTTTTGACTGAGGGGGGTCGCGATGCCCAAGAGCAATCACGTGTAGAGTCGAACGCCTCACTTCGACCGCAAAGTTAGGATAGGCCTCTTTTTAGAGGATGATCCAACAAGTGCACGATGACCAGTCGTAAATGAGGAGAACTTGTTGGAGAAATGCAGCGATTGACAAATGAGCTTCGCCGAGACTACCTACTCGACCGCTGGGTAATCTTCGCCCCCCGAAGAGCAAAGAGACCTATCGACTATGCCGTACCAAGATCGAAAGCAGACCCGAAGGTCTGCGTCTTCTGCCCGGGAAATGAAAACCTAACACCCCCCGCAAAACTACTCTACGTGCCTCAAGACGGGAAGATATTAGAGGCCAAAGATCGCGGCCGGAACAGACGTTCAGATTGGTTGGTTAGATGCATTCCGAACCTGTATCCGGCTCTGAGCGGCTCTGATAATAGCCCGCTGCCACTCGAACACCACAATGGATTCTCTCGCATTAGCCTTCGGGGAATAGGCACACACTTAATCGTAGTAGAATCGCCCGGACACGATGATCACCCTCACCACGCCAAGCGGAGGCAAATAGAACTCTGGCTCCGGGCCGCCATCGACCTCGTAGACAAACTGGAAAGAAGAGAATATTCGAAGTCCGTAGCGCTATTCAGAAACCACGGCCGCGAAGCAGGAGCCTCAATTGCTCACGCACACTCGCAGATCATTACAACTCCTATCGTGCCGGCCCGAATCGAGCAAGAACATCGAGCGTTAAAAAAATTTCAGGATGAGGAAGATAGCTGTGCATTCTGCCGCATTAGGGCCATGGAAGCGAAAAGTGAGCGGAAAATCTTGGACGTAGATGGTTTCACTGTTTTCGCACCCTGGGCTAGCATATTCCCATTTGAATTCTGGATTGTCCCCAAGCGACACTCCCCTAGAATCAGCGGCTTACCGGATGAGGAAATCAAGGATCTTTCGGTGACGATTCAGTTGTCCTTTCGAGCGCTGGCGCGCGCCGTTGCTGATCCACCTTACAACGCGATCTTCCATCAGTCTCCGAAGTCACGCGACGGCGCGTTCCATTGGCATATTGAGGTCTACCCGAAGCTGAGCATACAGGCCGGGTTCGAGTTGGGAACTGGAACATACATCAACACGCTTAAGCCCGAGACTGCAGCGACCGCACTGGTTTCGGCGGCGAAAGAGGAGCGTGTGAATCAGGTCTGAGTCGGACGAGGATAGTTGATAACTTGAATCAGGATATCATTGAAGGTGGTCTGCGATCCCAGCTCTTTGCTCCAAGTCGGAGATGGCCCTTGTGAAGGTTTCGTAGGCGAATTGGGGTGAAGAATATGGGCTGAAGTAGCTGTGTACTTCGCCGGTCGGGCCGCTTTTTGTGGACATGTAGTAAATGTGGTCGCTTGTCTGCAAGTATCGCCACGCCTTAAGTAAGTAAGGGTCTCCTAAGCGTTTGAGTTGCGGTTCTAATTTTCGTAGTCTTTCGAAACTGTCCAGCTGCATCTTGTTCAGTAGCCAGGCGCTGGTGTCGCGTTCTAGATCTGCCCATGAGACGGGGTTTGAGTCTTGGACTTCGATTTCGCCTGCGACATCGTGGCGTTGAATAGCCTCGCTTGGTGTCACGCAGTTCAACTGGGAGTATTTTGAGAGCTCACGGGGTAGATACTTGAGGAAGTCAAAGATCCCTGTGGCCTCCCAATGGTGTTCGCCCAACGTTTCGAAGTCCATGAAGATACTGATGCAATCCCCGGGAGTGTCGGCCAGCCACCGGGCATACTTTTCAGCTGTTAACGGCCAACCTGGCCAGGTTCTGAGTGAAAATCGAAATGCGATATCGTCGGTGAGCTGATAGTTTCGCAGCAGCAGTTTGATTTGCTTACGTCCGTCCGGCCGATAAACGAAGTTTGGCGACCTGTTGCCGAGTATCTTTTCCGTGCCTTCGGTGTAGATTCCCTTGAAACCCAGCTCCTCTGCGCGTTTGGCGACTCCGTTGCAGTAGATCATCTCGGTGTTTTGAAAGGTAGAGGGTTGATATCCGAAAAGCCGTTTTGTCAGGTTCTGGTGCATTCTTACCTGTTCTTCAAACTCTTCGCTGCCCTTGAAGAAATAAGCCAGAGAATGATAGTAGGTTTCGGACAGTAATTCAACCGAGCCCGTGTCAACCAGTTCTCTAAATATATCTAGTAGACCAGGTTCGAAAGCTTCGCACTGCTCGATAAAACATCCCGACAGAGAGAAAGCAAGCTTGAATGGGCTCCCATCTTGCGTTGAAGTGCGCACCAAATCAAGAAGCAGTCTGGTCGCGGGGTAGTAGCTTTTTCCGGCGGCCCTTTGAAAGATAGCTCTCGTAAACCCATAATCGAAGTATGATTCAAGCAGACGGTCAGCCTCAAAATCGCTAAAGGCATAGTCTTTCGGCCAGCGCCTCAAGCGCAACGGCTGATGCAACTCAAAACAGAGTGCTACGTCTGGCAAGGATGACTCACTGAACCATGCGAACCTGACTACCCCTGTGGGAGGAGAGGATCATGGGGCACATTCTGCAATATATCTTCACTATAGGCCCGAAGTACCTC
>Ga0187772_10001983_pt1 | contig 9999 bp, 9 predicted proteins | sample 0116_SJ02_MP15_2_FD_133137 | JGI IMG/M metagenome (GOLD analysis project Ga0187772, IMG submission 133137) | Tropical peat soil microbial communities from peatlands in Department of Meta, Colombia - 0116_SJ02_MP15_20_MG | ecosystem: Environmental > Terrestrial > Soil > Wetlands > Peat | place... | reverse complement strand
CCACCGTCTTTTTTTCAAATGCGGGTCCTGCGGGCAGATATATTGGCGGGGAACTCACTGGAAGAGATTAATGTCGCTTGCCAGGCGGCTCGATTAGAACATGCCAATGTCCTTGGACGAAGGTAGCGCGGCCGTGAAGCTCGCCAGGGAAATCCTTCTGTCGCATGTCAGAGGGACACCGCGCGGTCCCCGCCCCCGCCCGACGGGCGTGCTGGCAGAGAGAAGAGGAGTCTTTGTCACCCTGAATATCGTCGAGGGAGAAGTCAAGCAGCTGCGGGGGTGCATAGGCTACTCAGAACCCGTCAAGCCTCTTTGGGAGGCGATTCAGGATGTCACTGTTTACGCGACAGAAGACCCCCGATTCCCCCATCCGGTTACCGGGGGGGAACTTGACAGGATCGTGGTCGAAGTCAGCGTCCTGACCATCCCACGAGAGATCCACACGTCCCGGCGGCAGGACCTTCCGTCAAAAATCAGGCTCGGCATCGATGGCCTGATTGTCTCCAACCCTTTCACCTCGGGGCTCTTCCTTCCGCAGGTCGCGACCGAGCAGGGCTGGGACCAGGAGACGTTCCTTTCGGAGGCATGCGCCAAGGCGAACCTGCCATTCGACTCCTGGCTCAAGGAAGACACCAAGGTCCAGACATTTCAGGCAGAGGTCTTCTCAGAATTGTCGCCAGGCGGCGAAGTGGTCAGGGTCGACACTGCGGCAGGGTGACGAGCGAAGATGTCCAGAGGGGCCCTTGCCACAGGCGCTTGCTACTAGGCCATTCCATCGAGGACGCCATTGATGTCTGCCCGCTTTCCGGCGAACCTTCTTGCCAGCCTCTCCCCGTCGTTCTCCCTATCCCAGTCCTCGGCCCCTTCGAAGCCCTTTATCCCCAAGGCCTCGAACTCCGACGCGAACTTCTCATCCGACATGAGGTAGAGCGGGGAGAGAACCGTCCGCAGCTGCCTTCCTCGGGCCCCGGGGGTATACCCAGCAAACACCTTCCCTTTGGACGAGGCCACACGCCCGGAAAGTAGCCTGCGGACCGATCCTCCCTCCAGCACCTCGAGACTCAGCCCCCTTGGGTCTGCACGATAGGAGAGCTCGGAGCAAAGCCTCGCAACCGCCCGAAGACTCTCCTCCGAGTATTTTGCGTGCAACAGCAGGACCTTGAAACCATGAAGGACAGCATCCCATGCAACAACCGAGCTGTGGATCCCCCCGGACACGAGGCATGTGACTTGTTCCCTCCCCGTCGGGGACCCGCCCGGGCCCCTTCTCACCTCGACTCCCACAGCACCGTCCCCTTCATCAAAGGCGGCCCTGAACCGGACCCTTGGGGATTCAAGCGAGACCCTGGTGCCCCTGGCCTTTTCGAGCACGGAAGAAGTTACGATTCCGGAAATGTCAGAGGCGGACACTTCGGTCGTCCCCTCGGCTTCAACGTAGAACCGGTCCCCCTTGCGAAGATACCTACGTGCGAGCTCTCCTGACGCTCTGGACAACTCCTGAAGCGAACGCACCTTGAGCCCGACCGCGACCCAAGACACCCCCGGCATGTTCTCGAAGAGGCCTGCAATACGGAGGGGTTCCGGTCCTGCAAGGGTGACAGATCGTCCTAGCCTGGAGACGTGTGTCTTTGCCCCTTCTACGCCTAGGACATACGAGACGGAAGACCTCAGGTCATCAAAGCTCCCCTTGCCTGTCCATCGTAGGATCGTCGTCCTCGAGGAAGACATTCTGGATTCCCGAGGCGAGTCCGGCTTGGCTCCTTTAACCATTCGGGCGCATCACACTTTTAGCACGACTGGGTTGAGCCTCTCAGCGTGAAAGAAAGCTACTTGGTTTCGACTGCTGCGGAGGTGCTCTCAGGCAGGGCAACGTCGCAGGTCGAGTTGAGGGGGTGGGTGGCCCGCAAGCACACCGTCGGGGGGCTGCTCTTCGTGCTCCTCAGGGACGGCACGGGTTACGTCCAGGTTTCTGCCCGGAAGGGGATGTCGGACAAGGCTTACGACGCGGCCAGGGGAGCAACTAAAGAGTCCGCCGTCGTGGTCAAAGGAAGCGTCCGCGACGACAAAAGGGCTCCCGGAGGGAAGGAGATTGCGGCCGCCGAATTCGAAATCGTATCCCTAGCGGAAAGCTGGCCGATTACGCGCACCGCTGCGCGTTCTCCAGGATACCTCTTCGACAAGAGGCACCTCAGCATAAGGGGGCCCAAGGCGATAGCCGCCATGAGAATAAGGGCGGAGGTGATAGGCGCGGCTTTCGACTACTTCAGAGAAAACGGCTTCCAGCTGATCAGCGCCCCTACGTTTGTCCAGGCGGCAGTCGAGGGTGGCTCGACACTCTTCTCCGTGGACTACTTCGGCAAGAAGGCAAGCCTCAGCCAGTCCGCCCAGTTCTACGAGGAGGCTGCGCTTCCGGCGCTCCAGAAGGTGTGGATTTTCCAGCCGGCTTTCAGGGCGGAGAAGTCAAAGACCGCAAAGCACCTGACCGAATTCTGGATGATAGAGGCAGAGCAGGCGTTCAGCACCCAGCCTGAGAACATGAAGGTCCAGGAAGAGCTCCTTTCCAGAATGGTGGAGCGCGTCCTAGATCGGAGACAGGCAGAAATGAAAATCCTTGGTAGGACGTTGAAGCAGCCCGAGCTGCCGTTCACGAGGATGAGCTATGACGAGGCGATGACGATAGCGGATAGGAAAGGATTCGGGTTCGAATGGGGGGAGGACCTGCCAACGGAGGCGGAGAGGGCGATCAGCCTCACCCAGGACTCTCCCTTCTTCATTACAGATTATCCCCTCAGCGCTCGGTCGTTCTATCACATGACCTACATCGACAGGCCAAAGGTCACCATGTCGGCCGACCTCATCGCCCCGGAGGGGGTTGGAGAGCTGGCGACCGGGGGGCAGAGGATACATGGCTATGACGAGCTGATGTCAAGGATTGCTAGCCAGGACCTCCCAACGGACTCTTTCTCGTGGTACCTGGAGCTCAGAAGATTCGGGATGCCGCCCCATACTGGGTTCGGGATAGGTGTGGAGAGATGTACCCGCTGGATTGGCGGGCTCAAGCATATCCGCTCTGCCAGCCTGTTTCCAAGAACAGTTTCACGTATCTCTCCCTAGTGCAGACTTATCTAGTGGAACAAGCTCGCGCGAATCATTGACCGAGACCGATGAAGCTGAGCTTGAGCTCGACACGCTTCCGGGCGTGGGGCCGGCTACAAAGACGAAGCTGAAGGATGCCGGCATCCAGACGATCCTAGACCTCGCCACGGCGGGTCCCATGGACATCGCCGAGGCTGTTGACATTGATGTTTCGAAGGCAGTCGACCTGAACAACAAGGCGCGGAAGAAACTAGTCGAGATGAATCGTCTCGAACCTGATTTCATGAACGCTGCGGAGCTGCTTGTAAAGCGCAAGGCCATCGACAGGGTTTCTACGGGCTCGAAGAACCTGGATGACCTGCTGGGCGGGGGAATCGAAACCTGGGCGATGACTGAGTTCTTCGGCGAATTCGGGTCTGGCAAGAGTCAGATCTGCCACACGCTCTGCGTCATGGTCCAACAGCCGAAAGGAGAGGGGGGCCTAGACGCAGGAGCGATCTATATCGATACCGAGGGAACTTTTAGGCCCGAAAGGATTGCAGAGATAGCCGAGGCAAGGGAACTTGACTCTGATAAGATCCTTTCGCGCATAACAGTGGCAAGGGCCTACAACAGCGCCCACCAGGAACTCATCGTTAAGGACCTGGGGAGAGTAATTGAGCCTAACAAGGTGAAGCTAGTAATCCTTGACAGCGCTGTCGCACATTACAGGGCCGAGTTCCTGGGGAGAGGAACACTGGCTGAGCGACAGCAGCGACTCAACAGGTTCATGCATCAGTTACTCCGGACTGCCGAGATCTACAACATCGCCGTGGTAGTTACCAACCAGGTGCAGGCCGCCCCTGACTCGTTCTTTGGCGATCCTACAAGGCCCACCGGAGGCCATGTGGTCGCCCACACGAGCACATACAGGATCTACCTCAGGAAAGCTGCAAAGAATCGCATCGCCAGGATGGTGGACAGCCCCTACCACCCTGAGAGGGACACGGTCTTCGTCCTCAACGAGAGAGGCATAGACGACCCCCCCGAAGAGTCGGTCAGAAAGAAGTAAGGGCATAACGTCAGGCGTCGACCGCCGCCGCTCCATCCTCGGGGCTTCAACCGGGGATAGTGCATAGTCACGGTTTTATAGTAAGAACCGAGCGCCCCCCCGCGTCTCTCGCTTGAAACGTTCTCAGTTGCTCGCTGTCGCCGTGGTTGCCCTAATGGCGCTCTCAGCAATCCCGGCACAGGTGGCGCAGGCGAAAGGGGCGTACACGGAGAGGCTGACGGTATTCACGTCTGGCTCTCTCGCCCTGTGGGAAATGACCTTCACCGGCATAAACGGGTCGAGCCACCTGTCGGCGCTCGAATCAACGCCTGGGCTCAGCTGGTACAACATCAGCGCCGTCAGCACTACAGGCTGGACCTCGGACATGCAGATCTTCGGGCCGATGGGTTATGACCTGCTCCCTGCTCCCTACGTGCCTTCACAGGGTCTGTTCCTTACAGTCGGCTCTGACTCGTACAGCGATGCCTCTGCCGCAGCAATCGCCCTGGATTCCTATCTTCTGACTTCATTCAAATCCTTCTCCAACGGGACAGGGACATACTCCTTCTACAGCCCGATATCATTTAACGACCTGATTCCTGCGACTCTGTTCAGATTTCTCCCCACTTCTGATGGGGGTTTCGCCAGTGCAGTGGGCAGCACCTTCTTCATCGGCTCAGACTCGCCTTTCATAGTCCTCGAAGGGCAGAAGGGGTCGGCCGGCTTCTCCCACGAGCTGGTGGTGGGCTCCATTGCGACTTCTGCCCTCAACGGGCAAGACGAGCCGAACCTCCTTGGTTACTTCTCCAGCACAATCACGTCACTGGTGGCTTCGAACCAAAGCTCGTCTTCGGTTATCCAGCTGAGGTTCCTCGACGGAATTGTCCAGTCCAAGGACAAGGGTGCCACGGTGGCGAGCGACGCGTCTCCTTTCTCGGGCTCGTACACACTGGGCCTGGAACCAGGCGAGAAAATCTCAACGATAAACGCCACAGTCGTGCAGCAGCCTGTTGAGCTCCTGGCCAACAGGGCAGTAAACGTTGGAGTCCTACGGACCGACGACAACCTGACAGTTACCCTTAGCCTGAGGAATCTATCTCCCTCGGGGACAATCATCAAGGTCACCTTCGCCGACAATTGGTGGAACAAGACGGGAGACTTCAAGTTCCTTAGTGGGAACTATACCGTCCCCACGTCTGCCATCGCGGCGGGGGGAATCGTGACTCCCGTCTATCGTCTCCAGTACACGGGGACGGGAACGGGGAGCCAACTGATTCCTGCCTCTGTGGTCCATTACGAGTATCTTGAAGGCGCGGAATCGTTCAACGGGACCGCGACCCTCAACCCCATCGATCTTTCCCTGGGTGCGGATGCACCTGTGGTCTACACAACCGTCTCCCCTGTGGGTACATTCGGCCCCTCGGTGGGCAACGCCCAGACGTTCAACGTCACGGCCACGAACGTTGGCACACTTCCTGCTTCTTCGGTCGTTGTCGCGGGCCAGTCTGTAGCAGGACTCGCGCCTAGGTCCGGGGGTTCGCCGGGAGGGTCGGCGACCGTGTCGGTCACCCAGGCGGCGACGGGCCTGCTCGGCGTGAACTCCACACGCTCCTACACGGTGACGTACCAGAACCCAGGCGGCGTCACGCTGAATTCCACAAGCAACGTCGTCTCGGACACATTCTCCCATTCTTCGATGGTCATCGGTTTTCCGCGGGTGACTGTCAGCGTACAGCTATCGACGCTCTCCGATTCCGAGACCAATGTGACCCTCATCTTCATCACGACCAACGCAGGCTTCGCGAATGTCACGTCCTTCCGCGCCACTGGAGCGTTGCCCCCCGGCCTCGGGTGCGGCATGACCGTCGGGACAGGAATCTCCTGCTCTGGCGGACAGCTGTCCCTGAGCTACCCTGTCCTCAACATGTCGGCAACCGAGACGACCACAATGAAATACAACCTGACCTCCCTTGCAAACTTCATCGTGGATCCTCTGGAGTTCCAGGGGCAAAGTTCAGGCTTGAACGAAACAGGCCAGTCGAACTCTGCGTCGATCCCCGGTGGGCTCGTGATCACGAAAGAGTTCTCCCCAGCGCAGCTTTTCGGCGGAATGTCATCCACAGTAAACCTGTCTGCGGGTAACGCGGGCCCCCAGCCGCTTTACAATCTGACAGTTGGTTCCACCGTAGACTCATTCGATTCGCTCTCCAAGACAGAGACCCTGACGAAGGGCCCATCCACCCTGGCTGCGGGTGGTAACAGCACGCTGTCCTACAGCGTAACAGCGACTCAAACATTCGGGAACCTGACTGGAACGCCAGCGGCCGCGAGGTTCTACTACGGAGGGACACTGTTCACAATAAACGGAGTAAGCCCGAAGGTTGAGATCTATCAGCCGCTGACGGTCGCCATATCCACCACCCCGGCAACACCCGAGGAGGGGAAGAACTTCACAATCAGCATTGAGATTTCGAACCCCTCCGGGGTAGGGGTGTCCAACGTGCAATTCAATCTCCCTGTTCCCTCAGGGGTGGGGCTCTCCAACCTGAAGGGCGCGACCTTCTCGTCTGGCACCCTCACAGTAAGCCCCGGAAACCTGGCCGCCCAGAGCACGTCAACGGCGACCGCCAGTGCCGTGGCGAGCTCAGGAATAACCATCCCGTTCGATAAGGCGACACTGACCTTCAGTTATTCTGGAACCTCGATCAACGGGACTGTTCCGACGGGCTCAGGAATTGCCATCGGGGAGGACGTAACGATCCGTTATCTTATCCCCATGGCCTTCATCTTCTTGGTCCTGATCTTCACAGCCTTCTATGTGAGACGGAAGGCTGCTCCTACCGTTCCCGTTTCCCAGAAGTAAATTCCTCGAACGCTGCCTTGGCCGCCGGGTACGGCATCTGCACGGGCGGGTGCTTGAAGCAGAACGCGGACAGGCTTTCTAGCTGTCCTGACGTCCCTCTGTCCAGGGCCAGCCTCGTCCCCCTGACTGCGTCCACCATGACCCCGCCGCTGTCGTAGGCGTCCACGACGTGGAGCTTCACATCCATCTTCACTATCGTACCTCCGAAGTAGCGTCCCTTCAACCATATGTAGCATATCTTGTCGTTATCGAGGAAGGGCACGTAATCGCTCGGCCCTATCCTTGTTGGGACCTCGTAGGGGGACATCGCCCTTACAGCGCTTGTCTTGCTCTCCCTTTTGTCCTTCAGCCTGCTCTCCTCGAGCATGTTGAGGAAGTCTGTGTCGCCACCTATGTTCAGCTGGTAGGTCTCGTCGACCTTCACTCCTCTGTCGACCGCCATCTTCACGAGCGTCTTGTGCAGCACAGTTGCGCCCACCTGGCTCATCACATCGTCCCCCGCCGTTGGGAGACCCGCCCTGGAGAAACGGTCCGACCATTCCTTATCTGATGCTATGAAGACCGGGATTGCGTTTATGAACCCAACCCCTGCGTCGAGTGCCGCCTCAGCATAGGAATGCGAGGCCATTGTGCTGCCGACGGGGAGGTAATTAATCAGGATCTCTGCCCCGCTTTCCTTCAACTCCGCGGCTACATCCACCTCCGGCAGAGTGGAGACCTGGACCACGCCTTTCAGGTACTTGCCTATCCCGTCGAGGAGTGGCCCCCTCTGCACCTTGATTCCGGTTGCAGGGACATCAGCTATCTTCAGCGTGTTGTTCGGCGGCTGATAGATCGCTTGAGAGAGATCCTTCCCCACCTTCTTCGAGTTGACGTCGAAGGCCGCAACGAACTCGATGTCCTTTGGGGTGTATCCTCCCACATCCCAGTAGGTCAGGCCTTCGTCCGGCCCCTTCCTTGAATAGTGATGAATCCCCTGGACCAGGGCCGAGGCGCAGTTCCCCACCCCGGCTATGGCCACTTTGATTTTTGACAACCGAGTCCCTCCCCCGATGGGTATATCGGCCCCTATTTTACCGTTGTAAAACAAGCCCTTCGCTCGACGATCTTAGCTCAAGCCGTTGACGAGTCCGAGAGGGTTCTCAGGTAAGACCTCGCTTCCTCCAGCTCCGACCTACCGAGCTCTGTTATCCTGTAATACTTCCGCCTGTTCTTCATTTCCGCCTTCACCATCCTGGATTTCTCAAGGTTATACAGGACACGGTACGCGGTCACGTTTCCACTCCAGAATCCGAACTTTTCGTTCACTAGCCGTCTTAGCTCGAAACCATACCTCTCCTCAGAGGACAATAGTATGAGAATGAAGAACCACAGATTCTCCTTCTGAACCTTCGTTTTCAACCTGCTGACGAAGTGCATCTAGATCTGCACCGTCTTCTCTTTGTCCAAAAAACATGTCGAAGGGAACGAACGGGAGATTTGTAGGAACGGCGCGAACGCTAATAACAACTTTCCGCGACAAGGTGGCCATGGAAGAGCGGTCAGCAGGGTCAGTTGTGTACAGAAACACGCATGAGGGAAGAATCTACCTGCTTCTTCAGAACGCGGGACGCTGGGACTTCCCGAAGGGAGGTGTGGAAAAGGGGGAATCAGAAGTGCAAACGGTGCTAAGGGAGGTCGAGGAGGAGACGGGGCTCACAGACTTGAAGATCGTGCCCGGTTTCAGGAAGGTGATCGAGTACTTCTACAGGAGGAACGGGAAGAACATCCACAAGCAGGTGACCTACCTGCTCGGGGAGACGAGGGAGGATAGAGTGAAAATCTCATTCGAGCACCAAGGGTTCGGCTGGTTCCCCTATGGAGAAGCGCTGGATCGCGCGTCCTACGACAACTCCAAAGTGACGCTGAAAGAAGCCGAACAGTTCATGCTGGAATCGGGCTAAAAGTCCACTAGCGGATGGCGCTCGGTCAGCTTGATGACCTTGATGTAGTGAAACCCCGGCTCGTCGGTCCTCTTGACGTAGGTTGTCTCAGTGATCTTGTCGTACGAATACCTCAGGAACCCCGAAGGCTCCTCCTTGACTCGGGTGTAGAAGAATATGGACGCCTCCTCATAGTCGTCAATTCTCGCGAAGGTGCCAACCACCCATCCGCCGCCGTCCCTGAAAGCGAACAGAGGGAGCGGGGGCTCCTCGAAGAGAGTCTTGTATGCGCCGACCTTTACCAGGCTCGGAATGTTCTCCACCTCTATCGCCATGAACTTGTCATGGAAAGCGGCCTTCTGGTCCAGCACAGAAGGCATCTTTTGGACCCTGATCACCGGGGCGTAAAGGTAGGAGGGGTTGCTGGCAGAGCTCACGAGCTGTACCTCCTCGCCGTCACCCGTCGTACGGTAGGCCAGGAACTCGTCCACTTGGCCGTTGTCGAAGTAGTAGAAGATGGGGGTCCCCATGAAGAGGTCCGCCTGGGCTGCGATTCTAGTCGTCTTGCCATGCTTGAAAGCAAAAAGTGGGAATGGAGCCCGCTCCAGCGCACATGATAGTCTTCCAAGGTCGAGAATCGAGTCGAGGCCGACATAGCAGGCGCCTCCGATCTTCGGCTCGTCCCTCTTTGGCAACTGTCGCCGGCCGTAGTTATGCAGGTTATAAGGTTGCGAGCCGGACAGGGCATCCTAGGCTAAATCACAGGACCGCGATGAGCTGGGGGTGAGCGTCTGGAGGGAGGAGACCTCTGCTGATCTCGCCGACGCCGCGCAACGAATTGAATCGGTCCTTGGAACCGTCGCCGGGGAGCCGTCGGACGACCAGATCCGCTCCATATGGTCTGCCTACGCCGCTGTGGAGAAGAGCGTCACCTTCATCAAGCTCGACCTGGACGAAGAGAACCCCGGGAGGCTCATCAAACTGAGGAACTACGCGGTGCCGGACGAAAGACAGGCGCTCCTTTTCGCGCTCAGAAGCCTGAGGAAGGGGACCGATTCCTTCCAGCTAGGTGATTTCCACCAGTCGCT
>Ga0187772_10001982_pt1 | contig 10003 bp, 7 predicted proteins | sample 0116_SJ02_MP15_2_FD_133137 | JGI IMG/M metagenome (GOLD analysis project Ga0187772, IMG submission 133137) | Tropical peat soil microbial communities from peatlands in Department of Meta, Colombia - 0116_SJ02_MP15_20_MG | ecosystem: Environmental > Terrestrial > Soil > Wetlands > Peat | place... | reverse complement strand
TCACAATAAATTGCGCCCCTGCCAGCAGAGCAGCCCTTCCGGTTTCGGCATCGAGAATGGTTCCTGCACCCATGATGATCTCATCTTTATATTTGTGGGTCAATTCTTTGATGGCATCGATCGCGCCTTGAACGCTCATTGTGATTTCGATGAGAGTACCCCCCCCCTCCTTGATCGCATCCGCTACGTCGATCGCTTCTTTGGCAGACGAGACCCGGATCACCGGGATGAGTCCTTCAGTGATCATGCGATTGAAAACATCTCTTTTCTCCATGCAGTCCTCCTTAATTGGAATATCATCCAAATCCCCCCATCCTCCCTTTGCTAAAGGGGGGTCAGGGGGGATTATCATTTTTAATTGGTTTGAGTTAGATGCGACTCTGCAGCAGTTAAAAAAAACCGCAGCACCGCAGCACTGCAACACTGCAGCACGTGTTGCCACTATCTTGAGATTCTTAGTCCCGCACCTTTTAGTTGTGCCTCTACCTCCTCAAGGGTGCTGCAGTTAAAATCTCCCGGGAAGGTATGTTTAAGAGCAGCGAAGGCGTTTCCGTACTGGACACCCTTTTGGACATCCTTCTCTTTTAGCCAGCCATGGAGAAATCCCGCCGTAAAGGAATCTCCTGCTCCCACTCGGTCTACGATCTCCACCTCATACTTCCTATCCCTGTAGATCTTTCCATCCTGATAGGCGATCGCTGTCCAGTTGTTCCTCCAGACGGAGAGGTCTTCCCTCAGCGTGATGGCGACAATTTTGAATTTGAAGGTTTGAGCCAGTTTTTGGGCGGCCGCCTCGTAATCCTTTTCTTTGATGCCAAAGACGACGTTGGTATCTTCCTCGGTCGTGATGAGGATATCGACATCCGCCATCATGGGTTCCTGGATCTTCTTCGCATCCGCTGGAGTCCAGAGTTTTTTGCGGTAATTGAGGTCGTAAGAAATCGTGCAGCCCGCCTTTTTCGCCGCTTTAAGGGCTTCACCCGTCACCTCTGCTGCAGAGGCGCTTAGCGCAGGGGTGATCCCACTGACATGAAAGTGTTGCGATCCCGCGAAGATCTTTGTCCAGTCTACCTCACCTCGTCTGATCATACTGATGGCTGAACTCGAGCGGTCGTAAAGGACGCTCGAAGCCCGGGGTGATGCACCCAACTCTAGGAAGTAAAGCCCAGCCCTTCCTTGATCAGACCAAACGATGTGGGAACAGTCGACCCCGAACTCCTGGGCCCGATCGCGAATGAGATAACCGAGACCGTTCTTGGGGAGTTTCGAGACCCATGCGCTCTTCATCCCAAGACGGGTTACCCCGACGGCCACATTCAATTCTGCGCCACCCACATTTAAATCGAGACTTCGGGTCTGTTCCAACTTCTGGAAGTGAGGCGGTGAAAGCCTCACCATGGCCTCCCCAAATGTCACGACGTCGTACATATCCACCTTCCTTTCAATAAAATTATTCCGTCATTTTCGGAACAATAAGCATTTCACTTTGAAAGACATCATTGGCCTGTCTAAATTCGGAAATAGTCTTGCTCACCATCAGAAGCGATCACCATTTATTCACCCAGCAAATAGGGGTCTTTTGAGAGAAAACTCTTAAGACTTCGTGAGCCGCCCTCGTTTGGAGTTCTCTCACGGAGTCCTTCGAATACCATGCCACATGTCCTGTCAGAACGACATTGGACATCTTTAGCAAAGGATGGTTCTGATTGAGAGGTTCCTTTTCGAAAACGTCCAAACCCGCCGCAAGAATCCAACCTTCATTAAGAGCCCTTATCAGAGCATCCTCATCGATCACTTCGCCACGCGACGTGTTAACCACAATAGCGGTTTGCTTCATTTTTCTCAAAGCTGCTTCGTCAATAATATGCTTGGTCTCTGGAGAAAGGGGAGTATGAAGAGAGATGTAGTCCGACTCTGCAAACAACGTATCAGGGTCAACCTTCTCCCCTCCATTCTCTTGAATTATTTCCAGAGTCACATAAGGGTCGAAAACCAACACCCCTTTGGGGAGAAATCCTTTCCATTTTCGGTGGAAAGCCCTCCCGATTTGTCCATATCCGATGATGCCTAAGTTTTTCCCCGTCGTTCGATAAATCGTGTCGTTAATATCAATTTCGAACTTCGCCTGCCGTAAAGTTTTATCTCGAATCAAAAGTTTCCGGATGCAGGCAAGAAGTAATGCAACGGCGTGGTCGGATACTTCCTCCGTTCCATAACCGGGGGTGTTTGTAACATAAATCTTTTTTTGTTTAGCGACCTCGAGATTAATGTTGTCAACGCCGACTCCATAGCGAGCAATCACCTTGCAGCATTTGAGGGAATCCAGGACCCTGGCACTTATCGGGGCCTCCCTTACGAGGATGGCATCCGCATCTTTAGCCACGGAAATGACGTCATTCTCCGTTAAGCAATCTTTGGGAGCCAGGATGAGTTCAGCGTCAACGGGTTCCAGGATTTCTCGCTCAACTTGATAAGACTCATAGCCTAAATTGACCACAACAACTTTATATTTAGACATATTGAACGATATCCCCTATTTTAGTGAAAAAATCTCTTCTCCCTTTTATCCACGCGAACGAGAGGGGCGCAAGCACAAAATAAACCTTTTGCTTCTTTAAAACTGACGCCGTGAAGAGTTTCGCCCGCAGTTACTTGAGATACACGACTACAAGACCTCAGGCACTCTACCCACCCAGGATAAGTTGGATAATGATAGGCAGCTTGGGCTTTATCAAATTGCAGTCAAAGAAAAATTTATGGATGCCAAAGAAATAAGTCTCATCTGGCATTATCTCATTTTCGATAAAGAGTTCACTTCAAAAAGATCTGACGCCCAGATTGCTGAGGCCGGGGCGGTCACAGACTTAACCCTAATCCGGCGCCAGTTTTATGAATGACATCGTTTCGTTCCATTCGAGGGCTTGCTCAACGGGCCTTCCGGTTTGCCTCGATGGCCTTGAAGAGATCGGCCACCAACTCCTTGCCCACTTCCTTTTCCACGTAGGCCTTTACCGGCGGCTGCGCCAGCTTGCGGAACGCCTCGACCTGTTGGGGCGTCAGTTCAGTGACCTGCATACCCAATTTTGTCAGGATTGCCTTGGCATTGAGGTCCTGGTCGCTCGTCATCTTGCGATGGATATCACGGGCGATCTTCGTCGCTTCGAGGACCACCTTCTGCTGCTCCGGGGTCAGGCCCTTGAAGAACTTGTCATTGATTAAATAGGCATGAATGCTCCAGACATGGCCGTCGAGGGTGATATACTTCTGATACTGGTAAAGGCTTGCGGCCAGAATGTTCGTGACGCCGTTTTCCTGACCGTCCACAACCCCTGCCTGGAGGGCTGTCGCCAGTTCGCCCCAGGGAATAGCCGAGGGCGAAGCCCCGAGAGACTCTACCAAAGACTTGAATACCGGGCTGGGCATAATCCGGATCTTCATACCCTTCATGTCAGCGGGCGTGACGATGGGACGCAGGTTATTCGTGAAGTGACGTACGCCGTTGTCGGCGATGGCCAGCATGCGAATGCCCGTTTTCTTGAGACACAGGTCGGCAAATCTCTGCCCAAAGTCGGAGTCGTAGACCCGCCAAGCATGGGCATGGCTGTCGTAAAGATAGGGGATGCCGAGAATGGCAATCTCCTTGAAGACCCCCGCGATGGCCCCATCGTGCGCCACAGCCATCTCCAGCGTGCCCATCTTCAATCCTTCCATCGTTTCGGCGTCCTTGCCGAACTGGCCGGCGGGGTAGATCTCGACTTTGATGGCGCCTTTGGTGTTCTTTTCCACATATTCCTTGAAGGCCAATGCCGCCGCATGTTTCGGCTGATCGTCCTTCGCAGGTTGAAAATGCGCGTACTTGAGCAATTTCTGCTGCGCCTGGACGGGTGAAACAAGAGCCAACATCATCACTGCCAACATCACCGATACGAACCATTTCTTTTCCATACTTTCTCCTTTCCTTGGTGTTAAAAAATCCGTTAATGGGTAAACCCTAACCAGCCGGGAAACACCACGCTCAATGCCGGGAATAGAATGACGAAGACCAGCACTACAAGCTCGGCCAGGACCATTGGCAGGATCGCCCGGGAAATCCTCTCAAACTTCAAGCGGCTGATCGAAGTGATAACGAAAAGAACTCCGGCCACAGGCGGAGTGACCAGGCAGATACTTATATTCAAAATGAAACAGTTGGCGAAGTAGAGCGGATCGATATGGAACTGGTCCGTCAGAGGGGCCAGGACTGGCACCAGGATGATGACCGCGGGCAAGACATCCAGAAACTTGCCGCAAATGAAAACAAAAAGAGCCACGAGCCACATGACGACCATGGGGCTGGTCGTCACCTTTCCGATGGTCAAGGCAACTGTCTGAGGAAGCTGAAGGATCGTGAGCAGCCAGGAGAAGAGGGACGCCATGGCAACGATGAGGAGGGCCGCCGAGGAGACGAGGCCACCCTGAAGAAACACCTTCATGATTATCCGGAAATTCAACTTCCGGGTAAGGAACAGGCCGACAAAAAGAGCATAGAAGACCGCAACGGCGGCCGCTTCGGTCACCGTAAAGATCCCGCTCAGGATACCACCGAAGATGATGAGCGGCATCGTCAGTGCGGGCGTCGCCTTCCACAAGCTCCGCAGGCGGTCGCCCCAACTCGCTTTTTTACTGGTATACTTATACCCATGCCGGACCGAGATGACGTAGTTGGTCAAGGCGAGGGCCCCGCCTACGAGGATGCCCGGCACAACCCCCGCCATGAACAGACCGGCCACGGTGACCCGGCTGTCAGCCATGGCGTACACAATCGCAATGATGGAAGGAGGGATGAGGGGACCTAAGACGGCCGTCGCCGCAACAAATGCCGCAGAGTAGTGAGACTCATAACCGGCCCGCTGCATCATGCGCATCATGACCGCGCCTGGACCTGCGGCATCGGCGAGGGCAGAACCGCTGATCCCGGAGAAGACCATCTCGCTTAGGACAGCAACATGTCCTAACCCACCTCGGATGTGGCCGACAAGACTGTTGGTGAAGCGCAGGATGGAGGAGGTAATGGCGCTGGCCGACATCAGGTCGGCCGCGAGAATGAAAAAAGGGACGGCCATGAGGGGAAAAGAGTTGATGCCGTTAAAGAAGCGCTGCGGCACGGACATGAGAGACAACTTGCCTTCTACGACGAGCGCGACCAGGCCCGATCCACCCATAACAAAGGCAAGCGGTATACCGATTGCCCCACCCACCAAAAACACAATCCAAAGCGCAGCTGCCATCAGAGCACCTCCTTCTCGTCAATTTCAGCCTCAAGACTCTCTGGCGTCTCGAAACGCCCATCGATATAGGCCCGGTAAACAAAAAAGAGATGGATCAGCAGCAGCAGTGCACCGACCGGCACAGCCAGGTAAGGAATCCCCTGCGGAATATTCATGACCGGGGTTTCATGATCCCAGGTGAAGCGGACGAACTGGAATCCAAGAACGACGAGAACGCCCATAAAGACAATCAGCAGCAACGCTATAAGGTGGCGCGTCATCCTTCGAGCTTTCGACGGCAGACGATCCTGAAGCATCTCAACGGCTACGTGCCGGCCTTCCCGCAGGGCAAGGCCGGCGGCTAAAAAGGCCACCCAAACCATCAGATACTGCGATAGCTCTTCGGCCCAGATGATCGAGAAGTTTAAGACGTACCGGCAGACGACGTTCATGAACACCAGCGTTGCCATCACCACCATCATGGCGATGATGATCCACCGGTTTACAGTGACCACGACCCGCTCAAATGTCCCCTCTCGACGGGATTTGCCAACATCGGTTTCAGACACAAGCCATCTCCTTTCTCTGTGCTGAAGAAAAGCAGACCCTGCCCGGCGGAGCATGCCGCGAAGAGGATTCGTTTCTATCACAACAATGCAGCAGCAGGCAAGATCGCTTCATTTAAGGGCTTGCTTATCTTGAACATGATACAAGTGAACACTAATGGGGCTTGTTTTTTTTCCAACATATCGTGGGCAAAGTTGCAAGTCAAGAGAAGAAATTACAACATTTAACCTGTCATCTTTTAGTGCCTACGAAAAAGTCTTCTTCCCCGATAAATCGGCCCACCACTAACGTAACTTCTTTTAGATCAATCTGTAAAGGGTTGACCGGCAAGTGCCCCGCAAGCCCCGCCTTGTAGGCGGGCTCAAGGGGCACAATTAAGACAGTATTTCTTTCCCGGGAAGCCCCGGCCTGCGGCCGGGGAGCTTCACTTACATGAACGTAGAATACGAAGCACAACCCAAGCCTTTAGCTTTAAATCTGACATCCACAGTTTTTTGTCGATATTGACGCGCTAAGCGGACAATTGAAGTTGACCAGGGGGAGATAATTATGCTAAATCTCATTTGTGCAAAAACGATTTTTTCTTTAGATGGAGATCGAATAGAAGGGAGAAGAAAAATGGATCCAAACAAGGAATGGTTGGTTGAGTTGAAATTGAAACAGGTTGTGGAAAAGTTAAAGGCTCATGGATTTGAAGCCCTCTCTGTCAAAACGAAAGAAGATGCAGCTCAGGAGATTTGGAAACACATCCATCCAAAACAGAGGATTGGGGTAGGTGGGTCCGTCACGATAAGGGAGTTAGGCATTTTGGAACAATTGGAAGCCAAGGGTTACACCCTTTATGACCACTGGAAACCGGGTCTTTCAAAAGAGAAGGCTCTTGAGATCCGTAAATCCCAAATGACTTCTGACCTGTTCCTGAGCAGCATCAATGCCGTCACCCTAGACGGAGAGCTAGTCAACATCGATTTTGCCGGAAATCGAACCAACGCAACTACCTACGGTCCGGGAAGGGTGATTCTCGTCGCTGGCTATAATAAGATTGTGGAGGATGTTCAGGAGGCGATCAAAAGGATCAAGAATGTAGCAGCGCCCATTAACGCCAAGCGTTTGAACATCGACGTTCCATGTGCTAAGGTTGGAAAATGTGTGGACTGCAACTCTCCTAACCGGATATGTAGGGTGGTCGTGATTCATGAAAGGAAGCCAGCCCTAACAGATATGCTCGTCATTCTGGTCGGAGAAGAACTTGGTTTTTGAAATACGAAGCACGAAATCTGAAATACGAAACAATTTCGAAATATTAAACTCTAATTTCCGAAACTTATTTTTTAAGGTTTATCTAATTTGATATTCGGACTTGTTTCGAATTTCGATATTCGAATTTAGTATTTTGGGGGTATAGATATGGGTAAGATCAGGAGGGCAATTGTCAGTGTTTCGGATAAGGCCGGGGTGGTTTCATTTGCCAAGGGTCTAGCACAGATGGGGGTCGAGATCCTTTCCACGGGCGGGACGGCAAAAACATTGAGGGAGCAGGGCGTCTTCGTAATGGATATCTCTGATTATACGGGATTCCCGGAGATGCTGGATGGACGGGTAAAGACCCTTCATCCAAAAGTCCACGGAGGACTTTTGGGACAGCGATCCAAGAAGGAGCATGTAAAGAAAATGGAAGAGCACGGAATCCTTCCTATCGATCTGGTCGCTGTCAACCTCTACCCCTTCGAGGCAACTGTGGCGAAGAAGGATTGCGCCCTGGAAGAAGCGATTGAGAATATCGATATCGGCGGGCCGACGATGCTTCGTTCATCGGCGAAAAATTACCCCGATGTGACCGTGGTGGTGGATCCCAGCGATTACGAGCCGGTCCTTTCTGAATTAAAAGAGAAAGGCGAAATTTCTTTGGAGACCAATTTCCGTTTAGCCAAAAAGGTCTTCCAACATACGGCCCGTTATGATGGCGCCATCTCAAATTACCTTGGCCAGATCGAGAAGGGCAAGAAAGTGCATGAATTTCCGGAGACCTTCACCTTCCAGGTGAAAAAGGCCCAGGAATTACGTTATGGAGAAAACCCACACCAAAAGGCCGCCTTTTATAGGGAGTACCTACTCACCGAGCCCTCCGTTTCGAATGCGATCCAACTCCAGGGCAAAGAATTGTCTTACAATAATATACTCGACATTGACTCCGCCTATGAGACGGTTAAGGAATTTGAGGAAATGGCGACGGTTATCATCAAGCATAACAATCCCTGCGGTGCGGCGGTCTCTTCTAAGAGCTTAGCGGACGCTTACAAGAAAGCAAGGGACTGCGATCCGGTCTCGGCATTCGGCGGCGTAGTGGGTTTCAATCGGACCGTGGATAAAGAGACGGCAAAGGAGATGGCTGATATCTTTCTTGAGGCCATCATTGCCCCGGGTATTGACCCGGAGGCGTTGGAGATTCTTAAGAAGAAAAAAGATCTCCGTATTCTCAAAACTCCCCCGCTCACAGGCTCCCCTTCGCAAGGAGGATTCGATCTCAGAAAAGTGGTAGGCGGGCTTTTAGTTCAAGACCGAGACCTCGGCAAGGTGCCGATGGATCAGTGGAAAGTGGTGACCAAAAGGAAGCCGACCGAGGAAGAGAAAAAGGCGATGGCTTTTGGTTGGAAGGTTGCCAAACATGTCAAATCGAATGCCATCATCCTCGTCCGGGAGGACCGGACCATTGGCATTGGTGCTGGCCAGATGAGCCGTGTTGACTCTACCCGCTTGGCAGTGATGAAGGCCCAATCCTCAACAAAGGGAACGGTCTTAGCCTCGGATGCGATGTTTCCATTCAGAGATGGCGTGGATACAGGTGCTGAGGCAGGTGCTTCCGCCATCATTCAACCCGGTGGTTCGATTCGAGACGATGAAGTGATTGCCGCCGCGAACGAATACAATATCGCCATGGTCTTTACAGGAATGAGACACTTCCGTCATTAATGTTAAGCATTAATGACGGAAATTCCAAATCCTAAATCCCAAATTCCAAGTAATTTCGAATGACCAAAACTCAAAACGGAGAATTTGTTTTGGTCATTTGGAAATTGGAACTTTGGATTTATTTGGGATTTGGAGCTTGGAATTTGAGATTTACAAAAGATCGAGCACTCACCGGTAATGGAGAAATACGACCTTCCGAAAAGGAGATAAGGTAAGATGGAAGTCTTGGTTGTAGGCAGTGGGGGCAGGGAGCACGCCTTAGTTTGGAAGATTGCGCAAAGCCCAAAGGTGTCGAAGGTCTATTGCGCTCCGGGAAATGCAGGCATCTCCGAACAGGCGACGATTGTCCCAATCAAGGCGAATGACCTCAAGGGGTTACTTGATTTCGCCCTAAAAGAGAAGATTGATTTAACTGTCGTTGGGCCTGAGGATCCTCTAACCCGGGGCATTGTCGATCTTTTCGAATCCAAGGGTCTTTTCATATTTGGAGCAAACAGGAAAGCAGCGGAGATTGAAGGAAGCAAAGCCTTTGCTAAGGAGATGATGAAGAAGTATTACATTCCAACCGCTTTTTACGAGATCTTCGATAAACGGAATGAAGCAGTGAAATATATTCGCAAGCAGGGGGCTCCCATCGTGGTCAAGGCAGATGGTCTGGCCGCAGGCAAGGGAGTGATCATCTGCAAAACCGTAGAGGAAGCAATCGAGTCTGTTGACAAGATCATGGCGGAGAAGATTTTCGGAGAGGCGGGAAATCGAGTGGTGGTCGAGGAATACCTTGTAGGAGAGGAAGCGTCTTACATTGCTTTCACGGATGGAAAGACCATCCTTCCCATGGCGTCATCCCAGGATCATAAGGCTATCTTCGATGGGGACCGGGGTCCCAACACAGGCGGGATGGGCGCTTATTCCCCCGCGCCCGTCGTGACGGATGAGGTACATGAGAGGATTGTCGAGAAGGTTTTGAGGCCGATCATCTATGGCATGGGAGAGGAGGGCAGGCCCTACAAAGGAGTCCTCTATGCCGGGCTGATGATTCATGATGGCCTTCCCAAGGTATTGGAGTTCAACGCCCGATTCGGGGATCCGGAAACCCAACCTGTTTTGATGCGGATGAAGGGGGATATCGTCCCCATTCTGGAAGCTTGCATGAAAGGGAATTTGTCCAGCCACAAGATCGAATGGGACAACCGTGCCTCTACATGTGTGGTAATGGCTTC
>Ga0187772_10001981_pt1 | contig 10003 bp, 9 predicted proteins | sample 0116_SJ02_MP15_2_FD_133137 | JGI IMG/M metagenome (GOLD analysis project Ga0187772, IMG submission 133137) | Tropical peat soil microbial communities from peatlands in Department of Meta, Colombia - 0116_SJ02_MP15_20_MG | ecosystem: Environmental > Terrestrial > Soil > Wetlands > Peat | place... | reverse complement strand
GCGCAGTTTCGGGTCACCGGTTCGCGAAAATCGCTCAATCAATAAATCCAGGGCGGAGGGATGGGGGAACTTCGGCGCCTGGCCAAAGCCGCCATGTACAGTGTCAAACATGCTCATTGCCGATTTTTCAATGGCGTCAATGATGTTTTTCGAGATTCGGCCATCGCGCCCGGCAAAGGACTCCGATTGGGCAATCGCCGTTTCCACCATCCTGGCCTGCTCGACCACGTCGGCATGTTTTTCCCTGTAGGCGTTGGCAATGCTGAGCAGCACGCGCCGAAAGCTCGGACGCCCATAGCCGTCGCGAGGAGGAAAATATGTGCCTCCGTAAAAAGGCTTGCCGTCGGGCGTGAGGAATGCGGTGAGCGGCCATCCGCCCTGCCCGCTGACCGCCTGCACTGCCGCCTGATAGCGGCTGTCGATGTCAGGGCGCTCGTCGCGATCCACTTTCACCGCGACGAAATGTTCGTTCACGATTGCAGCAATCTCGGGATCGTCGTAAGACTCGCGGTCCATGACATGGCACCAGTGGCACCAGACCGCGCCGATATCGAGAAGCATCGGTTTGTTCGTGCGCTCGGCCGCGGCAAAGGCCTCCTCGCTCCACTCATGCCAGTGGATCGGCTGATGCATGGCGGAGCGCAGGTAAGCCGATGAGGCGCGAGCGAGGGAATTGAGGGTGGAGGTGGTCATCCGGTTAGTCTAGCCCATCGTGGTTGCGGATTAATGGACGTGCGATGAATCCGATCAGGCCCGGTGCCTTAACTAAAGCAAAAGTGAAAGGCATCCCTCCATGATCCTTGAGCATCTTTCGGACATAAAGTACTCTGTGTCGTCGATCACTATCGAAGGATCTCCTTACATGAAGAAAGCCGCGAGACTCTGCTTTGGAATCATGCTCACCCTATTCATCGCAACCCATGCTGCGCTCGCTCAAGACGCCCGGGGCACCCTCTCAGGAACGGTGAGGGACTCCTCGGGCCACGCCTTGCCCAATGTCAAGGTTTCCATCAAGAACCTAGCAACTGGCGACGCGACTGAAGCGCAAACGGATTCCTCGGGCCATTACAGCGTTTCGAACCTCCTCGCGGGGGACTACGAAATCTCGGTTTCGGCAGAAGGCAGCGGCGTAGCCACCGCGAAAGTGAGTTTGGCTGTGGGAAGCCAGCAAACCGCGGACCTCGCCGTAACTTCTGTTAGCACGACCGCTCCTGCTAATCCGCCGGCTACCGCGCCATCGGAGAATCTACCGGATGCTCCTTCCTCGAGCAGTCAGACATCGAGCAGTCAATCGTCCGCCAGTCAGACGGAGCCATCGCTCTCGGATTTGGGGTTCTCCGCTTCCGACACGCAGGCGAACGCGCACGAGCAGGCGCTACTCGATAAGCGCACGCACATGCTGAAGATTCATCAGCGTATGGGGCTGATCACTACCATTCCGCTGGTGGCGACGGTGATCAGTTCGGCCAAGGCTGGAGGACGAAGCGAGAGCACATCGTCCCGCGATCTGCACGTGGCGTTGGGTTCGCTGACCGGCGATCTGTACGGGATCACCGCCTACTATGCGATTCGGGCGCCGCGCATCAAGGGCACGGAGAAACGCGGGCCGATTCGCTTCCACGAAGCGATGGCGTGGATTCACGGTCCAGGCATGATCCTGACGCCAATCCTGGGCGCGATGGCCTTTAACCAGAAAAATAACGGAGAAAAAGTTCATGGCATCGCCGCCGCCCACGGCCCGGTGGCGATCGTGACGGCGGGCGCTTTTGGCGCGGCGCTCCTTTCGGTGTCGGTAAAATTCTGATTCGAAATCTATGAAGAAGCTATTAGCTGCGTTCGTTTTCCTGGCGCTCCCGCTTCTCGCGGCTGGTCAGACATGGGTTTTGAAAGAGAGCACGCTGACTTACCATGTCTCTCATCCACTGCATCAAAGTGAAGGCGTGAGCCATGCGGCCCGAGGCAGGGGCGTTTGCCACGATGGCCAGTGCCAGTTCCTGATCGCCGTGCCGGTGAAATCCTTCGATTCCGGCGACACCAACCGCGATCTGCACATGATTCAGGTGACGCGTGGGGCGGAGTTTCCCATGGTCACGGTGCGCACGAGCCTGCCGCAGTCGGCTGCGGGAGGATCGTCGATCAAAGCCGACCTGGAGATTCAGTTCGCGGGACAGACTGCCCGCTACAGCCAGGTTCCGTTCGACTTGGCGAAGCAGGGAAACGAGATGCATCTAACGGGAACGATTCCGACGACGCTGAGCGACTTCAAGATCGATCCGCCGTCACTGCTGACGATGCCAGTGAAAAATGAAATTCCCATCCGCGTGGGGATGATCTGGAGCCCGCAATAAGAGTCGATCGAATCCTTAGCCCAGCAGCTGCTTCGCAATCGCGCAATACGAATCAATGGCCTCGGCCAGTTGCCGCTTCTCGATGAACTCACCTTCGGTATGGGCGACGTGAATTGATCCCGGCCCGATCAGCAGCGGCTGACCCCAATTTGTAAGCTTCGGGATGTCTGTGGTGAAGGCGGCGATCATCGTGGGCAGGCCGTCGACTGTGCGCAGGCGCAGAAATGGGAGCTCGAGCGGAAACGTCACTTCGACCTGATCGCCGGCGGTAACCATGATCTGCCGCCGCAAGTCTTCGGTCGGACCGATCAATCGGTAGAGTAAGTCGGCGTGGGCGTAGTCGGGAATCACGTTGGGCGCGCGGCCACCTTCGATCAAGCCGATATTGAGCGTACACGCGCCGACTTGCGGATCGGAAGGCAGGGGCATCGCGCGCAGGCGTGCGAGCGCGGCGATGAGTTTGTCAATCGCAGAGTCGCCCAGCTCCGGATATGCAGAGTGCGCCATCCGTCCTTGGGCGGTGACTTCGACGCGCAATGTTCCTTTGGAGGCCAGCGCGAGCTTGTTTTCGGTGGGCTCTCCGTTCACCAGAAATCGGCAGCCCTGAGGTGCGTGCTCATTCGCGACGTGTGCGCCGAGGCTGTCGCGTTCTTCGCCTGCTACAAAAAGGAGTCCGACGTAGACGCCCTGCTGGCGCAGACGCTCGGCGGCCGCGATCTGCGCCGCAATGATGCCCTTCGCATCGCATGATCCGCGCCCATAAATACGATTCGCATCTTCCGCGGAGGGAATAAACGGAGGAACCGTGTCCATATGGGTAGAAAAAACGAGGGCCGGATCTGCGTTTTCGGCGGTGGTTGCGTAGACGTTGAAGCGATTGCTTTCGACCGGCATTTTCTGTGTTTGATAGCCGAGACGGCACAGTTCTCCGTAGAGATAATTCCCGACTGCCGCTTCGTTGCCGGTGATCGACTCGATGTCGACGAGTTGCCGCGTGAGCGTGACCGCATCCATGGCAAGGAGCATAGCAGATGGAAAATGGGCATCAGACTTCCGCCCCGGGCCGCGAACTTTAGAACCGGAGACGATTTGCGTTCCTGAGATTCCTTCCAATGTAATCTGGTGTGGTGATTTCTCCCGGAGCTACAATCCGCTCGTTTTCCCTCGACGGGCCCGCGGGGCAACTGGAAGCGCTGTTGAATGGGGGGGCGGACGGAGCGAGCCATGCCGCCGTGGTTTGCCATCCGCACCCGATGTTCGGCGGAACGATGCACAACAAGGTAGTCTTCCATACGATGAAAGCGCTGAACAGCTTCGGCTTTCCCGTGCTGCGCTTCAACTTCCGCGGGGCGGGATTAAGCCAGGGCGAGCACGACCACGGGATCGGCGAAGTCGACGATGTGCGCGCCGCCCTCGACTGGCTCGATCGAGAATTTCATCTGCCGTTGCTTCTCGCTGGATTCTCTTTTGGTGCCGCGACCGGGCTGCGTGCAGCTTGCAGCGACCCTCGTGTGCGCATCGCCATCGGATTGGGAGTGCCTGTGGTCCCGGTGGCTGAGGCGGAGGAGGAACCGCGAGTGTATGCGTATGATTTCCTGTCCGATTGTCCGAAGCCCAAGTTGTTCATCAGCGGCGGGCGCGATCAGTTCGGCCCGCGCGCCAGAGTGGAGGCACTGGTGGGGGCGGTGCCCGAGCCGAAGAAGCTGATTTTCATTGAAGGCGCCGATCACTTCTTCGAAGGGCGGCTTCGCGAGTTGCGCGAAGCGATAGAAGCGTGGGTGCGAGAGCAGGTGACGGGCGCGGCGTGAACATGTTGACCTTCGACCATGAAGAGCAATTCCGCCGGATGCGCGAAAGCGCGGTGGCCATCTTCCGGCATACGCTGGCGGAGTCGTCGATCAGCAATGCGTTTGCGCGGCATGTGAATTGCGACCGCGGTGTGTTGCGCGTGCGCGAGGACTTGTTTGATCTGCATTCCTATTCGCAAGTGCTGGTCCTCTCGTTAGGCAAAGCGGCCCACACCATGGTTGAGGCGCTGGCGGAGCAGACGGGAGCTTCGCTCGAAGGCATCGTCGCCAGTTCCGTGGCGCCCGCGGCGCAGCTGCGTGGGTTCCGCTATTTTCAGGGCGGACATCCCACACCCAACGCTGATTCCCTACGAGCGGCGGGCGCCATGCTCAAGGCGGTTCAGGCGCAGCCAGCGTCTGCGCTGGTGATCTTCATGGTCAGCGGCGGGGGATCGTCGATCGTCGAGAAGCCGATCGATGATGAGATTTCGCTTGACGATCTCGTCGCGACCTACCGGGCGCTGGTCCACTCCGGTGCGCCGATCGCCGAAATCAATACGGTGCGAAAACACCTTTCGGCGGTGAAGGGCGGACGGCTGGCGCTGGCGGCCTCTCCAGCGCAGCAGGTGTCGCTGCTGGTCTCGGATGTCCCGGACAACACGCCGGATGCCCTGGCTTCCGGGCCGACGATGCCCGACTCCACGACCGTCGAAGATTGCTACCACGTCGCTCAAGAGCACGATCTGCTGCGGCAGTTTCCCCGATCGGCGCGAGAGTTGTTCGAGCGCCATGCCCTCGAGGAAACGCCGAAGTCCGATGACCCAGCTTTTCACCGGGCGCGGTGGTGGCCGGTCCTGTCGAACCAGACTGCGATTGAAGAGGCCAGCCTGGCGGCGGAGCGAAGCGGTTTCTTCGTGCACGTCGACAATTCCTGTGACGATTGGGACTATGAGCCAGCGGCCGAGCATTTGCTCGAGCGGGTGAGAGAGCTGCGCAAACAATGTTCCCCGGTGTGTCTGATTTCAGGTGGGGAAGTCACGGTGAAAGTGGAAAACGGCGGAGTCGGCGGCCGCAATCAGCAGTTTGCGCTGGCCTGTGCGTCCCGAATTCCGAGCGAGACCATCACCGTGCTGAGCGCGGGAACCGATGGCGTGGACGGCAATAGTCCGGCGGCGGGAGCGGTAGTCGACGGCGGCACCGTCGAACGGACTCGTTCCCGAGGACTCGATGTCGACGTGGCACTGCGGAAATTCGACGCCTATCCGTTGTTCAAAACCCTGGGCGATTCCATCGAGACTGGGCCGACCGGGAATAATCTGCGGGACTTGAGGATTCTGTTGGCGTACTGAATGGCTCTGAAGCGAGCGTCGATCGCTCTAGAAGAATCTTGTGACGCCTTCTTCCATGACGACGACGCGGTCGGCGATCCCGGCTGCGCGGGCTTCCTCGTCGAGCAATTGCAGGGGCTCATCCACCGGTTCATGGGAGAGACGGAAGGTGCCATAGTGCATGGGAACCATCCAGCGCGCTTTGAGATCGAGAAAGGCGCGGGTTGCATCGGCGGGATTGGTGTGAACGTTGCGGAACTGGGGCGGGTTGTAGGCGCCGATCGGCAGCAGCGCGAGTTCGGGAGCGAGGCGCCGGCCGATCTCGCTGAAGCCGGCGAAATAGGCAGTGTCGCCGGCGTGATAAACCGAATGCTTGCCGGCTTTGAGAACGAAGCCTCCGTAGCCGCGATGCGAATCCTTGAGAATGCGGGCGCCCCAGTGCCGCGAGGGCACGTGCGTGACCAAAAGGTTGCCGTGGCGGGAGTTCTTCCACCAGTCGAGCTCGATGGTCTCAGAGAAACCGAGATCGGAAATCAGGTCGGAAACGTGCGTAGGAACGATGATCGCTGGCGCAACCCCGCGGGTGCGTAGATTGTGCTGCACGATAGCGCGCAGCGAAGGGCGATGGAGGTGATCGAAGTGAGCGTGCGAAATCAGGACAAGATCGATCGCGGGAAGATCGGCGATGCGCAGACCAGGCCGGCGAAGGCGTTTCAGCACAAACAGCCAGCGCGCGAAATTGGGGTCGACCATCACGGTCTTGCCGCCAATCTGCAGGAAAAAGCTGGCGTGCCCGATGAAGGTCACTCCTAACTCTCCGTTTGAGACCAGTTTGGGCTTATGGGTCTCTCCGCAACGCGGAGTAACAGCGGAGTGGCGCACCAAGCGTCCGAACTGAGTTGCGCGTTTGCGGAGGGCCGGATTGCGAAGCGTCTGCTTGATCATCCTGCGAGGAAACCAGGGAACTCCAAACGATTGAGCCTGATCTTAGCCGTGCCGTGGCCGTTTATTCCAGTAACCATGGCGATGCCAGCGGCAATGGACCTGATTACTCCGAGCAGTAAGTTTAGATGAATCTCAGCCCTGCTGGGCTGTATTTTCAATTGGTCGAGTACCGCGGTAACGTCGTCGCCATAGGATCCGAGGCGGCACGAAGAAATGCTGAAAGAAAAGCAGGATCGTGCTTGACCTTGTTTGCGCTGGTCGTATCTAATCCGGAAACGTTGTGAACTGGGGTTCTAGCGAGGAGAAGGAACGAATGCGAGTCGCTTTTTTGGGGTTGGGAATTATGGGCCAGTCGATGGCCACGAATCTGGTCAAAGCTGGGCATGAAGTGACAGTGTGGAACCGGACTCCGGGCAAACTGGTGGAGGGGGCAGGAGTGGCTCCCACCCCGACAGCCGCCGCGCAGGGCGCAGAGGTCGTTTGGCTGTGCGTTTCCGATACCGATGCGGTTGAGGAAGTGATTTTTGGGAAAGATGGCGCGGAAAGTTCGCTCGCGGAAGGTGTGGTTATTGCCGATTCGAGCACGATTTCTCCGCTGGCGACGGTGAAATTTGCTGATCGTGTGCGGGCGAAAGGCGTTGCCTGGGTCGATGCGCCCATGACCGGATCGAAGATCGGCGCGCGCGACGGGACCCTGGTCTTTATTGTCGGAGGAGATGAAGCCTCAATTGAGCGGCTCAAGCCGCTGTTTGCCGCTATGGGCAAGAAGATCTTCCGCATGGGCGAAACTGGCAAGGGTCAGGCGACCAAGCTTGCCATGAACCTGCAGATCGCGATGATCTTTGAAGGATTCGCCGAAGCGCTGACCCTGGCGACCAAGCTGGGCGTGGATACGCAACAGCTGGTTTCGCTGATTGAGGCCACGATGGTGCGGTCGGGAGTGGTGGAATACAAGGCTCCATTTGTTCTGCAACGCGACTTCACTGCCAATTTTCCGCTGCGGTTGATGCATAAGGACATCCGCCTCGCGCTCGATGCCGCCAAAGAGGCGCGGGTGAAATTGCCCGGCCTGGAAACCGTAGAAGAACTTTATGAGATGGCCACGGAAGACGGCCACAAGGATCTCGATTATGCCGCGACCCTGACGCTGCTTGAAAAATGGGCAGGCGTGCAGGTGAAGGGGAAAGCGGCCTAAGTCACAGCGACTGACCGCGAAGAGGGCGGAGGATCGCCAAGGCAACGGAGTATCTAATCCGCCAGAACCCTGGCGAAGACGTCGTGATCGACGTTGCCGCCGCTGATTACCAACCCCACTCGTTTGCCGGTGAGAGCGGCCTTTTCTTTCAATGCTGCCGCCAGTCCGGCTGCGCCCGCTCCTTCGACGACATTGTGCGTGTCGGTGAAATAGATCTTCATCGCATCCCGCATTTCGTCTTCGCGTACCCGCACAATGTGATCGACATTGTCGAGGACCACTTCGAGCGACGCTTCGTCGGGAACGCGGCAAGCCATTCCATCGCCGAGCAGCGTCGTAACCTCTGCCGCGATTTTGCGTCCGGCTTCAAACGACAGCGCATATGCCGGAGCGCCTTCAGCTACGATTCCGACGATTTTGGTTTTTCGATTGAGGCCGTTGCGCACCGCGGCGCAGGAGCAGATGCCCGAGCCCTGGCCGATGGGAACATAGACCACGTCCACGCCAGAGACGGCCGAGAAGAACTCCAGCCAATATGTCGCCACGCCCTTGACAATGTTGCGATGATACGACGGCACGAAATGCCAGCCGTGCTCGGCGGCGAGCTCTTGTGCGTGCTCCTTGGATTCCTGAAAGTCGTTGCCGAATTCAATCAGGGTCGCTCCCTGGGCGCGCATGGCGGCGTTTTTCTCCGGGCTATTGCCGCGCGGGATAACGACATGAGCCGGCACGCCAAACCGGCGTGCCGCCAGCGCGACAGACTGTCCGTGATTGCCGCGGGTTGCCGTGACCAGGCCAGTGATGCCGCTCTTTTCGCGAAACAGTTCCGCCGCATAGACCACGGCCGTGCGCGCCTTAAAGGCGCCAATCGGCGTGTGATTCTCGTGCTTCACCCATACTTCGGTTCCGAGCCGCTCACAAAGCAGCGGCCAAACCATCTGGGCGGTGGGCTGCATTAGCGAATACACCAGCTTCTGCGCGGTGTTGATTTCGTCAATGGTGGGCAAAGACGCGGTCTCTAGCGCTTCCTGGGTCATAGATAGCTCGTCCGGCGGTCGATTTGTCTGAACAGATTCTGCCGGTTTCATTTGCGATTCAAGAAATCCCGTTATTCCAGCGATTCGCGGCGCCACTCGTCTCCGCTGGTGCGTTACTGTCGTAATGCTTCGCTGGCTTGCTATTACACAATTATTACAACGAGATGTCCTGTTCGCCTGATAGCTTAGCGACGGACGCTTGTTTCCTGGCGAAGACAGTCGGCGAACACCACTGAACGGGGACCACTCTTGGATATGCAATTGCAAGACCTGGAGAAAACGCAAGCCGCAAAAGATGAAATCAACTGGATCACAGCCATCTTCATGGCTGTGTTTCACGTGGGCGCCGTAGCGGCGCTCTTTTTTTTCACCTGGAAAGCATTTTTTGTCGCTTTCGCGTTGTGGTGGATTTCCGGCAGCTGGGGCATCGGTATGGGCTATCACCGGCTGCTTACCCACCGCGGGTACAAGACTTACAAGTGGGTGGAATATTTCCTGACGTTCTGCGCCACGCTCGCTCTCGAAGGCGGACCGATCTTCTGGGTGGCGACCCACCGCATTCACCACCAGTATTCGGATCAGGAAGGCGACCCGCATTCGCCGATCGACGGTAAGTGGTGGGCGCACATGGGCTGGATTCTCATGGGCAAGTCGATGCACCACGACACGACAACGCTAGCGCGTTACGTCCCCGACCTGGCCAAAGATAAATTTCACGTCTGGATTACCAAATATCATTATCTCGGGCAGATTGTGGTCGGCATCGCCTTGCTCGCGATCGGCGGCCTGCCCTGGTTGCTGTGGGGAACGTTTCTGCGGACTGTGATCGGTTTGCACGCGACCTGGCTGGTCAACTCCGCAACGCATTCCTGGGGCACGCGGCGCTTCGCGACCCGCGATCTTTCCACCAACAGTTGGTGGGTGGCGATGGTGACGTTTGGCGAGGGGTGGCACAACAATCACCATGCGCATCCCACTTCGTCGGCGCACGGATTCACGTGGTATGAGATTGACTGGAACTGGTACGGCATCTGGACGCTGCAGAAGTTAGGTCTGGCCTGGGACGTGCAGCGCGTGAGGCTTGCGGACGTGGAACAAGGGCTGGTCCCGTCTCCGAATGGGCGATTGATTACCGCGGCCGCGCCGGAGTTCTCCGCGGCCGGCGATTAGTCCGGCGACTATTTCTAGCCTTTATCTACTTCGCATTCATCGTCGAGGTTCTGCGATAGTGCGAACAGGCCGGGTTTCATCGCCTATTTGCGCAATTTAACCAGCTCACCCTTCGCGTGCTCATTGTCAGGATTCAACTCGACAGAGCGCGCATATGCCACACGCGCATCCTGGATATCGTTCGTCGCCTCAT
>Ga0187772_10001980_pt1 | contig 10004 bp, 8 predicted proteins | sample 0116_SJ02_MP15_2_FD_133137 | JGI IMG/M metagenome (GOLD analysis project Ga0187772, IMG submission 133137) | Tropical peat soil microbial communities from peatlands in Department of Meta, Colombia - 0116_SJ02_MP15_20_MG | ecosystem: Environmental > Terrestrial > Soil > Wetlands > Peat | place... | reverse complement strand
TCCTGCGTCCGAAGTCCACCCAGAGTCCGATCATCGTGATAATAATGGCGATGGCGGCCGACGCCAGGGAAGGGAGGTTAAGGGGAGGGAGGTTAAGGGCTGTGAAGAGAAGAAAACCCCCCGCCAGGGCCGTAACGAGCGTCAGAATCTTGTTGTACAGCACGACACCAATCAAGAAGAAGACGAAGCCGACGATTATCCCCGCAATGGTGCTGGAGACAATGTCGACTGTTATGATGTAGGCTGAATATCCTACCGCCAGCCCAATCCCGAGTCTGACGACAAGAAGTCCGAGTAGGCCGCCTGCAAAGAAACCTATCAGGATGCCCAGAATGCTACCGAACCAGCCGAGACTCGAAATATATTGTGCAGCGAGCGTCCCTCCTATGCTAGCACCTATCAGGCCGACGACCAAAAAGGCGAGAGCTTTGACGACCCTCCTACCGGCGAAAATCAAGAGAAGAGAAACGATTAGGAGTACAATGAATATCGGAAGGCCGTTTAGGAACTGAGTGAACTGGCTCGGGGTAGAGACCATAGTTCAGCGTCCCTCGATGCGCCGCATCTCTGAATGAAGGTAGCGAGCGCCTGAATTTAACAATTAGCCGCCGTGCCCGCAACACGAAAGGATCGAGGCCCTGCACGGGCTGAATGCATGTCATAAGTGGCGTTGAGAATCTTGCACCAGGTCCTCAGTCTCAGCAAAAGATGATTTCGCGCGTCGTCTGCGAAGTCTCTACCTAAGAGTGGCAGATGACTGCTGCCTGAAAGTGTAATTCTTCGCTGTAATGGCGACTATGATTGCGATCACCATCACCGCTGCCCCAGTGTAGAAGATGTAGTTGTAGGCCGCCGAGGTGGGGAATGTGATGGTCGGCGCTACCCTGACGTAGTAGGTGCTCATGATGGACGTTGCAATTACGGGTCCCAATGCACCGCCGATATTCCTGAGCATGGTATTCAGGCCGAGGCCCGTGGCGACTGTCTCCTTCGGGAGAGAGATGCTGACCATGTTAACTATGGGGATGATGATGGATATCGCGCCAAGCAGCGAAACGGCCGTTGCGACGGTGACGTCTGTTGCAGTCGCCCGGCGGAAGAGGAAGAGCGAGATGCCAACTAGCGAGATGCACGCGCCCAAGACGATAGTAGGCTTAGGGCCATTTCTCCTCACGAGCGCACCGAGGCCCGGGCCCGCGACAAGCATGAGAACTGTGGCAGGGGCGAGAGTCAGCCCTGCGGAGATCGTGTCCAAGCCCAGTCCGAAAGGCTTGGGCGACTCGGTGTAGTATACGACAGCCCAGAATAATAGAAACATGGCTGCGCCAGATATGATGCCAATTAGGTTTGCAACCAGAACATTCCTTATCCTCAGGAGACTGAGCCGGATGAGAGGGTTCGCGCTTCTCTCCTCGGCCACGAAGAAGCCTATGGTGAACAGGGTGCCTGCTGCAAGTGCCCCTAAATCATATGCCGAAAGCCATCCCTCGTAAGGCCCCTCGGTCAGGTACAGCAGTATCAGCGAGACTCCGACCATCAGCATCACGGTTGTGTAGAAGTCGACTTTCAGCTTGGTGCCGGGGTGCCCCGTCGGTAGGAACCACGCGACAAGGGCGAAGAGCACGACGCTCAGAATGAAAGCCGAGTGGAAAGCCCACTGCCATCCCAGATCCTGAACGACGTAGGCGCCGATGACCAAACCCGCCGCTGCACCGATGGCGAACGTGGCGCTGACGACCCCTTGAGCAGTCGAGATTCGCTCCCTGGGGAAGGTTTCCGCGATTATCGCGAGAGAGAGCGGGACGATTGCAAATCCGATCCCCTGAACGGCACGGGCGAAGATGAGCGTATAGATGGACGTAGAGAATCCGCCGAGGCCGACGCCTGCCGTGTAGAAGCCGAGTGCCAGCAGAAACATGCGTTTCTTCCCGTGGCTGTCCCCTAACCTCCCGAACAGGGGAGATACAGCGCTCCCAATAATCAAGAAAGCAGAGGTGACCCACGCTACAACACTAGAAGTTGACTTGAAGTCACTTTGGATGGTGGGAATCCCAGGGACAATCATCGTCTCGACGTAGTTGAGAAGGAGTGCGACACCAACCATCGCCAGGAGGGCTCGCAGTTGGTGGCTCTCCAAGCCCATGGGGCCTGCTTTCTGATTTGGGGGAGATGGGGTGGAGGACGGAGGCGACGGAGGGGCCTGACTGGTTTCCAAATTTCTGAGAGGCTCTCCGGCGCCCCGTTATAACACTAAACGGAACCAGGCGATTCAGGTCTCAAGCGTTCCGTCTGTGGGGAGTGACCTCAAGACTGAAGCCTGTGCTCTTCAGGCTCACGCTGACCCTGTCGAATCCACACCTGTAGCGGGCCAGTCTCCTGCCGTCGGGCGTCTTCACGAACGAGGAAACCCTCAGTAGATGCTCCCGGACTAGTGTGTGCACTTTCCGGCAGCATGAACCCGACGGGATGCCTGACAGACGACTCAGTTCATCCACCGTCCTCCCCTTTCTCATCGAGGCGAGCAGGATGCGCCGTAACCGAACGTCAAAGAATGGCTTCGCGATAACATCTCTCTCGCGCTCAGATGTGACCTTCAAGCTCCCCGGGGGCCAAATCCATACCGAACAATATGAAGGGGTGTGTCCATTACCAATACTGAGAATATCCCCTAATGCGTTCAGAAGCGCTTGCAGCAAGCTACTGTTCACTAACCCAGTAGATGTCGAGCCGGATGCACTCGCGCGCGCCCATCCAGCAACGATAATTGGGACTCGACAGCGTCATAGGAGAACCGTTGGCAAATGGGCCAAATCCGAAACAGATTCCCAGGAACGCTTCAGACCAGCCGCAGTTATAACGGCTTGGCGGAACGTCCCAAAGCGACTTGGATTCGTACGCTTAGGGACCTTAATCATTCGTTTGAATGGTTCCGAAATCGTGGCCATTCCAATTGCTGTTACCAGGACCGAGGTGTGCTCCTATCGCTTATATGTGCCGCAGGTGACTCCATGACTCATGAGGGAGTCGAAAAAGACCGAGAGAATGCACCTTCCCAGAGGTTCCACGGAAACCTGGCTAGAATCACAGACACCAGGGCACAAGTCTGGGAGACATGGCATTCCGCCGCCCGACACATATGAGACTTGGGTTGAGAAGAGGGTAACAAAGAAACGGGCCTCGAAAGCAGCTGACTAAAGGTTGAACCCGCTTAGGGAGGGATACCGACTGTCCACATACGATTCTACAGTCTCGACGCTTCGTAAATTGAAACCAGCGAAAACGACCGTTGTCACCAGTGCTCGCTCAACAGGTTACTAATTCGACGAGGTGCCGGGCTACACAGTGAATTCTCTGACGCAAGCACCAATTCAGGCCAGGGAGATAATCACAGAGATCACCGTGAGCGACCTTCCGAAATCGAGAGAGTGGTACTCACGACTTTTTGGAAAAGGGCCGGACCTTGAGCCTTTCCCGGGGAATGTCGAATTTCAGGTCGGAGGCGCCTGGGTGCAAATAGTGAAAGGAGAAGTGAGACATTCGAGCTGGACCATCCTGTTTGAAGTCAGGGACCTCGTTCGAGAGCGAGAAAGGTTGCAAAAGGTCGGAATCTCGGTCCCCAAAATTGAAACGAGTCCGGACGTGATCAGCTGGTTCGACCTCAAGGACCCCGATAGAAACGCAATGAGGTGGTTCCAAGTGCTGACTTCGGATCCTTAAGTCACGGGCAGCCGGGACCTAAGTGGGGCAAGACGAGACCCCCAGAAAGGTGTAGAGACCAGTAATGCTGCACCTGAGGCGAAGCGGATTTAAGATGCCAAGTTTGTCACTCTCTTGAAGCGCAGACCTGCTTTGCTGAGAGAGCAGATTGTTAGGATGGACTGCGAGCGGTGCAAACTCAAGACGGAACACTATTTGGTTGATAATGGTGAAAAGGAATTGCTGTGCCGCTGCATGAGATGCGGGTACATCACCATGAGCACCGTGTTCTTCACTGAAGGGCATGAACCCTATCCCATCGACAGCAGGCGACCGCTTTACGTGGCTTGAGCCAGAACCTCTCATTCCGGGTGAGTCAATAAATAGGCTAGGTGAGTTGATTCCAAGTACTCTTGACGACGTTCTGCTGCCCTGATGTGAATACCGCCGAAGACCGTCTCCAGTTGACCGATAGGGAGACCGCCGTCTGCTTCGCGATTTGCAACAGCAGCAAGTCCGTAACATTTTCGGCTCTGAAGGAGAAGTTGGGTCTTCACCAAGAGGTCGTTTCGAGAATCCTCAGACGGCTACTGAACTATGGCGAGATTGAAAAGAAGGGAGACGGATACACTTGTCGGTGCAGTCAATAACTATCCTGCGGCGCATGACAGTGGCGGGGTGAGTTCCATGCCCTGTTGCAATTGCTGTTGCTGCTGCTGTTGCGGCTGCTGCTCGGAAGTGCGTTCAATCGAACAGAAGTCTGCCGAGCATGCGGAAGGCTAGTTCATTCCTTGACGTGGTAGCTACAGCTGTAGCTCGCCTGTTTCGACAGTCTTGGCGGGTATGAACTCAGGGATGAATCGACTTATGGCTGTCTCTTTTATCGACTGTCTCGCGTTGGGACACGTCTTTGGAGTCGAAAAGCCGTAATCGTGATTCACGTGCTTGGTCGCCGAAGTGAAAGATACTGGTATTGACCCTTAATCGATCAGAAGGTGAGAGTCTGGCAGTAAATCGAAATGACAATACCGCTAACTTATCTGTGCGTTCTGGCGAGGATCACCTTACTTGACGCCAGAGGAGTTCATGCAACTCTACGAGAGAAGCTCAGCTAGCCATCGCTTCGACGAAGTAGACCCTTTCATCTCGGATGATGCGGTGTTCTGGTTTAACGACGGCTCATTTTCTGGGAAGGATTCGATACGGGGAGCTTTCAACCAGACATGGGGCTTCGAGATCCAAGACGAGAAGTATTGGCTGGACAATTTCCGATGGTTGGTCAAAGCAGAAGGGGTCGCTGTATGCACCTTTTCATATCATTGGACAGGCGTGGTCAAAGGAAGATTCAGGAATCTTGGGGAAGGGCGTGGGACGTGCGTTCTGAAGAGGTTCGAGCCCGGGTGGAAGATTGTTCACGAGCACCTAAGCCGTGAGCCAGTAGCAACTTCATGAAGGAGATCGTGCATCACTCATTGGACCTCGTGGATCAGTCTTGGTCCCTGAATATGCGCCCACAACCCCGTGGGAAAGGGCCTTGAAGGCTCGCGTGCGCACGCATTCGCATTCGAAAGCCTCAGCTATGCCCTTGTCCCAAGTTGTCTTATTGATGATTCGAGGCAAGTTCTTGAAGGTAATTGCTGTCTCATTCTTCGTGAATTCTAGGAGGCGGCCTACAACAGGCAGCACGCCCCCGATGTAGAGCCTCAGGAATGGAGAGAGGAGCCCATTGGGTCGCACAAAGTCATAGAGAGCGATTCTGCCTCCGTCTTTCATAACCCTTGACGCCTCCTTCACAAACCTTGCAACGTCTACGTATTTTGGGACATAACAAGAAACGACCACATCGAAGATGCCATCGGGAAAGGGGAGAGACTCTGCGTCTCCGTGGACCAGACCTTCCACGCCTGGAATCTCCTTCGACATGCCGATTCTGATCATCCTTTCGGTGAGGTCGAGGCCGACCAGGTTGCATCCGCATCTGTCGAGCTGCTCCTCCAGGAGACACGTTCCACATCCGATGTCCAACACGAGGTCGCCTGACTTCACCCCAACGTTTTCGCAAACCCAGCGCTTCCAGTACCTATCTTGTACCAGGGTGGCAACATCCACCACCCTCTCGTACGATGCTGCCAGTCCTTCGAAAATCTCCAGTGCGGCACCATGCATTTCACTGCGCCGTTTGTCGCCGGCTTGGCTGTCCATCGCATCCAGGGTTCCGTGCCGACCGGCCCTTATGCTTGGCGCCAAACCAAGCCTCCTCCCCACGACGAACCCCCGCCCTTCTGGTGGTCTGGCGGTGTGGGAGAAGACCAAATGAACAACTGGTCTTCAGAAATCCATAATCAATGATGTTAGTGCATCCGCTTGGAATACCCCCTACGATCAGAACACTCTGGCCATCGAGTCGATCTAGTTACAAGAAACCACTCCCGGAAACAGTCAAAGACCACGGATTCCCGGACACTACCGTGAGTGAAGGGGACGAGCAGACGACTCGGCGCAACGAGTGGTATGTCCCAGGATTCGGGCCCCCCGGCTTCAGGCTTTTCGTCGGAATGACGTTCATCCCCTACACTCTCATGAATGTCAGCTATGTCGTCACTGGCTCGATGCTTGCCCCCGGAGGTGTGGACTGGGCCAGGGTTGCAGAGATCTCGATCGTCTACTTCCTTTCTGTCGGTGTCTCTTCCCACGCCCTCGATGCGCTGGCCCCCAACAGACCTTGGGGTGCCTTTCTTACGAGGAGCCAGCTCGCTACCCTTGCTGTCATTGCCATGGTCCCTGCCCTGACCCTAGGCGCGTACCTTGCGCTGAGCTACGCTCCGTGGCTGATTCCGATCGGCCTGGTCGAGCTCTTCTTCCTCCTGTCGTACAACCTCGAGTTGTTTGAAGGTCGATTTCATACCGAAGTATGGTTCGCTTTAAGCTGGGGTTTCCTTCCCGTGATTGCCGGATCCGTGGCACAGACAAATTCTTTCGGCTTGCAGGCTCTTGCAGGAGGTTGCTTCGGATTCACGACGGCGTATGTAGAGATCAACGCCTCGAGGCCCTACAAGGCTCTGAAGAAGAAACATGGAGACGCGCTCTCGGCCGAGGTCGAGGCGCGCTTTGAACGGATACTGAAGGGAGTGGTGGCATCTGCGCTCGTCGTGGCCATCCTTCTGATCTTGTTCAGGCTCGAGTGAACCTACAGATCGGTCCTCGTTCACACCCTCTTCGAAGCAAATGGAGAGGGGTAGGTTGTCGTGTGAAGGAGGCTACTTCGAAAGTTCCTCGGACATCGCTTTCGCCAGGTTCCGCCAGCTTGCCGAGTCTTCTATGACGAGGCGTTTTGCCATCGCCGTGAGTTTTGCCCTTCCAGGATTCTTCCCCGGAAAGATCTGCGATCCAGTGAAATCTAGCCGCGAGCCCCCCTTCCCTTCTGCCACTATCTGGTAGAGGAATTGCGAAAACTTCCCGTCGAAACTAATCCTTGTATTTGTCCAGCTGAGGCTCTCCGGGTAGATGCGGACCAGCTTCTCCTTGGTCAACCTGCCCTCCTTAGTCTCGAAATCATCAGTCAGGATGAATGTGTCGTCGTTGACTCGCTGTACGTTCCTGTGCCCCTCGTCACCCATGAGCACGAGATCACCAGCCGCATAATCGGTGCACCATTGGAACGCTTCTTCTGCCGAGAAATCGAAGTGCTGACTGAACCTAAAATGGACCGAGAAGGAATCCACGCATCTGCGAGACGGCTTTATGATTTGAAGTTTTGCCAGGATCTATGAGGCTCTGTCCAACCGTGAGTCTTGAGAACTATCTGCATCCCGGGCGGTCACTCTGCGGATCTAAACTTCCTCCCATAGAACTCCGAGGAGACGAGCTCCTCGATTGACTTCCTCGACTTCCTTCCCCTGATTTTTCTCGCCGGGTAGCCGAACCCCAGGACAGCCGCTGGCTTCAGATCAGGTGGGATGCCGAAGTCGCGCCTTAACTCGGCCTCCTTGAACCCAGTGAAGAGGCGGGAGACGACGCCGAAGTTCCAAGCAGCCAGCTCCATGTCCTGGAGCACCCTCCCAGCGTCGATAGTGGAGCCAGGGACCTTAGGGTCTATGCTGATGATGACCGCGAAGTCTGCGCCCCTGACCCACGGCCCGGTAGTGCTATCCTGGGCGAGGGTAGCAAGGTTCTTCGGGTCCTGAATGAGGACAAAGCGCCAGTGCTGCGTGTTCATAGAGGAGCCAGTGAACCTGGCCGCCTGAAGGATCTTAGCCTTGACGTCATCGCCGACGTGTCTTTGGGCGAAGTCGCGGACGTCCAGCTTGGTGATGATTGCCTCATAAGTGTCCATGGCTCAAGAAGCTGCGGGTGTAGGAGTTTAGCTTTGCGCCATGGGTCTATCCCTATTCACCGGTTCCACAATGGATTTATCGCCGGGCGCGGCGATTGTGAACAGTTTGTCCCAAGGGCAGCGCAAGCTGGCCGCCATCATGTTCACTGACATGGTTGGATACACGGCACTCGGGCAGAGAGACGAGTTGCTGTCGCTCGCCCTCGTCGATGAGCAGAGGGGGCTCGTGAGGAAGATCCTTCCACGACACAACGGCAGAGAGATCAAGACGATCGGCGACGCGTTCCTAGTCGTCTTTGCGAGTGCCTTGGAGGCCTCAAGGTGCGCATACGACATCCAGGTCGCTGCCAGAGAATTTAACGCCTCCAAGCAGTCCAACAAGAGGTTCCATCTCCGGATTGGCCTCCACCTAGGAGATGTACTCGAGTCAGGCGGCGACGTATCGGGGGACGCCGTCAACGTCGCTTCTAGGGTTGAACCTCTGGCCGAAGAGGATGGCGTTTGCTTGACAAGGCAGGTATACGACCAGATCCTGAACAAGACCGACCTGTCCCTGATCTTCCTTGGCGCAAAGACTTTGAAGAACGTGATGGCACCGTTGGAAGTCTACAAGATGGAGATGCCTTGGGAGTCGAAGGACTCGGCGCGCGGGGCGACGCTCGACAGAAGGAGAGTCGCCGTACTCCCCTTCGCCAACATGAGCCCCAATCCCGACGACGAGTTCTTCTCTGACGGAATGACGGAGGAGTTGATCTCCGCGCTGTCGAAGATAGAGCAGGTGGAGGTCATTTCAAGGACATCGGTGATGCTTTACAAGAAGGCGCCCAAGCCGATCAAAGAGGTCGCGAAGGAGCTCGAGGCGGGGACCGTGATCGAGGGGAGCGTCCGCAAGTCAGGCAACAAGCTTCGTGTCACGGTGCAGATGATCGACGCTTCGCGCGACAAGCACCTATGGGCCGACAGCTATGACAGGGAATTGGACGACGTGTTCGAGATCCAGAGCGATATATCGAAGAGGGTCTCCGAAGCCCTTCAAACTAGGATGCTCAAAGAAGGGCCAGGAGCGGAGAAGCCCCCGGCCTCGGTCGAATCATACACCAGTTACCTAAGAGCGGTCCAGCTTGTGTACCAAGACAGCACTGAGAGCCTGAAGGCAGCCGTCGACCTCCTCGAGCGCGCCACTTCGAACGACCCGGGATTCGCGAAGGCCTACGCAGGGCTCTCATGGGCGTGGGCCAGGCTGGCCCTCGGGCACGTGGACTGGGAGCTCGCGGTCGACAAGGCCGAAGTGGCCGCCAGGAGGGCCATTCAGCTCGACCCGAACCTAGCTGAGGCTCACGCGGCCCTCGCCAGGGTCTTCAGCTACCGGGACAGGTTCGACGAGGAACTGGTGGAGGCTGAGCGGGCTGTGAACATCAACCCCAACCTTGCAGAAGGGTTCTCCATACTTGGGCTGTATTATGCCACCTTGGGGAGATTAGACGAAGGATACAAACACATGAGCAAGGCCCACGAGCTCGACCCTCTATCCCTGGCCTTCTACTTTCCCGTAGTCGCCCAGCTTTCCGGGAGGGAGGCAGAGGCGTTTGAAGTCTTGGAGAGGTGGAAGACTGTCTATCCAAGGAACCCCTCAGTGTACGCGGCCCTCTCGGGCTTCTACATGGCAAAGGGCGACCTAGCGACCGCCCAGCGGGTCCAAGACGCCGGCATCGAGGTCGACCCGACAGATGGCGGACTCCTGACCAATCAGGGCCTGATCTACGCCTTCACGCAAAGGAAGGCTGAGGCCGAGAAAACGCTCGAAGCCATAGACAGGGAGGAAGTCGAAGCAGCCCGTCTATATGGGCAGGTACGAGTGTATGCAGGGCTCGGCCGGCTGGACGATGCTTTCAGGGCCCTGGACAGGCAGGCAGAGATTCACTCGTGGGACGCGCTGATACTGACCCTTCCTCTGTTTGAGGCGATGCGCAAGGAC
>Ga0187772_10001979_pt1 | contig 10004 bp, 10 predicted proteins | sample 0116_SJ02_MP15_2_FD_133137 | JGI IMG/M metagenome (GOLD analysis project Ga0187772, IMG submission 133137) | Tropical peat soil microbial communities from peatlands in Department of Meta, Colombia - 0116_SJ02_MP15_20_MG | ecosystem: Environmental > Terrestrial > Soil > Wetlands > Peat | place... | reverse complement strand
GGCTTGTTCATCATGAGATAGACTTTTTCCGCTGCCTCGACGGCATGGCCTTCGATGAGAATCAGATCCCGATCTAGCCGGACCGGTGCCTCGGGATCGTGCCGGAGGCGGCCGTTCAATTGCACACGGCCGGAGCGGATCAATTCTGAGGCTCGCGAGCGCGAGCAATAGCCGAGCTTCGAAAGGGCACGCGCCAGGCCGATTTGGCGATGGGCATTGCGGTGGGTGGCGCTGTTCCCGGACACGGCTTCATGCTACTTGAAATGGGAGTTGGGCGCCCTGCGCGCTCCGCGAGTGGCTTGATACCATGGGGTGCGCCGAGTCGTGTACACCCAGACCATTTGGCGTGAGCTAAAGGGAGGCTTCATGGCACACCAGCACCCCCCGCGGTTCCTCAAGATTGTGGACGATGCCAGATCTCGCGTCCGCGAGACCAATGTCGATGAAGTGAAAAAGAGAATGGATCGAGGCGACAAATTTCTTCTCGTCGATGTGCGCGAAGAAAGCGAATTTGCCAAAGATCATTTGCCCGGCGCGGTTCATCTTGGCAAAGGCATTATTGAACGCGACATCGAGGGAAGAGTGCCGCAGCTCGATACCGAAATGATTCTCTATTGTGGCGGCGGCTTTCGTTCCGCGCTGGCGGCCGACAATCTCCAGAAAATGGGCTATAACAACGTGATCTCAATGGATGGCGGCATTCGCGGCTGGCGGGAGAAGGGATATCCCCTCACAAAAGACTGAGCCGCCGCTGCGAAATACACGGACATTCGCGGCGATTTCGTCGATTCTGTGGTAAGCTGCGCCTCTTCCGACTATGAATCGCCGCATCTTCTTCTGGTCGCTTACTTCGGCGCTCGCTGGATTTCTCTTCGGTTTTGACACAGTTGTCATTTCGGGCGCGGAAAAAACCATTCAAACTCTCTGGGCTTTGAGTCCCGGCGTGCATGGCATTGCGATGGCCTCCGCGCTTTATGGCACGGTTGTCGGTTCCCTGATTGGCGGATGGCCCGCAGATCATTTCGGACGGAAGGCTACGCTGCTGTGGATCGGCGTTCTCTATTTCCTTGGCGCGGTGGGCTCCGCGATCGCTCCCAACGTGTATGTATTCATCGCATCGCGCGTCGTCGGTGGTCTGGGCATCGGCATCTCGACGGTGGTTGCCCCCATGTTCATCTCGGAGATCGCACCACCCAAACAGCGCGGACGACTTGCCGGCATGTTCCAGTTCAATATTGTCTTTGGCATTCTGATCGCATTTGTTTCGAACAGCCTGCTTGCAGGCATCGGCGATAACGCCTGGCGCTGGATGCTGGGCGTGGCCGCATTTCCCTCCGCGCTTTACACCCTGCTCTGCTTCGGTCTTCCGGAAAGCCCGCGCTGGCTGCTCAGCAGAAAAGGAGACCGCGAAGCGGCGCTGCAGGTATTACAGCGAGTGGAGCCGGAGGCGTCGAGAGCGTCAATTGAAGCCGAGGTGGATGAGATCGCGGCTGCTTCGTCGGGGCAGGTATCTTCCGGCCATTTCTGGACACGACGCCTGCGCAAGCCGATCGCGCTCGCCATCCTGATCGCTTTTTTCAACCAACTCTCCGGGATTAACGCGATTCTCTATTTCGCTCCCCGGATCTTTGAACTCACGGGACTCGGAGCCAAGGCCGCCCTTTTGCAATCGATCGGAATTGGCATCACCAATCTGGTTTTCACCTTTGTTGGCTTGTGGCTCATTGACCAGCTCGGGAGGCGGACGCTTCTTTATATCGGCTCTTTCGGTTATATCGGCTCGCTCGGCCTGGTGGCGTGGGCCTTTTTCACGCAGCATTTCTCCATCGTGCCAGTGTGCATTTTCGCCTTCATCGCCGCCCATGCGATTGGACAGGGCGCGGTGATCTGGGTCTTCATCTCCGAGATATTTCCCAACCGTCATCGTGCCGAAGGCCAAACGCTGGGCAGCTTCACCCATTGGACGTTCGCCGCCTTGCTGACTACATTTTTCCCGAAAATGGTCGCGGCGTTCCCAGCCGGTTACATCTTTTCGTTCTTCACCGCCATGATGGTGCTGCAACTCATCTGGGTGAAGACGCTGGTACCGGAGACGAAAGGGGTACCGCTCGAGCAGATTCAGAAACAACTGGGCGTGGAACTGGAGTGAATTGCTTGAGATCGGGAACGCAGGAACAGCAATTGCGGACGAACAGGTCGCTGCTGGTCGTAGTATCGTAGATCTTTGCAGCCGCGTGCAGTGGAATAGCTTAGTACGCACCTCCGCGACCCCTCATGTTGCTGATTCGCCCAGCTCAGGCCCGCGACGTCCCTGTTCTGCACGCTATGATCCGCGAACTCGCGGAATATGAGCGCGAATCTGCGCTGGTGACGATCCGGCCAGACGATTTGCTGCGGGACGGCTTCGCCGAGGAGCCGCTCTATCGCGCCCTGATCGCAGAGTGGGAAGGCGAAGTCGTTGGCTATGCGGTTTTCTTTCCCTACTATTCCACCTGGGCAGGGCACGGATTGTTCCTGGAAGATCTGTTTGTGCGGGAAGCGTTTCGTCATCGTGGAATTGGCAAGGCTCTTCTGGCGGAGGTGGCTCGCATCGCGGTGAATGAGCGCTGTTACGGGATACACTGGGAGGTGCTGGACTGGAATACCCCAGCCGTAAAGCTGTACAAGGCTCTGGGCGCCGAGTTTCGCGATGAGTGGAAGCTCGTGCTGCTCTCCGGAAACGCGCTCGAGAAACTGGCGGAGAAAGCTTCGTGAAGAGAAAAACCGGCACGGTGAGCAGCGAGATTCGATTATTTCCGACGCCGGCGGACTGGGCGGCGTGGCTGGAGAAGAATCATCGAAACCCGGAAGGGGCGTGGCTGCGGTTGGCGAAGAAAGGGTCGGGGCTGAGCTCCGTCACGTACGCCGAGGCGCTCGAAGTGGCGCTGTGCTACGGATGGATCGATGGTCAGAAGCGTCCGGAAAGCGAGCAAGCATGGCTGCAGCGGTTCCTTCCGCGATCCGCGAAGAGCATCTGGTCGAAGATCAATCGGGAAAAGGCGAAGTCGCTCGTCGCGAATGGGAAGATGAAGGCAGCGGGTCTTGCAGCAATCGAAGCCGCCAAGAAAGACGGACGCTGGGAAGCGGCCTACGATTCGCCGAAGGCGTCGACGGTTCCAGAAGATTTTCAATCGGCTCTGAATGGGAATAAGAAAGCGCGGAAATTCTTCGAGGCGCTGGATGGAGCCAACCGCTACGCGGTCCTGTTTCGCATTCAGACAGTGAAGAAGGCGGAGACGCGCGCAAGGAAAATCCGCGCGTTTGTGCAAATGCTGGAACGGGGCGAACGCATCCATGAGACGCCACGAAAACGGTCGTGAGGAATTCACAGGTGGCGAAAGTCAAAATCATCGGGGCGGGCTTGGCTGGATCAGAAGCCGCGTGCCAGTGTGCCCGGCGCGGTGTCGACGTTGAATTGTTTGAGATGCGCCCGGTGCGTTCGACGCCGGCTCATCAGACGGCTGATTTCGCCGAACTGGTCTGCTCGAATTCGCTGAAGTCCGACAGCGAGAACACGGCGCCGTGGCTGCTCAAGGAAGAGATGCGGCGGGCCGGGTCGCTGCTCATGGAAATCGCGCGGGAATGCGCTGTTCCGGCAGGTCACGCGCTCGCCGTCGACCGGGTGGCCTTTGCCGGCCGCGTAACCGAAGCGATTACGCGAGACCCGCGAATTTCAGTTCACCGCGAGGAAGTAACCGCTATTGATGAGACCCGCGACATAACCGTCATTGCGACCGGACCGCTCACATCGCCGGCGTTGACGAGTGAAATTGCGCGACTGAGCCAGGCAGGCGCCGTGCCAGCGCCGAATCAAATCCCGAAGGAAATTCCAAAGCCACTCCAAGCGCAGGATCCTCATCTCTATTTCTACGATTCCATCAGCCCGATAGTGGAGGCCGACTCGATCGACATGTCGCGTGTGTACCTGGCGGCGCGCTACGACAAGGGATCGGCGGACTACATCAATTGTCCGATGACTGAGGAGGAATACAGCCGCTTTTACGATGCCCTGCTCGCCGCTCAATCGGTCGAAGAGCGCGATTGGGAGATGCTGAATTACTTCGAGGGCTGCCTTCCGATCGAAGAGATTGCCCGTCGGGGCCGCGACACGCTGCGCTTCGGCCCGATGAAGCCGGTCGGCCTGAAAGATCCGCGGACCGGCAAGATGCCGTTTGCCGTGGTGCAGTTGCGCCAGGAGAATCTGCGCGCCGATTCCTACAACCTGGTGGGATTTCAGAATCACTTAAAGTTCGGCGAACAGGCGCGGGTGCTGCGGATGATTCCCGGGCTGGAGAATGCGCGATTCCTGCGCTATGGACAGATTCATCGCAATACCTATATCAATGCGCCAAGGCTGTTGCGCGAAACATTGCAACTGAAGGGGCACGACGGGGTATTCTTCGCCGGGCAAATTTGCGGCGTCGAAGGCTACGTGGAGTCGATCGCCACTGGGATGCTGGCGGGGCTGCATGTCGCAGCGACCGTTTGCGGCACAGCGCTCGAACCTGCACCGAGAGCTTCGGCGTTCGGCTCCCTCACGCACTATGTGACACACGCTGATCCAAAGAATTTTCAGCCGGCAAATATCACATTCGATCTGTTGCCGCCACTTGAGAAACCGATTCGCGATCGCGCCCTGCGGCACCGCGCGCAGTGCGCTCTGGCGCTGGGCCAGTTTGCACAATGGCTGGAAAAATCCGGCGTGACCCAGCGATCGTTAGAAGTGCGGCGAGCGTAAGGCAGTTTCTCGGAGAAAACGCAGCGTTGCCTGAACCGGTTCAGATTCGTCGCGCCGCGCCGGAAGATGCCCCCGCAATCGCCGCGGTTCTCTATGAATCCTTCGTCGAGTTTAGGCCACTCTACACGGACCAGGGATTTCGGGCGACGACTCCTGATGCAGCTGGAATCCTAGGGCGGATGAAAGAAGGACCGGTGTGGATAGCGGTGCGGGAACATGCAGCAATCGGGACCGCGGCAGCCGTGTGTCAGGATGGATCGCTTTATATCCGTGGAATGGCGGTCGTCCCCTCTGCGAGAGGAGCAGGAATCGGCGAGAAACTTATGGGCGAAATTGAGCGCTTCGCAACGAGTTCCGGATGCGGGCGAGTCTTCCTGAGCACCACGCCGTTCTTGACTTCGGCAATCGAGCTGTACAGAAAACTTGGATTCAGCCGAGCTCCAGACCGAGATCACGACCTGTTTGGCACACCGCTCTTTACCATGGAGAAGACCTCCTCCGCGCCGAGTTGACCAGCCTGCAGTGAACTATTCCTGGCTTCTTTGCGTACCTAGAAGCAGCCCCGCCGTGAGGCTTACCTTCGGGGGCCGGATGCGTCCAACTTACGGGTCATGACTCTGCGCGATCTACTCTTCGACGTCTTGCGCACGCTGTGGGCCCACAAACTCCGCGCTTTTTTGACCATGTTCGGCATCGCCTGGGGCATCGTTTCGATCGTGCTCATGGTGGCCGCGGGCGAAGGGCTGCGCAAGGGGCAGGAAGAGCAGGCGCGCACACTTGGCAAAGACGTGATGATCGTCTTTCATGGCCGCACCAGCCTGCAGGCCGGCGGAACTCATGCCGGACGTGCGATTCACTGGGAAGATCCCGATGTGCCGGTCGTGCAGGAGGACTCTCCCGATTGCGAGTACGCGATCCCGGAGCTCGAACAGGACACGGTTCGGGTTCACAGCAATTACAACAATGCGGCGTTTACGGTAACCGGTTCGTATCCGGCATTTGCTTACATTCGGAGTCTGGATGTAGGTGCCGGGCGCTTCTACGACTGGGACGACATGCGCGAGGAGCGCCGCGTTGCCTTTCTGGGATCGGATGCAGCGAAACAACTTTTCCCGGGACGAAGCCCCGTCGGCGACACGGTTTACCTGAATGATTTTCCGTACACCGTCATCGGAGTAATGCAGACAAAAAAGCAGGATTCCAGCTACGACGGGTGGGATGTCAACAAAGTTTTTTTGCCGTTTAGCGCTATGCGCCGGGATTTTCCCGATAAGCCCCCGGGAACCTCAACGACTTTCGATCAGCTTCTGGTGACGCCGAAATCGGTCGACCAGCATGAAGCGTGCAAGCACGAGGTGCGCGTAGCGCTGGCACGCATGCATCATTATGACCCGACCGATAAGGAAGCTTGTCCGATCTGGGACACGGTGCAGGAAGCGCAAGCCTTCAAGACAATGACCGATGGGATGAAGTTTTTTCTGGGCGCGGTGGGAATCGTGACGCTCCTTCTCGGCGGCATTGGCGTGATGAACGTGATGCTGGTTGCGGTGCGCGAGCGGACGCGCGAGATCGGCGTGCGCAAAGCGATTGGAGCTCCTGCCAAAACCATCCTGCGCCAGTTTTTCATTGAGGCCCTAATCATTGCTTTGCTTAGCGGAGGCGTTGGGCTGGCAGTTGCATTCGGATTCTGTGCGCTGGTGAATATGCTTCCCATGCCAGACTTCTTTGCCGGCCTGCTGCCCAGCTGGAGCGCGGGACTCGTGGCAGCAGGGCTCCTGGGCGCGATCGCGGTTGGAGCGGCGCTCTATCCGGCGCGCCGGGCAGCGTCGATCGACCCAATCGAGGCGCTGCGTTACGAGGCGGGTGGGTAGCAAGGGCTCCTTCAATGCTTTTCGAAATCATTCTCGAAGCCTGGATCGCGCTGAAGCGCAATATCACGCGCAGCCTGCTGACCATGCTCGGCATCGTGTGGGGCATCGCCACGGTGACGCTGCTGATCGCGTATGGCAACAGCTTTCGCAGCGTCCTGGTGCATGGGTTCGATGCCTTCGGAAAGAGCGTGGTGATTGCGTGGCCGCAGCAGACCAGTGAGCAACCGGGCGGCCAGCGCGCGGGCAAGAAAGTGGTTCTCGAGCAATCCGATCTCGACATGGTGAAGGCCACGGCTCCTCTGGTGAAATATGCATGCCTGGAAACCGTTCGCCGGCCGACGATCGCGTACGGTGATCGCATGGTGGGAACTTCCCCGGTGCGCGGTGTCTGCCCGGAATACGGTGAAATGCGGAACGAAGTGCCAGAGGAGGGACGCTGGATCGACGCTGAAGATCAACTGGAGCGGCGGCGCGTCATTTTTCTCGGCGGGCGGCTCAAGGAAGAATTGTTCAGCGGGCGCCCGGCAGTCGGCGAGACGGTGCTGGTATCCGGCGTTCGCTTCACCGTGATCGGCGTGATGGCCAGGAAGATTCAGCTCAGCAATTACTTTTCGAGCGACGATGAATCCTCGTGGATTCCCTACTCCACCGCCGGCGACTTGTGGAATACCCGCTACGCCGCCGTGATGGTATTCGAACCCATCGCTCCCCAATTCGAAAAGAAAGCTATGGCGCAAGTGCTCGCGGCGGTAGCCACGCGGCAGAACTTTTCGCCGACTGACCCCAAGGCATTTCAGATGTTCGGGCGCGATGAATTCCGCCCTATCATCGACGCGCTGACCATCGGCCTGCAGGTGCTGCTGACCTTTATCGGGACTCTGACACTCGGCATCGGAGGCGTCGGGGTCATGAACATCATGCTGGTTTCGGTCGATGAGCGCATTCGCGAAATCGGCCTGCGGCGCGCTCTCGGCGCACGCAAGCGTCACATCAAGATGCAATTTCTGGCCGAGACGCTGCTCATCATGCTGCTGGGCGGCGCAATCGGCGTGCTTCTCTCCTACGTCATTGCCTGGTCAGTGGGCACATTGCCAATGATGGGCCCGTTATTTGAAGACGACTCCGGCCAGGGAGACATTCACCTGCGTATCTCCATGATGACCGTACTGCTTTCGACGATCGTGTTGCTGATTGTAGGTGTCATCAGCGGTCTGGTTCCGGCGCTGCGCGCTTCGAAGCTCGACCCCGTCGAAGCCCTGCGCTACGAATAGCGCCCTCCGGCGGATGCCTTAGTGGCTGCTGTGCGGCCAGGAGAAACGGCGCCCGATAATGCATTTCACGATGAGGTGATCGGTGGAACGCGTGACGCCCACGCCGACGCCAAAGTTGAACTCCCATTGCGGACCGAAGTCTACGTCGACGGCGGGAAAGAATTGTTGCTGCTGTTCGCGTAACGGATCGAAGCCGGTGATCGATCCGTAGGATGCGTAGTACTCCAGCCCGCCGGCAATCTTCTTGGTGATGTCGTAGCTGATCTTCACGTTGGGTGAGAACTCCACTCCGTTGTTCACGCTTGGGCCGTGAAACGACCGGTCGAGCGTGGGATTGAAATCCAGATACCATGCACCGATTTTCTTGTCGACGATAGGACGAATCTCCCACGTCCAAGTATCAGGAGAAAATGCAGCGCGCTGATAGCCGATTTCGTTCGAGATGCTCACGCCCACCGGCCAGTGCCATTTTTCGGGAGCGCGGACCCGCGGACGGATATGATCGCCCACCCACTGCCAACCGCCGTCGGGTTGAATGCTGGTGAAGACATAGAATCCAAGCTCCGCCCAGTCGTTGATTCCCTGCGTGATCTCCAGCGTTTCGTGCTCGGCATGATTGGTGGGCAGCATGCCGTCGACTACCGTCTTGCTGCCATCCGCGGTGAAATTCGAATGGATCTCGACCATCGTGGTGCGGGGCGCCACCGTCTCGTAGCTATAGACCTGGATTTCGTAGTTGTCCTGCGCGCGGCCGAACGAAACGAAGATGGCAGTGAGCAGAAATGCTAAGGCAGCCGATCGCGATGAGCGTTTCATGGAATCCGTGCGGGTCGCTGCCCTTCGTGCGACCGCCGCTCCATCATGCACGGACAAGTGCGCATGAAGCAAACTGGCGGCTGCGCTTGCGAAGGCAGCCGCTGCGCGGGAACTCGGGCAGACCGCGAGGTGTCTGATCTTGCAGACACGCGTGCCTGAGAGGAGCGAATTGCATGGCATTCTCAATGGCAGGCGGAGGTCCGTCCCGGCCGCAGATCAACGTCACCCCGCTGATCGACGTGCTGCTGACGCTGATCGTGATGTTCATGCTGGTGGTGTCGATGGACAAGGAGTATGGCGAGAAGACGCAGATTCCCCAGCCGGAGAAACCCGGCAGCCATGAACAGGAGCCGGAGCGGACGATTGTGATCCAGATTGTGAGGACAGGAAAAGATCAGACGCCCGAGGTGAAGCTCAACCGCGAAGATGTACGCTGGGATGACCTGGAGACGCGCCTGACGCAGATCTATCTGACCCGCGCTGAAAAAGTGGCGTTCGTGCGCGGCGACGCCGACGTCGATTTTCAGTACGTCGCCGATGTCATCGATGTGGCGCATCACGCCGGCGTCGAGCGAATCGGATTGCTCACCCAGGAACAGGAATTACAGGGCGAGTAGCGACGGTTCGACTGGCTGACAATTACTTCGGTGCGGCGCTCGCAGGAGGAGTTCGACGCGGCAGCTATTCGCGTGCTCTGTTCTTGATCCAGATCGGTGTTCCCAGGAATCCGAAGGCATGGCGGATCTGGTTTTCCAGGAAGCGCTGGTAGGAAAAGTGCAGTTTCACCGCGCGGTCGGTGAACAGCACAAAGGTCGGCGGTGCAACTGAAGCCTGCGTCATATACAGAATCTTTACCCGCTGGCGTACCGGCACCGAGGCGCGGTCGAAGTCCACGTGCTCGAGAAAGCGGTTCATTGCCGAGGTAGGGATGCGCTTTCGGCGCTCGTCGGCCACCTGCTCCAGCAGCGGGAAGAGCTTTTCCGTGCCAATGCCCGATTTGGCAGAGATAAAGACGACGGGCGCATAGCTCAGAAATTTCAGGTCGTAGCGAAGCCGCTGTTCATACGCGTGTCGGTCGCCGGGCCGCTTCGACTCCCGCATCCGCTCAGCTTTTGTGGGCCGGGATGGTGCTTCTTTGCCATGCAACACCAAGTCCCACTTGTTGACCACGATAATCACCGACCGCCCGCTCTCGTGGGCATACCCCGCGATGGATGCATCAAGCTGACTCACGCCTTCGGTGGCGTCGAGGACGAGCAACGCAATGTC
>Ga0187772_10001977_pt1 | contig 10012 bp, 8 predicted proteins | sample 0116_SJ02_MP15_2_FD_133137 | JGI IMG/M metagenome (GOLD analysis project Ga0187772, IMG submission 133137) | Tropical peat soil microbial communities from peatlands in Department of Meta, Colombia - 0116_SJ02_MP15_20_MG | ecosystem: Environmental > Terrestrial > Soil > Wetlands > Peat | place... | reverse complement strand
GTGGTGTGTTCGATTGCCCGTAAATCCTTTCTCCGCTATCTCTTCCTCAACGTTTATTTCCTGCTGGCGATCGGTTCGAGCGTGGCTCGGCAACTGATTTTGTCGAGCTTCGGCCTTAAGTCCATTGAATACCGTTATGCTTACTTCTACACCGATGCGTTGCTGACCTTGGCGTTGTACCTGGCTTTAATCGGCTTGTATGCCCACGTGTTCCGTGAACTGCGATTCGGGAAGTATGTGCGGCTGGCGGCGGTTGTGTTGCTGCTCGGAACGGCCTTGTTTTCCTATGCGGTGGTAGCGCAATCGACAGAGCGGCTCTCCACGGATTTCGCGTACGAGCTATCCCAAAATCTTTATTTCGTAGGCTTGGTGCTTACCTACCTCTTGTGGGGAGCGGTTTTGAAACTTCGTGAAACGCGCACGCGGTTGGTACAATTTGTGCTCTCGCTGGGCCTTTATTTTAGCGCCTATGCTGCCGCTTACGCGCTCTTGAACTTGCCGCGAAGCTATTCCATTGTGTACTTCATTGCGCCGATTTTTGGTTGTTTGTTGCCGCTTTCCTTGACCATCACGATGTGGAGATATTCCGAAGAATCGCGCTTGGTGCCGGCTCGGTTGGTGATGGTGCCGCGATGATGGCCGCGATCATTTTCGTTATATCGGTGGCGACGCTGATGATGTTCTTCGTGTCGTATTGCCGGTCACTGATGGCTTCCTCCTCGCGCCACACCCTGTCCAAGGAAGTGCGGGATGTAACGGGCATACCCAGCCTGGCGACCGGGCGCGATTTTGTTCGAGTGATGCAACTGCTACGCCTTTGTCCGGAACGGCCCGAAGACCGCGCGGGCCTGCAGGCCGTAGGAATCTATTACGACATCCTGGCGTTACTTGAAAAAACCATCGGCCGCCTGGTGCCTTCCTTGCATGATTGGGCAGAACAGGAACTGGCCGGCTGCTCAAACTACGCGGTCGTGGTTCTGGATCGCCGCATTGCCTTCAGCCGCGAGATTCTTGCGCAACAAGGCGAATTCTGAACGAATTCCTCCCTGGGTGTCACTTACGCACCGTCCCTCAAAAGCCCTATTTATTACAACTCCGCGCTGATGTTAATCTGAAAATGCTCCTCCCTCACCGGAGTGAGAGCGTCCGCAGCGCAAAACGCACCGGTGAATACAATCTGCTCTCAGTGTGGCTCGGTCCTCGCCGCTGGCGAGGACACATGCCAATTTTGTGAATTTGCAGAAGCGCCACTTCCACAAGAAAAAGTAATGGTGAAGGCGAAGACCGCTCCGCCTGCGGTAAGGTACGAACAGTGGCGTAGTGAATTAAATCAGCGCCTACAGGCCTATCGAACCCGCCGGCGCAAGACCTACGAAGGACAGACGGCGTTGCCGTTTGACGACGACGACGGCGAGCTCGCGCCGATCCAAGAAGTCGCTGTTGACCTGGAAGACAGCAACCTACCTGCGATGCCGGCCGAGCAGGATGACTTTGCGTTCACGATTGCGATTGGACGCGTAGCTCAACCGCCCGAGGCGGACCCTCGGCTGATGATCGATGTTTCCGTACCTCCTGAATCGGAAGCCGTATCGTCCCCCGTGGAAACGCAACCCCTGCAGGCCTTCGAAAATGGTCTGTTCCCGATAGCGTCATTGGACGAGCGCCGTCACGCGTTGTTAATCGACGCCGGATGCCTGGCATTTGCGTATGGGGCGTTCTTGGCGTTATTCGGCTCCCTCGGGGGGCATTTCACGGTCAGCAAACTTAGCGCCACGGTGTGCTTCTTTACGTTCGCCTTTGTTTATTTACAGTATTTTGGTTTGTTCACCGTGTTTGGGGGGAGCACGCCGGGAATGATGGTCACGGGAATACAGGTGGCTAGCTTTACCGGTGACACGCCGACACCGCGCCAGTACATGCTGCGCGCGCTGGGCTACCTGCTCTCCGCGGGCACGTGTTTTCTAGGGTTTCTCTGGGTGCTATGGGACGAAGACGGATTGACGTGGCACGACCGCTTATCGAACACGTATTTGGCGCGGATCGAGTCCTTCAGTGAGGAACACGTTGGTCAGTCGGTAGCGGCGCGGTAAGAGATCGCGCGTCAGAAACTACGTTCAGTTGGCTACCACCTGCTTTTTAACTACCTTTTCGTCAGAAGCGATCTTGCCATCGCGGATGAAAATTACGCGATGGGCGTGTTGCGCGATGTCCATCTCGTGGGTCACCAGAATGATCGTGTTTCCCTGGCGATGCAGATTCGCAAACAGATGCATGATTTCCTCGCCGGTACGAGAATCCAGGTTCCCGGTGGGTTCGTCGGCAAGAACGATGGACGGGTTGTTGACCAGGGCGCGCGCAATGGCGACGCGTTGGCGCTGACCACCGGAAAGTTCATTCGGTTTGTGGTGCATACGTGGGGTCAGATCCACGCGCTCTAAAGCCTGCTTCGCTCTCTCCACGCGTTCTTCGGCCGGAGTGCCGTTGTAGATCAACGGCAATTCCACGTTGTGAAGTGCCGTCGCCCGGGGCAGGAGGTTAAAGGTCTGAAAGACGAAACCGATTTCGCGGTTGCGGATATAGGCGAGTTCATCATCATCCAGATCGCTGACCAGGCGGCCGGCGAGCCAATAGCGGCCAGAGCTGGGCGAATCGAGGCAACCGATCAGGTTCATGAGGGTGGACTTCCCGGAACCTGAAGGCCCCATAATGGCTACGTACTCACCCTTGCGAATCTCGAGGTCTACGCCTTGGAGAGCGTGCACTTGTTCGGCGCCCATCTCGTAGGTCTTGGTCAAGGCTTCGGTGCGAATGGCGACGCCGGATTCGACCAGGTCTTGGCGATATGATTCGGACGTTGCTGTTTCCGTGGGCACAGTTGCTCTCCTATAGACCCCTACTGTTGGGAATCATCGGTTTTCTTCGGGGCGTTGTTGTCCACTTTAATGCTGGCTTCCGGCTTGAGGGTCCGCAGGGCCTTGTAGCTGCCGATCACAATTTCGTCACCCGGTTCGAGACCTTTGGTGATTTCAATGTCCGTGACGCCGGAGATGCCGGTTTCGACTGGGCGGAAGAGCGCCTTCTTGCCGTTCACCACAAAGATGCCTTGGACTTCGTCTTTCTTCGGATCCCCCGCGGCCGGAGGAGGTGGCGCGGCCAAAGTTACGTTTCCGTCTTTCTTGGCGTTCTTCGCGGCTTCTTCGAGGTCTTTGCGGGAACGCACGGCAAGCGCCTGGATGGGAACGGCCACGACGCCCTTACGCTCTGCGGTTTTAATCTTCGCGGTGGTGGATAGGCCCGGGCGGAGATTATCCGGAGGGTTCTCCAGGGTAACAACGACTTTGAAATCTTTGGCTTCCTGGTTGCTCGTGGTGGTTTGCGTGGTGGCTAAGCCGGAAGTGCGGAGGACGGCTTGAGAGCCGATTTCGGTCACCTTGCCCTTAAATATCTTGCCCGGAACCGCGTCAATGGTGACCTCCGCTTCCTGGCCAATCTTCACATTGACGATGTCAGTTTCGTCTACTTTCACCTCAGAGGTAACGATGGACATGTCCGAGAGAGTCATCATGAAGCTACCGGTGGAATTTTGGATGCCGGGTACCACGTATTCGCCCAGGCGCACAGGGAGGTAGCTAACAATTCCGTTGATCGGCGAAACGTACGTCGTTTTCGACAAGATGTCTCGCGTGTGGACCAACACGGCCTTGCTCTGAGCGAGTTGCGAGCGTACCTGGTCCAACTGAGCCTTTTGCTCCAGCATGCGGGCGCGAGAAGCGTCGACGGTGGCGACAGCCGCGTCATAGGCGGTCTTGCGCTGGTCCCAATCCTGTTTGGCAATCAGTCCGTCTTTGTACAAACCCACGCCGCGGTCATAATCCAGTTTGGCCTTTTCGAGGTTGGCTTGCTGGGTAATCAGATCGGCCTGCGCGGCTTTATAGCTGGCGTCGGCCGCCTGAACGCCAGACTCGCCGGAGTTAATGGCGGCGTCTTGCGCTTGGACGTCAGCGCTGGCCTGCACATTGTCCTGCAGAATCAGCTTGTCGCCCTTCTTAATGTGATCGCCCTCTTTTACCAAAATATCGGTGATGCGGCCAAAACCTTGCGCCATGATATTGGTGTAGGTAAAAGGCTTAATTTCGCCGGAAGCGGTAACCTGGGAAACCAGCGAATCGAGTTTCGCGACCTTGGCGGTCTGCACGGTTACCACACCCTTATTGGCCTGATTAATGCTGAACAACACAATTCCACCAGCGAGCGCCGCGGCCCCGACACCAATCGCGACTTTATGCCACGTCTTCATGCTATTCCTTTCGCCATTCCGCCACGGACCACCCGCGCGGGGTTAACCTGACGCACTTTTGCAGTTGAGCCTATCTGTAATACGACCTACGAAGGTCAAATGTTTCGCAGCGAGGGCGAATGGACTGGGCAGAGCGAAACCAGTAGAGACCATATCGTCGCTGGTTGCAGAAGGCGTTCCTAGCCTCTCTATTGTAGAGCCAAGCTAAAGCAAAGAAAAGGGTTGCATGGTTACAGCAGAGTTGCAAAATAAGCCTCAGACGCCTAAGTTCTTAGACGCAAAAACCTGCCTTTTGGTCGGCTGCGCGATTGCCGTTTGTCGCAAAAAATGTGGTTCTTTCCAGGTGTGCCAGCGGCACTCAATCTATGCCAAGACGGTGCTGGAGAGCTTCGAGCGATACGCCTTTCGTTTCCGGGTAGAGAAATAGAACCACGAAAAATTGCAGCGCCATCATTACCGCGAAGAATACGAACGGCGCGCCATGAGAAAACGCGAACAGAATTGGGAATACCAGAGAAATAAGCGCGTTCATGATCCAGTGTGACGAACTTCCCACACTCTGGCCCTTCGCGCGTACGCGGTTCGGGAATACTTCGCCAATATAGACCCAGATCACCGCGCCTTGAGACAGGGCGAAGAACGCAATGTAGCCGATCAGCAGCCACAGCAGCAGGTTTTGGTGCTGGTGGGTAAGGAAAATTGCGGCGAGGCCGGAAAGGCAGGCGACCAGACCGACCGAGCCGATGAGCAGCAACGTCTTGCGCCCCAGCTTATCGATTACCGCCATGGCGAGAAGCGTCGCGCACAGGTTCATCGCACCAACAGCTACGGGACCCAATTCTGCGGAGACCTTGCTAAATCCTGCAGCGGAGAAGATGTCGTTCAGGTAATAGAGAATGGCATTGATGCCCGCGAGTTGGTTGAACATGCCGACGGTGACGGCCAGGAAAATCGGCAGGCGATATTTGCTCGAAAACAGCGGTTCCGATTTTTGAGACCGTTCCAGGTGGATGGAATCGACGATTTCCTTTAATTCGCCGTCGGGGTCAGAGGAGCCCACGAGCTTCAAAACCGAGCGCGCCTCCTCGAGGCGATTCTGGGTGGCCAGCCAGCGAGGACTGCGCGGAATGCCAAACAGCATGACCAGAAAAAGAATTGCGGGAATGGCGGCTACGCCAAACATCCAGCGCCAATCGTCGGCTCCGAGACCCAGTTCGGCAATCCGGTAATTGGAGAAATAGGCCAGCAGTATTCCGATGACGACGTTGATTTGAAAAAGACCGACAAGGCGGCCACGCCATTTTCCGGGAGCAATTTCGGCGATGTACACGGGACCGAGCACCGATGAACCACCAATGCCAAGGCCGCCGAGAAACCGACCCGCCACGAGCAAGGGCCAAGTAAATGCAAGCGCACAGCCGAGGGCAGAAAGCACATAACAGACCGCCAAAAGTTGTAGAATCTCGCGGCTTCCATACCGTTGGCCGATCACACCCGCGGACATGGCGCCGATTACCGTGCCCCAAAGAGCCATGGATACGGTAAGTCCCAGTGTGGACGGGGTGAGGTGGAAAACGTTCGTTAGTTGATGCGTGGTGCCAGCAATCACCGCGGTGTCAAAGCCAAACAACAAACCGCCGAGCGCCCCTACCACCGCCGCTTTTACGAGATTCGCGTTCATTTTTCAGCAACTCCGCCGAGCAAAGAAAACCAGACCGTATTACCGTATTTCAACGACCGAAATCATTCTAGACTTGCGGCGCCCAACCCTTCTCGTAGTTGCGGCTCCAGAGTTTCATGGCCTCCGGATCGTTTTGAATCTGACCGTTCGCGGTGTCCAAATGCAACTCGCGGTTCACTTCCCACGCGATGTTGGAAAGCTGCAGCATCGTGACCGCTACGTTTCCTTCGGAAACGGGCGCATTGAGCTTTTCGCCTTTGCGAATGGCGGCGATGAAGTTAGCGAAATGAGCGTCGGTCATAGAGTCGGCGCCCATGGTGTCCGCCGAGGAGGTGGTGCTGCCGACATTGTACGCGTCTGTTTTTTTGCCCTCGAGGTCGAAAATTTCATAGCCATCACGGTCGAGCACCACCGTGCCATGGGTGCCCATAACGACCGAGCCGCGATCACGGCCATAAAATTTCATCCCGTTGCAGCACTTTCCCTCCCAGGAAATCATTTTGTCCTGGTATGTGAAGCTGGTGACCAGCGTGTCGTAAAACTGCCAATCGTCTTGGAAGTGGTAACGGCCGCCGGAAGCAGTGACCCGGTCGGGAAAATCGACACGCAAAGCCCAACGGCAAACATCGACTTCGTGTGTGCCGTTATTCAGAGTCTCGCCAGTGCCGTAGATCTTGAACCAGTGCCAGTTGTACGGCTGAACGTTGTCTTTGTAGGGCTGCCGCGGCGCGGGACCTTGCCACAAGTCCCAATCGAGCTGCGCCGGCACGGCAGTTTCCTTACCGACGCCGATGGACTTTCGCGTGTTGCTATACCAAGCCTTCGCATAGTAAGCGCGGCCGATCAGCCCTCCGTGAATTTTCTCGATAATCTTGGCGGTATATATGGACGAGCGCTGCTGGTTACCCATCTGCACGAGCTTGCCGTACTTTTTCTGGGCCGCGACCAACAGCACTCCCTCGGCCGGATTGTGGCTGCACGGCTTTTCGACGTAGACATGCTTGCCCGCCTGCAGCGCGGCGATCGCCATCGGTGTGTGCCAGTGGTCAGGAGTGGCAATGGTGACGGCATCCACATCTCTTTGCTGAAGAATGGCGCGAAAGTCCTTGTCGCTTGCAGGGGGTTCGCCCATTTCTTTCGTGGTCGTATCCGCGAATTTCTGCAGCGTGTTGCTGTCGACATCACATACGTGCGAGATGCGGGCAGCAGCCTGATTGGCTTTTAGCGACGAAAGGTGTGCATAGCCCCGGCCATTCAGGCCAATGACCGCGAAATTCAAGCGGTCGTTCGCTCCTAGGATCCGAGCGTAACTCTTCGCGGACGCAGCTACCGCGAGGCCAGCCGTGCCGACAGCAACTTTGTCGAGAAACTCACGTCGTGTGAACATATTTCCTCCCGCCAGTGAAGGGAATCATCTTGCCGTCAAGGCTGCGAGGCCTGGGGGTTCTGCAGCTCTCGATAGAATCCCTGCAACACAAAAAAAGCGCGTTTCTTCTCGCCGCGATCAGAAATCAGGCCTTTGCGGTTGAAATAATCCTCGATGCCCGGAAGGGTTCGGCGCGGGCTAAGGCCCAACTGCGGATCGGGTTTGCCATGAAAGCCCCTATTCTATGCCCATTCAGAGCCTTGGAGCCGAAATCGTGTATTTTTGAAGCGCGAACCAGGCAACTGGGCACCACTCGGTAAGGAATGTAGTCAAAAAAGTGAAGAAAACCATCGGAAAAATGATTGCATCGGGTGATTGCCGTCAACCCGTGACGCAGGTATAGTCGTGCGCATGTCACAAGGATTGCCCCCAATCGGCGCAGCGCAGGCCTGTTGTCAGTGTTGTCGTGTGGTGTGTTCTGGCGCCGGGAGGCTTGTGACTTAGGGATTTCCTAAACTCGAGCTGTAAGAAGCGAGCCCACCGCCGGAACTATCGAGCAGGTGGGCTTTTTGTTTTTGGGCACGAACATTTCCATGTTGAGGCGAGTTGATGAGTAACACCGCCACAGAATTGTTGGATCGTGAACCTTCGGCTGCCAGCACGGAGACTGCCGCGTGGGCCCCGAGCAGGACGAATCACCTGCGAACGTTGGAGGCCGAGAGCATCTACATTCTACGCGAGGCGGCTGCGGAATTTGCCCGGCCGGTGATGCTGTATTCGATCGGAAAAGATTCGTCGGTCATGCTGCGATTGGCGCAGAAGGCGTTCTTTCCAGGGAAGATTCCATTTCCGCTGCTGCACATCGACACCAGCTATAAATTTCCGGAAATGATCGAATTTCGCGATCGCTACCCCAAGGAACTCGGTGCGGAGTTGATTGTCCATCAGAACCGCAAGGCCCTGGATTCCGGGGCAAATCCATTTGCGCTGGGTACCCAAAAATGCTGCGGATTGCTGAAGACGCGGGCACTTCTGGATGCGTTGGAGGCAGGCGACTTTACGGCGGCGTTTGGCGGCGCTCGACGCGACGAGGAAAAGTCGCGGGCGAAAGAACGAATTTATTCCTTCCGCGATGCCCAGGGACAATGGGATCCCAAGAACCAGCGGCCGGAATTGTGGAATCTCTTCAACTCAAAAATTGACAAAGGCGAAAGCATTCGGGTCTTTCCTTTATCGAACTGGACGGAGCTGGACGTTTGGCTATACATCCACGCGGAAAAAATTCCGATTGTGCCGCTGTATTACGCCAAGAAGCGGAAGGTTGTGGAACGCGGCGGTTCGTTGGTGCTGATCTATTCGGAAGACCAGCTACTGCCCGGGGAGAAGACGCAATTTGTGAATTGTCGTATGCGCTCGCTGGGTTGCGTGCCCTGCACCGGTGCCATTCGGTCGGAGGCGGATACGGTCCCCAAAATTATTGCGGAAATGATTTCCTTCCGGCGGTCGGAACGCGAAAACCGCGCTATCGATCATGACGAAGAAGGGTCAATGGAAATCAAGAAACGCGAGGGCTACTTCTGATGAGCGTTGCGACACAAATCGAGGTGCGCGACGAGTTAGAGCGGTTCCTGGAAAGCGAGCTGCACAAGGAATTGCTGCGTTTTACAACCGCAGGAAGCGTGGATGACGGCAAATCTACGCTGATCGGCAGGCTGCTTCACGACTGCAAAGCGGTCTACGAAGATCAACTGGCCTCGGTGAAAAAAAGCAGGATCAACCGGTCTGGGAAAGACATCGACTTTTCGCTTTTGACCGATGGACTGCGAGCCGAGCGCGAGCAAGGCATCACCATTGATGTAGCGTATCGGTATTTCAGTACCGCCCGCAGGAAATTCATCATCGCGGATACTCCGGGGCACGAGCAGTACACCCGGAACATGGCCACCGGGGCTTCCACCGCAGATTTAGCTGTGATTTTGGTCGACGCTTCGAAAGGGCTGCTGGCGCAAACTCGCCGGCACGCCTATATCGCTTCTCTGTTGGGAATTGCCCACGTCGTCGCGGCTGTCAACAAGATGGATTTGGTTGATTACAGCGAAGGTGTGTTCGGGCGGCTGCAAGAGGACTTCCTGAAGCTTGCGTCGCAACTCGGGCTTTCTTCCGTGCAGTGCATCCCCATCAGCGCCCTCGAGGGAGACAACTTGGTCGAACGCAGTGAGCGAATCGGCTGGTACGCCGGGCCGACCTTATTGGAATACCTGGAGAGGGTGCCGATTCATTCTTTGGACGGAGCGGAAGCCCTGCGTTTTCCGGTTCAATCGGTGATTCGTCCTGACGCAAATTTCCGTGGATTTGCGGGTCGAGTCGCGAGCGGAACTGTGCAGCGCGGTGACGCAGTTCTGGCGCTGCCGTCGGGACAAAGCACGAAAGTGGAGTCGATTGTCAGTTTCGACGGAGAACTAGCGACAGCACAGGCGTCGGAATCACTGGTGTTGAAGCTGGCCGACGAAATCGATTTGAGCCGCGGCGACATGCTGGTGACGCCGGACAATCCTCCACATCCGTCACGGCGCTTTCTTGCAATGGTGGTCTGGCTGCATGCGAACCCGCTGGAACTGCAGCGCGTTTATTTGGCCAAACATGCCGGCCGATACGTGAAAGCGCAAGC
>Ga0187772_10001975_pt1 | contig 10021 bp, 9 predicted proteins | sample 0116_SJ02_MP15_2_FD_133137 | JGI IMG/M metagenome (GOLD analysis project Ga0187772, IMG submission 133137) | Tropical peat soil microbial communities from peatlands in Department of Meta, Colombia - 0116_SJ02_MP15_20_MG | ecosystem: Environmental > Terrestrial > Soil > Wetlands > Peat | place... | reverse complement strand
GTTCACCATCATGACGTTGCCGAGCCCCACCACGAACCAACGAGCGAGGTCGTCGAGTAGTTCCAGGCTGAGCGGGTCGCCGGCGCTGGCGAGTTGGCAGAGATCGTCCAGGCTGAAATCGTCGCTGGCGCGAGTAAAGAGCGGCGAGGCGACCCCGCGAGCGCGGGCCTGCTGCGCCAGCAACTCCGCGACGGCTCCCGGGTCCACGGGATCATCACCCACGGCGGCGATGCCCCCAATGTAGTGCCCGGGTTCACAAAAGCCCGCTACATCGTCAGGGGCGAAACTCTGGACGACCTTGAGCGACTCAGGCCCCGCGTTTACCGCTGCTTCGAGGCCGGCGCGCTGGCCTCGGGATCAAAGCTGCGAATTATAGGAGGGGATCGGCCTTATTCCCAGATGGTCCACGACTTTGAAATCGCCGAGCATTACCGGCGCAACTCGGAGTCGCTGGGTCGAATCTTCCCACCCGCGAATCTGCAGGTGCAGAAATCGGTGGCCTCAACGGATATGGGGAATGTCTCGTTGTCGATACCTTCCATCCACCCGATGATCGGGATTCAGTCGCTGCCTGCGGTAAACCATCAGCGGGAGTTCACAGCCAGCTGCGCAACGGAATCAGCCGACAGAGCTGTGCATGATGGTGCGGCCGCCATGGCGTTGACTGCAATCGACCTCGCAACCGACAGCGCTCTTCGCCAGCGGTTAATGAGATAGCGCGAAGCGCTTTGGGCAAGCTCGCTTGCGCGTTGGATCGAAGGGCAGCTCTTGACTGTGAATCCTCGATGTTCTCTTTCGTGGTTCCCATGCAAGCGGAATTTCATGTGGGCGGGCCTCCAGAGCCGCCCCGCATGAAAATCAACCATCCCAGCCGTCCGGGACTTGGACTCTCATTCTCAGGAGCGCCGCAGCGTAAGTTTTCCCTTGAGGGTCAATCCGGAGCGACGCAGTGCCTCCACCTCCCAGCGCCTCGGTAAGCACGAAGTTGAAGGCCTGGATTTTCGGCAAGTCATAGCGCGTCACCGTCCCCTTGCAGAAGTCGGCGAAGTGGGCCTTCACGCGCTCCGCGGTGACCTGATGAGCGATCACGTCGTAGTATTCGGGCTTTCTGGCGATGATGCCGCAATTTACGGTATCCCCTTTGTCTCCGCTGCGCCCGTGTGCGATCCGGGCGAGAGGTATTGCCTTCATTCGGCACCTCCAAGGATTTCAACCATCGGCCTGACTGCCGATTTTGGAATCAGGCTGGGCCAATAAATGATCTGCCGATGCGGGCTCGGCCTGATTTCATCGAACAGGCATCCGGTCGGAATCCCGCACAGAACGTGGGTAATCATTTCACGCGAAATCCGGTCCGCAGTTTCCGCATCGTCGACCACAAAAGCCATCCGAAGATACACCTCGTTGGGATCATCGATTTTGTGTGCCATCGCGCCGTGGACCGCGGCATCGCCGAAAATCGAGACCAGCACATCGCGGTAGCGGATCCCCAATTTCGCGAGCCTTTTCAGAACCAGCTCGGAACTTGCCTTTGCCTTGGCCGCGCAATCGGGCCAGGTGTAGACGAGACCTACGGCAATCCGGTAGCCGCCCTCGTAGCTCATCGAGACCTTGTAGCTTGAGGTCGGCGGATGCCCCGTTATGCCAAACACCCTCACGCGGTTGTTCCCGAGATCCTCCATTTCGAGTTGGCTGATGTCGCAAATGACGTCAGCCACAATGTAAGCGGAAGGATCGCCGATCTCATACAGCAGTTGTTCCGACAAAATTGCCGGAGTTACGCGTCCGCCCTGACCGGGATGGATTGTTATGATCAGACTTCCATCTTCGCTGATCTCCCCGATTGGGAAAGCCAGACGGTCAAGATCGGGGACATCCTGCCAGGCTCCGTTATAATTCCCGCCGGATGCCTGGCCGCCGCACTCGAGCAGATGTCCGGCAATAGTGCCCTTGGCAAGCAGATCGTAATCGTCGGCTTCCCAGCCAAATTCGTAGATTGCCGGACCCAAGGCGAGGGCAGCGTCATTCACTCGACCGGTGAGCACCATGTCCGCACCGAATGTCAGCGCCTCCGCGATGGGAAAGGCACCGAAGTAAGCATTGGCCGACGTGACCCTGCCGGGAATCTCGTTTTGCGGAGCGCCGGTGTCCAAATGCCTGAACTCAATCCCCTGCCCGGCGAAATGCGCCATCCGCACCATGAGATCGTCCCCATGGACGACCCCGATCTTCAAGTCCGGCCAGCCCAACTCCCTTGCTGTCGACAGCAGAGCTTTGGCCAACCCCAGAGGATTCAGTCCTCCGGCGTTGCTGATCAAACGAACCCGGCGGTCGTGCAGGATCGGCAGCGCCTGCTTCATGAGCGGAACAAAATCATGCGGATAGCCCAGACCCGGGTTTTTGGCATACTGCTTCTCCAGGATCGACATCGTGACCTCTGCGAGGTAGTCCATGATGACGTAATCTAAAGGACCGCCGTTCAGCAGGTCGGCCAGTGCGTCGCTGCGATCGCCCCAATAACCCAGTGCCCCGCCGATTCTTATCGTTTTCATCAAGCTGGCTCCCCGAATTCCCCAGTTCTCAACTCCACCTCGGCGGCCGTCTTTCGACGAAAGCGCGAATCCCCTCCTTGCTATCATCGGTAGCCATGACTTCTCCCAGGGCCGCTTCCAGGAACTTTTCTTCCGAGGGTAGCGTTTCATCCAGGATTCTGAAAATCGCTGCCTTGCCCATCTTTAGTATTTTGGAGCTTTTTGTGGCGAGCTTGCCCACGAATTCGTCGGCAGCCGCCTCAAACTGATCCCTGCCGTAGGCGTGGTTGATGATTCCGAGTTCCTGTGCCCGAGGCGCCGGGATCTTCTCTCCGAGAAACATCATTTCTGTGGCTTTTTTGCGTCCCACGTTCCGGTACAGCAGTCCCATCACCATCATCGGGAACAGGCCTACCTGGATTTCAGGAGTCGAGAAATAAACATCGTCGCACGCGAGACAAAGATCGCTGGCAAGAACCATCCCCAATCCTCCGGCCATGACGTGGCCGCGCGCAAGAGCTACGGTTGGTTTGGGGCACTCGACGATGTCCAGGAGCAGTTGCCGGTAATCGCTCCGGCAGAAGGCTTCGCTTCTCGATTCTGCCGCGAGTGGAGCTCTTAAGTCCACTCCCGCACAAAATACTTTTTCTCCTGCTCCGGTGAGAGTTATCACGCGCACTCTGGAATCTTCGGCCGCTTCCTTTAGAATGCGGCCTAGCTGTGCGAACACTTCGGGGTTCAGCGCGTTGCTTTTCCCCGGTCTGTTGATGGTGATCCGGCCCACTCCTGCACCCACGGAAAACAAGACTTCTCCCATCTTCACGCCTTTCGATCCCTGATCAGCAGATCCGGAGGAGATCGGATTCTTAATCAGGAATCAGGAATTCGAAATCATAAAAAAACGGTACCACTAAACCTCCGATCTGCACAGTCCACCCGCCTGCTGTTTCCGGTTACGGTATAATGCCAAGACGGACGATTGGCCGCCGGTCTTCAATGATAAATCGCCAATCGTCATTCGTAAATTGAGATATGTTTCCCTTAAAGGACGACAATCCGACTTCAATCACACCGATCGCCACCTGGATGCTGATTGCCATCAACGTGATGGTGTTTTTTTACCAGGTTTCCTTAGGGCCAAGGGCTTCGCAATTGTTTATCTACCAGTATGGGGCCATCCCCGCCGTGGTCACCGGGGAGCAGAGCCTGCCGCGAAACCTTGCCACGATTCCTCCCTTGCTGAGCATTTTCAGCAGCATGTTCCTTCACGGCGGCTGGATGCACTTGATCGGAAACATGTGGTACTTGTGGATATTCGGCAACAAGATCGAAGAGGCGATGGGCGGACTACGCTATCTTCTTTTTTATCTGTTCTGCGGTTTTGTCGGTTCTTTGAGCCACATTTTCTCGAATTTCGGCTCCACTCTGCCGTCGATCGGGGCCAGCGGCGCCATTGCCGGAGTTTTGGGTGCTTACGTCATGCTTTACCCGCGGGCGCGGGTGCTCACTTTGATCTTCCTGGGGTGTTTCATCCGGCTGCTTTATATTCCGGCAGGATTCATTCTTGGTCTCTGGTTCCTTCTTCAGTTGCTGAACGGCAGCATGGCCGGAAGGCAGGCAGGCGGCGGGGTGGCTTTCTGGGCACACATTGGCGGATTTGTCGCCGGTGCGTTGCTGGTCGGTCTGTTCAAAAAAAGAGAAATCCGTTTCTTCAATCCGCCGCGCCCTCGTCTGGGAATGGACTATGATTAAGTTGGAGTTCGGGAGCGAGAAGACCGAGATTGAGAACAGGGAGTGATGAAACCCGGGAGGGTTTTGTTCCTTAATTCAGCAATGTGCTCTCTGTCGCTCGATTGCAGGCATTGGGGGCAAAAAAGCGGCTTTGGACGGCAGCCGTTCCAAGCTGAGGGCTGGGAATTTTCAGAAGAGGATCCGAACTCCCCCCCAAAAAGAACGAAGGCCGGTACAACGACGGAACCCCATCCCGATCCCCCTGAAAGGGATGTCCGCGGCCTCACCGCGTGTTCGCAGACTCTTCAGTGACCCCCAACATTCGCCGCAGAGGCGCAGAGACCGGGGAGAGAAACAAAGGAAGGTTTTCCCCGCGATCTCCGCGCGCTCTGCGGTCAAAGGATTTTACGCGGCTGAGAGGGCTGCTTTCAGATCCGCTTCGACAGTCGAGATCGGCTTGATATTGAATTTTTCCACCAGCACGTTGAGCACGGCCGGAGTGACAAATGCAGGGAGCGTGGGGCCGAGGCGAATGTTCTTGATGCCGAGATGGAGCAAGGTTAGGAGAATGGCGCACGCTTTCTGTTCGTACCAGGAAAGAATCAACGATAGCGGCAGGTCATTCACTCCGCAGCCAAACGCCTGAGCCAAAGCGACCGCCACCTTGATTGCAGAATAAGCGTCATTGCACTGGCCGCAATCCAGAAGGCGCGGAATGCCTCCGATGTCTCCGAATTCCAACTTGTTGAAACGATACTTCCCGCACGCCAGGGTGAGGATGACGCAATCTTTCGGCACGGCTTCGGCAAACTCCGTGTAGTAATTGCGCCCCGGTTTTGCGCCGTCGCATCCGCCGATCAGGAAGAAATGCTTGAGCTGCCCTGCCTTGACCGCCCCGATCACCTTGTCGGCCACTCCCAGGATCGTGTTGTGCCCGAAACCAACCAGTATGGATTTTTCCGCAGCGTCCGCGGCAAAGCCTGGGGCTGCAAGAGCTGCATCGATCACCGGTTTGAAATTTCGGTTCTGAACGTGCTTCACTCCCGGCCAGGCGACCAGGCCGGTGGTGAAGATCCGAGCTCTATAGCTTTCTCTTGGAGACTGGAGGCAGTTGGTGGTCATAAGAATGGCGCCCGGAAACGCTTCAAACTCCTTCGCCTGATCCTGCCACGCGCCGCCGTAGTTCCCCACCAGATGGCTGTGTTTCTTTAGTGCTGGGTACCCGTGGGCCGGAAGCATTTCACCATGGGTGTAGACGTTGATTCCGAGCCCTTCGGTCTGCTCCAGGAGAACCGCGAGATCCTTCAGGTCGTGGCCTGAAACGAGAATCGCTTTGCCCTTGACCGGGGTGACGCGGACGTTCGTGGGAACAGGATGGCCGTAGGTCCCGGTATGGACCCCATCGAGCATTTCCATAACCCCCAGATTGATCTCGCCGCACTTCATGCTCAAGCCGAAAAGCTCATCTACGGTCGGATTCGGTTTGGCGAGGTAATCCAGTGCTTCGTGAATAAAGGCATACGCTTTCTCGTCCTCCCTACCGAGGATGCGCGCATGGTCGACATAGGCGGCCGCTCCTTTCAAGCCGTACGTCAGCAGCTCCTGCAGTCCGGCGAGGTCATCGCCGAGTGGAGCCCTGGCTGGTGCGACGCCGATTTGCGACGCCTGTTCCAGCAAGCCTTCAAGAGTGGCTGCAGGCGTCCACTGCGCGCTGCCTCCGAGCGCTTCAGGCTTGCGCCCTGCGCTGCGGCAGGCGTCCTCATACAACGATTGTGCGGCTTTTTTAACGGCAGCCGCTTTGCGGATCTGAACTTCCAGTCTAGCGGCGTCGAAGTTCACGTTGGTTCCCGTGCTGAACAACGCCTCAACAACAAAGACGTCCACTTCATTGCTTTTGGCGCCCAGCTGACGGGCTTTGTTCGCGTATTGGCTGATGCCTTTGGCTGCATAAACCAGTAGATCTTGCAGAGCCGCGACGTTTGGCTCTTTCCCGCAGACGCCCATTTTGTCGCACCCGCGCCCAGCGTAAGTCTGTTCGCATTGATAGCAGAACATACTCATAATTTGCTCCTCCCTTAAAAAGTGATTGCTGCCTGCCAACAACGGATATCTTATCCGCGCTTTTCGGGATAAAATTGATTTGGGTCAAGAAAATGAATTATTGAAATAAATTGCGGCCAATTTCAAGGGCAGGGGCTGAAAGATGAACGTATCCCGAATACTGGACCAGGCGCGATTTTTTGAGGGCATTTCCAAGGAAAGCAAAGAGGCGCTGTCGAAATTCTGCACGCCGAGCGAACGCTCGAAGCACACCACTCTCTTTCGCGAAGAGGAGCCCGGCGAGGCGATGTATTTGCTGGCGCGCGGCCGCATTTCTCTCCACAAGCTCTCGCCCGATGGGCATGAAACCGTCATCAAAGTGGTCAAGCCCGGGGAGGTGTTCGCGGAGGTGATCCTGTTTGAGAGGCGATTTTACCCGGTAACAGCTGTCGCCCTGACGGACGTCTTCGTTTTCAAGTTCTTGCGCCGCGACTTGCTGACGCTGCTTCGCCAGGAGGATTTCCGGAATGATTTCATCGCGATGCTATTGCGCAAGCAGCGCTACCTTGCGGATAAGATCCAGCAGTTGACAAGCCAGGATGTCGAGCAGCGGCTGCGCGCATTCCTGATCGAACAGTACGGGGAGCAGGAGGAAATCCAGGTCGAGATCAATAAGAAGCAGTTGGCTGCGGCAATTGGCGCGACGCCGGAGACCCTGTCCCGCTTGCTTCAGGATTTGAAGCGCCGCAAGTCGATGGTCTGGAAGCAGGGGATCATCAAGGTTGCGCCCGGCTTTTGGTCCGCTGCGTAAAAAGAGGATTCACCCAGAGACATCGAGGATGCGAAGAACGCAGAACGAGAGGTTTACATGACCGCCGCGCTCTCGATGCACTCCGTGTGCCCGTGGCGAGCTCCTGTGGCCGCGGATGGATTGACGCGGATCCCCACGGATTTATTTCTTTTTGGAGTCTTTATTGGGGGAATCGGGTTGCTTCGAAAGGCCGTATTCGGCGCCTTCGTGCGCCCCGCTGGTAATTTCGATGGCGTTGTCTACGAGTTTCAAGAGTTCCTCTTTCTTTTTCTCTTCCGCTAGCTTCTTGAGAATTTGCAGCTCATCGGCGGCATGTTCTGTCGAAGATCTGAGGTTTTTCAGCGCTTTCCCAATCCGCTTCCGCCAGTCCTGAGAGTCCAGGGATGGAGCCTCTCTCCTGGCCAGCGCGGGTATAGAGACCGCGGCATCGTCCAGGTTCGCCATTACGCTTTTGAGAATCTTGAAATAACCGTCCAGCATGTCCTCCGGAGTGAAAAACTCCAGCGGATCGCCCGGCTCCGCTTCCTGGCCTGCCAACCTCGCCTCGGCGGTTTTCAGCCGCAAGGCTGCGGCGTCGAGGTAGATCTTGACCCGCAGGTCGATCTCGGGGTTGTCCTGGATTTTTTCGATTTCCTTATCCGTTAGGGACTCCTTTGAAGCAACGGCGAGTGCGATCACGACGGTTGGAATATTGAATAGCAGAAATAGGGATGCCGCGCGCCGCATGTCCGGACTGCTCCTAATGCTGAGGGAAGAGAAGCTCAACGAATTTCTTTCTTACGGTTTCAGCACGAGCAAGGCAGGCCTCGAAGGCATCCTGTAGGTCGACCGGGACTTTGATCTTATCGCTCTCCATGCTGGCGATTGCCTTGCGCAGGTGGATCTCGTAGCCCTTGAGGGCGTTGGATTGCTTCTTCGCATTGGCGTTGGCCTCAATGTCTTCGAGGGACTTCGAAAGCAGCGCCGTCCAGACTGTTAAATTGTTGGAGACCGCCTGGGAATCATCTTGATGAACGGCTGTTTCGAGGCTTTGTTGGATCCGCTTGGATGCGGCCTCATAAACTTTGATTCGTTGTTCGATGCTTTCTCCCTTTTCTATCCGCGCCTTCTCATCGGGATTCAGGATGCCGGCCAGTTCTCGGGAGACATCGGCGGACTGAAGAAAAAGGAGGACGATAAAGGTCAGCGGCCAAAGAGCGGGCATCGGATTCCTACATTCTTAGTGGGACTTCGCATCCAAGCAGATACAACGCCTGGGTAAGCTGCTTGCGGACCAAGTCCACCACCAGGAGAAAATGTTGTCTTTTCTGCAAATCTGTTTCGGACAATATATGGTGCTTATGGTAGAAGAGGTTGAATTTTTGTGCCAGTGAAAAGGCATATTTGCAGAGTTGGCCCAGTTCCAGCGATTGGGCGATCTGCCGCACTATTTCCGGCAATCTCGCAACCTGATAGACAATTTCCCATACTTCGTTGTCGCTGGCGAGAAACTCTCCGAAGCCGGGATAGGATTTCTGCAAATCCGGCGGCTCCTCCCCGGAGTCTGCAAGCTTATTGAAGATGTTGTTGGCCCGCACCACAGCGTATTGCACATAGGGGCCGGTTTCCCCGTCGAAATTGAGCGCCTCACTGAAATCAAAGGCGATCACCGTGTTCCGGGCGAATCTCAGGAGAAAGTAGCGGAGCGCCCCCACAGCGATGATGCGCGCAATCTTGCCCGATTCCACCTCCGGCAGCGAGTGCCGCGCCTGGACTTCTTCCAGCGCCTTTTGCACCAGGGTATCGAGGAGATCGTCTGCTTTTACTCCGAGCCCTTTTCGTCCGGACACTTCCACGTAGGGCCGCTTTCTGTCCTGCTCGGACAGCGGGAACCCCAGTTCGTCGCAGCATGCGGGGGTTAGCGCCACCATCTCATAGGAGAAATGGATCGAATTCCTGGCCGGTTCGTCAAATCCGAGCGCCTGCAGTCCCTGAACGACGACATTCTGGAGATAGGCTTGCCTGCTGTCGATGACGTTGTAGACTCTTCGGGCGTGTCCGAATTGCGGAGGCGTGGCTGCGGGATCTGGCTCGGTCGCCGTGATCCAGAGCGTCGAATCCTCCGTTGTCTCAAAAGGCCGGTACTGGAAATCCAAACCAAGCAAACCGAATTTCCAAAGCTGGTAGGCGATATCTTTTCCAACATAAGTAACGGTTCCATCCGAGCGGACGATTATCTTTTCGTCCTCCTCCGCCTCTTCGCGTGAGACTTGGGCCTGCTGGTCGCCGGTCATCATGACCCAGCAGCCGCGGTTCTTCCCCTCATCGACGTAGTAGATGGCCCGGCGTTCCTTCAGCAGCTCGTAGGCTTTGTTCCAGAAGTGCAGATGAAGAATCTCGCTCTCGCGCGGCAGGAGATCATAATGCACGTTGATGCGCGCCATGGTTGCCAGGTGTGCGCGCACGATGCGCATGGCGACATGCTCTGCGAGTTCCGCCGTCGGGTTGCCTCCGGTCTCGATCGCCTGGAGGGTCAGGCTGCGCCATTTCCGATTGTCTTCGGACTGCTGGTAAAAATCATTGACCCGGGCATACACGTCCCAGCAGTAATAGTCGAACTTGCCCTGCGGCCCAGCCACTTCTTCCAGCTTCTTCTGCTCCATGCGTTCGAAGCCCACAACGACATCGGCGACCTGGACGCCGGTGTTGTCCAGGTAATTTTGGACTTCCACAGCGTGCCCCAGGAAACGCAGGCAGCGGACAAAGGAGTCGCCAAGGGTGGCGTTGCGCAAGTGCCCGATGTGGGCCGCTTTGTTCGGATTTATATTTGTATGTTCAACGACGATTTTCCCGATGTCCTCCGGCTCGGACGTCCGGCCAAAGCGCCGCCGAACGACACTGGCAGCCAATTCGTGCGCAAACGCCCCCC
>Ga0187772_10001974_pt1 | contig 10022 bp, 11 predicted proteins | sample 0116_SJ02_MP15_2_FD_133137 | JGI IMG/M metagenome (GOLD analysis project Ga0187772, IMG submission 133137) | Tropical peat soil microbial communities from peatlands in Department of Meta, Colombia - 0116_SJ02_MP15_20_MG | ecosystem: Environmental > Terrestrial > Soil > Wetlands > Peat | place... | reverse complement strand
TCCCCGCAGCCCGGACACGCCGTGTCGAAATGGACGACCTCGAATTCCCTGCTGCATCGCGGGCACCGATTCCGTTGCTCTCTCCGCTCGATTTCCAGGACGACAGATTCCAGGTTGGTATTCTTGACCAATGCCTCGAAGCAGAAGCTTAAGGAATCCCGGTCGACACCGGCCAAATCTCCAACGCGGATTACGATTTTGGTGAGTTTCATTTCCGGCCGGAGCTGGGCTTCGGCGCGGGCAGCATCGAGCACGGAGTTGGCTATGCCCAGTTCATGCATGGCGTTAACAGATTCTTGGCAATTGATCGCCTGAGAGCATGTCCACGATGCGGGTCGTCCCTAAAGTCGTGCGCATCAACACCAATCCAGGATCATCAGAAAGAACTGAGCCGATGATGCGAGAATTCTGTCCAAGAGGATGCTTTCGCATCGCGCGCAACAACGCTTCCGCATCGCCCGAAGCTACGATGGCCACGAGTTTTCCTTCGTTGGCTACGTAGAGTGGGTCCAAACCCAGCATTTCGCAGGCACCACGAACTTCTTCGCGAATGGGGATGGCGCGCTCGTCCAAGGCCATGCCGACGCGCGAGCGTGAGGCAATTTCGTTCAGCGTGCTGGAAAGTCCGCCACGGGTGGGATCACGCAAGCAGCGAATCTGCGCGCCCGTTTCCAACATTGCGGCAACTAGCGTATGCAGCGGGGCGCTGTCGCTCTGGACGGGGCTTTCGAATGCCAAGCCTTCGCGTTGCGCGAGAATTGCGATGCCGTGTTCCGCGATCGATCCGCTCAAGAGGATACGATCACCGGGCCGGGCTTGATCGGCGGACAACCGCAAACCGTTTTCTACAATGCCGATGCCCGAGGTGTTGATGAACATCCCGTCGCAACAGCCCTTTTCCACAACCTTGGTGTCTCCGGTGACCACATTTACGCCAACGTCGGCAGCCGCCTTGCGGAGCGAATCCACCACTTGTCTAAGAGTTTCGAACGGCAGCCCTTCTTCCAAGATAAAGGCCGCACTCAGGAATAAGGGCCTGGCTCCGCCCATGGCGAGATCGTTCACGGTGCCATGAACAGCCAGCGAGCCAATATCCCCACCCGGAAAAACGAGGGGCTTTACGACAAAGGAGTCCGTTGTGAAGGCCAATCTTGAACCGTTGACGTTCAGGATAGCTTGATCGTCCAAACGGGACAGAATGGGGTTTGCGAACGCCGGCAAAAAAATCTTCTGGAGAAGGTCCGCGCTGAGTTTTCCTCCGCTGCCGTGCCCAAGAAGCACTCGCTCGCCTGGGCCCAATGGCAGCGGACAGGTGAAGCCACCCAAAGTCTTAACTTGCTCGGACACTGCAGTCCTCTCACACCAAAGCTTTATGCCGGCGGTACTGGTAATAAGCCGCGCAAGCGCCCTCGGCGGAAACCATCGGCGCACCTAGCGGATTCTCCGGCGTGCATCGCATTGCGAACGCGGGACAATCCGTCGGCTTTTTTAATCCCTTCAAGACCTGCGCACTGATGCATTCGGCAGGTTCTTCGACGTGGATCTCTGCCATTCCAAAGATCTTCTCCGCATCGAATTGGGAAAATTCGGGCCGCAATCGTAGTCCGCTAAGAGGAATCCGACCGATGCCGCGCCACTTCTGATCGGCTACCTCGAAGACCTTCTCGAGCATTTCCTGCGCAGGGACGTTTCCAAGCTTGGTGACCGAGCGCACGTATTGATTTTCCAGCCTTGCTTGCGCGTGCTCAAGTTGCCGAACAAGCATCAAAATCGCTTCGAGAAGGTCGACCGGCTCAAATCCCCCGACTACAATCGGCACGTGAAACTCGGAAACCAGTTCTTCGTATTGCTGGCAGCCCATGACCGTACACACGTGGCCGGGAGCAATAAATCCCTCCACGCGGTTGTCGGGCGAACGCAATAGTAAGCGGATTGCCGGGGGGACCAAAACGTGCGACGCAAGCATGTAGAAATTGCTCAAGCCCTCCCGGTGAGCTTGCCAGACGGTCATGGCGTTCGCGGGAGCGGTGGTCTCGAATCCGATGGCCAGAAACACGATTTTTCGGTTTGGGTTGGACCGCGCAATCTTCAAGGCCTCAAGGGGTGAGTACACTACGCGCACATCGCTTCCATTGCCTTTGGCGCGAAACAGATCCGAAGTCGATCCCGGCACACGAAGCATGTCGCCATAGGAAACCAGGGTGACATCAGGCCGAGCAGCGAGCTCAATGGCTTTATCGATGGTTTCAAGTGGCGTAACACAGACCGGACAACCCGGGCCGTGAACGAGTTCCACTTCCTTGGGCAGCAATTCGTCGAGGCCGTAGCGCATGATCGTATGCGTCTGCCCGCCGCAGATTTCCATAAGCACGCACGGCTTGGTAACGACTTGCCGAATTTCGGTCGCCAGCCCATGAGCGATGCGCTCGTCGCGATATTCGTCGAGGTACTTCACGACGGTGTCTTCGGGTCGCCCGCCGCTGCCGGCGGCAACTCGCCCTCCAACAGGCCCATGGACTCCAGCGCCTCATACGTTCGCTCCGCTTCCTCGCGCTGCACTTTGCTGATTGCGAAGCCGACGTGAACGATCACATAGTCGCCCACTTGCACCCCCGGGACATAATCGAGACACGCTTGGCTGACAATTCCGCCAAAATTCACGCGGCCTGTCCGCAAACCGCCGCTTTCCGAGATTTCCAGGACCTTGCCAGGAATTGCCAAGCACATGGGATGCTCCCGAAACTTCCCTTCGATTCTAAACCTAATTAGCCTTCGAAAGATGAATTCGCTTAATTCGCCGTCAATGCGTAGCCCGCCGCGGGGGCTGAGAATTCGTCCATTGAGGCCCATCGCGAGACCACGATCGAGACTTCATCGAGGAGAGCTGGTAAGGCTCGTTGCACGGGAGCTGATAGCGTGGTTCCAAGTGCCGTGGTAGAGGGTTGCACTCCCAGAAGGACGGCTTCCTCTGGTTCTTGCCCCATCATGCGAAGAGCATTCAAGAGATCCGCCAGGGCGAGTTCATGAACACTGCTAGTGCCCGGGAGCATACGAAGATCTTGTTCCTCTACGCGGAAAATCATTCCCGGCTGCGCGCCTACATCAACCGAGTCCAGAATCAATAGCCGTGCTGCTTCACAAATGTAGGGCAGAAGTTCTAATCCCTTGGTCCCGCCTTCCACAAGAGTTACAGATTCAGGCAGCGTGGCATCTTTTTCCAATTCCCGCAGGGCAAACAAACCGACAGCGTCGTCCGAACGGATCAGGTTTCCTAAAGCCAGTACCACAATCTTATGGGTCCGCAATCGCTCCATTGTTTGTCCCAATTCTGTAAATCCGTTTGTATGATCCAATCTCGTTCCAAGAAAACTATTTCTTTGGGCGCGTTGCCTCTGGTTCCTTGAGCTCCTCTTCGGGAACAAATTTATAGCCTGTGAAAATGCTCTCGATCAGGCCATTGCGTTCTTCCCACGACACCAGAACGGCGCTGTAGACGTGATGGATGACAAAGACGGCAAACGCAAACATGATGAGGAAGTGTGTGAGCCGCAAGTAGGAGATGTTAATCAGCCGTGGGAGCCAGCCGATGAAGAAAGTGAGCACCCGGTTGCTGACGGTATAGCTGTAAAGCGCCAGTCCTGTAAGAATCTCAATGAGCATCAGGGTGAACATCACCATGTAGGTGACCGCCGCCAACGCGTTATGGCCGACGTGGTGCGCCAAATTCTTTCGCAAGAAGGAGTAATAAGCCACCATCCTGCCCATCCCTTGCCATTGGGAGCGGCGAATCGGAACAAAGGCGCGCCAATTGGACCATTTATTGCCCACGAAAAACCAATAAAAACGCAAGAGGAACGCACCGATAAATACAGAAGCTGCAAGGAGGTGAATAAACCGCATCGTCCCCATCACGTAAGCGGTGCGTGCCCGAACAACGATGAAAGGATTGTGCATGTAATATCCGGTGAAGGCGAGCACGGCTGCCGAGAGCACGATGAACCAGTGCGAGGCGCGCACCGGCAGTTCCCACACATAGACGCGTTCGGAAGGTCCAAGCGTATACGGCGCTCTGGACTCTGACCAGGAACCAGCAGTCACGCTCATGGCCCCTCCCCTCTACCGAAGCTGGACTTCGGTGAATCGCCGCCCGCGGGCATCCGTGACGTGGACGGCACAAGCCAGGCAAGGATCAAACGAATGGATGGTGCGCAGGATTTCCACTGGACGTTCCGGATCCGCAACCGGCGTCTTTAGGAGCGAAGCCTCATACGCACCTCGTTGACCCTTGGCGTCACGTGGACCGGCATTCCACGTCGTCGGAACGACGCACTGGTAATTCTTGATCTTGCGATCCTCGATCTGAACCCAATGTCCCAAGGACCCGCGAGGCGCTTCATGGAACCCCCATCCCTTCGCCGAGCTGGGCCACGTTGCAGGGTCCCACTTCTCTCCTTCATGGACGCGGAGGTTGCCATGAGCCAGGTTGCTGCCCAGCTCGTCGATCCACTGAGGAACTACCCGGGCCATCAATTGGGTTTCAATTGCGCGTGCGGCAATCCGGCCCAGTGTCGAGAACAGCGCAGTGGCTGGCGCGTTCAGTTTGGTCAAGACTGTATTGACCAGTTCCTTTACTTCGGCGTGGCCCGAAGCATAAGCAATGAGCATTCGAGACAGTGGGCCCACCTCCATGGGCGTATCCATGAAGCGCGGCGCTTTGAGCCAGGAATATTTTTGCTCCACATTCAGGTGCTCAAAGGGCGGAGTCGGGCCCGTGTACTTGGGCTGTGTCTCTCCGTCGTAAGGATTCTTGCCCGTGGAATCGCCTCCCGAATACTCGTACCAAGAATGGGTCACATACTCTGACACGCTCGCGGGATCTACGGGATGAACTTTCGACAGATCGCGGCCAAGAATCGCGCCTCGTGGCAAGAAGAAGCGACTTGCGTCGTGGATTCCGCCCATGGGATATTCCCCGTAGGAGAGAAAGTTCCCCAGTCCTTCGCCCCGTCCGAACCAATCGCGGTAGAAACCCGCAACAGCCAACACATCCGGGATATAGACCTGCTCGACAAATTGCTGGGCCGATTTGGCGACCTCCGCCAGGAAAGTAATTCGCTCGGAATTGATCGGCGCATGCGGCTCATTCGGATCCATGGCCGAAGCCATTCCCCCGACCAAATAAGTTTGCAGGTGGGGATTCTTGCCTCCAAGCGTCGCATGGATGCGGATGAACTCCCGCTGGAATTCCAGTGCCTCAATGTAGTGAGCCACAGCCAACAAGTTTGCTTCCGGAGGCAGATGGTAGGCCGGGTGGCCCCAATATCCGCTAGCGAATAAGCTCAATTGCTTGCTCTCAACAAGGCCCTTCACACGGTCCTGGATAGCCTTGAAGTAAGTGCGGCTGGACTTTGGCCAATTCGAAATGGACTCCGCCAACTGCGAGGTCTTGGCCGGATCAGCCTTCAGGGCCAGCGTGACGTCTACCCAATCCAACGCATGCAAATGATAGAAGTGGATGACATGGTCTTGTATGTATTGAGTCCCCGCGATGATGTTGCGGATGATGCGCGCGTTGTCCGGCACCTCAATGCCAAGCGCGTCTTCGACCGCTCGCACGGAAGCGAGCGCATGGACCGTGGTGCAGACACCGCAGATGCGTTGTGTCCAAATCCACGCCTCCCGCGGGTCGCGGCCACGAAGAATCAGCTCAATACCGCGGAACATTGTTCCGGAGCTCCACGCGTCCGTGATCGCTCCACCCTCGACTTCCGCTTCGATGCGCAGGTGTCCTTCGATTCGTGTTACAGGGTCTACGACGATGCGTGACATGAGAGCCTCCTACGACCTTGCAGCGTCACTCGGGCTTGTTTTGGGGGGTTCTGAAGATGGTGTTTCTTTGCGTGTGCGGTCCCGCACCGCCGTGGCTATTCCGTGAACGATCGTTGCACCTGCAACCGCGCCGGTCACTACCAGGCCAATTTCTCCAGCGGAAACATCCACGCCAAAGCCTGGCACCTGTGGCAGCCGTTCATAAAATGGCGATTTCGTATCCCAGAAACGAGGAGAAGCGCATGCCAAACAGCCGTGACCCGCTTTGACCGGCCAGCTTGTCTGGTCGTTCCACCGAGCATTGGGGCAGTTGAAACTGCCCTGAGGTCCTTTGCACCCCATTTTGTAAAGGCACCAACCTCTGCGATGTCCTTCGTCTCCCCACTCCTCGACATAGCGGCCCGCGTCATAATGGGCGCGCCGCTCACATTGATCATGAATAAGGCGACCATAGGCGAAGAGCGGCCGGTGATATTGATCTGTGGCGGGAAGCTCGCCGAAGGCAAGGTAGTGCACCAAAACAGCTACGGTGTTTGCCGGATTCTGCGGACAGCCCGGCATGTTGATGACGTTGATTCCCGGAACCGCCTCTTGGAGCCCTACGGCGCCCGTCGGATTCGGATAGGCGGCCACCAGGCCGCCGTCCCAGGCACACGCGCCCACCGCAATCGAGGCAGCCGCGTTTCCACAAACCTCTCTTGCCAGGTCAATGGCCGTGCGGCCCGCTACCGTGCAGTAAACCCCTCCGTCGGCCAGAGGGATCGCACCCTCCACCACCGCTAGGTACTTTCCTTTCTCTTCCTTGACGACTCGTTGCAGAGCCGCTTCCGCCTGCTTCCCCGCTCCGGCCATGATGATTTCGTGGTATTCCCACGAGAGCAGATCTACAACCACTTCTAAAACCGTAGGATGACTAGCACGAAGAATCGACTCCGAATTTCCTGCGCAGTCCTGAAACTGTACCCAAACTAGTACGGGCTTCTTCGCCTTGCCCACGGCCTCAACGACCTTCGCCAAATAGCGGTCTGGGAGCGCCAAAGTTGCTACCATGGCGCTGCAGAATTCGATAAAGCGCCTGCGCGATACTCCCCGTGCCTTCAATGCACTGTAAAGAGATTGTCCTTCGGGAAGCATGGGTCACCTCGGTTGGGAGGAATGGAAATGTTCGGCGGGGTCCTCCCCTGTCGCAATCAACTCCCGCATGGCCCTTGGTTATTCGGGCTGCTTATCAAGGAATGAACGCGATCTCAGTGACCGGCATCACGCGGCCAAGTGATATTCCGCACGCTGGTGAATTTGACTTCTGCATCATCGACTCGTTGAATTCAACTTTTGTACAGCAATTCAAAATTCAATGATTTCTTTACGAAACGCCGTAAAGACGGGACGTATCCATGCAGTAATTAGGGACGCGCGATCTCGTTCGAGAGACATTTGAAGAGCTGCTTCAGAAGTCCGCCCCAAGTTCGACGTACGTCCTGTCATAACTGGCACGTATCCGGGGAGCGCGTAATTTTCGTATGGGAAATACCCAGTGCTGTAGCGGAGAAAAGTGGTGCCGGCGGGGGGAATCGAACCCACGGCCTAGGGATTATGAGACCCTCGCTCTACCACTGAGCTACGCCGGCTTGGAAGCAGTATTTAATGCTACGGACTCCATCGCAAAACTGTCAAGGCGTTCCGGTGGCGGTACACGTCTGGTTGAACAAATACTGCTCCTGGCTATTCTCTCAGTCTAGCCCTTGAAAATAGCGTAAGTTGCGCTAGACCCAGATAGATCGCAGGAAGGTACTCGTGCTAGGCAGTACCGGCTGCAAGATGGGCTGAGAGGTTCATGGGTTTTAGTACTACCGTACCGTTGACCAGGACAGTCCCAAAACCTACCCTACTCGGGATCGAGCACTGTCCCACCCGTCAGCTAGGCGAAAGCCTATCGAAAACGTGGGGTGGGGAGGTGTGTACCGATTCAAAACAGGCTTTTGGCCTGGGCTACTTGACATTGGTGTAGAAAGAGATAAAGTGCCATCCGGGTTGTTCCCTACCTCGGAGGCACAATGTCACGTAAACTCATGGTCGTTCTCCTCACCATGTTGGTTTTGGTGGGAGCAATGAGCCTGAAGACGGTGGTTGTCACCCATGGTGACGGCTCCGTGATTATGGCCAATGGCGGCGGCGGTCCAGTTCCCCCGACGCCCTGGCAAAACGGTGGTGGCGGTCCGGTCCCCCCGACGCCCTGGAAGAATGGCGGTGGCGGCCCGGTCCCCCCGACGCCTTGGAAATAAGTTAGGCGGAACCCATAGCCTGACCAAGTGGACCAAGGCGCGGAAGGGAGTGGCGTGCTTGGCCCATACACTTACTGCACGTGGTTAGTATGCTCGGTCCTCGAAGCGGGAGTGGTGGTGTGCGCGCTTAAGCGCGGAGCCTTTCGGCGGTACCTTCCTCTAAACCTCTGGATGATTCTTGAGCTTCTGTCCGGCATTTCCCGCTTTTACGTGCTCCATTCTTTCGGTTTCGAATCCAGGGAATACGCTTACTTTTATTATTACTCCGAGGCTCTTACGACCATTGGTTTGTACTTTGCCCTGAGCAGCCTTTATGCGCATGTGCTAGAAGAGCTGAAAGTGGAATCTTATGTGCGCATGGCGGCGGTTCTGCTGTTGGCGGGAACTGCCGTTTTCTCGTACTTGATCGTCCGCCAATCCGCACACCTGATGTCCACCAAGTTCGTTGTGGAAATGTCTCAAAACCTTTACTTTGTGGGGCTCGTCTTAACGTATGTGTTGTGGGGAGCCATACTGAAGTTGCGAGAGACGCGCACTCGACTGATACAGTTCGTGCTGTCGCTAGGTGTGCTCTTCAGCCTGTTTGCTGCGAACTATGCCATGAGAAACCTGTACCCGGATCTTCGGTGGCTCTGGAGTTCGCTGCCGCAACTTTTTGATTGCTTCCTGCCTTTGGCATGGTGCTATACATTTTTGCGAATTCCGGAAGAGGCACGTATCACGCCTGCCCGGCTTGCGGTGGCCCCCCGATGATGGCTGGAATCATTCTCGTTTGCTCGGTTGTTTTGTTCCTGCAATTCTTCGTGTTTTATTGCAGGTCCCTAATCGCCGTCTCCGCGAAACAGGCTCTTTCTCCCGAGGTCCAGGAGGTTACTGGAATTCAGAAAACTGCTTCCGGAGACGACTTCCAGCGCGTGATGCAACTCCTGCACTTGTGCCCCGAACGCAGGGAAGACCGCAGCGGAATTCAAGCAATCGGTGTCTATTTCAGCTTGCTCAATTTCTTGCGCGCGACGGTGGCGCGCCTGGTTCCCTCCATGCATAGCTGGACCGAGTCGGAGCGCGGACAATGTACTTACTTTGCCGCGGTGGCTTTGGAGCGACGCATTTCCTTTAGCCGGGACATGCTTGCTCAGCAAATGGACGCCTGAGCGTCTCCCATATCACCCACCTCCCGTACCCTCCAATCTGATGCCTGATAGATGACAGGTTGGCTCGTTTCCGCGCTTGACTTTTTCGATTCGTGGTATGTTTGAATGGTTCTCTCCTCACCGGAGTGGACGCGTCCGCAGCGCAAAACTTACCGGTGACAAAAACATGCTCGCAGTGTGGCGCGGTGGTGCCAGCCAGCTCACGCGTCTGTCCTTTTTGTGATTCGTCTTTTTCCATCGACTCTTCTGCGTTAGAAGCTCCTTCTGAGATCCACGCTCAAAGAACGCCGGCCGTTAGCGAAGCCTTTGGCACATCGGCAGCAGAGGGCTCTTCGTATGACGGAATGCCGCAAAGAGAGGCGGCACAAGAGGCCGCGTGGCGCAGCGAACTGGCTCAACGCGTGACGGCTTACCGTACCCGGCGGCGGAAACGTTCGGCACACGCTGATCAATCTCAGTTCGCTTTCGAAGCCGGGCTTCCTTTGGAGACACCAGCCAATTCGGTAGCGATTGAAGAACCGTTAGCATCTGCGGAGGACGATTTCTCATTCACGATCGCCATCGGCCGGCCCTCCAAGAGGCAGATTCGCGAAAAATCGCCCATGGAAATTGACGTTTCATTGAAACCTGAAACGGAAACGAGCACACCGGAACATCTCGTCGTCGAGGAATCAGCCACAGAAGCTGGTGTGTTCCCCGTGGCATCGATTGAGGACCGCCGAATTGCCGGCGCGGTCGATCTTTTTTGTCTCCTTTTTGC
>Ga0187772_10001973_pt1 | contig 10024 bp, 10 predicted proteins | sample 0116_SJ02_MP15_2_FD_133137 | JGI IMG/M metagenome (GOLD analysis project Ga0187772, IMG submission 133137) | Tropical peat soil microbial communities from peatlands in Department of Meta, Colombia - 0116_SJ02_MP15_20_MG | ecosystem: Environmental > Terrestrial > Soil > Wetlands > Peat | place... | reverse complement strand
CCTTGCTGATACATCCAACAACCCGAGAAACATGAATATGCCAAGATTGTAAATCATTCGCTAGAGCCAGAAGGCTAGACAACAGAAGCCCTGTTCGAGTCGCAGTGCGAGACCCTCATCACCAAAGTGGAGAGCAAGGAAACGTCGCCGACCAATCCAGTCACATTCAATAGCCATTCTAGAGGTTCCCACCAATGCAATATATTGCAGATAGTTGGCCGGAGCGGGTCATTGTCAGACTCGCTGTTAGGACCATGCACCCTAGAGGGAAAGTACGTCCGACTGGAGCCTCTTCTGCCCTCAGACTCAGATGCCATATTGGAGGCTGCAAGAGGGTCAGAGTGGACGTGGATGCCCAAGGATCTGAGCACAAAACGACCCGTAGATGAATGGATTTCGGACGCGCTCCAGGCGCAGTCTCGGGGCGAGGAGTACGCATTCGTTGTCAAGTACCTGAATGAAATCGTCGGGAGCACGCGATACATGGATATTCGGCCAGAGAACAAGGGTGCCGAGATTGGTTGGACATGGTACAACAAAGCGGTTTGGGGCACGGCCGTCAACCCGGAATGCAAGTTCCTTCTCCTTCGACATGCTTTCGAAGACTGGAGGGCGATAAGAGTGCAATTGAAGACAGACGTCAACAATCTCCACTCTCAGAAGGCAATCCTCAAGCTTGGCGCGAAGTTCGAGGGCAGGTTGCGAAATCATAGATTCAGAAGAAATGGGAGTATCAGAGACACGATGATGTATTCAATTACATCGGGGGAGTGGCCTCTCGTCAAGGAAGGTCTTTCGCGTAGAATCGCGGCGATTAGGTAGTCAAAACCCTTAGGAAATCTTTTCGGCTGCACCATCGGACATGACATAAAGGTGGTCCGAGCGAGATCCATCCGAGCGGTCTTGTGTGGAGAAGATTATGTCGACCCCCTCATCTGCCACGAGTTTCCTGTATGCGGCCATAAAGTCGAGTCTGTCGTGGATGTTTGAGAAAGCCTCGTCAATCAGGATCACCTTTGGGCACGAGAGGAGGGCTGTTGCCAAAGAGAGTCTCTCCCGCATTCCTTGGCTGAGTTCGGAGACCCGGCCGGCGAAATTAATCCCCAGTTCTTCCTTGACAGTCGAAAGGCGTTCGCTAGGTACTCTCAGCTTCTTCAATCTCGAGCCCCAAGTGAGGTGGTCGTCAACGTTCAGGTGCGGGATGAGAGATCCAGGTGTCACTAGCACCACTCTCCTAGCTTCGGTTGGGGACTTTGTTATGTCTATTCCGTCAATCCGGACATGACCCCCGTCCAATGGAAGCAGTCCCGCGACCGCCCTCATCAAAGAGGATTTTCCAGAGCCGTTGCCGCCGGTCAAACAGATGAAACCACTGTCCGCTAGGCTCGCTTTAAGCGAGAATTGCCCCAGCTTCCTTCTTGCGTCTACATCTATCACTTGCTATCACCGATTCTTCCGGAAGAAGTGGGCCGCCAGAGCTATTGGAAGTGATACTAGAATCATCACGGCGGATGCGGTGATCGCGGCATTGAGCCCGCCTGGGACGGCGCCGCTGAAGAGCGCGTAGATGGTGACCGATGCCGGGCTCACCCCGTAGAATGGATACTGCAAAACATAGTAGGCTATTATGGAGATCGAACCGAACTCACTCAGTGCCCTGCTCATCGCGATAAAAGATGCGCTCTCGATCCCGGGGACAGAGTTGGGAAGAACCACTGAGAGCATCGTTCGGAGACGAGAGGCACCCATGCCCATAACAAAATCCTCTGGCGCTGCATCCTTAGACTCGAAGTACGGTTGCATAGCCTTCACATAGATGGGAGCGGAGATGATGACCAGCGCGACCACGAGCCCGAGGATGGTGTTGTAGAAATTGATTCCCAAAGAAGTCAGAAACATCCCGGTCGCCGTGCGTGGACTGTCCAGGATGACGAGGGCAACTCCTACGATTGGGTGAGGGATGCTGGCGGGTACATCGACCAGAGTTTCGGCCAACCTATCTCGTCCCCGAGCCAGATAGTATGCAAGCGGGGTGAAGAGCGCAACATCCACTATCGCAGCGAGAGCGGATGAGGACAGGGTGAGCTCTATCGAGTGTATGACAGTGACGCTATACCCAGCCGAACTTCGCAGCGGACCAAGGCCGTAATAGAGCAGGACGGCTACAGGAATCAGCAGCAGGAAGAGCGAGGCTAGTGATATGACTCTGAGCCAGTTCATCACGATTATTTTACGGGAGTGCCCCCCCGCTGGCCAATATGTTTTGCGTCATGAGTTGTTGAATGGCTGTTGGTGGAGGCGTATTTTCGTAGAGAAGGCGAGGGCTAAGTGGTACGAGTCCAAAGGTCGAGAGCGAGTTTGCGTTCTTGACTAGGTACTGGACGAATTGCAAAGCCTCAGCGGTATTCACCACGCTGAGTGGGATGGTGACGCATATGACTATCGGCGCCCCATCGGTCACACCCGCGGAGTCGGTGTAGGAGAACTTGGAGTAGAATGCGCTGAGGCTGGGATTTCCGAGGTTTACATGGGAGTTCAGGGCGATGTAGTTTAACCCGTCCGTGGTGGCGGCAGATTTGTAGGTGAATAGGAACTGTATGTCACCCGCCTGCAGAGGGGCCACGAGGTCGGCTGCGCTGGCTGCTGTGACGTTGTCCTGGTCCTTCAAGAGCGTGCTGACATATGCCTGCTGGTCACCTCCGGAATACATGTATCCTGCAGCTTCTAGGACAAGCCAGGCGCGGAGGCCGCCCGGATCTTGGGTTGGGTCAGAGATGCCTATCTTGACTGTTCCAGAGACAAGAGTGGTATAGAGGTTATTCCAGTCCGAGGTTGCGTTCGATGCCGTGGCTGTCTTCCCCAGACTAATGATATTGTTGGTGGCTGACGTCTGTGTCGTAGAGTTCGAATACGCCAGGACCATTTGGTCCGTGGCGAACCCTATCGCCCAGTTGGCGGTGAGGTTACCGAGATACCGAGAAGAAGTTGCGCTGAGCGAGGAAGAGATGAAGACATCGTCTGGAGCCCCCGCCGCTATTGCGGCCGCGTCAGCGGTCGAGCCTCCGGACTTGACAGGGGCGACCGGTACGCCTGTGCTCTGAGAGAAGCCGTTAAGAAGGGAGGTAGCTTCAATAGCGTAAGCGTCTGCAGAGTACGAAATCAGAGGAGTCAGAATTACTGAAGTAACTGTTGATGTTACAGTTGTCGTTTTGCCCGAGGGAGTGTAGAATGCGTAGGCAGCAACGCCGGCTGCGATGACTAAGATTACTACTACCGCAATTGTGGCGGGTGAGATTCCGCTTCTTGTTACCTTCACGAGCGTCATGCACCCTTCTGCATAACGCTTTTTATCCATTGCGTGAGCCAAAGCTTAAGTCAAGTTTCTGGCGAACACTATAGGAGGAGTTCAACAAACTTGCAGCACGATTCGAAGCTCAAACCCGTTCCACATCTCTCCCTGGATTCTAAAGAGCGAACTGTCTTAGAGGATGCCGACGCGCTTCTGCTCCGGAGAATCTCCGAGACCAATTCCCTCACGGAAGCGGCCAACATTTTAGGGATATCTTACAGGAACGCTTGGGACAGAATTAAGAGGATAGAGTCAATTTCCGGAAAGAGGATACTGGAGACGAGGGCCGGGGGAGCGACTGGCGGGAGTTCCAAGCTCACTCCCGACGGGATGGCTCTGTTCAGAGAATTCAGGAGGGTCAAAAGGTACCTTTTCAACGCTCTGGACGATAGAGATTCCGCCGGCAATGTGGGCTACATGCTGAGCGCCAGGAACCGGGTCAGGGCAAAGATTACAGGAGTACAGAAGGGCGACATTACTGTCATGATTAAGATGGTTGCACTGGATCCGGTCGCGCTCACTTCCATAATATCCAACGAGGCGGTTGAAGATCTAGGACTGCAGGAAGGCGATGAGGTTCAGGCAATAATCAAGTCGACCGAGGTCATGGTAGCAAAGGCGATTCAATCGACTCGCGGAGGGACGAAGCGAGCGGCCTACTCGCCTCGCAAGTGAACCGCGGCAGACCGCTGGCCGAAAGCTGCGAAGCAGCAGTTAACCCACTGACTCAGTCGTCGCAGTTCCTGCACATACGCGGCGGAAGGAAGTGAGTGACACCCTTGCTGCTTTGGGCGGGCTCTTCCCCGGATGACTTCTCGCCGCCCTCAGGGATCTCTGCTTCGTCGCTCAAGGCGCCGACTCCTGTCTCCTTCCCTTCGCCAAAATCGAGACGAAACTGTCGCACAGTTCGTCAGGGAACATCGGCCGCTGGTACCTTCCACAGTATCCGACCCTACTGAATGATTCGCACGTCCCACAACTCGGCAACTCGCTCGACGCCTTTCTGAAGTGAGGCGGATCCATGCCACGGAGATTGCCGCCACATTAATAGTCACCCATCGTTCTTCCGCTTGTTGAGACGGAGGGTTCACTGAAGCTGCCGCACCCACGTTACGGTCATCTTCAGGCACCTGTCTCTCTGCATTGAATTGACGCCAAGAAGGTTGCTTCCTCTTTAGGCGAATTCCCATCGATACGCCCGATGGAGACGACATGCCCTCACTGCGGCTTCAATATAGGGGAGAGGTGGCACCGTCGTTACGGGATTCAGAAACTCGACAAGGGCTGGGGAGAGCTTGGGATCCCAATCGTGGGTGGCTTCAAACTGCGAAGGGAGACGCTCGTCATGGTCTACGTCTGCGAGTTGACAAACTTGCCTTTCCTCATGGTGCTGCCGCGAGCGAAGTGAAACCTGGTCTTGCTCCTGACGTCTTCGAGGGCAGTGCGGAGATAGAGGATTGTCTCCGAATGGTCTATCGATACAGAGGACTCCTCCATTTTGGTTATATTCAAAAAGACAAGTCAGGGTTTCGTTGAAGTGCGAAACCTGTGCCCAGGGTGAAAACCACCCCTTAGAGGAAGGCTCACTGCATTTTCTGCCTGCCGCGAAGCTGGACTTCGCCGACGCGAGGTATTACCACTTGCTCATGAGCACCGTCTCGCGCATCCAGGGCTCCGGCCTGCCGGTCAGGTCAGTCTCAAGAGTGAAGCTGAGGAAGAGAGGGACACTTCAGGGGCTAGTCGGATTGACGACGTTCTCCGTGGAAGGGTACCAGATGAACCAGAAGGGAGAGTTCAAGCCCCACGGCAGGCATGAGATCACATTCTACAGCTCTCTGCTCGACCGGCTCTCGGACGGTGCGGTCGTCGCAGTGATGGCACATGAGCTCGCGCACGCCTGGCTCAATGAACATCTTGGCCCCGAGGCGTCGAAGCAGAGGGAACAGGATGCAGATATGCTTGCAGAAATGTGGGGCTTCGAGTCTGAAATACAGGTCCTGGAGAGGGAGACAGAGCCGGTCTGAGTCGTTGTAGTTCCAGACGAGTCCACGCACCTTGAGCCGTACACCAGATTCTCTTCCCACATCGCCGCAGGTGGGTTCAACGCACCCGAATGCGAAACGCGTATCAACGGTTAGTATAGCGTCCCCTGCAGCACGATGCGCGAGCTCTTCTACTGTCCAACGTGCAGCAGAGTCTACGCTCTAGATGGTGGGCAGGAATACATTTGCGCTCAAGTCCACAGGGAAATCACACTCGACGACGGAAGGCATCACCACCTCTCCTTGACAGAGCGAATCGACTCCGACATGTCCCCGTGGCCCATTCCAGATTTTGTCGAAGAGGTGGAATTGTCCGAGGAAAAGTACCTGAACAACTGGATTGAATCGTGTAAGTTCCCCCAAGACGAACCGAAGAATGATATGACTAGACACGACACCGCTAACCGCATGGGGGGCCACCACCTGGACAAGAAGCAAGTGATCGGTAAATTCAGACAATTTGTCCTGCTGAGAGTTAACCAGGCCACCTAGGGCTGGGGGAAGTACCGTTTCGTTCGGCGACTGCTCCTTAGTTTTGATAGCTCCTCATCGGGTAGGCGCCTATCCTGAATGAAGATCTCGACTTCCACCGAACACTCGGTGCTTTTATCACCCTCTTTACAGCACTAAGAACTTGATTACCCGTTAGTGGGAGTGTCTGAGCCGTACCTCAAGGTTGTTAATCGAATAGAGCAAGAGCGAGGTCATTACAAGTGTGATCCCTATGAAGAAGAATCCTCCAGTAACTATTGTTAGAGGCAGGCTCCAGTATCTGGTCGCATTGTAGATGCTAAGTAGATCTAGGGCAGGCACGATACCCGCGAGGACCAGGATGACTCCTGGTATTCCCAGGTACTTGAGAGGACTCCTCTCAACCAGAGATCTCACCACAGTTCCCACAACATAGGTCCCATGCCTGGCTGAGCTATAGGTAGAGGCACCACCACTATAGATCTGTTGAACCGGTACCTCTACCACTCTCAGCCCTTTACTCTGGGCTTCGATTATCATCTGCGACTCCACCCCTATGCCCGCGTCTTTCACCTCAACCTCTTCCAATGCTCTCCTCGAGAAGGCCCTGAAGCCGCTCTGGGTATCTCTTATGCTCCCCTTCGACACCATGTTTGTCATGCCGTTCAGGACCCTGTTCCCCAACTTCCGATGACCCGGCATGCCATCGCCTAGCTCACGGGAACCGTTGACCAGATCCACTCTTCCTTGGATTATGGGCTCAACCAGAAGCGGAATCTCATCGGCGTTGTGCTGGCCGTCACCGTCGAGCGTCACTACGACTGTGGCGCCCATTCCTTTCGCCACTTCGAGCATATCGGCTATTGCCGCCCCCTTCCCGATATTGGAACCATGCCTGATTACCATCGCTCCAAGGCTTTGTGCTATGTCTGCTGTAAGGTCCGTTGAACCGTCGTCGCACACGATGACTTGGTCCACGTGTTTACGAGCCCTCACAATCACCGATGCTATGTGCTCTTCCTCATTCAGGCAAGGTATACAAGCCACCAGATAGCCTTCCGCAGCCTTCGACGCGCTCTTCGAATTAGAATCCTGCTCGTCAGAGCTGGTCCCTTGCCGCTGGCTCGTTTGAGTTTCCATGATCTACTGCGAACCTCGGTGACTTCTAGGTGAACACATAGATTCGCGGGGCAGCATTTGCCACATTTCTGATTTATACTTGCCGATGTGGTTCTGGTAACTTAGCGCCAAGTCGGTCTCCCTGTTAACTGCCGTCACGTGAGTAATTCACTTCTTCCGCCCTCTGGTCACGTACATCGGGACTGACGCGGGCAATACCACCTCGTTTATCCTGTCACTGGCTTCACTGAATACACTGCCACTGACGGGTTCTGGTATACCAAGATGAACTCTGAATAATTCTCGAACCCGTTAAAATATGGGTTCGTTCCTTCTATGAGCGAAGAAGGACCCGGGACCAGATAGTAGCTAACCAGCACGTAGCTGTCCCCAGTCTCGTTGACATAAGAGGCGGCGCTGAGGACGTCGGTGTTCGCAAACACGCTGACGTTTATGTCCCAAATGGCCTTCAGGTAGCTGAACCGCCAGTCTTCAAGCCCGAGAACCTTTGTCCCAGCTTTCGCCTGATCTCCCACCCATTGCATGGCTTGGTAGACCTGTTCCTGATTCTGGGCTGTGGCGCTGCTTCCTGACGCGAGGTTCTGTTCAATCAATCCGATGGGGGCGCCGTAAATGAGAATAAGGGCAAGAACACAGAATATGGCGAGCCGGACGGTTGGCTCGGACCTATCACCTATCTTCTTTCGTCTGATGACTGCCCGACCGCCGGATGTCTTGGAGGTGGTCTTGGGCAGGACGATTCCAAGCGTTACAGGCCATAAAACCACCAGGGGTAGGACCGCCACGTACGAATATCGCCAGGCAATCGCACTGGATGGGGTCGCCACCCATGTCAGGAGAAACCACCCCAACATAACTGGAACCCAGATTCCACTCTTTTTCGCGGTGGCATAGAGCGCATACGGAATGGCGATCAAGGTAAGTATGAAGAGACCGATGCCGACGTCAAGGTACAGGTTGGTCAAGAACGGGCTGATGGCGTTCAGGAAGTCGGTTATCGGCCCCGGGGGATAGCTCGCTACCCCAGCGTTCAAACCAGACAGGTTGTGCAGCTCCAACACTTCCTTGATTATGTCTGGCCTTGCGAGCACGATCACAAGCGCGGGAAGCGCGACGAGGCAGCAGATCTTGAAGTAGTTGGAGAAGATCCTTCTATCTCTCAACCATACAAGTGGGAGCACGACCCAGAGGGCTGCCACAAAGACGACGACCGTGTAGTGAGAAATGTACAGGGTCGTTCCCCCCGCTAAAATCAGGAGCGCTCTTCTGACATCCAGGGACTCGACCCCTTCGGCAATCAGGTAAACCACAATCAGCGTGACGACGTCTGCGAGGAAGTTGGCCAGGAGCCCAGATGTGAACAGGGTGAGGTACCAGAATGTTCCAGAGAAGACCCAGAAGAAGGATGCCGCGAGACCTAGCCTCTGGTCCCCAAGAATCTTGGAAACGACTACGAAGACCAGCACTGGGGCAAAAGTGCCAATGATTGCGACCCCATACTGCATGAGGGCTAGCGGATTCCCCTGCTCCAATGAAAGGAGAGACGTGATGAGGAAGTGAACGGCAGGCGGATAGTTAGCTCGGACAAGCGAGAACTTTCCAGCGGTGATCTGGAGCACAATCTCGAGATGGTACTGGAAGTCGACACTTGCGGTCGAAGGAAATAGCGGGTATTTCTCAAACTGGAGCCCGAACAGGAGGCCTTGCACCGGAACTGTGATGAGCGCAAGGAGCTCGAGCATGCTGATCCTGGGCCATTGGAGCGTCATCCTCCTCATTGACAGGGCTGCCGCACTCGCAGAAACACTGACCGCCAGGATCCCGTATACGATTGCCGCCGTGACACTGTGGAAAATTACGTAACCCACCATGAGCGCCAAGGGGGTGACCACGAGGCTGAGCCCGAAACTTAGGGCGAGGACTTCAACGAACCTCTTATTGTCGAACAGGCTCGTCAGGAGGCCAACCGCAAGCCCTGGGAGGAAGAGAAGTAGGACAAAGGTGCCGTATCCAATCACAACTCTCCGCCGCGCGGCTTTTGATTGATAAGGTCATCGCGGCCGACCGCTCGTTCCAACAAGGCTGCAGCCACTGCCAGCGGAAAAACGACCGGAGCCTCCTAAGCGTAATAACCCTGTCAGTCCCTTTGTCCCCGCGACTTGCAAATTGCAGGGCAGACCATCAGAGGTACGTTCCAGATCCTACTCGGAAACGTCGTATCCGCCCTCGCTTCAGCCCTCGCTCTTATCATCGTGGCCAGGTTGCTTGGTCCGGGCGACTATGGCCTCTTCTCGCTCGCCATAGTGGTAAGCGGTCTGATGCAGCTATTCACGGGCTGGGGTGCGACTGTAGGTCTTTCCAGGCAGATTGCGTACGCCCTGGCGGCAAACGATGTCCAAGGCGCGAGAAGGCTCACGGCGGTTGGATTTGGATACGTCCTCCTGACCTCGGCGGCGGTGGCGGCCCTAGGCTACGCCCTGGCACCCCAGATAGCTTCAGGGTTGATGGGCAGACCTCTCCTCAGTCCCGAGATCAGATACGTGACGTTGATGGTCTTCGGGGGCTCGGTCCTGAACGGAGGCATTTCGGCCGCCAACGGCTGGGGTGTCATGGGTTTCGGCGCGGCCGCTGACATCGTGCAGGGAGCAGGGGCTGTTCTCTTGGCGCCAGCTCTTGTAATCGCAGGCTATGGCCCAGACGGTGCCGTCCTCGGATACTCGCTGTCCTTCGTTTTGGCTGGGCTTGCGGCCGTGGCGCTCGTGACTTTCTTCAAGAGTGGAATTGCACGAGTTACAACAGCGGAGTTTCTCGAGGATGTCAGGCAGATTTTGCGATATGGGGGCCCGGCATACCTTGGATCTTCGTTGAACCTGTTCTCAAGCTACTTCGCCATCGTGGTGCTTGCGGCAGTCCTAGGGAACGCAAAGATAGGGGAGTTCCAAGCTGCGTCAAATATAACGTTCGCTGTGACAGTGGTGACCCTCTCGACTTCGCCGGCAATTCTCCCAGCCTTCGCAAGGCT
>Ga0187772_10001972_pt1 | contig 10024 bp, 13 predicted proteins | sample 0116_SJ02_MP15_2_FD_133137 | JGI IMG/M metagenome (GOLD analysis project Ga0187772, IMG submission 133137) | Tropical peat soil microbial communities from peatlands in Department of Meta, Colombia - 0116_SJ02_MP15_20_MG | ecosystem: Environmental > Terrestrial > Soil > Wetlands > Peat | place... | reverse complement strand
GGGGTAACGTCGTTCTCGAGGGTCAACGACACGCACATCGTCCTGAAGTTCAATCCAGCCCTGGTTTCGCAGGAGAAGCTCTTCGAGACGATCGCCTCTCTCAAGGCAGGGGCGCAGAGCTTCGAGGCGTCCTCGGGGCTTGAGGACGCGTACCTCAGTCTGATCAAGGAGACCCTCTAGGATGGCCCAAGAACAGCAGGGGAGCGCCAGGGTGAGCACTCTCTCCCACATTGGGATCATCGCGAAGTACAATTTCCTGAACTACTTCAGGGCCAGGAGATTCTACGTGATGCTGGCGATAATCCTGATCATATCGGGCCTCCTCACCGGGCTGGTCGCCTACTATCAGCCTGCAAGCTTCGTCGGGGGGACCGGATTGATCGGGGCCCTGGGGTTCTACGGGGCAGGCTGGGGGAGTTTCGCGACGTTCGTGATCATACTCTCCGCCGCGTTCTTTGGAGGGGATGCGATATCCGGGGAGTTCCAGAACAGGACCGGATACTTCCTAGTTCCTAACCCAATCAGGAGGTCGGCCATTTACATCGGGAAGTACCTAGCCGCGCTGGCTGCGTCGTCGATCATACTCGGCATATTCGCACTGATAATGATAGGCAACGGGCTCTACTACTTTCCCGGGCTGTTTCCGAGCCAGTTCCTGCAGTCCCTCGCCTTCGCGTGGGTCTATCTGATTTCAGTCCTCTCCCTTGCCTTTGCGTTCAGCGCCCTCTTCAAGAGCGCTTCTATCTCCATACTGATGAGCGTTATCCTTCTTCTCTTCGTCTTCAATGTCATCGACACAGTCGTATCGGTCGTTGCTGGGATCGAACCCTGGTTCTCCATCACCTACGGAGCGGGAATTGTCTCGAACGTCCTTCAGGACCCGTTCCCACCCCACGAGACCACGTCCCCCATAACGACGGGGAGGGGGTCGAGGTTCAACCTTTCCACCTGGAACGCGACCGTCCCGGAAGGATTGGTTATTCTGGCCATCTATTTCGTGGTGATGGCCATCATCGGACTGTGGCTCTTCCAGAGGAAAGAGTTCACCTCGTAGCCACGAACCTCCCCTATCGCGAGGCTTCCTCGATAGCCCTGGTGATGTCCGAGAAGATCTCTGCGACCTTCTTGGCAGCGAAGCCCCTTAGGAGGGTCGACCCGATTCCCGCCATTACTCCTGTGATCTCGGCGTCCGCTGCCCAGGCAATGCTCGTCGTGGCATCTCCCGAAAGCTCAAAGGCGCTCCTGATCTTCAAGCCGCTCCCGCTGCCAGCGCCTTCGGCGAGGAGGGTGGCTTTCGATGGCGGAGCGGTCTTCTCGATGGTCATCTTCATCTTGAGCGCAGTCGATACCACTGCAATGCGTAGCTTCATCCTCGCCTCCAGGCTCGTCGCGTCCAAGACTCGAACCTCTTCGGCGTCTGGCAACGACTTCGAGATGAAGCCGGGATCCGTGAGGAGGGAGTAGACCTTCTCCCTGGGAGACGCGATCGAATTGGTACCTTCTAGGTGAAGCTGCACCGCCGTTAGTCCTCCACCAGACGGGCGAGGCTCAACGGTACGCCTCGAACTCCTTGCCCAGGACGGTTGAGGCGATCTTGAGCTCCATTATTTCGTCGGTCCCCTCATAGATCCTGGCCACCCTTGAGTCGAGGAAGTGCTTAGCCACCGGGGACATGATCGAGTACCCGAAACCCCCGAAGCACTGCACCGCCCTATCGGCCGACTCAAACGCGCACCGTGAAGACATGTATTTGGCCACAGCTGATAGACGGTCTGCGTCCGTCCGGAGCCTCAGGTCCCTCAGGTCTCTCTCGTAATCGTCCTTTTTCATGGCTGCCCTGTAGATCAGCCACCTGCACGCCTCCAAGCTTGACTCGATAAAGGCGACGTGCTTCTGTATTAGCTGGTGCCTGGCTATCTCCTTGCCGTGCTGGAGACGAGTGGTTGCCCGTTCCCTCACCTGGTTGAGGCAGTCTTCCATAACCCCTACACACCCAGATCCTATCCCTATTCTGCCGTTCAAGAGCGCCGAATAGGCCACCGACAACCCCTTACCCTCCTGGCCGAGCACGTCCTCCTTGGGAACGTAGGCGTCTTCGAAGCTGACCATCGAGGTGTCTGAGGTGAAAAGTCCAATCTTCTCCTCTAACCTCATGTCGACACTGAACCCTTTCCCCTTCGTGTCAAGGATGAAAGCCGTCGGATTTCCTCCCGCCGTTGGGCGGGCAAAAACGATCATCCTGGTGGATATCGAGCCGTTGGAGATGAGGTACTTGGACCCTGTGATCCTGAAACCGTTACCATCACGCACATAACTACTTTTCAGCGACCCGGGATCGGACCCTGCCTCCGGCTCGGTGAGCCCGTAGGCGAAGATTGTCTCACCCTTCGCTGCGTCAGGGAGGTACCGGGCCTTCTGCTCCTCGTTCCCCCAGTCTTGAATCGCGAGGCTCCCCAGGCACTGGTGTACATCGGCGAACGTGATCACGCCCATCCCTGTCTGGCCCATGCGCTCCATGAAGAGGGCCTCCACCAGCTGACGGGCACCGCGGCCCCCGTACTTCGTTCCTATCGGGACCCCCATGAGGTTGCGGCGCTTCAGCACCCTGTGAATTTCTGGATTGTACTTTCGCTCCACATACTTCTCGAACTCTGAAACCACGAGTTCGTTGGCTGCCCCGTCCGCGTCCTCTAGTATGGCTAGCTCCTCTGCAGTCAAGCCGGCGAGCCGGGACACCTCATCCACAGAAGATTGGAAGAGAGCCTCCAAAACCAACTCGGACAGCCCGCACCCCACTCTTTAACCCTCTCGGGGGAGGGTCGGGCGAACCGGGATGAAGACCAAAGTCCCACCTCTGTACCTGACTTACTTCATGGTGAAATGGGACAGCGTCTCACAAATTCAGTCTGACCAGAACTGCACCATTTGCGGGAAGCCCCTCCAGCAGACGGAGGCGATGATAGACGAAAAGGGCGTGGCCTACGAGGGCTTCGTCTGCCATTCGGACAAGCAGGTGACCTGGGTCAGGAAGAGCTAGGGACCCGCCGTGCCTTGACCCTGAAACCTTCCCCGTACTGGTAGCCCCTATTCATGTTCTTAGCCCACTTCTTTTCGAACACTTCATCCAGGTCCGCTTCGGGGGCAATCAGCCTCGAGGCGTCGAGGACGTAGAAGATCACGTCGATTAGCTCCTCGATGGTCTCTCCGGATGGCTTCCCCTTCTTCCAGGAATCCCCCGCCTCCCCCAACTCTATGAACGCGAAAAGCAGCTTGTTGGGGATCTCCTCCGGGGTGTTGCCGAATCCCTTCGCGACGACCAGGTCCTGGACCTTCTTCTTGGCATCCTGTAGCGTGGGCACAGTCAAGGCAGGTCCGCGAGGGGCTATGAAGCTTTGTTCCTCGGCGCCACCACGTTCTTGTAGTACACGCATCTGGAAGTGAGACTGCATTCTGAGCAGCGCGGGCCGATGGGTTTGCAGGTCGTCTGCCCGAACCTGACGAACAGGTCGTTGAGCTCGAGCCAGTATCTGCGGGGCACGGACTTCACGAGGGCCGCCTCGGTGTCCTCAGGCTTCTTCGTCCTAACGAGGCCAAGCCTGTTGGAAATCCTGTGCACGTGGGTGTCGACCGGTATGGCAGGCCTCCTGAATGCGTAGACTAGAACGCAGTTGGCCGTCTTCCGTCCCACGGCTCTGAGCTTGAGGAGGTCCTCTACCTTGTCAGGGACCTTCCCATCAAAATCCTCGACCAGTTGTCGCGAAGCGATCATGATGTTCTTTGTCTTCATGTTGTAGAACCCGGCAGGGTGGATGAGTCGCTTCACGACGCTTGGGTCTGCGGCAGCGAGCTGGGCCGGGGTCTTGTATCTTGAAAATAGGTTTTCAGTCGCCCTCGTAGTGTTTTCATCCCTGGTCCTGTGCGACAGTATCGTTCCGATGAGTATGCGGAATGGGTCGCCATCCTCGGCTTCTTGCAGTCGTGCGAGGGCCGTGGCTCTGCGGTCTTTGGAGCCATACACCATCTTCCGCACCTCTTTCAGCAGATAGGAGATCCCTAGCTTTCTTCCACGACCCAAGGCTCTTTCTTGTACCAACTCGCTATCTCCTCGCAGGTGCTTGCCAAGCCGTACGTCGGCTTGTACCCCAACTCGCTCCAGCTCGGCTGGTCTGGAATCACCACGGAAGCCCTGAGCTGTTCGGCGGCGTACCTCGGCAGGGCAGAGCTGGATAGGAAGCCCTGTCTCTTCACTTCGGCTTTTCCCCCCGTCGCTTCGATTACCCCCCTCGCCAGCTCCTCTGGGGTCGAATCGAACGATTTCAGGAGGAACACCCTCCCGGTCGGCAGGCTCGCCGTCGTTGCCTTGAACATGGCCTGGGATATGTCTCGGGGGTGGGAGAAGGACATGCGGCCTCCCGCGGGGAGAACGACCTTCCCGATCCGCAACATCTTCAGAATGGGGACGACGAGGGACCCGTCCCTCGACCCCACCGCCTTTGAGGACCTGATGATTGCCACGCGAGGGAGCGAGTTTCGCTTGCAGAACTCCATCAGCAGCCGGTCCGCCTCGGCCTTCGACTTCTGATATTCGTTAGATGGGTCGAGAGGGGTCGAGGAGTCAACCTCCCGCCTGCCGAAACCGTAGACGTCGAGGGTACTCAGGTGAACGAAGGTCTTGACCTTCGCCTCGGCTGCCGCTTCCAGGAGGTTCAGCAGACCTTCGGTGTTTGGTGGAAGGAAATCGGAATCGGAGTCCGGCATCGGGGAGGCCAGGTTGTACACCGAATCTACCCCGTCCATAGCCTCGTGAAGGCTGTGGTGGTCCATCAGATCTGCTTCCAGGCCCTGGACGCCGCTGGTGTCCATGATCTTGAGATGGGAGCCTTTGCGGAAGATGCCTTTCGATATCTCCCCCTGCTGGAACAGGTACTCCACCAGGTGCCCCCCGACGAACCCGGTCGCACCCACGAGCAGGTTCATGGCGCTGCGCCCGCGTCGCCCAGGTGGCTGTGCAGGTGGCGCTCTTCCTTCGATGGTCTAGCGTCGAAATCCCCTCGCACGAGCCTGAGCTGCAGGTCTTCTTCGAACTTTGGGAAGTCGCCGGTCAAAGAAGCGAGCCTCTCTTTGGCAGCCTTCGTGAACTGAGGAGAGAAGTTCTGGCCCCCGAACCTCCCGTAGGCCACGCCTGAGAACCTGACTTTCTTCCCCCCCACATCAACGTATCCCCTGATCAGATTTGCGACCTCACCTTCGCTGACGTAGTCCACAACGATGTTGTAGGCGGGAAGACCCAAGCGTGGTGCGCCCCCGCTCGGACCCCTTAAAGTCAGTTCCTGAACGACTCTCGCAAACGACGATCGTTACATCTCGAAGTCAGGGGGCCGGTATCGCGCCTGAACCATCTCCTTCAGGGACGTAACCAACGAGAAGCTCGAGTTCACGATGTCTGTCTGAGTGAGCATCCCGACCAGTTGGCCATTGTCGAGCACGGGAAGCTTCTTCACCCCGGCGTCAGCCATGGTCTTTGCAGCGACCTCGATTCTCTCTCTTGGAGATGTCGTTATGAGCTTCTTACGGGCAAGGGAGACCCTGGTCGACTTCGGGTTCATCCCCTTCGCAACGAACCTCGAAATGTCCCCTTCCGTCAGTATGCCGGTCGGTGTTCCCCTGTCCACTATGACCAGGGCCCCGATCTTCCACTTCGCCATGGACTTCGCCGCGTCCTCTATGGTCGCATCCCCGGCCGTCGTCCTCACACGGCGCGACATGACGTCCTTGACGTATATCATTCGATCACCTGGCGACGAGTACATTGCAGGGCGCGTGGTTGACCAAGCCCGAGGAAACGCTGCCGAGGATGAGCTTCTTGAACCCAGTCATCCCCCTCGTTCCAACTATGATGAGGTCGGCCTTTTCCGTTGTCGCGAACTCTACCATCGCCTCGACCACGGAAGGCGCCTCTATCAGCTCTCCCTTGGCCTTGAAGCCCTCGTCCAAGGCGGCGCGGACCCCCTTCGCGAGCACCGACTTCGCGGTCTCTTTCTTCGCATCTTCGAGCGCCTTGTAGTCAGGGATTGGGATACCCGAGGCGGCGCTGAACCCGACGGCGGGAGAAGAATAGACGTGAACGACGGTCACTTCGGACTGATAGTTCGAGGCGAAGGACCCTGCGAGCTTGATCGCCTTTAACGAGTCCTTGGACCCGTCGAAGGAAACAATGACCTTCCCGAACGGCTTGTTGCTGGCCATTACCAGCAGGGCCAAACGAGGTTGTTGATATTCAATGCGTTTGGCCGTTAACGAGGCTGAGGAAGGCCGCACGACCCCCCCCTGATTGCATTAATTTGCCCGCATTCGCACGCGCGAGTGGCATACGCCCGAACCTAACACCATAGGGAATCTCGCATGCTGTGCGCAGCTCACCATGAAGCGTCCGCCAGAGAAGCGCTCTGTTCCCTAAAATTGATTATCAGATTCGATAATCGTGGACCGGCATTATAAGCAGGTCTGATCGGGCACCGTCCATGGAAAACGTAAGCGGAACCACCCATGGTAAATGGGCCGGACGATTCATTTGGGCCTCTGTAATACAGGGACTCATCGCAGTCATTGCCACAGTCCTCATCGTCGAGCCGTGGACCGCGCTCGGCGTCAACTCCTACTATTCTCCCTCGAAGGTCTTAGCAGGAGGGGGCGCAGGGACCTGGATGTTCACAGGCTACATCTCGTTCCTCATCGTCGGTGTAGTCGCGACCGCAGTCACCGCAGTCTTCTACTTCTACATCGAAGACATACAGGCCAAGGTGTACAAGGGTTTCTCGAACATTCTCGCTTGGGGCCACCTGCTCTTCATGAACGTCGGTGTTGCTGGAGCCATGATCATCATGATGTACCAGGGCTATCTTGCCGGCGTCGCAGCGGCGCCCGTTTCTTCAGGGGGCCTCGGGTACAACGACGGGCAGATCCACGTCAACATACTCAGCTGGACGGTAAACCCGATCGGGGCGCTCATCCTAGTGGCGTGCCTCGGCGCAGTCCTGGGTGGTCTTGGGTACTTTCTGAGAAGCGCGTCCAAGAAATAGGACACGCTTCCCCCTGTTTTTCGAAGCCGAACCGGAATACACTCAAATACGGTAAAGTTCCCGTTTCTTGCGTTTGGAGATAACCGAGCAGTCCCGGGTCCAAGCGCTAGTGCAGGGACTGGCCGATGAGTACTCAAGGAAGATCATACTTTGCGCCATTCCCAAGGCGAAATCCGTGGAGGACATGAGCAGGGAGAACGACATCCCGCTGAGCACCTGTTATAGGCGGGTTCACGAACTCCTCGACAGCCAGATCCTACTGGTGGAGAAGATAATCGTCACCCCGGACGGGAAGAAATTCGAGCTGCTCAGGAGCGCGTACCGCGCCGTCAACGTGTCATTCGAAGGGGGGGTCATGAAGGTCGACGCGCAGATCAACGAGGATGTTGCCGAAAAGCTGAGACGGCTCTGGATGTCCATGAGAGAGGCAAAGTAGTTGCCACTACTGAGAATCGGCTCCAATGCTTTAAAGGGCTCTGGAGGTGATAACGTCTAGAAATGGATCCTATATATCTGGACTTTGCACAGGCGCTCATTCTGGTCTTCGGAGGGGTGGTCGTGTTCTACGCGACCCGAGCCTACGGGAGGACAAAGAGCTCGGCCATGCTTCTACTCGCCTTAGGCTTCGCCTGCGTGGCCGCCGGGGCGGTGGTCGCCGGAGTCCTCTACAACCTGAACACGAACGACCTGAGTACCCCGGTCACCGTCCAAGCCTACAGCCAGGCGGTCGGCTTCCTGGTCATCGTGTTCTCCCTCGCCAAGGCGAAGAGCTGACCCCGTGGAACCGAGGGGGAGGCGCTCCAACGACAAGCGGAGATCTTCCCCGGTTTCAAGCGTGGTAATCGTCGGCTCGACTTTTAACCCGGGGAGGCGGAGGACCAGAACGGCAGGGATATGATCGAGAGCCTAGAAGGGGACGTCGTACTGAAGGACGGCTCGCTAGTCCACGTGAGGCGGGGTGTCCCAGGAGACGCAAAGGAGTTGGGGGACTTCCTCGACGGTCTTTCAGACCGATCCCTCGCTTCGAGGTTCACGAGGAGGGTCAAACACGCTAGAGAGCTGACGCCCGACATCCTCCCCTCGAGTGCTAGGGTGGCTCTCGTGGCGGAGAGGGAGCACAGGATTGTCGCAGAAGCTGACTACGAACCCACGACCCCCGACGCCGCAAACGTCGGGGTGGTCGTCGCTGACGCATTGCAACGCAAGGGTCTGGGGACGATCCTTCTGGCCCAGCTTTCACAGGCTGCGTCCTCCTCCGGCATCGCCTCGTTCACAATCACAACCCCGGCGAATACGCACTACGAGCTGAGCTTCGTCCAGGAGATGGGGTACCCGGCCCACGTGGGGGCCGAGCCCGGTTACGTTCACCTGACGTTCCCCACCTCGATTTCGCCCGCGGGGTTGGAGGCCTTCGAGGAGGGGGAAGCTCTCTCCACGTCTGCGGCGGTAAGGCGCTTTCTAACACCGAAGAGCGTAGCGGTGATCGGCGCCTCGAGAGAGAGGGAGGCGGTGGGCGGCGCCCTGTTCTCTAACATAATGGGAGGAGGGTTCACCGGCCCGGTCTACCCCGTGAACAGGCAGGCAGACTCGGTCCAGTCCGTCGCGGCGTACAGGTCGGTCCTCGACTGCCCTGGCCCCGTTGACCTCGCTTTCGTGGTGGTGCCTGCGAAGCACGTAGCGGGCGCGGTAAGGGAGTGCGCGCAGAAGAGGGTCCCGGCCGTCGTGGTAATCTCATCTGGCTTCGCAGAGGTTGGTGGAGAGGGCAATCAGCTACAGGACGAGCTCGTCTCTATCTGCAGGAGTTCGGGGATACGACTGATAGGACCTAACTGCATGGGGATAATCAACACAGACCCCGCGGTGAGCCTCAACGGCCAGTTCGCACCCACCAGGGCCACGCACGGGTCCATCGGCTTCCTCTCCCAATCGGGAGCGCTCGGCTACGCGATTATAGACCTTATGCGCAAGCTCGGACTAGGCATGTCCAGCTTCGTTTCCGTGGGGAACAAAGCGGACGTATCCGGGAACGACCTGATCCAGTATTGGGAGAGAGACCCAGGGACCACTGTGATGCTGCTGCACATCGAGTCGTTCGGGAACCCCAGGAGGTTCGCCAGGCTTGCCAGAAGGATCGCGAGAGAGAAACCCATCGTGGTCGTCAAGAGCGGTCGCTCGGCGGCAGGCTTCAGGGGGACACAATCCCACACCGGCGCGATAGTCGCCGCGTCCGACGTCACCGTGGACGCGCTCTTCAGCCAGTGCGGGGTCTGCAGAACCGATACCCTGGAAGAAATGTTCGAAGCGGCCGCGTTCTTCTCGACCCAGCCTCTCCCCAGGGGGAACAGGGTAGGAATAATCACCAACGCCGGAGGCCCCGGGATACTCGCGGCGGACGCGTGCGAAGCAGCCGGGCTCAGGGTTCCCGAGCTTGCAGAGAAGACCAAGGGTGCGCTCAGGAAGTTCCTCCCGCTCATAGCAGGCGTGACGAACCCCGTGGACATGACTTCAGCCGGCTCGGCCGCAGATTACCGCCAAGCCATAGGTGTAGTATCTCAGGACCCCAACATCGACGCGCTCATCGTCATCTTCATCCCCCCGATGGCGGTCAGGACGGAAGATGCAGCCTCTCAGATAGTCGCCGCGACCGAGGAACTTGGCGGTAGAATTCCCGTAATCGCGACGTTCATGGCAGCAGAGGGGATTTCCGGCCAGCTGACCGGAAAGAGCGTGAAGGTCCCGGCGTACCCTTTTCCGGAGTCGGCCGCGAGAGTCCTGGCCCACGCAGTCCGGCGGAGGTCCTGGCTGGACGCGCCGCGAGGTGCGATACCCTCCTTCCCGGACGTTAGGAGGCTCGAAGCAGCCGCGATCGTGTCCGAAGTCCTATCCGACAGAAGGGGATGGCTCGACCCGGTCGAGTCCAAGGAACTGCTCGACTGTTACGGAAT
>Ga0187772_10001970_pt1 | contig 10033 bp, 14 predicted proteins | sample 0116_SJ02_MP15_2_FD_133137 | JGI IMG/M metagenome (GOLD analysis project Ga0187772, IMG submission 133137) | Tropical peat soil microbial communities from peatlands in Department of Meta, Colombia - 0116_SJ02_MP15_20_MG | ecosystem: Environmental > Terrestrial > Soil > Wetlands > Peat | place... | reverse complement strand
TCATCGACTTCGACCGCCAAGCCCCGGCCGTCCGACGCTGGCTCTTGAGCCTCTGGATCCGGTTGACCGCACCCGATTTCATCCGGTCGGCATTTCATGACGCAATCCGTACCGGCTTTGCCGCATCTCGCATGGTGACCATGTTTCACGAGGCCGGTCTTCGGAGTCCTCGGGTACTCTCCCGGGGCACGAGCTACCTCGTCGTCGGGGAGCATCCCTGACACGGCTCCCGGGAGCGGTCGCTGCCGTCTTCTCCGAGCGCGCGCTGGTCCTCGTCGAGGAGGGACTAGATGACCCAACTGCGGGTCGGCCCCACCGCGGTCGAGTGTGTACGAGGCGACATCACGTGCCAACCCGATATCGATGCCGTCGTCAATGCCGCCAACGCCGAGCTACGACCCGGCGGAGGGGTTGCCGGGGCGATCCATCGCGCGGCGGGACCGGGCCTCTACGAGGAATGCCGGCCGCTCGCCCCGATCCGGCCCGGAGAGGCGGTAATCACCGGAGGCCATGGCCTACCCAACCGGTTCGTGATCCACTGCCTCGGTCCCGTGTACGGAGCGGACGTTCCCTCGGACGTCCTGTTGGCCCGCTGCTACCGCAACGCACTGCGGCTTGCCGCGGGGCGAGGAATCCGGTCCATTGCCTTTCCGGCAATCTCGGCCGGCATCTTCGGCTATCCGATGGAAGCCGCCGCCCAAGTTGCGGTCCGCACCGTGATCGCGGCGTTGAGAGACCCCTCGAGCGTCCGCCTCGTCCGTTTTGTGCTGTTCGATGGTCGGGCTCGGACGATGTACGAGGCCCTGCTCATCGCCTCCATCGGGGGGACGGGTTCGCCCACCACGACCCGGGACACCCGGCCCGGAACGACGGATCGGCTCGTCGGCCCGGGTGGACGGGGCCCATATTAGGGCCGGGTCCGAATGGAGGGGGCCGAGGATGGCATCGTGAGCGTCTACGTGATCGCCGATCTGGATGTCAAGGACCTCGAGGAACTCAGCAAGTACGCCGAGAAGGCGCCCGCGACGGTCGCGGCCCAGGGAGGGAAGTATCTGGTCCGACGTGGAAAGGCCGAGGTCCTCGAGGGGAATTGGAAACCGAAGTCGCTGACGATTCTCGAGTTCCCTTCCTGGGCGGCGGCGAAGGCGTGGTACAACTCCGAAGAGTACCGTCGGATCATCGATATCCGGAAGCGGGCCGCGCCGACGGATCTCGTCTGGGTCGAAGGGCTCCCGACGCACTAACGTGACGTGCCGGCGGGGCGGCGCGGGTACCCGCAGCCACCTCGCAAGGACTTTTCTCCGCGCGTCGGTTGCCGGTGCCGATGACCCCCGAGCTCGACCTGATTCGCGACCTCTACCGATACAACTCGAAAGGGCGCCAAGGATACCTTCGCAAGATCTGGAGGCTTCCGCCGAAGCAACGCTACCGCGACCGGGGCGCATCGTTCCCCTCGCTCGTCGACATCTACATGCACATTCTCGACGCCTATCGGTGGTGGTTCATCAAGGTCTACGGGAAGACCGACTTCGCCGAGTATCCTCTCGGTACCCGATACACCCTCGCCGAAGCACGACGGGAAACCCGGAAGGTCGACCGGATGCTCGACCGTTTCCTGAAAGGCCTTCGGCCCAAGGACCTCGGCCGGAGAATCACCGTTCCCAGCCGTCGGCGCCCTCGGCAACTGACCGTCCGCACCATGCTGGTCCACATGATCGAGGAGGAGCTCCAGCACAAGGGCGAGCTCAATGCCCTTCTCTGGCAACTCGACGTGGACGCGCCCGTCTGGGGATTCGACGACTAGAAGGTACCCCTTGCGGTGCCGCCCGCGAGCTCCGTCGACCGGACGACGTCCCCTCTGCTTCGCCGGCTGGCCGGGCCCCTCGTGATCTATCACGCGATGATCCTGGGCGGCGCGTTACTGATCGTTGCCGGTGGGAGTGGGGGGTTGTGGCGACTCGTCGGCGCTGTCCTGGTGGGAGCCGGAATTGCGGTCGAGCTCTCGATCCTGGCGTGGTCCGCCTCGCTCACGCGGTCCGCCTCGTCCCGTAGTTCCGGAGCCGAACCGACCCGGTCGAGTTCCGCTCCGGGCACCTTCCGCCGCGTATGTATCGCGTGCGGCCACGCGGGGTCCGAAACTTCGCCTACCTGTCCGCGTTGTGGGAGACCCGTGGTCTCCCTCGGCCGCCCCGAATGAGACCCGACCATCGACTCCATCATCGAAGATTTGGCCGCCTGCTCCGGCTTCGACCGGCCCGACCCGTGCCATCGCGGGGGAGGGATGGCCGGATAATCAGAATTATCAGATAATTCAGAAAATCCTAAGTACGCCCGGCTCTTCGGGGCGGCGGTGAGGGTCTTGGGGAAGGGGCGAAAGGGGGTAGGTCCGTCGCCGACAACGGAGTGCTGCGACCGCGATTGCTGCGATGCCAGCTGCTCGTGCCGAGGCGTGAATCGGCTGGACTGCTGCCGCGTGGAGGCGGTGGTCAACGTCGATGCTCGGGGTCAAATGGTCCTGCCGAAAGAGCTGCGCGAGAAGGCCGGCATCGGACCCGACCAGAAGCTGGCCGTCCTCTCATGGATGCAGGGCAAGGACCTCTGCTGCATCACCCTTCAGCGGGCGGATGACCTCGCCGAGATGGTCCGACGGACCTACGGTCCGCTGCTCTCGGCCGCCGTCCGCGAGAAGTGATCGTCGAGCGTTCACGCGCGGTGCCGGACCGGGGAGAAGGAGACGATGCGGGAGATCCGACCCTTCGGGTCGAGCTGAAAGACATCAATCCCCTGCAACGGACGGCGCCGGCCTCCGAACTCCGTGGTCCAGGCGACCAACACCCAGCCGTGATGCTCCCCGAGGACCTTCCCGTGGCATCGAAGTGCCGGGAACGCTGTGCGAACCTGAGCAATCGATTCCACTTGCGCGGCGGTTCCGGCGTGCTCGCCGTACGGACTCGACACGTGGGCCCGAGCCGAAGAGGTAGCCTTCACCAAACGAAGACGCGTGGCGGGGTCGGCAACGTTCCAAGATTCAAGGTGGTCCCGGACGAGTTTCCGGGTCTTCTCGCGTACGGCTGTCATTGCTTCGCTCCCGCGGGCGTGCATTAGGTCGGTGGGATTAAGGTGAGCGCGACGGCCGGCGTCCGACGCTGTTCGAGGTCCGCGGGCTTCGAGCCGCTGGTTCGGTCGCCTTCCACACCTCCGTACGGGTGGTAACCCCGCCGCCCGCGACAGGGTAAAGAGTCCGCCGTCGGTTCGGGACCGGCGTGAAGTACGATTACCCGGACGTCACGGAGGTAGCGCTCGACCGGGATACCCGCAAGTTGGTGGTGGTCACGGGAGGGAAGCGGGTGATCGTCGACGGGGTCGACCGACTGTACGTCAATTCTCTCGCCTGGTCCGAGGCCACCGGCACGGTCCGCCTCGACCACGGACGGGTCTCCGTGAACGGGAACATCGCGGCCGCCGAGGACTGAGCCGACCTCCGAGGGGTTCGCCCGCTGCCGAAACCATGCCGCTCGATCTGGACCGGACGAAGACCGCCCTCGTCATCATCGACCTGCAGAAAGGCATCGTCGCGCTCGGGAGGACGCTCGCGCCGCACTCGAGCGAGACCGTGATCGGCAACGCGGCGCGACTCGCGGAAGCGTTCCGCCGGCACGGGATGCCGGTCTTCCTGGTCCACGTCGCCGCGGCCCCGCACGAACGCCTGAACGTGGTCGCCGACGACCCCGGCTGGCGCCCGAGCGGTCCCCCCTCGCCCGACGCCTCGGAGTTCGTCCCCGAACTTACGCCTCGGGAGGGGGACGTCCCAATCACGAAGAAGCAATGGGGGGCGTTCTACGGCACCGATCTCGAGCTACATCTCCGGCGGAGGGGCATGACGACCATCGTCCTCTGCGGGGTGTCCACGAACTATGGTGTCGAAAGTACGGCCCGATTTGCGTACGAGTACGGCTTCCAGCAGGTGTTCGTGGAGGATGCGATGAGTTCCGGGTCCGCGGAGATGCATCTGGCGGCGGTCAACTTCGTCCTCAAGCGGATCGGCCGCGTCCGGACGACGGACGAGATCCTCGCGGCCCTCGGCTGATCCGCGCTCGCCGAGCCTCCGTGGGGCCGCGGGCCCCTTCGAAGTCTTCGGTGGGGCTCCGGCGATAGCCCGCCGCCGTTAAAGGCCCCCAGCATCTCGGGAGCCCATGGCAAAAACCCCGTCGATCAAACAGACGTTCTACTACGCCGTGCCGCCGGAGCGCCTGTACGCCGCCCTCACCGATCCGGACGAGATCACCCGGTGGTTCGCCGACAAGGCCAAGATCACGCCGAAGAAGGGCGGGGCGTATCGTCTCACCTGGTCGGCCGGCTACACGATGCGGGGCCGGGTGAAGAGCGTAGAGCCCGGAAAGGAGCTCAAGGTGGACTGGATCGATCGATTCGAGGCTGGGCGGGTCTTCGCGACGGAGGCTCGCTTCGCCTTCGCCAAACGGGGCCGGGGCACCCAGCTAACGGTCACGCATCGGGGGTTCAAGTCCGGCAAGAAGTGGCTCGGCCTCTACGGGGCGATCCAATCCGGCTGGGCGTACTACCTCACGAACCTGCGCTCCGTGCTGGAGCACGGAATCGACCTCAGGTCGGACCGGGACGAGCTCGGCTGACACGGACCCCCGAGGCGTTCAACGAAGCCTCCCGGGAGCGAATCCATCGGGCCGCAGGGTCGTTCTCGCGCCGGTCCCGCGGTCGATCGGCCGTGGGCCCCCTTCGCGAACCTCGACACTCCGAGCACGACCCACCCTCGCCCGTGGAGAACGATTGTTGGAGGCAGTCTCGGCACATCGGTTTGCGGCAGGCACGGCACTCCACCCAGGCACGGAAGTCGAGGAGACGTCGGGAGCACTCACTGCAGATTCCTCCGTGGACGGTCGGACGAGTTTTCGGGACCGACCTACCTTCGCCACCCGCGGTCGCGCCCGGACGTGGCAGGATGGGGTTGATGGACGATAGGTAGGTAGGATGGTCGATGGCATCCATGTCGAAGAGGTCGCTCGACCGCCCCGATAGAAGTGGAATCGACGCTCCCGCGAACCCTCGCGCTCCGAGCGTCTCGTTCGGCGACGGAGCCGGCCGGGCACTCGGAGCGATGTCGGCACGAGGGGCGGCGGGGACCCGGGGGGAGGTAACACGCTTCGACACCCCCGCCCGCGTCGGGGATGCGGGGACACGGGGCTTGGAGGACGACGCGCTAGCTCGTGACGGGTGGGTATCGGTGAGCACGACGATATCTCGGTCCCGGTCCGCGAACGGCGCGTACGCGCCGGGTTGGGCGGGAGAGTACGCGGTCTCGGGGACCGGCCCCGTGAGGGGGGCTCCCAGCGGAACGCTGCGCGGCGTGGCCCAGCGTCGCCAGAGCTCGTCCTCGACGTGACTCAGCTCGGCCAAGGTCGCTCGGCCAATCCCGCTGTGGGGTCGCAGGGGGGACGGGGCGGGGGCATCACCTCCCGCGGTCGCCGTTCGTACGGCCCTCGGGGCCCCGGCGGCCTCGGATGCGGGCGGCGCCGTAGGCTCGGGATGCTCCACCCCTTTCACGCGGGGAATGCACAGGTGGGACGCCAACGAACCCAGCAGGGAGCAGGTGCCCACGACGATCAGGGCGAACGGCAGAAGGCGTGGGAGCTCCCCGCCCATCCCGATCGTTGCGAGAGTCCCCAGCACGAGCGACGCCCCGCCGGCCACCGGCAATACGTAGAGGTGGGAATGATGCGCAACTCTCTCCCACGTCGGAGCGGTCGGATTCGAATCGTCCATGCACAGGCCACTGAGCAATCTCGGCGCTCTGAGCTCGAGGGAGGCGGGGATTAACCTATCGAACGAGTGGAAACGTTCGAGCCGGCTCTCCGGAGACTCCGGAGCGTGAATTCGTCGGACCCCACGGATGGTATCAACGGAAGAGCGGAATGGACCGGCGGGGAGGAAGAGCCCTCAACGGCCTGCGGGGAGGGCCACCGGTTCCGGTTGGAGTGCCCCGTCCGTATCTTCCGTCGGGACGTTCCGTCGACGGTGGGCGATTAGCGGTGGCCTGTGCCGGTCGGCCGCCGAAATCGTGGAGGCGACGCTCAGCCCGGGGCCGCCGGGACCGGGTCGAGAGTAAGGTAGAGTCGCTTGTTCCGGGCGCCCTTGTTCTCGATCCGCTCGAGGCGCGCGATCCCGATCTCCGCCGTGTTGGCGACGTGGGTCCCGCCGTCGGCCTGGACATCAAACCCCTCGATATCGATCAGGCGAACGACCGACACGTCGGGCATCAACTCCGGGGCGACCCGGACCAGGGACGGGTCCTTCTCCGCCTCGGCGCGGGGGAGGGAGCGGACCGTCACGGGTCGGCGTTCGCGGGCGACCTCGTTGACCCCGTCGATCAGGCCCTCGGCAAGACTCCGGTCGAACTCGGGAATCGAGAAATCCATCCGCGCCCGCTCCGCGGTGATCTGGTTGCCGGTGATGACGCTGCCCAATCGGCGGAAGACCACGCCGCTCAGGATGTGCAGCGTCGTGTGGTAACGCATGTGAGCGTACCGCCGGGCCCAGTCGATCTCCCCCACGACGGAATCGCCCGGCGCCATGGCTCGCACCCCGGCGGTTTGATGAACGATCCCCACGGCGGTCTTGCGGACATCGACGACCTCCACCGAGCCGCCCTCGGAGAACGTGAGTCGACCGCGGTCGGCCGGCTGCCCGCCGCCCGTCGGGTAGAAGGCCGTGCGGTCGAGCCGCACTCCGTCGGGCCGTACCTCGGCGACCGTGGCGTCGAACCGCCGGAGGTACGCGTCCGACAGGTAGAGCGCCTCCTCTAGCTCCATCGTACGAGCCCCCGACCTCGCGCCAACCCGCCGCCCCTTATGGCTGAATCCGGCGGACCTTGTACTCGATCGTTTCCGGTTTGTCGAGCCGGTGGTCGACCCTCAGGATGATCGCGACGCGCTGGGCTCCCATGCGGAGGAGGGCGGCGTGGGCCCGCTTCACCGCGCGGAAGATGTCGTCGAGGGTGGCCGCCTCGACGGCGGTCGACATCGCCCCCGGCACGAGTCGCAGGCCCCGGACGGACGCCATCGCCTTCGAAGCGGCCCGAACGTACTCGCCGAGGCTGGTTCCCTCTCCGATCGGGTAGATCGAGACGTCGCCGATGACTCGGGGTGCGGCTCGGGACGTGCGCGGCATGCCCCGTCGATCCGAGTTCGCTATTAATCGGGTGGCCCCACGATCACCACACCGGAGGGTTCTCCCTACCCCCGGCCTCGGACGTTGGCCGCGCGCGCGGTAACGGGTCTATAGACCCGCGGAAAGGAGGGCGTTCATGGCCTGCGTGAGCGTGTGCTCGGGGTTCTGCGACGAATCGACCCGGATCCACCGCGGAGGCTGGAACATCTGCTCGAAGGTGGTCTTGACCCGCTGAAGGTACGTCTCGTCGTCCGTCGCATCCGTCTGGCCGCTCTCGGCCATCCGTCGGATGGCGAGATTGATCGGGACGTCGAGGTAGAGGATCAGGTCCGGCTCGATCGAGAGCGCCTGCTCGATCCGCTCGAGCTCGCGAAATTGATCGCCCGACAGCGCGGGCGATAGGTAGGCGAGGGCGGAGTAGTAGGAGCGGTCCTGGATGACCACGTCCCCCTGCAGGAGCGCCGCCTCGACTTCGGGCCGCAGCATCGCCCGGTCGACCGAGAAGCAGAGCGCGGCCGCGAACGGGTCACTCTTCGCGAGCCGGGCGTACTCGCTCCGCAGGAACTTGTCGGTGGGCGACCGGAAACTGGACACCGAGTGCCCTCGCCGAAGGAGCGGGGGCACGAGACGCGCGGCGAGCTCGGTCTTGCCGGTCCCGTCGATCCCATCGATGACGACGTAAGTGCCTCGGCTTCCCATCGATTCCTCCGGATGCGTTGCTTAGGGCCTTTCGTCCCGCCTCGTCTCGCGGAGCGGAGAGGCGAATGCTCTCCTGCATGATAAACCCGGAGGAATCGTCATGGGACGTCGTCCGCGGGTCGTCCCCACCGGTAGACCCCCCCGGTGGCACGGACGATATTTTGGCGCGACCCCAAGGGGGCTTGCCCGGGAGGCCGCTTCATAAAGCGTCGAGTTCATCGCCACCGCTCGAGGTGGGCCTCGGCCGATTCATCATGCCGTCCCGTGACCGGTACGACGTCGTGATCGTCGGGGCGGGCGCGATGGGCCTCGCGTCCGCCTACCACCTCATCCAGCGCCACTCCGAGCTTTCGGTGCTCGTCGTGGAGGCCCGCTCGGGCCCCGGCGAAGGATCGATGGGCGCGAGCAACGGGATGGTACGCGACGTCTTCAGTTCCGAGGATAACCACGTCCTCGCGAAGGCGGCGATTGCGAGCTACGGGAGACTGATGGAAGAGCACGGCGAGCTCCATGCTCCGGCCCCGCTGCTCGACCGGTACGGCTACCTCTGGCTGCTTCCCGAGTCGCTCTTCGAGGATTACCGGTCGATCGTACGTCGCAGCCGAGGATCCATCGATGCGGACGTGGTGGACCTCGACGACCTGCGGTCGTGTCCGGGGCTCGACACCGCGCCGAAACGATGGTACGAGGGCGACCGGGCGGCTCCCCCCGAACCGATCGTAGGTGGCCTTTTCGGCCGGAATTGTGGCGCGGTCGCCCCGGAACTTCTCGCGAAGTTCTACCGGGACGAGTCCGAGCGTCTCGGCGTCGAGTTTGCGTTCGACACGTGCGTCCAGCGGCTCTCGTTCGAGGGCCGCGAGGAGATCCTGCTGCACGAGTCGACGAAACGACCGTTCTCCTTCCAGGAACAGATGAAGGGCCGGCTGCGCATCGACCGCGTCTGTTTCGGGGACGGCCATTTCGTCCGCACCGACCGGGTGATCGTCGCCGCCGGAGCCTGGGCGAACAAGATCCTGCACCCGCTCGGGGTCGCGACGGCGTGCAGTCCGAGGACCCAGCTGCTCTTCTCGGTCGCCGGACCGGTCGTCGAGGAGCTTCTCGGTTGGAGGCCGCCGGTCCGACCCCTCGACAGTGACCACGGTCGGGCCCGGTTCCCGTTCCTTATCCTCCCGACCGGGGCCGTGCTGAAGCCGATCTTTCCGCAGCGGCAGCTCTGGCTCGGCTACGCCGACACCGTGGCCCACCCGATCGGCACGCAGGAGGACCCGGCCGCCGACGGGCGCCTCGACTATGACATGGCCCACATGGGCGAGCGGGAGGCGTTCGCGACGGACGCGCTGCCCCTCGTTACGCCGTACCTCCCGAAGTTCGAGACGACGGGAGTGCGGCTCGAGAAGGCATGGGGCGGATACTACAACTTCAGCCCCGAAGGTCTTCCCGTGCTGACCGAGGAGCCGTACGGCGTGATTGCGGTCGGCGGTGACTCGGGCAGCGCCATCATGAAGGCCGATTCGATTGGCCGCCTAGTGGTGGCCCAGTTCGAGGGCCGGCGGGAAGCCCAACTGTTCGATGGCCGTTCCTACCGGGTGGACCGGCTTTCGCTCGGACGCCGGTCGGTGCAGGAGGAGAAGATCATCCTCTAGGGCGGAAACGGTGCCGTCGGGCGGTTCCTCCGACCGTTTCACGACCCCCTCGAGAGCTTAACCGCCCCGCGCCCTCGCTGACGCTCGGGAAATCGCATGATCGCCCTCGCGGACTGCGCGGTAATGGTGTCCGACACGAAGACAGCCACCCGCTGGTGGGTGGAAAAACTGGGATTTGCGGTGCACCATGTCGGCGGCAGCGACCACTCGGTGATGGTCGCGCCGCCGGGGGACAAATTCGTGCTTCACCTGTGCTCGGGGTTCGGACCCGTAGAGCCCGGCAACAGCGGCATCGCCTTCATGACCGATGAGATCGAAGCTCTGGTCGCCCGCATGGAGGCCGCCGGGGTCGAGTTTCCCGAGCCGTTGAGGAAGGAAGCGTGGGGGTCAATCGCGAAGTTCGCCGACCCCGACGGGAACGTCTTCTGGCTTCTGGGAGCGCCGTCCGCGTTCGTGCGCACCGAGGCCCGGCGGCGAGCACCCGGCGTGGC
>Ga0187772_10001969_pt1 | contig 10034 bp, 8 predicted proteins | sample 0116_SJ02_MP15_2_FD_133137 | JGI IMG/M metagenome (GOLD analysis project Ga0187772, IMG submission 133137) | Tropical peat soil microbial communities from peatlands in Department of Meta, Colombia - 0116_SJ02_MP15_20_MG | ecosystem: Environmental > Terrestrial > Soil > Wetlands > Peat | place... | reverse complement strand
GACATGAGCACAATGACCACGTTGCGCCGGGTCAACACACCGATCACGCCGAGCACGAACAACGCGGCCGCGGTCACCAGATAATGAAGTGTGGTTATCGGTACCATATCTGTAGCTAGTAGCTAGGTGCTAGTAGCTGGGATGAACCGGGCTTCCAAGCCACTAGCTACTCGCTACTAGATTCTCTTCTTCGCCATCACCACTGCGCCGATGATCGCCACCAGCAACAGCAGCGAGGCAATCTCGAATGCGAACATGTACTGGCCGTAAAGCAACTCGCCGATTTGCTGCGTGTTATTGCTCTCGGCGGGTATCGAGACGGCTTGTGGAAACAGCCCCGTGCCCTTGGTGTATACGAGCACAAACAATCCACCCAGTGCGACGGCCGCCAGAATTCCCACCAGCCACTGCTTATTGAACTGTTCTTCTTTTTGCGAACGCTCGATATTCACCAGCATAATCACAAACAAGAAGAGCACCATGATCCCGCCGGCATAAAGAATGATCTGAACACCTGCGACGAAGGGCGCATACAGCATCAGGTACAGTCCGGCTTGCGCCAGCAGTCCCAAAATCAATGCCAGCGCCGAATGCACTGGGTTCTTGCGCGTGATCACCAGAATTCCGCTCAGCAGCGTCAGCCCGGAAAGGAAGTAAAAGAAAAAGGTTGTGGCTACCGGCGCCATATCAGAGAACCACCCCCAGAATTGCGGTCAGAATCAGCACGCCGATGGCAATGGGCAGCAGAACTTTCCATCCCACTTTCATCAGTTGATCGAAGCGGTAACGCGGAAATGTCGCGCGATACCAGATATACAGATACATGAACACGGCCACCTTGGCCACGAACCAGAAAATGTCCTGAATGCGGTCGCGCACCGGCGGAATGAACAAAATGAGCCCAATCAATCCCAGCACAACGCCGAATCCCGCCAGTCCCGCGGTCTGAATCCGGAAATAAGCATGTTTGGGCATGCGGATCACGCCCACAAATGCGATCAACGCTAACGCAAGGAAGATAAATCCGGGCAATAACGAGAAAACCAAATCCCACGTCGCCCCAGTCAGCGTATTCGGGAACGGACGCAACCATCCACCAAGCCACAGTGTCACGGCAATCGACGAAACCGCGATCATGGCTGCGTATTCGCCCAGCATGAATAACGACCAGCGCAGTCCACTGTACTCCGTGTGGAATCCGGCGGTGAGCTCCGATTCGGCTTCCGGCAAATCAAACGGCGCGCGGTTGGTTTCAGCAACCATGGCGATGGCGAAGATAGCGAACGCAATGAATCCGAGTGGGAAAAATTTGAACAGGAACCAGATCTGCTGTTGCTGCTGTGCCTCGACGATGCCGATCATGCTCAGCGTGCCGGTGCCGCTCTTGTTGAGGCTGGTCATCAGAATCGCAGAAACGACGGCCATTCCCATCGCGATTTCATAAGAAATCATCTGCGCGCTGGAGCGCAGCGAACCAATCAACGGATAGTGCGAATTCGAGGCCCATCCCGCCATCACTACGCCAAGCACGCTGAGCGACGACACGCCGAGCATAAACAGAATCCCGATGTTCAGGTCGGTAATCGCGTGCGTTGGACCAAAAGGAATCACGATGTAAACCGTGAACGAAGCGCACAGAATGATCAGCGGCGCGATCCAGAAAACAAAGCGGTCCGCTTCATCCGGAATAATGTCTTCTTTAGTGAGGAGTTTGACAGCGTCGGCAATGGGCTGCAGCAAACCATGTGGCCCTACGCGCATGGGGCCGAGGCGAATCTGGAAATGAGCCAGCGCTTTGCGCTCCAGCCAATTCATCGCCATGACCGCAACCGAAACACCACCGAAAACTACAAAGATATAAACGACCGCCCAAAAGACATTTCCCGCCTGGCCCGGAGTCGTATTCATGCCGAGATAGGAAGTGATGTAATCCAGCATCAGCGATCCACCTCGCCCAGCACGATGTCGAGCGTACCGATTACAGCAATCACATCAGCGACCAGCTGGCCGCGCACCATGACATCCAGCGCCTGCAAATTCACAAATGACGGCGGTCGCACACGCACTCGATAAGGCTGCGTCGAGCCATCACTCACGACGAAATATCCCAGCTCGCCTTTCGGCGCTTCGATCGAGTGATAAACCTCACCGACCGGCGGCTTCATGACTTTGGGCACCTTCGCCATAATCGGCCCTTCCGGAATTTTCTCGACCGCCTGCCGGATGATGCGCAGCGATTGCCGCATCTCCTGCATCCGCACCATGTACCGGTCGTACGTGTCGCCGTTGACGCCGGTGGGAATTTCGAAATCAAATTCCGAGTAGTTCGCATACGGTAGCGCCTTGCGGATGTCCCATTTCACTCCACTCGCGCGCAGCACCGGGCCGGTCACGCCCAGCGCTTTGCAATCTGCGGCAGAAATTTTGCCGACATTCCTTGTCCGCTCAACCCAGATTCGATTGGTTGTGAGCAATTCCTCATATTCGTCAATCCGCGGAGGAACAAAATCGAGGAACTTCTTCACGTCCCGCTCGAAGCCGTCATAGGTCTCGTACTGGCAGCCGCCGATGCGAAACGCATGTGTCGTGAGCCGGGCGCCGCAATATTTTTCGAAAATTTTGAGAATTTCTTCCCGGTCACGGAACGTATAAAACAGCGGCGTCATGGCTCCGATATCAAGCGCGTGCGTACCCAGCCATAGCTGGTGGCTCGCCAAACGATTCAGCTCGGTGAGAATTACGCGGATATACTTCGCGCGCGGTGGCGCTTCGATGTTCAGCAGTTTCTCAACCGCTTCGCAATATCCCAATCCGTTCGATACCGCAGCGACATAATCCATGCGATCGACGTAAGGATTGAACATCGTGTAGGTGCGGTTCTCGGCGATCTTTTCCACGCCGCGGTGCAGGTAGCCGATCACGCACTCGGTACCTAGGACTTTCTCGCCGTCCAGCTTCAGAATGACCCGCAACACGCCGTGCGTAGCCGGATGCTGCGGCCCCATATTGATGATGAGTTCGTTCGTATCGAGGAAGGTTTTGTCGGGCTCGCCCAGCTCGAGATGGGAGATATAGGGATCTTTGGTTATCTGGTCGCCCATACTTATTGCCCGCTCTCGATCCCCAAGTTGATCTGTATCCATTCCTGGTCTTGCTGAATGATGCCGTAATCTTTGCGCAGCGGATAGCCTTTCCAACCATCCGGCAGCAGGATGCGTTTCAAATCGGGATGGCCGTCAAACTTGATGCCGAACATGTCATAGACTTCGCGCTCCAGCCAGTTGGCCGTCGGCCAGATCGCAACCGAACTGGGGAACGATTCTCCATCGGCGAGCATCGTTTTCACGCGCAGACGTTCATTGCGCGCGAATGAATAAAGAATCCAGACGAGATCGAATTGCTTCTCGCGCTTCGGATAATGAACCGCCGTCAGGTCCACGCAGTAATCAAATTGCTCTTCGTCGCGCAAAATCTGCAAAATTTCATTGGTGATCGACGGCTCCAAAACCAGATAGTTCTGCCCCAAGTACGTATTCGCCTCGCGAACTCCCGAGCCGTATTGTGCCTTAAGCCTGGTAACCAATGGTGACTCCCACGGAATGGGCGCGGGACCAGCCGGCTTGGCCGGAGCCGCAGGCTTTTCAAGGGGCTTTTGCGCAGAAGTGGATTGCACGCTGCCGGGAATGGCCTGTCCTGCGGGCGGCTTCGGCTCGCCGCTCGGCGGCGGTGTGGGCGACTTGGTCTCCTCAGGCATCCCTACAACGCGTATAAACCTCCAGCCCAGCACACAGTTTGGAGGAACCTAACCTTCTAACAGCTTGCTCTCAGCCTGTCAACGACATGGGCACAGCGGCGCCGATTGCCGATCTCCAATTGCCAAATCGGCAATTGAAAATCGTCAATCCCCTACACCCAGTCCAAAGCGCCCTTCTTCCAAATCCATATATAGCCGACGATCAGGATCAGAAGGAAGATCAGCATCTCGATGAGGCCGAAGACGCCCAGCGCTTTGAACTTCACCGCCCACGGGAAGAGGAAGATGGTTTCAACGTCGAAGACGACGAACAGGATGGCAACGATGTAATAACGAACGGTATATCGCCCTCTCGAAAGCGAAACCGGATCGATACCGCACTCGTAGGGCATTAATTTCGTGCGATTCGGATTGTCCGGCCGCACCAGTTTGGCCGCGATCAGAGTTATAGGAATCAAAAGCCCGACCACCGCCACAAATAAAAAGATAGGAACGTAATTTTGAGGCATCTCGCCTTCCCTTGGAACGGTCAGAAGAATTAATACTAATCCTGCGTGCACCGGGCTTCAAGGATTCTACCGTTTATAATCACTTTTCACTTTAGATAGAGACCGATTCCTTGGCACTCGACGAAAAAATCTACGAACAGCGGCGCGAGAAGCTCAAGCAGATTGAAGCGCTCGGGCAGCGCACTTATCCGACCAGGTACGAATTCACGCATACGATTCCCGAAATCCTCAAGGAGTACAGCGAGAAATCTGCTGAAGAATTAGAGAAGTCCCGCGTGAGCGTTCGCGTGCCGGGACGGATCATGGCCGTCCGGCTTATGGGCAAAGCCGGATTCGCCCATCTCCAGCAGGGTGGACAAAAGCTGCAGATTTACGTGAAGAAAGATGCAGTCGGCGACAAGGGATTCGAACTTTACAAGCTGCTCGATCTAGGAGATCACATCGGAGTCAGCGGATATTTATTTCGCACCCGCACCGGCGAATTAACTGTTCATGTCGAAGAGATCACCTTCCTTTCCAAAGACCTGTTGCCGTTGCCCGAAAAATGGCATGGCCTGACTGACGTCGAGCTCCGGTATCGCCAGCGTTACGTCGACCTGATTATGAATCCCGAGGTGCGAGAGGTCTTTCTCAAGCGCAGCAAGCTGGTGCAATCAATGCGCCGCTTCCTCGACGCGCAGGGATTCGTCGAAGTCGAGACCCCTATGATGCAACCCGTTCCCGGGGGAGCGGTGGCGCGGCCTTTCGTCACGCACCACAACACGCTGGATATGGATTTGTACCTGAGGATCGCGCCGGAGCTTTACCTCAAGCGCCTTACTGTTGGCGGGTTCGACCGCGTGTACGAAATCAATCGCAACTTCCGCAACGAGGGCCTGGGATGGCGCTGGAATCCCGAGTTCACCATGCTGGAGTTTTACCAAGCGTATACGGACTATCGCGGCGTGATGGACCTGACGCAGCAGCTCATCATTCAAGCTGCCAAGGACGTCACCGGCGGGACGAAATCGAAGTGGGGCGATCAGGAAATTGACTGGGGCGAATCAAACTGGCGGCGCATGACCATGCGCGAAGCCATCATTCACTATTGGCCGGAGCGGGCTGGCGCAAAGCCGGCCGTTGCGGATTTTGCAACCCATGATTCCGTTAGGGAGATGGTACAGCGCTTCAATGCCGGCCACGCGCACGTTGCCTACGATCCTGCCGAGCCGACAGGCAAAACGATTGCTGCCCTATTTGAGGCTGCCGCCGAAGAGCACCTCATCCAGCCCACGATCATTTACGAGTTCCCCACCGCGGTCTCGCCACTTTCCAAGCAAAAACCCGATGAGCCGGATTGGACCGAGCGCTGGGAAATTTTCGTGGGAGCGATGGAAATTGCCAACGGCTTCAGCGAGCTGAATGATCCGGAAGGCCAGCGGCAGCGCTTCGAGCAGCAGATCAAAGAACGCGAGCGCGGCGATGAAGAAGCTCACCAGATGGATTACGACTACATCCGCGCACTGTCTTACGGAATGCCGCCGGCCGGAGGTGTAGGCGTGGGCGTAGATCGATTAGCGATGCTGCTCACGGGCTCGCAGACAATTCGCGATGTGATTCTGTTTCCGCTATTACGTCCTGAACAAACCACTACCGCAGAGGACGCAAAGGACGCTGAGAAAAAGTAAGGTTTCAATGCTTCCAGGGCCGATCCACCACCAGCTCCGGGTGCTCTTTGCGGAAAGATTCGACCACCGTGCAATTCCAGCAGACCGGACGTGCCGAAGCTAATTGTTCTGGCAGAGTTTCCGGTCGCAGCTGGTCCCACTCGATGACTTTCCCATCGAAGCTGATCAGCCCCGGGCTGTGATCCAGGTGACTGAGTTCGGAAATCGGCCGCCCACAATACGCGCAGGTTTTGCCCTGATACCATTTCGAGACCAGCGTCCAAACGGAGTGCCCTTCGGGATCAGCCATGAGTTGGTCAAGGCAGGGCTCGTCGCACGGGCCACGCTCCGGCCATCGCGAACACTGGCTCAGCTCCACGTGCTGTTTTCCAGCCATCGCTGCCAGCGCTGCTCGTCCGGTTGCCACTTTCACCGCTGCGGGTTCATGCGTTTCGGGACAAGTTACCAGCATCTTGCCGGAGAACTTGCGAATCTCGCGGCCGCCCGCGACGAATCTGTGGATCAGATATGCCGCGGCGAGCCCGACGAAGGCGATGACCAGAACAACCAGAACATCGAATATGGGCGTCATAAGCGCCTCCTCACGGACCAATCCCTCTGAAAACCAGCATAGCTTTCAGCCAACCACCAGGATGTGACACCAATTACGAGCGCGTGTGACGGACCGCACAAACAGCGTTGAACCTATTCCCGGACAAGCTTCGTCCAATGGCTATGAACTTCGACCTTGATTCGGCCGCGCGCCGCCGCCTCGGTTACCACCTGATCGACCAGATCGACGATTTCTTCACTTCCCTGCCTCAACGGCCGGTGCAGCTTCCAGATACACAACGAACCTTTGGTCCTTTAAGTCATCCGCTTCCCGAAACTGGCGAAGACGCCGACAAAGTGCTCGACGAAGTTTTCCGTGAGATGGTGGACAAGGGCTTTCACGTCCCCAGCGCCAATTATTTTGGGCTGATGAACCCGACACCCACCTACATCGGCGTGCTGGCTGAAGCGCTGGTGGCGGCATTGAACCCGCAACTTGCCACCGTGAAACGCTCCCAGTTGGCTTCGAAAATCGAGCACGAGACCGTGCGCTGGATCGGAGAACGCGTGGGCTGGTCGGGCGAGTTTAATGGAACCTTCACCACCGGAGGAAACGAAGCGAACTTCAGTGGGCTCGCGCTCGCCTTGGGATGGAAGTTTCCGAGCGCCATCGACGTGGGCATCGCCTCAGTCGATGGACAACCGGTTCTTTATGCTTCAGGTGAAGCACACCACTCGATTGACAAGTCCACCGGGCTGCTCGGCATCGGGCGCAAGGCCCTGCGGCGTATTCCAGTAGATCAGAACGTTCAACTGGACCTTGGGGTATTGGACCAGAAGATCACCGACGATCTCCGCCACGGAAAGAAGCCGTTTTGCGTCGTCGCGACGGCTGGAACTACCAATTCCGGCGCGGTGGACGACATGGTTGGGTTAGCGGAAATCTGCCGACAGCGTGATTTGTGGCTGCATGTCGATGGCGCTTACGGGGGTTCCGCGATTTTTTCGGACAAGTATCGACAGCTTGTGAACGGCATCGAGCTAGCCGACTCGATCACTATCGATCCTCACAAGTGGTTAGCGGTTCCGCTGGCCGCCGGCGTGATTCTCACCAGACATCCCGAGATGCTGGAGCGTGCCTTTGCTGTCGCGGCTCCATACATGCCGAAGGCAGCCGAAGCGAAAGGCGTCGACAATTCCCGCATCAGCTCGCAATGGACTCGCCGGATGAACTCTCTCAAACTGTGGCTGACGCTTCGGGTTCATGGCAGAAGAGCTTACGAGGAACACATTGAGCGTCAGATGAAGCTGGCGCAAGCTTTCGTGGCCTGGCTCAATTCCTCAGAGCACTTTGAGCTGGCAACACCGCAGGTACTGCCGATTGTCGCCTTTCGCCTCAAAGCAGGCGGCCTCAGCCCTGATCAATTAGCTGCCGCACATGCAGAAATCGTCGAGCTAGTAACGCGTGACGGCCAGCGCTGGATCTCGGAAACGCGAGTCAACGGACAGAGCGTGATTCGCATGATGATCATCAGCTATCTCACCGAAGAACGGCATCTGCGAGAACTCCAACAAGCGCTGCAGAAAGCGGCCCAGAGCCTGGCTTTTTCAGCGCAGACCGGCTGACCGCGGTACCTCAGTATGTACTAGAGGCGTTGCAATCTATCAGCTACATTCTGAATAAGTTTTCGGGCTTCAGATGGTCGCGGCGCTACCGTAGCTTCAGGACGCAGGAAGCTGGGTCGGTAGCGCTTTGCTGCCTCTGATCTGATGCTTGAGCCAACCTCCGCGCGGTAAAGAGTGTTGATACCTTCCCGCCGCCGACTCTATGCTTCTAACAGCCGTATCGGAGTCCATGGCGAAAAGCCTCTTGACCATCCTTCTGTGCTGCGTTGCCGGCCTCGCCCAGAGCAATACGGGAGAGCTGCGGCTCAAGGTGGTCGATCCATCGGGCCTCGCGGTTCCATGCCAGGTGCAATTGGTAAGCGAAGCAAACCAGTACCGCTACACATTCAAGACCGACGATCAGGGAAACCTGGATGCCAAACGACTGCCTTACGGAATCTATCAGGTCCAGATCCAGGCGCCGGCCTTTGCTCAGCTTTCCGAGCCGGTGGAGATACGTTCGGCTCTCCCCTTGGACCGCACGATGCGCCTGAAGGTGGCTTCAGTTTCGGAATCGCTGAAGGTCAGCGCGACCGCTACGTTAATCGATCCTTATCGCGCAGGTTCGGTCAGTGAGATGGGGTTGGAAACGATTCAGAACCGGATAACGGCGTTGCCCGGCCGTTCGATGCAGGACCTGGTGAACTCGCAACCGGGCTGGCTCTACGAAGGCAATGCGGTTCTTCACCCACGCGGATCGGAATATCAGACACAATTTGTGGTGGACGGCATACCCCTCACCGACAACCGTTCGCCCAGCTTTGGCCCGGAGTCTGGCGAAGTCGACGACGTCGAGTCCCTTACGATTTATACCGCCGGCATTCCCGCGGAATTTGGCAGGAAGATGGGCGGCGTGGTTGAGGTCAATACTCTCAAGAATGAAGATCCGGGATTTCATGGGCAGCTTAGTCTTTTCGGCGGCACCTACGATACCGCTGGGATCAGTACTCAGGACCAATACACATGGAAGGGGAATACGCTTGGCGTAAGCGCCTCCGGCGACATGACCGGCCACTATCTCAATCCAGTGGTCCCGGAAAATTACACCAATCACGGCACCTCCGGCGGTTTTTCACTGAACTATGAGCGGGAGCTCACGCCGAAAGACCGTCTCACCCTGATTGCCCGCCATGAACTCGCACGCTATGAAATCCCCAACGAACTGGTACAGGAAAACGGAGCATATCTGCCAAATTCGAACAACACCGCCGGTTGTCCACCGGTTCCTCCGGCCGACGAGCCGAGCGACTGCGTGTTCATTCCCGGTGGGCAGCTGCAGACCGGCGACAACTTTGAAACCATGGGGAGCGTTTCTTACCAACACATTTTTTCCTCCAATGCGATAGGTGTGCTGCGCGGAATGGCCCGCGATAACTCCAACGACTTTTTTTCCAACCCAGCCTCCTGGCCCCTCATAGCTACCGATCACAACGACTTCAAGGAGATATATTTCAACGGCAGTGTCTCCATCCATCGTGGCAGGCAGGAATGGAAAGTGGGTGTCGAATCCGACGCGATATTCCTGCACGAAAACTTCAGCTACGTGATGCCCTACTGCGCCGATCCTTTGAACCCTCAGTGTCCTATCAATCTGGGGATCCTGGATGCCGGTGCTACGACTTTTGCCTTTAGAGGCAGCCGTCCGGATCTTGAACAAGCAGCCTACGTTGAGGATGCAATCCGGCTGGGCAACTGGTCGGTCAATGCGGGGCTCCGCTGGGACCACTATCAGTTGTTGTTGAACCAGAATGCTGTGAGCCCGCGTCTTGCCGTCTCGCGCTACTTCCCCTCCGCTGGCATGAATATTCACGGCTCCTATGACCGGATCTTCCAGACGCCATCCTTCGAAAACGTCCTTCTATCGAGTTCTCCGTCTGCGGAGGCGCTGGACACCAGCGTTCCTGCAGT
>Ga0187772_10001967_pt1 | contig 10039 bp, 12 predicted proteins | sample 0116_SJ02_MP15_2_FD_133137 | JGI IMG/M metagenome (GOLD analysis project Ga0187772, IMG submission 133137) | Tropical peat soil microbial communities from peatlands in Department of Meta, Colombia - 0116_SJ02_MP15_20_MG | ecosystem: Environmental > Terrestrial > Soil > Wetlands > Peat | place... | reverse complement strand
GTGCTGGCGGGGTGGAGCGGCGGCGGTTCGCTGTCGGTGTTCTACCAGCAGCAGGCCCAGCACCCGACCATCAGGTCGAGCCCGTCGGGCGACGGGCCCGATCTCACCACGCTGGATCTGCCCGCCGCCGACGGCATCATGCTGCTGGCCGCGCACATCAGCCGGCACGGCACGCTGACCGAATGGCTGGACGCGTCGATTCTGGACGAATCCGACCCCACCAAACGCGACCCGGAACTCGACATCTACAACCCGGACAACCCCAACCAACCGCCTTACAGCCAGGAGTTTCTGGACCGCTACCGGCAAGCGCAGATCAGCCGAAACCGCCGGATCACCGCCTGGGTCAAAGAAAAGCTGGCCGAACTGAAAGCCGACGGCCGACCCGATGACGAGTTCGGATTCGTCGTGCATGGCACCATGGCCGACCCGCGCTGGCTGGATCCCAACGTCGATCCGAACGAACGCACACCGGGAACGTGCTATCTGGGTGATCCTCAAGTGGTGAACATGAGCCCGGTCGGGCTGGCCCGCTTCTCCACGCTACGCAGTTGGCTGTCGCAATGGAGCTACGACGACGCGCACGGCGACGGGGTGGACTGCGGACACGACATCGCGGTGCCGGCGCTGGTGATCGGCAATCTGGCCGACGACGCTTGTACACCAAGCCACACCCGACGGCTGTTCGAGGCGATCGGTCATCCTGACAAGGCGATCCACGAAATTCCGGGCGCCACACACTATTACGCCGGCCCGGATCAACGCGACAAATTGCGGCAGGCCGTCGAGATCGTCACCGACTGGCTCCGACGGCACGATTTCGCGGGGGCGCAATGACACCCACCGGCCCGCTGGATGGCATCCGGGTACTCGAGCTGGGCACGCTGATCGCCGGACCGTTCGCCGGCCGGCTGCTCGGCGACATGGGCGCCGACGTCATCAAGGTGGAACCGCCCGGTGCACCGGATCCACTGCGAACCTGGGGGCAGGCCGAAGTCGACGGGCACCACGTTTTCTGGACGGTGCATGCGCGCAACAAAAAGGCCATCACACTGGACCTGCGCCGACCGCGTGGCCGCGAACTGTTCCTCGATCTGGTCGAAAAATCCGACATCGTGGTGGAGAACTTCCGTCCGGGCACCCTGGAGAAGTGGGACCTGGGTTACGACGTGCTCAGCCGACGCAATTCGGGCATCATCCTGGTTCGGGTGTCAGGCTACGGGCAGACTGGCCCCGACGCGCTCAAGGCCGGTTACGCCTCGGTCGCCGAAGCGGCCAGCGGGCTGCGCCACCTGAACGGTTTCCCCGGCGGCCCGCCACCTCGGCTGGCGCTGTCGCTCGGCGACAGTCTGGCCGGCATGTTCGGCGCCCAGGGGGCGTTGGCCGCCCTGTACCGCCGCGGCATCACCGGGCACGGCCAGGTCGTCGACGTCGCATTGACCGAATCGTGTTTGGCAGTGCAGGAATCCACGATTCCCGACTACGACGTCGGCGGTGTGGTACGCGGTCCGTCAGGCACCCGTCTGGAGCGCATCGCGCCGTCGAATATCTACCGCAGCGCCGACGGCTCCTGGGTGGTGATCGCCGCCAACCAGGACACCGTGTTCGCCCGGCTGTGCCAAGCGATGGGCCGCCCGGAACTGGCCAGCGACGACCGGTTCGCCACCCACGGCGCCCGCGGCCGCAACCAAGACGAACTCGACAAGATCATCGGCGCCTGGGCCGTTGAGCGGGAGCCAAACGAGATCATCGAAACCCTCAGCGCCGCAGGCGTGATAGCGGGCCCGATCAACACGGTCGCCGAAGTGGTCAAAGACCCGCAGCTGCGGGCCCGCCGCATGCTCGTCGAACACTACGACGAACGACTCGCCCGGCCGGTCTTGGGGCCGGGCATCGTGCCGGTGCTGTCGGAATCGCCGGGCAGTGTGCGCAACGCCGGCCCGGCTCGGCCCGGACAACACAACGACGACGTCTACATCGGGCTGCTCGGCAAGACCGCCGAGGAACTCGAGAAGCTGCGGGCCGAGGAGGTGCTATGACCAGACAGCACGTCGATATTCGCGAGGTGTCGCTGCGCGACGGGTTGCAGATCGAAAAGCCAATCCCGTTGTCGGCCAAGCTGGAACTGCTGGCTGCCGTCGCCGCGACCGGCGTGCGCGAGGTCGAGGCCACCGCGTTCGTGTCGCCATCGAAGGTGCCGTCGATGGCCGATGCCGCCGAGCTTGCCGCCGAGCTGCGCAACTATCCCGACATCGAGTTCTCCGCGCTGGTAGCCAGCCCCAATGGCGCCAAACGGGCCGTCGCCGCGGGGCTGCGCTCGATCGAATACGTGGTGTCGGCCAGCGACGCATTCAGCAGGGCCAACGTCGGGCGCGGCAGTGCAGAGGCCACCGATCAGATCGACGAGATCGTCGCGATCGCCCATGACAGCGACGTCACCGTCGAGGTCATCGTCGCCACCGCGTGGGACTGCCCGTTCGAGGGACCCACGCCGCCCCAGCGGGTCCTCGATATCGCCGCCACAGCGCGCGATCGCGGTGTCGACCGGTTTTCCATTGCCGACACCATCGGCACCACCACGCCGGGCAGGGTGAGTTCGCTGATCGCACAACTGCGTCCGGTGATCGGCGAGCTGCCGCTGGGCGGACACTTCCACAACACCCGCGGCGCCGGGCTAACCAGCGCCTACGCGGCGGTCAGCTGCGGAGTCACCCGGCTGGACTCATCGGTCGGCGGGCTGGGCGGCTGTCCATTCGCGCCGGGCGCCACCGGAAACATCGCCACTGAGGACCTGGTGTACCTGCTGCAGGACAGCGACATCGGCGTCGACATCGACCTGCAGTCCGCCATCACCGCGGCCGAAGTCGCGCAATCAGTTGTCGGCCATGAGTTGCCCAGTGCTCTGCTGCGCGCCGGTGACCGGATCCGGGCGTGATGCCGGCCGCGGAGGCAACGCGGACCCTGACCGCCAAGGGCCTTCAGACCCGTGCGGCCATCGAGCAGGCTGCCCGTAAGCTCTTCGCTGAACGGGGCTTTCACGGCACGACGCTGGCCGACATCACATCAGCGGCCGGGAAGTCGGCGGCGGTCTTCTACCGGTATTTCGCCGACAAGGAAGACCTACTCGCCGCCCTGGCGGAGTCCTTCCTGCACGACGTGGTGACACCGTCCGGTTTGAGCGTTGACCTGCCGGAATCCCCGGATGACGACGCGTTCTTTACCGCCGTGGTCACTGGTTACTGGAACATGTTCAAGCAGAACATCGGCATCATGATCGCCGTAGCGCAGCTGGCGGCGACCCAGCAACGGTTCGCCGCCGTCCAGAACGAATTCCGGCGATTCGGCATGGACATCGTCGCGGCCTCGGCACGCCGTGCCCAGGAACAGGGCTACGGAACCGAGCTCAACCCAGAACACACCGCCGCGGCCATCGCCTTGTTGTTCGAGAACTTCACCACCGTGTTCGTCGGGTCCTCCGGCCTTGGCCTAGAGATCAACGACGAGGATGCGATTGCAACGTTGTCGACGATCTGGAAAAGAACCCTGTACGGCAGCGTAACAAGATCTTAAGGAGATAGCAGTGGATTTCACTCTGCCAGAACACCTTCCGGGACTACTCGCCGACATGGATGCGTTCATCGAACGTGAGATCGCCCCGCTGCAAGCCGAGAACATGCAGTACTTCGACCAGCGCCGGGAGCATGCCCGCACCGATTGGGACAACGACGGCATCCCGACCCGAGAGTGGGAGGATCTGCTCTCCGAGATGCGCCGACGGGCCGATAAGGCCGGCTGGCTGCGCTATGGATTGCCGACGTCGCTAGGTGGCCGCGACGGTACCAACGTCGACATGGCCGTGATCCGGGAGCATCTGGCGCACAAAGGCCTGGGCCTGCACAACGACTTACAGAACGAATCATCGATCGTCGGCAACTTCCCGCAGGTGATCATGATGGAACGCTTCGGCACCGATGCGCAACGCGCCCTGTGGTCAGAGGCGCTGATCACCGGAGAACGATCCATGGCCTTCGGGCTCACCGAGCCGCAGCACGGATCCGATGCGACCTGGCTGGAAACGCACGCCAAACCCGACGGCGACGACTGGGTGATCAACGGCGCCAAGCGATTCAACACCGGCGTCCACCGCGCCACGCATGACTTGATCTTCGCCCGCACATCCGGCGAGCCGGGGCAGGCCCGCGGCATCACCGCGTTCCTGGTGCCAACCAGCGCGCCGGGATTCACCGTCCCGTACTACTGGTGGACGTTCAACATGCCCACTGATCACGGCGAAGTCGAGCTCAATGACGTCCGGGTGCCCGCCGACGCGGTACTCGGTGAAGTGGATCGAGGGCTGGAGGTTGCGCAAACGTTCCTGCACGAGAACCGAATTCGGCAAGCGGCCAGCAGCCTGGGCGCGGCGCAATACTGCATCGATCGGGCCGCCGAATACGCCGGCGAACGAACGGTGTTCGGCAAGCCGCTGGCGGTCAACCAGGCCGTGCAGTGGCCGCTGGCTGAGCTGCAGACCGAGGCCCAGATGGTGCGGCTACTGGTGCAGTACGCGGCCTGGCATTTGGACCGCAACCACCACATGGAGGTGTCCGACAAAGTGTCGATGGCCAACTATCGGGCAAACCGACTGGTCTGCGACGCCGCGGACCGTGCCATGCAGATTTTCGGTGGCCTGGGTTACAGCCGTCACGAACCCTTCGAGCACATCTACCGTCACCACCGCCGCTACCGGATCACCGAGGGTGCCGAGGAGATTCAGATTCGCCGGGTGGCGCAGCGGTTGTTCAAGTTCGGTAAAAAGTGACCCTGCAAGACAGCTTGCCCGTGGTGTTGCACCCGATACTGGGCTGCGACGTGGCGATCGACAATCTGCGCGCGTTGACCGGCGGTGCCAGCCGAACCACGTGGGCATTCGATGCGGTCACCCCCGATGAACGGCGGTCGCTGATCCTGCGCATCGGCCCCCCTGACGACCTGCACGCCGGAATGGAGCTCGAAGCCCGCGCTCAGGCTGCCGCCGCGGCCGCCGGCGCGCCGGTTCCCCAGATTTTGGTTGCCGACGATTCGCCTGCCGCACTGGGCAATCCGTTTTTGATCTGCGATGAGATCAAAGGCGAGACCATCGTTCGGCGCATAGAACGCCAACTCGACGAAGCGGGTCGGGCCCGGTTGCTGAGTCAGTGCGCGCACGCGCTGGCCGCCATCCACCGGGCCGAACCGCACGACCCGGAGCTTTCGGCCCAGGATCAACTCGCGGAATGGCGCGGCCGACTGGACGCCATCAGCGACACCACCGCCACATTCGAGTGGGCTTTTCGGTGGCTCGCCGCCCACCGGCCCGCGCCGTCACCGTCGCGCCTAGTGCACGGCGACTACCGGATGGGCAACCTCATCATCGACGGATCCCAGCTGGCGGCCGTGCTGGACTGGGAGCTGGTGCACATCGGCGAGGTCTATGAAGACCTGGCCTGGTTCTGCATCCGAGCTTGGCGGTTCGGCGCTCCGGCCGACCGCGCTGCCGGCGGCTTAGGCAGTGTCGAGGATTTTCTTGCCGCCTACGAACAGGCCAGCGGGGCCACGGTCGATCGGGTGGCGTTTCACTGGTGGTTAGTGCTGGCCACGCTGCGCTGGGGTGTCATCTGCCGCTACCAGGCGGAGCGCCACCTGAGCGGACAGACCCGCTCGGTGGAGCTGGCGGCAATCGGCCGCCGAGTCTGCGAGACGGAGTGGGATCTACTCACGTTGCTCGATAAGGCTGCACCAGACGCCGGTTGACTGCCTAAGATTCCGCTGTGGCCACTCCCGATGAGGCAATCGACGCAATCCGCGAAACTGGTGGGGCACAACCCGGGCAACGAGCGTTGCACGCCAAGGGCAAGCTGTACCGCGGCACCTTCACCGCCACCCCGGACGCCGCCCAACTCTCCCGCGCCGCGCACCTCAACGGCACGGCTGTGCCTGCACTGATCCGGTTTTCCAGCGGCTCAGGTAATCCGGCGCAGCCTGATAATGCTCCGGGGGTCCGTGGAATGGCAGTCAAGTTCACACTGCCGGACGGGTCGACCACCGACGTGTCGACGCAGACAGCCAAGCTGTTTCCGGCAAGCACACCCGACGGCTTCATTTCGCTACTGCGTGCGTTGCGCCCTGGCCCTACCGCTCCGCTGCGTCTCGTCGGATACATCGCCACCCACCCGCGTTTCCTCTCGGCGTTACCGGTAGTACGCGAGGCGAACAAGGTGCCCGCGGGATATGCCACGGTCGCGTACCACGGGTTGCACGCTTTCCGCTGGGTCGCCGCCGACGGCAGCGCGCGATTCGTTCGTTACCACTTGGTTCCGGCCGCGGGCGAACAGTTCCTGTCCCCGGACGTCGCTAAGACAAAGAGCGCGAACTTCTTGACCGAAGAACTCGACGAGCGCCTCGCCTCGGAACCGGTCCGGTTCTCCTATCAAGTCCAGATCGCGGCGGACGGCGATTCGACCGTCGATCCATCCAAACCGTGGCACAGCACCCAAACCGTTACCGTCGGCACCCTCGCCATCACCGGCGTCGACACGGAACGCGAGCATGGCGGTGACATCGTCGTATTCGATCCCATGCGCGTCACCGACGGCATCGAGCCCTCGGATGATCCGGTGCTGCGGTTCCGCACCCTCGCTTACTCGGCATCGGTGAAGCTGCGCACGGGTGTGGATCGCGGTCCCGAGGCGCCCGCGTCCTGATGACGTTCGAGGCCGCTTCGTCCAACCCACTGCACGGCCGCCCCACGGCGGCTGAGCTTGTCGGTGCGGTCGCCGAGTTCCTCGAAACGGACGTCCGGGAGTCGACGGCCGGCCAGGTCAATTTCCATGCCCGGGTTGCGGCCAACGTGCTGCGCATCGTCGAACGTGAATTGCTCGTCGACTCGGCCGACGATGTCACCGGTGTGCTGGCCGGCGTCGGGTTTGACGACGAAGCCCAGTTGGCTGCCGCTATTCGTGCTGGGATGCTGGACGAGCGCAGCGGACAAGTGCAATCGGCTCTGCGCGCGTTGGTAAGTCACCGGCTGTCGGTGGCGCATCCCGGTTACCAGAACGAATAGAAAGACACCCAGTGCCCGCTACCGGCCCCGGCCACAGTCAGCACGTCATCGCCGAGGTGGCCGGCCAGCTGTTCGCGGCGATCGAGCGAAGCGATGAGGCGACGCTCAATCGGCTCTTCGATGACGACATCGCGGTATGGCGGGTGGGCGCCCACCGCGACGACGATAAAAAGCGGGCGCTGAAGGTGCTGCACTGGTTCATCGGGGTCACCACGCAACGCCGCTATGAAATCCTCGACCGCCAGCTGTTCCCCGACGGTTTCGTCCAGCAGCACATCCTGCACGCCACCGGCCGCGACGGCGCATTGATCGCCCTGCGGGTCTGCATCGTGATTAAGTTGGGGGTCTCCCCTAGTTCTCAACCCCTGATCAGCCGTATCGATGAGTACTTCGACCCGGCCGAACTCGCCCCGTTGATGAACTAGCCGGCAACGGAGGTGCCGATGACCCGCGCCGACGACGATGCAGCGCGAAGCGATGAGAAGGAGCGGCGCGCATGACCCGCGCCGACGACGATGCAGCGCGAAGCGATGAGAAGGAGCGGCGCGCATGACCACAGTGGAAATATTGCTGAGCGATCCTGACACCGCGGGGGTATGGAACCTCGTTCCCGGCGAATCCACGATCAGCTTCAAGATCAGAAACATGTGGGGCCTGATCACCGTCAAAGGCCGATTCACCGACGTCAACGGCGACGGCCAGATCACCGGCAAGGGGGCCATCTTCGGCCGCCTCGACATCCAGGTGGCGTCGTTGCGAACCGGAATCCGTAAACGCGACCAGCATCTGCTGTCCGACGATTTCTTCGACGCCGAACGCTTCCCGGAGATCAGCGTCGTCGTTACCGCCGTGCAGCCGACCACCGGTAACGCCGCAGATTTACGCGCCACCCTCAGCATCAAGGGGGTCACCGCCTCGGTGCCGCTGCCGGTCCGGATCATCCTGCTCGACGACGGCTCGGTGCGGGTCTCGGCGAAAATCGAGGTCGACCGGGCCCAGTTCGGCCTGGGCTGGAACCGGCTCGGCATGATCGCCGAGCGGGCGACAGCGTCGGCCGACGCCTGTTTCGTGCGGGCGCCCCGGTAGACCCCATCAGGCCGCTATGCGGCCGGCATCGTCGCTGGGCAGTACGATCTGCACCGTGTCTGCCACCAGCCCACTGCGGATCCTCGTGTACAGCGACAACGCCAAGACCCGACAGGACGTCATGCTGGCATTGGGCAAACGGGTGCACCCGGATCTGCCCGAGCTGAGCTACGTCGAGGTGGCCACCGGACCGGTAGTCATCCAGCAGGTGGACGCCGGAGGCATCGATCTGGCCATCCTTGACGGCGAGGCGACCCCCACCGGCGGCATGGGCATCGCGAAGCAGCTGAAAGACGAAATTGCGCAGGGACCGCCGGTCGTGGTGCTGACCGGACGGCGCGACGATGCCTGGCTGGCCAACTGGTCGCGCGCTGAGGCCTCGGTCCCGCAGCCGATCGATCCGATCCGGCTCAGCCGGACGGTGCTCGAGCTGCTGCGCCCTCCGGTGCATTAGCTGAACAGCGTCTGCAGAGCGCACCCGAACACCGCCCGCCGATCGCGGCCTGACAGTGCGGCGGCCCCGATCCCGCCGTCGCCTCACCAGCCAGCGAAATAGCCTCGCGTCCTTGGCAATTCGTGACCAAAGGATAGCCGTCTGGCCGTCGCGTACTTCGGCCGGCCGACCACCCACCGGGCGGTGGGGAGAGGTCACATCTAGACTGCTGAGCGCGGGACTAGACACGATCGCTAGGCTGTGGTTGCGCTCACAGTGAGTCAGGCCATGGACAACCAGTGAGGGAGCGTCTTCGCAGCATGAATCTGTACCTACCCATCCTGGTGCTTGGGGGGATCGCCGCTGCTTTCGCCCTCGGCTCGGTCGCCATCGCCCAGATCATCGGTCCTTCGCGCTACAACCGGGCAAAGCTGGAGGCCTACGAGTGCGGCATCGAACCCAGCGACCAGCCGGCCAATGCGCCGCATGCCGGCAGCGGGCAGCGGTTCCCGGTGAAGTACTACCTGACAGCGATGCTGTTCATCGTCTTTGACATCGAAATCGTGTTTCTCTACCCATGGGCGGTCAGCTACGACAAGCTAGGGGTATTCGCGCTGGTCGAGATGGTCGTGTTCGTGCTCACCGTCTTTGTGGCCTACGTATACGTGTGGCGCCGCGGCGGCCTGACCTGGGATTGAGGTAAGACGTGGGTCTGGAGGAGAAACTGCCGAGCGGTCTCTTGCTGACGACCGTCGAAACACTGGCGGGCTACTTCCGCAAGAACTCGTTGTGGCCGGCAACGTTTGGATTGGCGTGCTGCGCGATTGAGATGATGGCCACCGCCGGCCCCCGATTCGACATCGCCCGCTTTGGCATGGAGAGGTTTTCGGCAACACCCCGGCAGGCCGATCTGATGATCGTGGCCGGCCGGGTCAGCCAGAAGATGGCGCCGGTGCTGCGTCAGATCTACGACCAGATGGCCGAGCCCAAATGGGTGCTTTCCATGGGCGTGTGCGCGTCGTCAGGTGGGATGTTCAACAACTACGCGATCGTCCAAGGCGTGGACCATGTTGTGCCGGTGGACATCTACCTGCCCGGCTGCCCGCCCCGTCCGGAGATGCTGTTGTACGCAATCCTCAAGCTGCACGACAAGATTCAGGAGATGCCGTTGGGCGTCAACCGCGATCAGGCCATCGCCGAAGCCGAACAAGCGGCGCTGGCCGCCAGGCCGACGATCGAGATGCGCGGACTGCTGCGATGAGCTCGCCGGAGCACGACCCGAAGCGGGCAGCCAGCGAGGTGGGCGGAGCTCCTGTGCCCGCCGACCAATTCGACAAAGAGGTGATCGACGTTCGCCGCGGCATGTTCGGCGTTCACGGCACCGGTGACACGTCGGGATACGGGCGGCTGGTGCGCGAGGT
>Ga0187772_10001966_pt1 | contig 10042 bp, 6 predicted proteins | sample 0116_SJ02_MP15_2_FD_133137 | JGI IMG/M metagenome (GOLD analysis project Ga0187772, IMG submission 133137) | Tropical peat soil microbial communities from peatlands in Department of Meta, Colombia - 0116_SJ02_MP15_20_MG | ecosystem: Environmental > Terrestrial > Soil > Wetlands > Peat | place... | reverse complement strand
GGCGTACCGGTGGGTGGAAGCAGTTCCTTGGATGCATCACGGTTGATGTTGAATTGCTTCTCGTGCACCTCGCAACCGGTCGGGCGGGTCTTTCCATCTGTGAGAGAATGGCTAGGCTTTCAACGAAATCCTGTTGAGGATTCACTTGTGCGCGTGAGTTATGCACGACTGCTGCGTGTAGCGTCTGCCTTGACGCTCCTGGTCGCCTTAGTGCCTGGTGCCGATTCGCAAAATGACGGTCACACCGCGGAATCGCCCGGCGAAATTAGATTCGTTCTGCAAACGCTGCCGTTTCGCGTGGACTCCGACGAAACCCTAAAAAATCCTCACGCACCAGCGACCATGGCCGGGGGCGTGGCGGTTTTCGACTACAACGGCGACGGCCGGCCGGACATTTTTTTTACGAATGGCGCCAACATTGAAACGCTTCAGAAAGATTCGCCGCGATTTTCGAATCATCTTTACCGCAATGATGGCAACGGTGTCTTTACGGACGTCACAAAGGAAGCGGGGCTGACCGGAACCGGCTACAACATCTGTGTAGCGGTGGGCGACTATGACAACGATGGGCATCCCGACCTCTTTGTCGGAGGCGTGCATGGAAACACGCTGTATCACAACAACGGGGATGGGACTTTTACGGATGTCACCGAGAAGGCGGGGTTGAATCACTCCGTTGATCCTCAATTTGGCCCGTTGTGGACCGCTGCCGCAGCTTGGGTGGACGTCAACAACGATGGGCTACTAGATCTCGTTGTCATCCACTATCTTCGCTGGGATGTAAAGACGGAAAAGCTATGCCCGTTTGCCGGTGCGTTCGATTATTGCAGCCCGAAGCTCTACCAAGGACAGCCCAACCAATTGTTTCTGAATCGAGGCGATGGGACCTTCGAAGATGCTTCAGAAAAGTGGGGACTGCGAAATTATGTCGGAAAGGGAATGGGCGTAGGCGTAGCTGACTACGATCTGGACGGCCGCCCGGATCTGTTCGTGACCAACGACACTTCCTACAACTTTCTGTTTCACAACACAGGACAGAGGTTCGAAGAAGTGGCGTTTCAGCAGGGAGTGGCATTGGTGGAGGATGGCGGGTTTGTCTCGGGAATGGGACTGGATTTTCGGGACTACAACAACGATGGCTACCCCGATATTGTTTTTGTCGCGCTTAATGACCAAACCTTTCCGCTGTTCATGAATAAAGGCGGTAAAGGATTCGAAGAAGTGACGTTTGCGAGCGGGATGCGCAAACTCTCGCGGCCGATGTCTGGTTACGGTCCGGGCCTGTTCGATTTCGATAATGATGGTTGGAAAGACTTATTTGTGTCGCGTGGCCATGTGGAGTCCATGGATACGCCTACCTATCAGGTCAATCAATACAACACGGTGTTTCGGAATCCCGGTCCGAAGGGACAGTGGGCAGCGCTGACGGCAGAAGCGGGATTTGAAGTTGCACCGCCGGCGCGTCATCGTGGGTGTGCGTTTGGCGACTTCGATGGCGATGGAAAGGTGGATGTGGTGGTGTCGGCGTTGGGTCGAGATGCGGAGATTTGGATGAACCGTTCGGAGAATTCCGGCCACTGGCTGGACGTCGCGTTGCAAGGCGTAAAAAGCAATCGCGATGGGATCGGCGCGCGAATCAAGGTGGTTACGTCGGCCGGTGCGCAATACAATCACATGACCACCAGCGTGGGATACGCTTCGTCGAGTGATGGTCCGGTACACTTTGGGCTGGGCGCGGACCGCAAAGCCACCCTGGTCGAGATTCACTGGCCATCCGGCATCGTGCAGACGCTACAGGATGTAGCCAGCGATCAGGTATTGCACGTCAAAGAATCTGCCGGGAAGTGATATGCTCGCCGCGTGTTTTTCATGATGATTCCGGTGTGCTAGAAACTGCCGATGTTTCCGCCCAGGACCATGACTATTCAGCGTGGAGTGTTGAGCGAGTGCGTTGCGGTTCTACTGCTCTTTACGGCATTTCCCCGACAGTGCTTCGCCGTAGGTCAAGAACGCTTCGTCGACACACAATATAAACAAGGCGATTTCGCGCTCGTGCAAGGCAAAGAAGCGGCGCCGTTGTGTCTCGATCCTAACGACTACCCCGGTGTGATACGCGCTGCTCATGACCTTGCGCAAGACATTTCGCGAGTTACGGACCTGTTGTCTGGCGTTAGCGTTGCGACCACTGTTCCGCGGCTTGCCCCGATCATTATCGGGACGCTGGGTAAAGACGCGCTTCTGGACCAACTGACGCGGTCGGGAAAGATCGACGTGACGGTCCTGAATGGGAAGTGGGAGTCGTATCTTATCCAGACGGTGAGCGATCCGTTTCCCGGAGTTGCCACAGCGCTGGTGATTGCAGGCAGCGATAAACGGGGAACGATCTACGGCATCTACGAGCTCTCTGAACAGATCGGAGTTTCGCCTTGGTATTGGTGGGCCGATGTCCCGGTCCGGCACCACGATGCACTGTTTGTCCGGCCAGGCCGCTATTTTCAAGGCGAACCTTCTGTGAAGTATCGCGGAATGTTCCTGAATGACGAAGCGCCTTCGCTTACGGGATGGACCAAAGAAAAATTCGGCGGCTATAACCACGAGTTTTACGCGAAGGTGTTCGAGTTGCTCCTGCGGCTGCGCGCAAATTATTTGTGGCCGGCAATGTGGAGCAGCGCTTTTAACGAAGATGACCCGCTGAATCCAAAGCTGGCCGACGAATATGGCATCGTCATGGGCACTTCGCACCACGAGCCCATGCTGCGCGCGCAGCAGGAATGGAAAAGGCACGGCAAGGGACGGTGGGATTACTCGACGAACGGAGAGGAATTGCGGGAATTCTGGACTGAGGGAATTGAGCGCAATAAGAAGTACGAAAGCATTATTACGTTGGGCATGCGCGGCGATGGCGACATGCCCATGTCCGAACAGGCCAACGTGGAACTACTCGAAAGGATTGTGGCCGATCAGCGCAAGATTCTTGCCGACAAGATGAATCCGGATGTCACTCAGATTCCGCAGGACTGGGCACTCTACAAAGAAGTGCAACAGTATTACGAAAAGGGTATGCGCGTGCCCGAAGATGTGACGCTGCTCTGGTGCGACGACAACTGGGGAAACATTCGCCGGCTACCCACGCCCGAAGAACGCAAACGCAGCGGGGGTGCGGGCATCTACTACCATTTCGACTATGTGGGCGATCCCCGTGACTACAAATGGATCAACACGAATCCGGTTCCCAAGGTCTGGGAGCAGATGAATCTGGCGTTCCACTACGGGGCCACGCGCATCTGGATCGTCAATGTGGGCGATTTGAAGCCCATGGAATTTCCCATCGAGTTTTTCCTGACCTTCGCCTGGAATCCGGAGGTTTGGCCGAAGGAGAGACTGGGCGAATTCAGCCGATTATGGGCAGAACGCGAGTTTGGGCCGAAGTACGCACCGCAGATTGCAGATCTGATCGCGAAATATGGCAAGTACACTGGCCGCCGCAAACCGGAACTGCTCGATCCGACAACCTTCAGCTTGGTCAATTTCGAAGAGGCGGACCGCGTATCCGCCGAATACCAAACCGCCGTGAACGAGGCGCAGAAGATCTACGATGGATTGCCCGAGAATTATCGTGATGCGTTCTTTCAGCTTGTGTTGTTTCCGTTAAAGGCGCCAGCGATCCTCACGCAGATGTACATCGCGGCAGCAAAAAATCACTTGTACGCCGAACAAGGCCGAGCCAGTACAAACGACTACGCGGCTCGAGTTCGCGAGTTATTCGACGCCGATGCCGAGCTTTCCGCCTACTACAACCACGATTTGGCGGGCGGCAAGTGGGATCACATGATGGACCAGACACATATCGGCTATACCTCGTGGAATGATCCGCCCAAGAACGTCATGCCCAATGTGATCGAACTGAATCTGCCAGTCCCCGCAAAGCTGGGGGTCGCGGTAGAAGGCGCAACCGCTTGGTGGCCTGGTGCAACGGAGCAACCGCGCCTCCCCGAACTGGATTCCTTCATGCGGCCGCGGCGTTATTTGGAAGTATTCAATCGCGGGCGCACGCCCTTCCGGTTTTCGGCAAAAGCCAGTGAGCCATGGATCGAGTTGAGCCAGGTATCAGGTGAACTGGACAAAGAACAACGAGTCTGGGTCAGCGTGAATTGGAGCAAGGCGCCATTTGGCTCAAGTTCTGGGACAGTGACAATTTCCGCCTCAACGGGCGACTCTGTAACTGTAACGATACCGGTCTTCAATCCCACGCAGCCCACGCGTGATTCGCTGCGCGGATTTGTGCAAACCGACGGATACGTGTCCGTCGAAGCAGACCATTTTACGCGTGAGGTGGATGCGTCTTCGGCGCGCTGGGAACAAATTCCGGGTTATGGACGAACAGGCGGGGCTATGTCGATTTTTCCTGTAGATGCGCCAAGTTATGGAGATCCGCGGCAGGGGCCCGGCCTGGAATATCGGATGTATTTGTTTGATCCCGACAAGGTGGAAGTGGAAGCGATTTTGGGGCCATCTCTGAATTTTGTGCCCGGTCGTGGATTGCGTTATGCGGTTGCTTTCGACGATCAGGCACCGCAAGTCGTGGACATGCTGGCAGAGAATACCGCGCAGGATTGGTCGAAGTCCGTGGAAGACAACGTACGCATCAGCACATCGAATCATACGCTGGCGGGCACGGGCTATCACACGCTGAAAATCTGGATGGTCGATCCTGGAATCGTGCTGGAAAAACTGGTGGTAAAGCTCGGTCCAGTGCGGCCAAGCTATCTCGGTCCGCCTGAGAGTTTCCGCGGTTCTTTGCCGGCCTCCGCCGAGGGGGCCTTGTACAAGGGAGTACAATGAGGGCGTTCTTGGGAATTTGGGGGTCGAGGACACTCGAGTGAATACGTCACCCGCTCCTGGCGCAGTTCATTCTGCTCGGAAAAACTCGCCGACTCCAGATGCCATAAATGCAGAATGATTCATGGCTAGGGAACACCATCTGGGCGCGACGACGTAAAAATAGCGCCAAAAGTTGGTGCTAGAGGACTACAAAAAATGATCGGTGCAAAGCCGCCTCGCGCCAAGCGAAGCGAGACTGTGACGTTGAAAGCGGTCGCCCAACATCTTGGTTTAACTCCAGGTACAGTTTCGGCGGTGTTGAACAACACAAAGGCTGCACGAACCATTCCCGAAACTACCCGCAAACGAATTGTCGAGGCTGCGCGGGAATTAAATTACCAGCCGAATTTTCTGGCGCGCTCACTTCGCGTGAAGCGAACTTATACCGTAGGCGTGATCGTAGAAGAAATTGGTGACGCTTACGGTAGTTCGATTGTCGGCGGCATCGAACCGTTTCTCCGTGAAAGCAACTACTTCTTTCTGACCGTGGCGCACCGGCACGATCCGAAGTTGTTGCGAAGCTACTCGCAACTGCTGACTTCGCGCGGTGTCGAGGGACTGATCACCATTGATACTTCCATTGTGGAAGAACCGGCGCTGCCCACTGTGGCGGTTGCCGGCCACCAGCACGTCGAAAATGTGACGAATATCATCCTCGACCACCAGCGCGCTGCCGAACTTGGCCTGCGTCATCTCAAGGAACTTGGCCACGAACGCATCGCCTTTTTCCGCGGACTGCCGCAGAGTTCCGACTCGGTAGCCCGGTGGGAAGCGATTGCCGAGGTAGCGCGGAAGGTAGGCGTGCGAATTTATCCGGAGTTGGTACTGCAGATTTCGGGAACCGATTCGACCCCCGAGTTAGGCTATCCCTATGGGAAAGCCTTGCTGGACCAGAAAGTTTCTTTCACCGCTTTATTTGCCTACAACGACATTTCAGCGCTCGGAGCGATGCGCGCGTTTCAGGAAGCAGGGAAGCATGTGCCCGAGGACATCTCCATCATTGGATTCGACGATATCGCGATTGCGTCTTATTCGGTGCCCGCGCTCACCACGGTCCGGCAGCCTCTCGACAAGATGGGTCGGATTGCGGCGCAAACGCTGCTCGAGCGGATTGAAGAGCGCACAACGTTCGTTCCGGAAATTGCCGTCGAGCCGGAACTGATTAAGCGCGGTTCCACAGCACCAGCGCGTACACGCTAGCAATTAGACGAAGCGCTGCGCTGTCGCTTATTAGCTCCACAAACGGTCCCACGAACGCTCCTGGTCCCACTGCGTCGTCGGCTCGAAGTAACCCGAGCCGGGCGCTAGATGCTGGCGCACGACGTCTTCGTTGAGCGTGACGCCCAAGCCCGGACGGTCCGGCACCTCAATCCAACCATGATTCACTATCGAGGCTTGCACCCCCTCCTGCACGAGCGATGACCACCACGGTACGTCGAGGGAGTGGTTTTCGAGCGCCAAGAAGTTTTGGGTTGCTGCGGCGCAATGCACACTGGCTATGCAACCGACGGGGGTGCCTGCGTAATGCAACGCCATCGGCACGCCATATTCCTGAGCCATGTCCCCAATCTTATGGGTTTCTAAGATGCCGCCCGAAGTTGCCAAATCCGGTTGAATCTTGCCAACGGCGTGATTCTCGCACAGCATCTGGAATGGCTCTTTCAAATAGATATCTTCGCCGGTGAGAATCGGGGTTGGACTTTCCAGTGAGATTTGCTTGAGCAAATCCGTGAAATTCCATGGGATCACGTCTTCCATCCACGAGAGATTGTATTTTTCGTAAGCCTTACCCAGACGGATGATGGACTTCACACCGAGGTGGCCGAGGTGATCCATGGAAAGCGGAATCTCCATGCCCACGGCGTCGCGCACCGCCGCGACGTATTGTTCCAGCATGGCGATGCCTTTGTCGGTCACTTCCATCCCTAACAGTGGATGGGGAAGCTGATGCGGTTGCCATTGTTCGATGTCGGTAGGATTTGTGACGGTGCCTGGAGTGTCGGCCACCATTTCGATGCCCAAATCCATTTTGAGCCACGTCAGTCCCATCACTTCCTTGCGTTCCTTCATGCGTTGCGCGTAAATCTTGGGGTCGTTGGATTCCGTGGTGTCAGCGTAGATGCGAATTTTGTCGCGGAATTTTCCCCCACCGATCAGCGCATAGACGGGCGCGTTGTAAACCTTACCGGTAATGTCCCATAGCGCCATTTCCACCGCAGACACGCCACCACCTTGCCGTGCATGGCCACCGAACTGTTTTATTTCGCGGAAAACTTTGTCGAGCTGGAGCGGGTTCTGTCCGACCAGGCGGCTCTTGAGAAACAGCGCATAAGTAGGGCTGGCGCCATCGCGGACTTCGCCCAGTCCATACACACTTTGGTTAGTGTCGATGCGAATGATGGAGCAGGGACTGGGGCCGGGCTTTGCGATTGTGGCCACGCGCAAATCGGTGATCTTCAATGTGGACGGGCTGGAATTCACGTTAACGCCCTTCGGATAAGCTTCCACTAGTTCGCTGCCCAGCAGAGTGGAGCCAAGCGCCAACGCAGAGGCTTTCAGCACGTCGCGTCGCCCGAACATTCCTTCATTCCTTTTGCGCATGGAAACCTCCGGCGTGCTTCTCAATCCGCGCTCAATCCTTGAGGGTGCGGTCTGATTGGGCGCTGGAAATTCCGGTTTGCATCGTATCATTGCTCGCACGCGCAACAGCGTGATAGATTGCCTCGGCCTTCAAAAATTTCGACAGTTCTTGCTGTAGCGGGGGTCGTTCATGGCCGTCACGTCTCGCAGTGGTTTTTTTCGAATCAAATTCATCTTATTGGTTGCGCTTGGCACAATCGCTTTCCTTCTCCCCAATTCCGCCCGCGCTCAGCTGATGAGTTTTTCCAAGCAGGAGCTGATCGATTACACGGCTGCGAATCCCTTCGGCCGTTTTCAGGATGGGCGGCCGAAGATTCCCGACGCTTACCTTGAACGCGCGCGTGATCTGTCTTCCGAGGAAGTGTGGGCCACACTGCAGGAAGAAAAGGGTTTCAATAATCAGTACGCCGACGGGTTCATGGTTCTGCATCCTGGCAAGACTATGGTGGGACGCGTTTTTACTCTGCAGTTTATGCCGATGCGAGGGGATGTCGAGAGCGTCGCCGAGAAAAAGGCCAAGGAACGCGGCCTGCCTGAACTAACCAATCAGATGGCCATCGATATGCTCCAACCGGGTGACGTGCTCGTGGTCGACATGTTCGGCAAGAAAGTCGACGGCACCATCGTTGGGGACAATTTGTTCTATTACATGATGGTCGCGACGCACAAAGGCGGCCTTGTCGTTGATGGCGCCATTCGAGACCTGGACGGCATTTCGGAAATTGACTTGCCCGCCTACTTCAAATCGGTAGATCCCACTCCCATCGGCAACGTGATGCTTACTGGAATCAACATTCCGATTCGGATTGGCGGCGTCACGGTAATGCCCGGCGATCTGGCGGTGGGCGATCGCGAGGGCGTGTATTTCATTCCTCCGCAATTTGTCAAAGACACCCTGGATCGCGCCGACGTGATTCACATTCACGACGAGTGGACCAAGAAAAAATTCGCGGAAGGGAGGTACAAGTCCAGTGAAATCTATGGCAGTCCCACGGATCCAAAACTGAAAGAAGAGTACGAGCAATACTTGGAGCAGAAGCTGGAAGAGCTACATAAGCAACGCGGAGATCAGCAATGAGGAGCACACCATGGCAGTTGCGCCCGTGAAAGAAATTTCGCGCCGTGGATTTTTCAGCAAAGTTGGCAAAGGCCTGGCGGTCGCCAGCGCCACCGGAACGATTTTCAAGGAGGCCATGGGGCAGCAGGGGTTGGTTGTCCCCGAACCTCCGGGCAAGAAGATGGGCTGGGCGATTGTTGGCCTGGGGAGCTTGGCGATCAACCAGATTTTGCCGGCGTTTGCCCAGTGCGAGAAGTCCAAGCCGGTGGCGTTGGGCAGTGGGCATCCGGATAAAGCCAAAAAGCTCGCGGCACGTTATGGCGTCGATCCGAAGAACATTTACAACTACGAGAACTACGACACGATCAAAAACAATCCGGACGTCGACATTATCTACATCGTGCTGCCGAACTGCATGCATGCCGAATACACCATTCGCGGACTTCAGGCCGGCAAGAATGTGTTAACGGAAAAGCCCATGGCATGCACTCCTGCCGATTGCCAGAAGATGATCGATGCGGGAACGCAGGCCGGCAAAAAGCTCATGGTGGCGTACCGCTGCCGCTATGAACCGTACAATCAGGAAGCCATACGCTTGGCGCGTTCCGGAGAACTTGGACCAACCCAGGTGATTGTCGCCGATGCCGGATGGCCAACTTCTGATCCCAACATGTGGCGACTGAAAAAGGACTTGGCGGGCGGCGGCTCGCTCATGGACATCGGCATCTATGCGTTGAATGCTTCGCGCTATCTCACGGGCGAAGAGCCGACCGAGATTAACGCGGTGATGTACAACAAGCCGGGAGACCCGCGCTTTAAAGAAGTGGAAGAGACGATTAACTTCCAGTTGCGTTTCCCCAGCGGGGTGCTTGCCAATTGCACGTCCAGCTATGGATACGTTTCTACCAGCCGCTATCGGGTCATCGGAACCGAAGGCTGGTTGAACATGGATCCGGCAACCTGGTATTCCGGCTTGCGGATGACCGTCGGCCGGAAGAACCTCATCGAGGAAATCAATCTGCCGGTGAAGGATCACTTTGCGATGGAGATGGACCATATGTCGCAATGCGTAATGGAAAATAAGGAACCGCTCACGCCCGGTGAGGAGGGCTTGCGCGACATTACGTTGATGATGGCCATCTACGAGGCAGCCCGCAGCGGCAAAACCGTGAAGGTCTAGAGTCAGTCCTCCACCAGAGGCAATGCGGGGAAGCCGGACGACGCTAATCGTCCCCACTAGCTCGGTTGGGCCCGCCATTCCTTACAACGACTACCTCAAAAGCGTGCCTTTAAGCAGTCTCGTAGCCTTGGAACCATCTGAGGGCGAGCCGGGAATAGTAGATAGGAGCCGAGGGAGGGTTTGAAAGACAACACAATCTCCGCCAGCGGCGTCGAACATTCCAGGTCCAAACTCATTATGGAGCAAGATGATTCTGTCTTTTCGCAAACTGAAACCTGAATTTT
>Ga0187772_10001965_pt1 | contig 10046 bp, 10 predicted proteins | sample 0116_SJ02_MP15_2_FD_133137 | JGI IMG/M metagenome (GOLD analysis project Ga0187772, IMG submission 133137) | Tropical peat soil microbial communities from peatlands in Department of Meta, Colombia - 0116_SJ02_MP15_20_MG | ecosystem: Environmental > Terrestrial > Soil > Wetlands > Peat | place... | reverse complement strand
CGCGCGAGGGTATGAGGTTCGCCCGGCTCGAGGCTGGCGCGATCCGGCTCGAGGAGCGTCCCCTTCCCGTCGCGGGCCCGGGCGAGATCACGGTCGATCTCGCCGGGTGCGGCGTCTGCGGGACCGATCTCGAGAAGCTCCGGGGCAACTACCGGACCGCGGGCGTGATCGGGCACGAGCCGGTCGGCCGCGTCGCCTCGGTCGGCACCGGCGTGGAGGGCCTCGCGGTCGGCGACCGCGTCTTCGTCCACCACCACGTGCCGTGCTACGCCTGCGAGGTCTGCGCGCGGGGCGACTACACGTTCTGCCCGACGTACTCGAAGACGAACATCGACCCGGGCGGCTTCGCGGAGACGTTCCGCGTCCCTCGCGAGAACGTGAGCCGGGGCGCGGTCCTCCGCCTGGACGCCTCGGTGGACTGGGCGACCGGCGCCCTCCTCGAGCCCGCGGGGTGCGCGCTCACGGCGATCCGGCGGGTCGGGCTCCCCGAGCGCGCGAGCGTCTTCGTCCTCGGGCTCGGGCCGGTCGGCCTCCTCTACGCCCGGCTCGCCCGCGCGCTCGGCGCCGGCTGGGTCGGGGGGACCGAGGTCTCCCCGCTGCGCCGCGCGGCCGCGGAGCGCGGAGGGATCGACGTGACGGTCGACCCGAGGACCTCGGGCGCCGCGCGGGCCGCCGTCGACCGCGCGACCGGGGGCCGCGGGGTCGACCTCGCCGTCGTCGCGACGGGCCACCCCGCCGTGGCGCGCGACGCGACCGGCCTCGTGCGACGGGGGGGGACGGTGAACCTCTTCGGCCTTCCCGAGTCCGGGAGCCGCCTCGACGCGGACCTCCAGGACCTCTACCTGCGCGGGGTCCGGCTCGTCCCGTCGTACGCGACGATCGAGACCGACCTCGCCGAGGTCCACCGGCTCCTCGTCGCGCGACGCCTCGTCCTGAACGACCTCGTCTCGCACGAGATCCCGCTCGGGTCGATCGAGGAGGCGTTCCGCCTCGCGTCGCAGCCGAACGACGCCGTGAAGGTCGTCGTCACGGGGCCGGCGCGGGGCGCCGGCTAGACCTCGACCGCCTCACCGACCACCTGACCGGTGACCCGGTGACCGGCGCGCACGCGCACCTTCGGGCCGAGGAGGCTGTTCGTGATGTGCGCCTCCCGCTCGACGTGGACCCCGTCCATCAGGATCGAGTTCTCCACGTAGGCGCCCACCTCGACCGTCGAGTTCGGACCGAGGGTCACGTACTTGCCGAACGAGGCACCGCTGGCGCGCGCTCCGGACATCGCCGCGACCGGTCCCGAGCCGAACGCCCCCGGAGGCACGCCACCCTTCCCGCCCCGGTGATCCTCGAAGAGGAGACGCTGCGCGTTGAGCAGGCGATCGGGGGACCCCGCATCGTCCCAGTAGCCCCGGACCCGGTGGCCGTAGACCCCCTCAGCGAGGAGGCCAGGGACGATCTCGCGCTCGAAGCTCACCGCCCGACCGGGAGGGATCCGGTCGAGCACGCGTCGGCTCCACAGCGCGATCCCGGCGTTGATCCAGCGGGACGGGGCGGCCTCGGGCTCGGGTTTCTCGACGAACCCGACGATCCGGTCCTCGGGCGTCAGATCGGCGACGCCGTAGGGACGCACGTCCTCGACCTCGAAGAGCGCCATCGTGCCGATCCCTCCATGGCGGGCGTTCTCGGCGATCATCGCCGAGAGGTCGGCGGACGCGATCACGTCCGAGTTGAGGAGGAGGAACGGATCGGACATGCCGTCCCCGGCGTTCTTCATTCCCCCGCCGGTGCCGAGCGGCTCGGCTTCGGGGACCGTGCGGATCGGCCAGCGGGCGGGATGCGCGCGGACGTACTCCGCGATCAGGTCGGCCTTGTAGCCGGTCGCGAGGACGACCTCCTCGATGTCCGGAGGAAGGAGGTCGAGTACGTGGTAGAGCATCGGCTTCCCGGCGATCGGGATCAGCTGCTTCGGGACCGTGTACGTCACGGGCCGTAGGCGCGTGCCGAAGCCGCCGATCAGCGCGAGGGCCTTCATGCCGCCCACGACGAAGGTCCCTCCCCTTATTCCCTGCGGCGGCGCCGTACCGTTCCCGCGGTGGGACCGGGCTCTCGAGAGAGGCCTGGTCCACAACCGATATGCGTTTCCTCGCCCTTTGGTTGCGCGATGGCCCTTCGCTCCATCCTCCTAGCCTACGACGGGACCGGCCCCGCGCAGAGCGCGCTCGCGGAGGCGGTGGAGCTCGCGCGCGCGACCCAGGCGACCCTTCGCATCGTGACGGTGGTACCGATCGTGGCGGGAGCCTACGGGGTCGAGCTTCCGCCGGGCCCCGAGATCGACTCCGCGATCCAGAAGGCGAAGGAGACCCAGGTGAAGCTCCGGGCCCGCCTCGAGAAGGAGGGCGGGCTCGCGAAGGTCGAGACGATCCTCTTCGAGGGAGATCCGGTCGACCGCGTGCTCGACGATGCCGAGAAGCACCCTCCCGACCTCCTCGTCGTGGGCTCGCGCGGGCTCTCGGGCGCCGGGCGGTTCTTCCTCGGGAGCGTCTCGGACGGAATCCTCCATCATGCCCGGTGCTCGGTCCTCGTGGTCCGGCCGCCCGCCGGGCCGCGCAAGCACGAGAACTAGCGGCGCGATCGCCGAGCCGGCGGCGCGGTCCGCGCGGAAGCGAGGTCCCGACGAGCCAAGTACCGCGGCTGAAGCGCCCCGCGTAGGACGCGCACGCGGGGGCCCCGCACGCGAACCGCAGGGGGACGACCGGGCGGGGGTGGCGGGACGGCTCGACCAAGGCTTAAGTGAGCGGACCGCGAGGCGCCTCCATGGCCGTCAAGCCGAGCCTTCCCGCCGCCAAAGCCCTCGAACTGACCTCCCTCGTCAGCTACACCGAGAAAGGAGTCGCGAGCCGGGTCATCGGACGTTCCGAAGGAGGAAGCGTTACCCTGTTCGCCTTCGACGAGGGCGAGGAGCTGAGCGAACACAAGACACCGTACGAGGCCCTCGTGACCGTCCTCGAGGGCTCGCTCGTCGTGACCGTCGAAGGGGTCCGAGCGTCCGCGGGCGCGGGCACCGTCGTCCGGATCCCCGCGAATGCGCCGCATGCCCTCGAGTCCATCGAGCGCTCGAAGATGATGCTGGTCATGCTCCGCGGCCGCGGAGCCTGAGAAGAGGTTCCGAGATCCGATCCTCCGGGGCGCCCCCCTCGGACGAACGGACGCCCGCCGCGAACCGCCGGAGGAAGGAATCGCTCGCCCGGGAGCCGCCCTAGCCGGGATCCGGTGCGAAGCGCGCGGTGAAGTGGCGCATGTGCTCGGGAGCCTCGACCATCTTGAAGCCCCGGACCGACGCCCGACGCTCCCACACCCGACGGACCGTTTCCGCGACGTAGCGCAGGTGGCTCTCCGTGTAGACGCGGCGCGGGATCGCGAGCCGAACGAGCTCGAGCCCCTGGTCCGCCACCTCCTCCCCGTCGCCGAACATGATCGCCCCCACCTCGACCGTCCGGACGCCCCCCTCGCGGTAGAGCTCCACGACGAGCGCCTGACCGGGAAGATGCCGGGCGTCGAGATGCGGGAGGAATCCCCGCACATCGAGGTAGATCCCGTGGCCTCCGGGCGGGTTCATGATCGGGATCCCGCTCGCGGTGAGGAGATCCGCGAGGAACCGGACCTGGCCCGTGCGGTGTTCGAGGTACCGTTCGTCGCACCCTTCCTGGAGCCCAATCGCCATCGCCTCGAGATCGCGGCGGGCGAGCCCGCCGTACGTCGGGAACCCCTCGAAGACGATCAGTTCCTCCTTGATGCGGGCCGCCAGTTTCGCATCGCGCGTCGCGACGAACCCGCCGATGTTGACGAGGCCGTCCTTCTTCGCGCTCATCGTGGCCCCGTCCGCGAGATCGAAGATCTCTCGGCCGATCTCGCGCACCGATCGCCGGGTCATGCCGGGCTCGCGCTGCTGGACGAAGTAGGCGTTCTCGGCCCAGCGGCACATGTCGAGGTAGAACGGGATGTCGCGGGCGTGGGCGATCCGCGAGACCTCGCGGAGGTTGGCGAGCGAGGCGGGCTGGCCGCCGCCCGTGTTGTTCGTGAGGGTCATCATGACGAGCGGGACCGAGTTCTTCGGGTCGTCGAGGAGCTCGGTGAGCCGGCCCGTGTCCATGTCGCCCTTGAACGGGTGCGGGTCGGCGCAATCGTACGCCTCGGGGATCGCGAGGTCGACCGGCTTCGCCCCGACGCGCTGGACGTGCGTGCGGGTCGTGTCGAAGTGCATGTTGTTCGGGACGAGGTCGCCCGGGTGGGCGAGGAGCGAGAGGAGGAGATGCTCCGCGGCACGGCCCTGGTGCGCCGGGACGACGTACGGGAAACCGGTGAGCTCGCGGACGGTCGCGTCGAAGTGGAGGTAGTTGCGGCTGCCGGCGTACGCCTCATCGCCGACCATGAGACCGGCCCACTGCCGGTCGCTCATCGCGCTCGTGCCGGAGTCGGTCAAGAGGTCGATGTAGACCTCTTCCGAAAGGAGGTTGAACGGATTGTAGCCCGCGCGCTCGAGCGCCCGCTCCCGTTCGTCGCGGCCGAGCAGCGCGATCGCCTCGACGACCTTGATGCGGTACGGCTCCACCGGCGGGTGCCCGTCGGCCGAGAAACGTTGCACGCTGGCTCGTCAGGGGCGAGGCGTATTTAGGGGTCCCGTTCACCCCGCGTGACGCACGGCGTCTCGGGGGCGACGCCGGCGACCTAAGCGGTACCCCTCGCCGCGGTTCACGCACGCACGACCGCGGTGTTCGCGAGGATGTCCCCGAGGCGCTGCTTGCGGGGCGTGAGCAGCGCGACCACGAAGCCCACGAGGTAGAGAACGGGGAGCCAGTCGACGATCCGGACGATGTTCCGGACGAGCGCGTGGCCGAAGTCCGGCGGCTTCCCCGTCGGGAGGCTCACGACCTTGAGATCGACCGCCCGCTTCCCGAACGTCTGTCCGCTCCTCGACTCGAGGTACGTGAAGTAGAGCACCCACAGCACGAAGACGACGACCGCGAACGGGCCCCAGATGAGGCTGACCCACGGGCCGAACCCGCCGGTGTAGTAGCTCGCCGACCAGGTGAGGATCCCGAACGGGATCGCGAGGACGATCGAGAAGACGAGCAGGATCACGAGATCGATGAGCGAGGCGAAGAACCGGGTCAGAAGCCCGGCGTACTGGTACGACACGGCGACGGCGGTCGGAGGCGGGATCGAGGCGCCCGCGGGGACGGGAGTGGGGGCTCCAGGGAAGCCCGAGCTGCTCACAGAACTCACCGGTGCCGAGAGCGACCCCGCGCTACAAGTAGCCGGGGTGAAAGCCGATTCACGACCGGACCGAGCGGCCGGCCGTCGTCCCGGGGGAAGCGGTCAGCCCCCGCCCGGGGGGTGGAACCGGGAGAAGAGCGGGAGCCGACTGAGGTGCAGGCTGACGGCGAGGGCCCACAGGAGGATCGGGGCGATGATGAGGCGCTCGATGAGCCCCGGGTCGAACGTCGTGTTCGCCGCCTGCGTCGGGGCGTAGTACGCGAGGGAGACCAGGGTCACGGCGCCGAGGAGCGCCGAGAGCTCGCGGTAGGCCGCCCAGTGCGTGCCGCGGCGCATCGGGACCGCGAGGACGACGAGCCCGAGCCCTCCCGGGAGGAAGACGAGCAGCGAGACGAGGTCGTGGACGGGCGGGTTGACGTTCTCCGGGAACACTCCGACGAGGACCGCGGCCACGCTGGCGAGCAGGAGGAGGAGCAGTCCCACGGCGCGGGCGCCCCCTCTGGGGAAGCCGCTCCACGCGAGCCCGATCCCGAGGAACGCGAGGATCCCGAGGACGATGATCGAGAGGTTGAAGACCGCATGCAGCGGCGAGGTCGCGGTGTTGCCGAGGTCGCTCACGTAGTTCGTCAAAAGCGAGTACCCCGCGTAGCGGGTCTGGACGACCGCCATCGCGACGACGAACTGGACCACCCCGACCCCGATCAGGACCGCGCCCCACCGAACGGAGCGGTCGACGTGCGTCGGACCGGGAGAGGCGTTCATGCTCCGTTCCAGAGAGGGGTTCGGCGCCCCCGGACGGAACCGGGGCAAGGATTTGACCTGAGAGGTGCCGCGCCGGTAAGGGGGGCCGACCCGATCGTCGGGTGCGGTCGACCCTCCTAGGGCGCCGCACGTCCGTCGTCCTCGTTAAAGCGACCCCAGGTTACACCGCGTAACGGTATCGCGCATGTCGGGCCCCACCCCTTCCACCGGACCCAGCCTCCGGATCCATGGGCTCGTCCTCTTCGTGCTTCTCATCGCCGAGCTCCTCTTGGGAAACCAGCTCGCGGTCATCGGCAGCCCGTACCCCATCGGGTGGATCGCGGCGCATGTCGGCCTCGCCCTCGTCACGATCGCCTTCTCGGTCCTCGCGTTCCTCGTCTCGCTTCCCTCCGCGCGCGTCGCGGCCCGCGCCTCGTCCCTCGTCACCTCGCTCGCGACGATCGGGGCGACGGTGAGCGGGACGCTGTTCCTCTACGCCGGAGGGAGCCGAGGCTCGCTCATCGGCATGGAGGCGCTTGGGGGGATCGCGCTTCTCGGCTCGATCCTCCTCATCGTGTGGGGTTCCTCCGCGACGCCTCCCGCCGCTCCCCGGCCCGCGTGACGGACCCGACCCGGCGCCGTCGCGCCCTTCCGGCTCCTCGGCTCCCGACCGAGGGTCGGTTCAGGGGGGCCCGGGACGCACGATCAGGATCGTGGAGCTCGCGTGCGCGTGGAGCTTCCCGGCGCGATTGACGAGCCGGGCCTCGGTCGTCGCCACCCGCGACCCCGGGTGCACGACCTTCCCCTCGGCGCGCAGGGTGCCGGAGCTGGCCGTGACGGGGCGCACGAAGTTGACCTTGAGCTCGAGGGTCGTGTAGCCGACCCCGGCGGGCAGCGTCGTGTGGAACGAGCACCCCATCGCGGTGTCGAGCAGGACCGTCACGATCCCCCCATGGACGTTCCCGAGGGGGCTGTACATGAACTCGGCCGGGTCGAACTCGAACGCGACCGATCCCGGCTCGACGGAGACGATGCGAATGCCGAGCAGCTCCATGAACGGAGGGGAGGGGAGATCGCCCGAGAGGAAGCCCCGCATGAAGTCGAGGCCGCTCCGCGTGCGGATCGGCTCCTCGTATTCGACGGGGTCGGGCCAGCGGAACCTTCGGGTCCGCGTCTCCTCGGGCTTCGACATGTCTCGCAGGGACCGAACGGAGGACAGGACCGCGGTCTTGAAGGTTTTCGTGAGAGCCGGTCGTCCATCATCGCCGGGGGGCGGAGCGAAGAGGATCCGTGATAGGGATCGACACTCCGGCGAGAGCTCTCAGGGCCGCTGGCGACGAATCCAAAGGGTCCTATCCCCGACCCTCATTGGGCCTCGTGATGATCGGGGCCGGGCTCGATGGCGGATTCCGCGACGAGCGCGGGCGCAGCGGCCGGTCTGCGAAGGCGTCCCGAAAAGCGTCGGAGTCGTACAGAGCGAGCCACGAGACGGCAGCGAGGCCGCGACCCCGTGCCGTCAATGTCTTCCGGCCGAACGCGGGGTACTGAGGAGAGCACACCGATGGCGAAGGCACAGGAGGTGCGGATCCTGATCGGCACCCGCAAGGGTCTGCACGTGGTGAAGAGCGACCTCCGACGGAAGAGCTGGAAGATCGGGCCACCGGCGCTCGACATGTACGACGTCTATCACGTGACGGCCGATCCCCGGCACCCGAGATCCCTCTACGCCGCCGCGAACAGCGGGTTCTGGGGTCCGATGGTGCAGCGCTCGCTCGACTGGGGGAAGACGTGGAACGAGATCGCCACCCCGCTCACCCCGGTGCAGAAGGACCGCACTCCCGACACCGATCCGCTCCACCCGCAGGCGCGACCGTTGGCCGCCCTCTGGCATTTTGAGCCGGGTCCCGCGGAGGACCCGAAGCTCATCTACCTCGGGGCCGATCCTCACCTCCTCTTCCGGAGCCCGGATCTCGGTGCGAGCTGGGAACCGGTCGAGAGCATCAATCACCATCCCGACCGGAAGGCTTGGGGTCCTGGGAACGGAGGTCCCTGCCTGCATACGATCGTGCTCGACCCCCGCGACCCGAAGCGGATGTACATCGGGATGTCGTCCGTCGGCACCTTCCGCACCGAGGACGGCGGCCGGACGTGGACGCCGACCAACAAGAACGTCGAGTGCCCGTTCCTTCCCGAAGGGAAGCGGTTCCCCGAGACCGGGCAGTGCGTGCACAAGGTCGCGATCGACGGCGCCGACCCCGACACTTTCTACCGGCAGGACCACGGCGGGATCTACGTCTCGCACGACCGGATGGGCTCCTGGACGCGGATCGGGACGCCGCTCGGCGACGACTTCGGCTTCGGGGTCGCCTCCCCGCCCGCGCGACCCGGGACCGCCTACTTCGTCCGCCTGGACGGCTTCCGCGTCACGAAGTCGTACTTCCAGGTCCAGGAGTGGGACGACCGGAAAGGACGCTGGAGGATGCTCGTCCGACCGAACGCCTTCCCGGGCCGCTTCTGCGTGCTTCGCGAAGGGATCGCCACGGACTCCCTGGACCCGCCCGGGATCTACGTCGGAACGACGACCGGCCAGCTCTTCGTGAGCCCGGATGCAGGGAAGTCTTGGCAGCTCCTCCCCTACGTGTTTCCCGAGATCCGTTCGGTCAGCGTCGCCGGGCCGAGCGGCAAGTGAGCCGACCTCGTAGAGCCACTCCCTGCGGACGCAGAGGCACGGCCGGAAGAGCATGCGGTTCCCTTTCCGGACCCGCCTCCGCGGTCGCCTTCGGGAACCGAACCGGTGGAGCGCTCACTGCGGAGGCTTCGGGAGGAACAGCCGAAGCCGAGGGAGGGAATCGAACCCCCAGGAATCGGATCTGCAGTCCGACGCATTAACCATTCTGCCACCTCGGCGCGGAGGGGGGCAGGGTCGACCGGTTTAAAGCCCTCGGGTGAGGGGGCCGGGATCAGATCGGGCGGAGGCCCCGACCGAGACGGAGGAGCCCCGTCCGCACGCTCCACCGCAAGCGGCCCGGGAGCGGGAGGGAGTGGCCCCCCGCCGTCGTGATCCCCCGCCGGAGGCGCTCGAGCACGTCGTCGACGCCGGCCACGCCGTCGGGGAACTCCGTGTACGCGCGCCCGAGATCGCGGATCTCATGGACGTCGCTGCCGCCCGTCCCCCCGAGGGAACGTTGCGCGGCGAGGAGCTCGGCCTTCAGGTTCTGGAGCTCGGAGTTGTGACCGTTCCGCACCTCCAGAGCGTGAACGGGGGCGGAGGTTGCGACCCGCCGCCCGACCCCGTGCGAGAAGCGGAACGGATGCGCGAGCACCGGCTCGCCGCCATGGTCCCGGACCCAATCGATCGTTTCGACGAGCGGCCGATGGACCGGAGGACACGCGTCGATCCCATACGCGAGGAGGTGCCCTTCCCGCGTCGAGACCTCCACCCCGGGGACGATGAGCGCCCCCGGGTACCGCTCCCGGAGCGCGGGGATCTCGCGGAGACCCTCGGTCGTATTGTGGTCGGTGATCGCGAACCCCTTGAGCCCCGCATACGGCAGCTGGGCGGCGATCGTCGCGAGCGCGAGACGGGAATCGGGGGATCGGGAGGAGTGGACGTGCAGATCGAGGCGCAGAAAGTCCGTCATCGGACCTTCGCCCCGATAGGGACCTCGCTCGCGGGATGAGCCGCGGCGCCCGGCCCGAACGCGAGCACGGTGCCCGAGTCGGCCTCGGGTGAGTCCCGGCGGACCACCACCGCGGCGCCCGTGGGCCACGCTCCCTCGACCCGGACCGTGCGCCCTCCGAGGTCGACGGTCGACCCGTGGTCGGGGTCGGACGCGACGACCCGCCCCACCTCGAGCCGGAGGGATGCGAACTCCTCGTAGGCGATCTCCCGGTCGCCCGCATCGGTCCCGGTGAGGAACGTCCCCGGGGCAATCCCTTCCGGCGGCTCGAGTACAATCGCGCGTTCGCCGTTCTCTGCGGCGAGGATCATCCCCTGCGAGGTGACCCGACGGATCGTGCGCGGCGCGAGGTTCGTG
>Ga0187772_10001964_pt1 | contig 10047 bp, 12 predicted proteins | sample 0116_SJ02_MP15_2_FD_133137 | JGI IMG/M metagenome (GOLD analysis project Ga0187772, IMG submission 133137) | Tropical peat soil microbial communities from peatlands in Department of Meta, Colombia - 0116_SJ02_MP15_20_MG | ecosystem: Environmental > Terrestrial > Soil > Wetlands > Peat | place... | reverse complement strand
CCAAGATATTCTGGGGTTCTTCCAGACATGAGGCCGACTACGAAGACTGTGATGACAACGTACATTATCATGTACATTAGTCCGACGCCTTTTCCTCCTGGTGTAGCCTGAATCAGCATCCCCATGAAGCCCGAAAGAATAACGAGCGGGTGCATGCCGTAAAGCGACGCGTTGACTGAACCAGTGGTCACGGCGTCCGTAACAACCGTCCAGAAAGCTGAGAAGAAGCCCCCGAAGCGAACTTCCATTCCTGGACCAAATACTGGATTGGGTACGAAGGCGATTATAAGGTCAATCGCGAATAATCCGTAAGACCCCCAGAGAATGGGCCGGGTCTCTTTCCTCTTTCCGAGTATCTCTCCAAATACGAAACACATCACCGTTGGCATGAGAAGCATCAGAATGATTTGTAGAATGTCTGATGCAGGGTTAGGATTCTGGAGAGGGTAGGCAGAGTTGGCTCCGTAGTATCCTCCACCGTTGGTTCCAATTTGCATTATGGAGACTAAAGATGCGACGGGACCGACCAGAATAGGCTGCGTGACTCCCTCCACCGTCTTAACCATAGTATATCCGCTGATCGTCTGAGGTACGCCCAGCCAGACAAAGATCAAGGCCGCGACGAAGCATAGTGGGAACAGTACTCTTGTCAAGGATCTTACGAAGTCTACGTAGAAGTTGCCTAAATCTTTCGAACCTGCTTTGAAGCCCCTTACCATCGCTACGGCAGCGCATAGGCCTGATGCTGCTGAGGTGAATTGTAGAAACTGCACCGCTGACATCTGGCTGAAGTATGAGAGCGTGCTTTCACCATTGTAATGCTGAAGATTAGTGTTAGTTCCGAAGGAGATGGCCTGCATGAAGGCGAGGTCCCATGTCAAGCCTGGGAAGCCTTGAGGGTTTAGTGGCAGTCGATCTTGGAACATGAAAATTAGAAAACCCAGCGCCATCTGGAAGACGTTGAGTATTAGTAACGATAAGGTGTACTCTTTCCAATCCATTATATGCTCAGGATTTACGCCTCCCACTCTGTATATTAGGCGCTCAACAGGGTTGAGAATTCGGTCGATGCGGCTTGGTGCACGAGAAAAGACCCGTGCGACGAATGGCGCAAAAAGACGACCTATGGCAATTACTAGGCCAAGAATTAGAATTACTACTAACGCCTGTATTGCATCGATCAATTTGATTTTGCACCATGTTTTTTCCTAAGTTCCTAGTATGGATTGGGGGCATCAACCTCGAAGAAAGCAGTGCGTTACTGCGATTTGGGACCGTGTTCGCCGTTTCTAGGTCCTTTTGGCGCATTCAACACGATAGAGGTTACTGTGCTCTTAACACCCTTGATCTTTAGAAGTTTATTCTTAACAAAATCTCGAAATTCTTCAATGTCCGCTGCTGAAACAAGCGTGACAATATCGAATTCCCCTGTTACTTCGTAGAGTTCTTCTACGTTAGGAAGTTTAGAGAGTGCTTGTACGACGTCGTCCAATGTGGGCGACTCGACAAAAATGTTGACGAAGGCTAATAGTCGTTGCAAAGTTAATCATCGATCCGTACTCCGATTGAATCGTCACGGAATATTATACCACATATTAAGCATTACCTTGGAGATACTCGAATTTTTCGGAAGCAACACCTAACTCGAAAAACGTGAAACAACTTCTTACGTGGGTTCGCGTCCGAAATCCATGTGAACCATAATGGTAGAACTAGCGAAATCTAAGACTATAGAGAATCTCAAAAGTGCATTTGCAGGCGAGTCACAAGCAAACCGAAGGTATACGTATTTTTCAAGAAAAGCGGACGAGGAAGGATACCCCGAAGTCGCTACTCTATTTCGATCGGTAGCGGACGGCGAAACAGCACACGCTCTAAGACACTTTGAGTTCATGAAGAGTGTTGGTGATCCAGTCACGAATCTTCCTGTAACAAATGTGAAAGAGATGCTTCAATCAAGCGTCAAGGGCGAGACCTACGAGTGCACCTCAATGTATCCAGAATTTGCAAAGACCGCGCGACAAGAAGGATTCGAAGATATCGCCAAATGGTTTGAAACGCTAGCCAAAGCTGAAAAAGCACACGCGGGCAAGTACGAAGACGCACTCAAAACGCTAAAGTAAACCCCTGTCTTTTCCTTTCTTTTTTAATCCGAGAACTCTATCTGAACTAGACTCAACCCTCGAGAACGATTAATTGTACGTTTTCGCTTGAAGGTTGCGCGTAAAAAGGCACGTGTTTTATTCTAATTTGGTTTCCGCCCAAGCAAATTTGGTGACGAGCGTTTTAGGATAATACTTTTTCCAGTCGTAGTTCACTTTGGTACAGAATTGCACGGATACTCGCGGGTCAATGTAGTTTTTTAGGGATGTACCTAAGTTCCATGTCTTGTTGAGTTTCATTTGAGTTAGTCTGAGCTTCAATGATTGTTTTCGCTTGTCAACTGACTTGCCTTTTTTGCCTTTAAGCGATTGAAGCATTTCAACACGTTTTTGGTAGGTTTCCTGCCATTTCTTCGGAATTGCCTTCTGGTGATTAAGCAATTGTGCTACGGCCGCATTGGCTTCCATCAGTGCCATCTTCTTCTCATTGTCCTGACTTTCAGGTTTAACTTTGGACGAGTCTAACTCTTTTCTGTAAAGTTGAGTTGCTGAGAAAGTGCGGAAGACTTTGGGGCTCAGCCGCGGCATCGCTTCGGATAGGAATTCGCGTACCTGTTCTGTTGTGATGCCGCTAAACACTCGATCACCGTCGGACATGAACTCTTGCAAGTTTCGGTAGGCGGCTTCTGAAACTTCATTCTCTCTTTCGAAGAGTATGGAGTCTTTGCCGAGAAAATGCAATCTGACTCTTGGTGGGCTGTTGTGTGCGAGGCGAATGTGTTCTCGTCTTAAACTTGTTGCCCCCACGGTTCCGCTTTCGGTCTCCTGCTCATCACCGACGCGGATATTGAAAACGTCAATCAGGTACGCGACCGTGGCGACTTTTCTTCGCTTCACATCCTCAGCAGTTAGGCTTTGTTGAATATGTGCGCGGACTTGGGCCACTCTTGATTCAAGTGCGAGTGCAAGATCGAATTTCTCCTGTACGCGTTCCTGTTTCATCGGTGTGGCGTCATGGAACCAAACGTACTTCACCTTGTTGCTGAGCTTATCAGTCCATCTTGCGATCCAAAGTTCTGCCGGGCGCCAGTCCCTGCCAGCCCATTCGCCGGGCGGGGTCGGTGCGTCTGGGCTAAGGTTCAGGGTAACATCCTTCGTTTCGATGGAGGGTTTCCATTTTCCTCGGTCGGGGTGTTTACCTCTTCCCATGAAAATACCTGGAGGTTCCACCATGTAGCTTGCGATTTCCATTCTGGTGCCGTCGACGGTTGCCCATCCATAACGCTCTTTCCGTTCTTCACGGATCTTCTTTCTTTCAGCTGCTAACTGCTTCTTTTCATCTTTAGACATGTTCGCTTTTCGATTTCTTTCAGCCTCAATCCATTTTGTAATTGGAGACCATTCAAAGTCTTCAAGTTTGATTTTCTCTTCGAGTCCCAAAGCCTCTGCGAAAGCTTTCATGAAGTTAGATCGGAAAGTCGCGTCCTCAACGTACGGAGTCCCAAACTTTTGCGCGAACTTGACCGCCATTTCTTCTTGTAGCGGATTCAGGATGAGTTGCTTTCCGCGGAAGGTTATGGTGAAGCCTTGTGGCTTGTAAGCGTCGGGAATCAGCACTCCGTTATGGATTAATTGCTTGATCTCCCGTGAAGCCATGAATTGACCCTACTGTTCCATACCAGTTTGATTTGATATTCATCCCCTAAGGGGGGTCAGATATATGTTACAGTCAATCCAGCCTAACACTTACAAATAGGACATCGGCGCATTGATCTCATTCACGTACAGAGTTCCCCTTGAAGGATGGTGATTGCTTTTCCACCCAGAAAGACTCTGTCTGATGTAACGCGTACGTGAATTACTCCGCCGCGAGCTGAAGCTTGGTAGGCAGTTAACTCGTTTTTGTGCAATCGCTCTTCCCAGAATGGACCTAAACCACTATGGGAGGAACCTGTTACCGGATCCTCGTCGATGCCAAACGCTGGAGCGAAGAATCGTGAAACAAAATCGAAGTCTGGGCTGCTGGCTTTGGAAGTTACTGCTACGCCATTAACCGGAACGGCAGCTAAGTGTCCAAAATCCGGCTTCAAGCCGCGGACAATTTCTTCGGAAGCTACCTCAACTATATAGTAGAGAATATTCTTTCCAACGAATTTCGGTTTTACTCCAAGAGATTCGATGAGTCCGGGTGGTGGTGAACTTGACGTGACGGGCTGTTTGGGAAAATCTAGCTCAATCCAGTTCTCCTTACTGGCTGCGGCTAAGAGGCCGCTTCTCGTATGGAATCTCGCTTGCTCTTCACGTTTTATGTAGCCTCTTTCAAGCAGAATATGTGCACTTGCGAGAGTTGCATGTCCGCATAGGTCAACTTCGACTTTAGGCGTAAACCATCTAAGGCTGTATCCGTCATCATCCTTCCTCAGGAAAGCGGTTTCCGAGAGATTCATCTCGCGAGCGATTGATTGCATCCAGTGTTCATCGCGTTCTTCCGAAAGGATGCACACGCCTGCCGGATTACCTGAAAACGGTTTGTCCGTAAACGCGTCTACCGTGAAGATCTTAAGTCCCATGTCGATCGACATTAGTGAGCGCCATCAGTAATTGAAATGGTTATCTGAAAGATCTTCGACAGTTGGAACGAGTATTGTTTCGGTTGAAAGTTACTTGTGAGACCAACCTTTGACCTTCTGGAGGCTCAGTTTTGCTCCCATGGTCAAGAAGGCGTCGTCGTAGTTCAGACAGCAGAATTTGAATCCCATTGATAACGCTTCATTGATGTTGTTCTCGTTACAATGTATCCCTGGAGCCACCCCATGTCTGTTACACGCGTCCAGCACTCTGCTGATCGCTGATTTGAATTTCGGATGATCGCTCTGCTGAAAGACACCTAGGCTGAGGGAGAGGTCAGTTGGGCCTACGAAGACAGCATCCACTCCCGGAACAGAGAGAATCTCATCTATGTTGTCTAAAGCCGTCTGAGTTTCGATCATGATGACTGTGAGAGTATCTTCATTCGCGTTCTTCACATACTCTGTTAACGATGAGTAGTATCGAGATGCTCTTCTCGGTCCACACCCCCTGATGCCTTGAGGCGGATACTTGCAGGCGCGAACGGCATCTGCTGCGTCTTCTCTGGTGTTAACGTAGGGGACTACGACTCCGCGTGCTCCCGCATCTAATACCCACTTGAAATACAAGGGTTCATTGACTGGCACTCTGGCTAGCGGTACACAATCAGCACTACTTATCGCCTGCATCATCCTTTGCACGTCGGGTATAGTCATGGAACCGTGCTCAAGGTCGAAGGTCAACCAGTCAAATCCAAGCATAGATAATTGTTCTGCAACATCTGGGTGGCCTATGCAAAGCCAGGTTCCAACGGATGGTTTGCCGGCTTTCAGCTTTTCTTTAACTGGATTCGTCATAATATCACTTCGATTAGGCTTGCGGATTAACTCGCATGTTCAACTGACCAATGCTTCTTTAATCTTCCTTACGGAATTTGTTTTGTTGACTGGTTCATCTTCTTCCATCTTTCCAGACTGAAGCTTGAATCTTGAAAGAACGACTTCTCTTTCGCTTCGCGCCGGAGTAATTCAGTTGCGAATTCCAAGACCTTGGCGAGCTTATCTGCTGGAAACTTGCAGGCTCCACATTGATCCATGTGAATAATGTCGCCGGGCTTAACTGTCATGTGACCCACCGTTACAGGAATGTTTGCTGCTCTCAGTTGAGTGTCGCCGTGACCTGAAGTGAAGCCGGTGGCAAGGTACTGAACTTTCTGTTCACGAATCTCTACATAGTCTCTCATAGGACCATCGGTGACAACACCGACGATACCGAATGCCCTGAATTCAGCCGTCATCATGCCGCCAAAGAGGCCGGACCTGTTGAGAAGGGAATTAGAATACGTTTGCTTCGCAGCAAGAATGATAGGCTTAGGTGTACTATCGAGGTGATCATATAGAACCCAAGGGTTAAGCTCGCTGTGTTCTGGTGACTTATCAGAGTACAAAGCGGTGGCTGCATATCCGCATACGGGTCCAAGTTCAGGATAGATGCAATGGATGGTTGTATCAGTGTAGTATTCTCCATTCCACGCGTCGTAAAGTTTCATGCAGATGTCGCTTTCAGGGTAGGTCGCCACAACATTACAGATAGTGGCAGTATCGAATTTTCGGAGTTCCTGAATGATTTGTAACTCGCTCATAGTCAAGGGATCTTCACAGTCAAGAATGAGTGTCGGTTTTGCATAAATAGGATGCGAAGCCCCTTAAGCTCAGAACGTGATCGAGTCTAACGCTCGAACTTAATTGAATTTTTAGCCAGCGCAATCAGGTGATATTACATAATGCGCTTTCAAAGCGGTTTTGAAAGCGATCATATCAAACTCCTTTTCGGGCGTATAGACTACAGCGTGACATTTTCCGCATTCGATCTCTCTGAAATTTGGGCTGAGTGACTGTTTTCTAGGGTTTGCCAAGAGGAATCCTTTAGGATTAAGCTGCTTTGTTTGCTCTGTGACATTGTTTGAGTCCCTTTGAGGATAAGGCCTCCAGCGCAGACTTCCACATTTTCGACATTTCCGTCGACTGGTCTTAGCTGTCGAACCACACGAAGTGCATATCCAAGTCAAACTCGAAGGCACTACTAATGAAAGAGCGAAGTTCTTCTAAATAAGAAATCAGACACTGATCTCTACAATCTGAAGCGAATACGAAGGCTTGAGCGATGACAGTTAAGGAGAATCATGTCAAAGTGGTGCCTGCCCCTGTGATATTTCTCATATTCCTCGCTCTTGGACTTGTACTGAACAGGGTCCTCCCTTTTCCTTTATTCACGAACGTTTTAGCGACTCGTGTAGCAGGCTTACTCATAATTTGCGCGGGATCCTTTATGGGATACAGTGCGATGGTTCAGATGCGTAAAGTACACACTAGTCCGAATCCTCACAAACCAGCGATGGCATTGGTCGAAGCTGGCGTGTTTCGCTATACTCGAAATCCGCTCTACCTTTCGTTATTTATCATGTACATCGGAATAGCGATCTGTATCAATGTGCTTTGGCCGATTTTGCTATGTCCACTTTTGATTTGGTCCGTGGAGAATTGGGTTGTGAAACCTGAAGAAGATTACCTCGAACAGAAATTCAGTGACACTTACAGATAATTCAAGAAGCGCGTCAGTCGATGGGTTTGAAATGCGGTTTACTGCTCTCAACGGCAGCATTCTGCTAACCCATGAATATGTCCTCTGTGCCGGAGCGTTGATTTTGCTGATACATGGAAGTTGAACGTTGACAATCTGCTCGCGAAACATTGATTGAACATGAGGAAGTGATTAATACTTCTGGATCATTCTGGAATGCAGTGATCTAAATGGTATCAGAGAAAGTTATGCATTTTCAAGGTAAGAACAAGGACTTAACTCAATTCGCGCAGCAAGTTGTTCAATACTTGCAGAATGACGGATACAAAGTGCAATCAACCACGCCCCCGCTTGGAACGGTAATCCAAGCTCAGAAGGCGGGAATCCTTCGAGACATAATAACCGCCGATAGATGCTTCACCATAACGATCTCCGGGCAACCGAATGACTTTAGCGTTCATATAGGAATCGGCAAATGGATACAAAACCTTGCAGTAGCAGCAGTCGAAACAGTGTTACTGTCCTGGCTATTCCTAGCTGTTGATGTGCCTGAAATGCTCTGGACACGCCACGTTGAAGGCGAACTCGCAAAGAAAATAACCGAATTAGCAGGCTAACTCGAAAACCTGCCATCCTTGACCTCACTTGCCATTGAGTGAGCGGTAGCTACGTAGACTTCTTGAATGCCGGATCAAGAACAGTCCTCTTAGCTTCTTTAGCAGCCCAGAAGAGTTCTCTTCTCTGAAACATAGCTAATGACCTAGGATCTGACGAATCCCACCCCGTTCCCTCTTCTAACTTTAGCTTTGAAAGAGTTCTCTTGAAATCATCATAGTCTCTCTCATAGACATGCAGCGAATTGCACTTGTCCACGTATGCGATTTCATCAGACAATTGTACACTAGAATAATCTCTGAGGCAATCTCTCACCAACATTGCTAGACCGGCCATCCCTATGATATTCTCAAACCATGCGTACACGAATTCTCTACTTCTCCAATCCGTCTCGAAATGAAGCATACCGTCTTCAATTTTGAACCAGCCTCTCTGAAAGCATGGTGGACCATCAATCTTTGAGTCCAATTCTGGAATCCAAGTAGTAATTTGAGCTCTGTTCGAGTACGGGGCCTCCTTCAATCTTCTGATAACATAAGCAACCTGGCCGCCAGGACCTCCCACTCTATGAAAAATCCTATCGTGGTATGTGTAATCATAACCGGCACCTATGATGTAGTCTTTTGTTCCCAGCAAAACGTCACTGACGTACGTTGGCAAGTCTTTCAAACCTGGAAAGGCTCGACTAATCATGGGCTCTTGCAGAACATTGGAAATTGATACTCGTGATTCGCATTCCAGTATTTTGTCGAAGTTTCTACCAACCGCATAGCTTTCTTTTTTGCCCCACCTTCCTTCCTGCGCCATTCGGAGGTACAATTCACGATAAGCTTCTGGCAAAGATTTTGCTTCGATGCCGATGAAAGGACGCATATTAGATGAAGACACAAAGTTGACATAAACGCCTCCGGCGCGTTTTTTCTAATTGAATTTCAGCCGAGTCCGCTAATAATCAGCAGGAGGCACGCTGATTCTATCACGTCACCTTGGGTCATGACTAACGGCATATCCTCCCTCGGTTCTCCTACCAGCCCACATCCGCAGAGGTTAGATGGGTGAAAAGCTTGGACCGGAGGGGATTGGACTAGATACGACGGCGTCGTACGCCTGTGCGGAGACCTGGGAGGAGTCGGCACCTGTAATGAACATTCACGACCAGCCGGGTGACCATTTTGCTGCCTATGTGTACATAGTCTTATAGAATCAAACAGCGTTGAGTATGGTGAGGAGAAAGTGAGAGTGAAGCAGACACTCGAGCGACCTGTTAAGACAGATGTGTTAACCATTAAGACCGATGACGTTGAAAATACAGGAATCAGCCTCGCGAAGAATGGAGCAGTCTTTCTCGGACTTAACCCCGCAAAAGACACTGAGAGCTTCTACGTACTTCAAGGGCACCTTGTCCTCGTCAGTAAGAGAGACTAAAGCCCACTCGTGCTTCAACGTTGGTGGCGCATCAACTAGGGCTGATTCTCAACTAGATAGGCTCCATGGACGACCTGACAGGTTTCCGATCCTCAAATTACGGGTCAGGCGTTGAATGGAAAGCCCCTAATTCCTCATTCCTGGTTACTAATAACCGATGAGATTTGGCGGTTTACATAATGCTCTCGAAGTTGACCTCCCTAGGTCGAAAGACGATAAAATCGAACCCTAAACGTATCCAAGAAGTGAATAAGGAAGTTGAGGCTTACGGAGCTAAGGTGATCTCGCAGTACGCCACGCTTGGCCCATATGATTTCGTTAGTATTGTTGAAGCCCCTGACAATAAGTCGATAGCAAAGGTTTCGGTTGAGTTAGGTTCGCGCGGCACAATCCTGCTGACGACGTTACCTGCGCTGCCTCTCAGTGAGTTCGTCACTACAGTCAAGAAAAAGTAACTTGCACTTATCGATTGAAGCTAATCTGAGTTCCCCAGTCACTCAGTCACCGCTGTAACGTGCGACTTCTTTCCCTCATAAAAGAAAGCTTTCACGTTAGCTCTGGTTAGCTAGTGTTCGATAACTACGTCAAGTATCAGCGTCACGAAGGGTATTAGGGACAATTGTTGATCTTACGGGTCTGATGGCTCATGAAGGTAGGTCGTTTCCAAGTGATGGCGATCCAAGCCGCGAGAGCGAAACAACTAGGTCTCCCATTAAGAGCAAAAAGCTGGGGATTGAATAGAGCGATATTCTACGCT
>Ga0187772_10001962_pt1 | contig 10048 bp, 8 predicted proteins | sample 0116_SJ02_MP15_2_FD_133137 | JGI IMG/M metagenome (GOLD analysis project Ga0187772, IMG submission 133137) | Tropical peat soil microbial communities from peatlands in Department of Meta, Colombia - 0116_SJ02_MP15_20_MG | ecosystem: Environmental > Terrestrial > Soil > Wetlands > Peat | place... | reverse complement strand
TTGGTGGCTCTCTCCTCATGATGCTGGGTGTGGGAGCTATTGCGCTTTCGTCTGCCACCGGGCAGGAGCAGAAGCACTGGAAAGAAGCAGCCGAGCGGGAAAGCGCGCGATATGGAGTGTCTGCCGAGTATGTGGCCGCGCGTTTCGAAGGCCGGCGAGCCGTAAACGAATCAGAGCCTCGACGAACCGTCTGCGATTGGGTGCTTATCTTCTGCGCCACGGCCATTCTTGCAGCCTTTGCCTCGATCGCTCGCGTTCCCCAACTTTCGCTTCGTTGGGGACCTATGGTCCTGTTGGCAGCAGCAATGCTATTCCTTCTTCTCCTTTGTGGGCGTGAGCTTTGGCGCACCACGCGCTTTCATTGATACAGTAGTCCTCGCGAATGACGAACATTCCCAAAGTAGACGTGGTCGGTGTGGGCTTGAACGCGACCGATACGCTCATTCCCGTTCCGCACTTCCCGACGCGAGGATCAAAAGTTGAGATTCACTCCGCGAATGCGTTGCTCGGTGGACAAGTGGCCTCCGCGATGGCGGCATGTCAGCAGTGGGGCTTGCGCACACGGTATATCGGAAAGCTCGGCGAAGATCACCCGGCGTCGCTCCATCGCGCGGAATTTGAGCGGCTTGGCGTCGAGACTCACCTTTTCACGGCGCACAAATGTCCCAGCCAGCAGGCGTTCATTCTAGTCGATCCCAGCGGTGAGCGCACCGTGCTTTGGAGGCGCGATCCGCGCCTGACATTGCTTCCAGAAGAGCTTCGGCGCGAATGGATTGTGAATGCATGCGCGCTTCTCGTGGATGGCCACGACACGCGCGCCGCCGCACAGGCCGCGCAATGGGCGCACGAAGAAAAAGTGCCGGTGGTAGCGGACCTCGACGATCTGTATCCTGGCTATGAATCTCTTTTGCCGAATATCGATTTCCTGATCACCAGCCGGGAGATTCCTGAGAGGCTCACCAACGAAACGGACTTGCGGGTTTCACTTACGCAGGTGCGTAGGCAGTATGGCTGCCGACTGACGGCGGCCACTTTAGGAGAACATGGCGTTCTGGCCTGGGATGGCGAACAGTTTCACTACGCCCCGGCCTATCTGGTCGAGCCGGTCGACACTACCGGCGCGGGCGACACTTTCCACGCAGGTTTCCTATACGGGTTTCTACAAGGTTGGCCGCTGCAGCGGCAACTGGAATTTGCCTGCGCCGCTGCGGCGCTGAATTGCATGGGCATCGGCGCCCGCGGCGGGATTCAGTCGGTCGCGAACATCGAACAGTTTATGGCCAACGCCAAGCACTCGAACACATTTTAAAGGATCGCCTTCTATTGCGCAGCATTGGCGACGAGTGTTTCGATCACCGCGATATTGAGTAGCAGGTTGGCGGGCAGGTTGTGGCGCTGCTGCAGATATGAGGGCGAGTTGTAGGAGATCCAGACTTTGCCGGCGGTGTCTTCGGCGACGAGGACCTTTAATGGAAAGTCGAGGGCGGCGCTCGGCGAGGCCAGCATCAGCGGTGTGCCTCCCTTGGGATTGCCGAAAATGAGCAGTTTCGTGTTAGGCATGGAAAGCCCGACTTTTTCCGCCTCGCCACTGTGGTCGACAACGGTGAAGAGCTTCACGTTCTTCGCCTGAAGCATCGTCACCAGTTTCGCTACCGTATCGTTTACCGAATGCTGGCTGGCAATTCGCACTATGCCGTTGTCTTGAGCTGCTTCAGGAATTGCGGACATATAGGCCTCCTTCACCTTGGCGCCACTAAGCGCCGAAACGTGGCGCGTGGCCAGAAGATAATAGCTCATCACTAGTCCCAGCACACCGAGCAAGATCGCCACGCTTACAGCCAGCGCCGACGCGCGGCCAAAGGAGTGCGTCCCGTTTCTCACGTCCGTCAACAACCTTAGGTAGCGCACCAAAGACAAGATGCAGACCAGCACCCCGAGGAGAATCAAACCGGTCCCAAACCAGAGCGAGTAACCGTAGGAGCCGGGGTGGAAATCCGCGCGAGCCAGATTGAATTCCTGGAGGAAAATCCCAAAGCGCGCCAAGACGAAGCCAAGCGCCATGAGCGCCAGACCGGTGCGAATCCAAGCTAGAAAAGTGCGTTCGACAGCCAGGAAGTCCGCGACGCTTCCGTAGTGTTTTTCTTGGGATTCCATTGAGAAAGGCATCCTTTCTGGTGGTATCTCTCCTACGGATTCGGCTACCGCTTCGCCAGGTAAATAAGATCTCATTCGCTATTCCGAACGGAGTCTGCGAAGTGAGGAATCCCTCCGGTTCATTCATGGAAGAGGGGTTCCTCGCAGCGCTCGGAATAACGGTGGAACTTCTGTCCGGCGGTGGTTAGGGAGCGATTTTCAGCATGACTACCGAATGCGGCGCAACCTTGGCGGAGTAGCTCCCCGTGAACGAGCCCACGTCCTTGTGCGCCCACAAATCCCGCACTTTGGAGGAAAGATGATTGGGATAGCCGATCTCTTCCCAGGACACGCTGACATCGCTATCAGATGCGCCGCGATTAAAAAGGATAACGGCGCGGCTGCCATCGTTCAGGATTTTTGTCCAGACCTCGAGGTCGCCATCCTTATGAATGCGATGCCCTTCGTGGCCTAGCTTGTCCTGATTGACGGCGATGACTTCCGGATTCGTTAGGATCTCCTTGATTTCCGAAGTCATGGACCGGACATCATTTCCCGCAATCAGCGGCGCGGCAAGCAAAGCCCAGAAACTGAAGTGAGCGCGATATTCGGGAATCGTCATGCCACCGTTGCCGATTTCCATCATGTCCGGATCATTCCAATGTCCAGGTCCGGCATATGGTGCAAGGTCGACTTGCAAATCGAGAATATCAACCATCCCGTATTCGCAGCAATCGCCGTTAGGCCACTTCTTCTTGCTGGTCCACTTGTCGCTGATGTCGCCGGTGGTGCGCCATAGATTCCCGATACCTTTACCCCAAAGCCACGGCTTGCCTGTGCCCCATTCGCACATGCTGAAAACAATCGGGCGGCCCGTGGAGAGCAGGGCATTGCTCATTGTCGAGTAAGCTTCCTCGACGTTGCGTGTAGCCGTGTTGCACCAATCGTATTTCAGGTAATCCACGCCCCACCGCGCATACTGAATCGCGTCCTGATATTCGTGACCCTGACTGCCGGGGCGGCCAGCGCAGGTCTTCGAACCGGCATCCGAATACAGCCCGAACTTCAGTCCCTTCGAGTGAACATAATCGGCAAGCACTTTGATCCCGGAGGGGAACCGCTGCGCGTCCGCGACAATGAACCCATTCTCATCGCGGCTGACCTGCCAGCAATCGTCGATGACCACATACTGATAGCCTGCCTCTTTCATGCCGTTCGTGGCTATAGCGTCGGCCACGGACTTGATGAGGTCTTCGCTTACGTTGCAGGCGAATTTGTTCCAACTGTTCCACCCCATCGGCGGAGTTTGCGCCAGGGAGTTTCTCTCGATTTGCGCGTTCGTGGGGATGGCCAGAAAAATCGCCGAGAACAAGAAAAGTCCGAGGATCGTCCAACGCATGCGGCTACGTTTCATCTCTTTTCTCCTATGGACTGTTCCATCAGGTGAAGAGCGAGCGCCTGGTTTGCCTGGGTCCATGCCAGCGGCGTGTGGCCATTGGCAATATATCTTCCGTGTTTCAGGAAATAAAGCTCCGGGCACTGTCCTTCTGCGGTGAGTTGCGCGAGTGAACGGTTGAAATAGTGCACCTGCTTGTGAAAGCTCGCCGGGTCCGAACGGTTTGCCAGGTAGCGGCGGCCGTAAATAATGGAAAGCAGCGGGTCAAAAATGCACCACTGCGCCTCGCAGTTGGGTTGCAAGTGAGCATCGCGAAAATCCAGGTTATGACTGAAATCCGAACTCATTTGGCCTGGCGCGAACCACTCGTCGTAGTCTTGGCAGAAGTAAGAGTCTCCGACATAGCGTTTGATCCCGACTTCTCCCTTCAATCGTGCCTGCACCAGGTTGAGAATGCCGTCCTCGTTTTCGGCCCTTCCCAGGACATCCAGAGGGTGAATCAGGGAAAGCAGCGCGGAATCCACCATCCGCTCCGGCGGCGATTCGAAGGGCAAGGTGGCATCGAGGTGTTCGCGTCCCTTGACGATCAGTGGCCGTAAATATTCCACATCCGCCGCGCCGGCGGCAGCCGGACCCTTCTTGTGACTTTTCGCCTCATGCGCGAAATACTCGCGCATCTGTTCGAGCCCGGCGATGACGGCACCGACGCTGGAGTTGTTGACCTTGCGACCTTCTTCCCACGCGCCGCTGTCGCGATCTTGCCAATATTCGATGGCCTCGAAATAAGGAGGGAAGTGACGATAAATTTCAAGATCCTCCGCAGACATCGGCAGAGCACACGTGTTCGCCAACAGAAAGCGAAACCACAGGGCCTGGCCCAAGGCATCATTCTGAGCTTGCGGCCATGCCCCCGCCACTTCTCCCAGGCTTTGGGCGTCGAAACGGATGTGCGGCCGGCGGTTCACGTCCTCGTGCATGACCCGCGCGGGGTCCTCTGTGACTTCGCGGAACCGGCGAAGCTGAGTTTTCAGATAGGCGCTCAGGCCCTGCGCGCAAGCGATGGCGGGAGCAAGTTGGCCTCGCCGGCGGAACGAATCCGCGACCATCACATTGTCTCGAATCCAAACGTTCTGATAGCCACTGCCGGAGCCGGGCGCATGAGCGGAGCTGGCCGCAAACAGGCCATGCACGACCGGCACGATTTCGTGCGTGCGGTACTCAACTAGCACCTCTTTGATCTTTGCCAGGGTTTCCGGCGTGTAGCTTTCCGCAATCAGATGCCGCAGCAATCCGTTTTCCAGGGCCAAGATGTTTCTCCGGTTTCTCTGAAACAGTGGACGCGACAGAATTCTATCGCAATTCAGAAGTCCACCCACGCGACAGGAGCGGGGCTTTGGATGACAAAGACGCTTGCCGACCGTGCGTTGTGTCCAAAGTGCCAAATGGCGGGAACAAAACATTGCTTGCCGGTGTCTGAAACAACGTAGCCTCCCCCGTCGTATCTTCATGGCATAGGCACGCTGCACGAGTTCGTCCCTGCGCGCCATTGTTCCTGCTGAGGGTGCTGCGGCCATGAAGATGGGGGAATCAGGAATCAGCCCTTCGGAGCGGAGGCGGGCGCCTCGCTTTCGCTACCAGGCCAGCCTGGAAATCGAATGGGGATCAGCTCGCTTGCGCGCCCGCACGCGCGACATCAGCGAGGGGGGAATGTTCATCGAAGCCGATGACGTCCTCTGGGTCGGCGCCGGTTTTCGCGCGCGCATGGCCTTGGAAAGCTCTTTCTGGATGGACTGCTCGGTCAAGCGCGTCGAACCCGGAAGTGGAATGGGTGTTACCATTGTTCTTCGAGAAGACCAAAGCCAGCGTTACTACCGAGACTTGCTCGCGAAACTGGCAGAGAGCTAGTCTTCCCGCCGTATACTAGAATTCATGACACGCTGCCTGGACTGTGGCTCACCGCGCACCAGCGATCAGTGTCCAAACTGCGGGTTGACCTCCGCAGCGGCCGAGCTCGTCTTTCGCCGTCGGCTTTTGCGCCAGATGGCCTTTTTCCTAGCTGGTTCGTTGCTTTTTCCTTATATCAGCCAGGTGTATCCACCCCTGGACGTCGACGCCATGCTGGTGTTTTTTGGGCTGGTGTTCTTCATCGCACTGACCCTGGTGATTTTCCTGGATCGCCAGGCACGGGCGCGCAAGGACATCGAGGTTCTGCGCCATCTGTTCACCGGGCTGATTCCGATTCCCTTCATCCTTTCGACCGCGCTTTTCTTAAATGGAAAGCTCGATTCGACACAGAAGGTTGTTTATCACCCCACTACGGTCGAGGGGCGCTATCTGATGAAGGGCATTGTGCGCGGCACGCGGAGATTGTTTGTCTATTCCTGGAGGGAAGGGCGGAAGATTGAGCGCTTGGCAGTCGATCCAGACGATTATGACCGCTTTCAGGTCGGGGACAGGGTCAACGTGGGAGAAGAGCCTGGAGCCCTGGGCATCCCTTGGTTCTATGGGGTGTATCGGGCGGGACAATCCGGCGTCCCGCTGCCTGCGGAGACCCATCTGAAACCAGCCGCCCCGAAGACCACACAAGATGCACCACGCCCCCCGGGTCAGTAGATGGGCCTTCCGTTCGGTCCTAGGGGTATCTGCAACTCCAGGAAGTGGCCGTCCTTTCCCAGCCGGAAGCGGATGCGTTCCATATTGCCCACATTCCTTTCGACGAAATCCGGAGTTTCGATCGGCTTGTCGGGCATGTCCGCATAAGACCATTCTGCGGAATCGCCGTTGACCTTGATTTTCTGCGGGTCGATGTCATAGACCTCCTCGTCCTGCACATTTACGAGCAGATAGCGCTTCCAGAGGCGAACGAGGAAGACGCCCTTTTTCTCCGAATGATAAATGTTCCAGGAGTTGGGGGCATTTTCGTTGAAACGCACGATGGCGAATTCCAGCGTGTGCCAGGTAAGCTTCTTTGTTTCGGCCTGCGGCTGCCTTTGCGCGCGGGCTAAGCTTGAAAACGCCAGGAGAAACACAAGTCCGACTGCGCCAGCAATAAGAATCCAGGAAATCTTGCTCATTTCCCGAAACCGCATTCGCGCCACCACGTGCCCCACTCCCATAAGCCGAAACCCGTCTGGCCGGGAATTGGGCGACCGGCCTGCCGCGCAAGCATGGCGATCCGTCCCCGGTGGTGTGAATCATGAGCGATGAGGTAACCGACGATCAGCCCGCGGATTGACTCAGCGCTGGCCTTCAGCAAGGCCTGCACCTGCGTGCGTGTGGCCTTGTCTGGGTCCAGTTTGGGAGGGTGCTTGCCGATCTTATCCGCGGCCGAGAGCCACATGAGCCGGACAAGGTGAATCGCGACATGGCTTAAGAGCAGTTGATTGGCTCTTTCGTTGATGGCAAAGGTTTCCACCAACGGCTTCCGGAAATCCAGGTTGGGCGATTTGGAGCCAGTCGCGGCGGTCGGGGCCATGTTCCGTTTCCTCGTTTGTCGAGTACAGGAAAAGTGTACGACAAGCGCGGCCCATTCGCCGAGATTACGCTTGTGCGAAGGCCGAGGTAGACTCCCTTCGCTGCACAGACTCAGAGCTAGGATGGAAGCAGGGGACAATGGCATGGCGCCCCTTCAAATCAGGGGCGGCAATACCGAGGCACAAAAAATTGAGGGCGCTGGAACCTTGCGATTCTCGCGCCCTCTTTTGATTGTGCTGGCAAGTTTTTTACGCTTCCCGGCTCAATCTGCGGGCTACTGTATTCCTCACACCTGGTCTTGGCAAGAGGGTTCCCCGAGATTTTCTGTGCATTTCTGTGCATCATTGTGCAAAACGGCCAAGTCAAGTGAGCAAGGAGAACCCTCGAGCGTTTTATGCGGCAGGCTCTCCGAGCCCAACCCGCGTCCTTAGTGCGAGGCAGCTCCCGACGATGATCTATGGTTGCGATAACGACCTCCGACTGCCGCTCCCGCTGCCGTTTCCATCCTAGTCAGAACGCCAGTTTCAAAGAGAATTGGATCTGCCGGGAAGGTCCCGCGGTCTTGCTGATGATGCCAAAGCCGCTGCCCAGCACGGTGTTGGAAGGCAAACCGAAGTTCACGATATTGAAAATGTTGAAGAACTCCGCCCGAAACTGGAGCACTCCCCACTCGGTGTTTCCTCGCCCCAAGGGCGTGTTTTTGATCAGCGCGAAGTCCAATTGATGAAAACCGGGCCCACGGAAGCTATCGCGGCCAAGGGTTCCGAAGTCCCCCTGGTTGGGACCTGTACCTCCGGGAAGATGGATGGGGATCGAGAAGAATGAACTGTTGTCCGCGCCTCGCCCTAAATAGTCCTCACGAATCGTGCGGCTGGTGGAAAAATCGGGCATGGAGACCAAATCCGGCCGGTCCGCCCCTCCCGAACCCGCTCCCGTCTGTTGAATGCCGGAATACACGGTGAACGGCGGCCCGGTCATCAGGGAGGTGACATTGAGCAGTTGCCAGCCCGCCGTGACCTTCTTTCCCAAAGGATTCAGGAACCCGATTCGGTCGAAAGGCAGCATCTGGATTAGGCTCAAAGAAAACACGTGAGTGACGTCGAAGGTCGAGGGGCCTTTATCTGCACTGGGATCTAGAGGATTTTGAAACGGCGCCTGCAAAATCACCCCCGCGTTCGCCGGGATCCCTCCCAGAACCGTGCTGGTGTCGTCGAGCGACTTGGAAAACGTGTAGCTCGCTTGAAAGGCCAAGCCATACTTCTGGCTGTTCTTGCTCACGCTGGTCTGCAAAGCGTTGTAGGTGGAGTGCGAGCCTGGCTGCATCAGCATTTCCGGGCCGTAACCCGCGATCGCCTGTCCTGCGGAGTTGAACTGGGTGAATGGGGCGAACGTGGAATCGGCGCCACCGTAGCCGTTGGGCGAAAACACGTTGGGCAGGTGAACTCCTGCAATTCCGATGTAGGCCGCGTTCCACTTCACTTCGCCAAAGTCGTGATCAAAGCCTAGTGTGTACGTACCCAAATACCCGTTGCGAAAATGGCGCGAGATAATTCCTGCCGTGAGTAACTGCGGCTCATGCCCGGGCGTCAGAGCTTGAACGTCGTCAAGATAGCGCTCCACGTCGATCTCCGTGTTCGCTGGAACATTCGCGCTGTTTCCGTTGGGGTATAGGGGAGTCCCGGCAGTGGTGTACACCGTGGGGAGCTGCAACGGAACGGCCGTATTGTGAAATGGCACGGGCGTACCGGGAAGAGCTGTCACCAGGGGCTGGAAAACCAGGGGGAAGCCGCCAGTCACGAAATTGTCCTGCCACAAATTGGGAAGCAGAGTGGTAATCGCCGCTCCCGCATGCCATGTGGTGCGTTTGGTCGCGGCATAATCGACAGCAACACGCGGTCCCCATCCACTCCAGTCCGTCGGATATATCGGTTGAGGGTTGAAAAGAAAGACCTGCTGCGCACCAGGAGTAAGGAACGAAACCGGTTGTCCGTCGGGTCCGACAGGAAACGCGACGGAGGTGCGGTTCTTGGCCTCCCGGATCGGCGAATTAACCTCGTAACGCAAGCCATAGGTGACGTTCCAGCCCGGTGACAATTTCCAGCTATCCTGGAAATAGAAGTTGTAGGCGTTGCGCCGGACGGCCGCTTCGTCAAACTTGTCGCCTTGCGGCGTAACGCTTGCGGCAGCTGTGACCGAATACGAATAGGGCGTCGCAGTCAGCAGTCCCGTGAGTGCGTCCGGCAGAGGAGCCCCAGGCTCGATGTTGTGCAATCCGCTGGCGGAGAGGATCTGAACCGGGGAGTAGGCAGTTCCACCGCCAAACGTATAAACCCCATTTGGATTCATACCGAAAATCGTGGCGTCCTTGTTCAGTCGCACTTCCGCCCCCCATTTCAGGCTGTGCGAGCCTCTGGACCAGGCCAAATCGACCTTTCCCTGATAAAGGTTGCCGTAAGAGCCGAAAATCGATCCATCCGCGGTGTTGAAGCCGTCGTACAAGCCGTCGCCATACACCAAAGCGGGATCGGTGGAATCCTGAGTTGGGAAGATCGGAGTGCTGCGTACATAGCCAAAAGCCGCATCCAGATTCAGCCGGGAAGATATCGCCTTTTGGTAGTGGATGGTTGCGCTCCGCTGGTGATCGTAGAAATTCACGCCAAACAAAGGATCAATCGCGGTTTGGTCGGGATTGGTGGTCGGCCCGGTCACTTGATTCAAACTAAAGCGGCCGAAGAGCATTGAGCTTGAAGAGAGAGGGTGATCCACGCGAATGGAAAACTGGTCCGTGTTGGTCACCACCTTCGAATACGTCGCGTACGTGCGTGCGCCAAATGCTCCTTGGGGGTCATTGGGAAGGGGATAGCGATTCACTAGAGGGGCGATCTCCGGATTGACGGGCACAAACAGCGTATCCCCGGGAAATGTCGTAGTGTCGATGCCTTGGCGTTCGTTTGCGGTGGGAACGGCAAACACCTGTGTGGTGCCGAGTACTTGACGGAATCCCTGATACTCTCCGAAGAAATAGGTTTTTCCACGGCGGTCATA
>Ga0187772_10001960_pt1 | contig 10048 bp, 9 predicted proteins | sample 0116_SJ02_MP15_2_FD_133137 | JGI IMG/M metagenome (GOLD analysis project Ga0187772, IMG submission 133137) | Tropical peat soil microbial communities from peatlands in Department of Meta, Colombia - 0116_SJ02_MP15_20_MG | ecosystem: Environmental > Terrestrial > Soil > Wetlands > Peat | place... | reverse complement strand
GGGTCCTGGAGCTCCTGGATCGGGCGGCCCGCGACGTCCTCCACGATCGTCTTCAGGCTCCAGCTCGTCCGGCGGCGCGGTGGCCCGTCGATCGTTGCCTCCGCGCCCACGTCCGTCGTCCGGCGCGCCGGTCCCTATAAACCTCCCTTTGGAGGCGAAGGGGGATCTCTTGCGGAGGGCCGGGGATGCCCCAAGGTCGCTTCGAGGAACTCGAACTCGGGCGTCGATGCAACCACGGCGAGCGGAAGGTGCAGCTCACCGATTCTCCACAGCGATTCGGCATAGCCGGTTTCGCGTGGTAGCCGCGCTCGCGAAAGCCACTCGGCCTCCGCCGCCGTGAGCCCGAAGAACTCGCGCGTTTCGGCCGAGACCTGGGGAAGGCGGAGGAACGCCGCCGCGTAGAGGTTCCTCAGGAACGAGCGGCCCGAGGGCCGGGCGAGAAAGTCCTCGGGGCTCTGGGTGAGGACCATCAGACCCGCGTCAAAGTGGCGAACGTGGCGTACGACCCGGTCCAGGAACTCCTCGGTGGCAGCGTGACGGGCCAGCAGATGCGCTTCGTCGACGAGGAGTATTTTCGGGCCCGCACGCTCCGCCAACCTCCCGTAGGCCCAGTCGAGCACGTACGTGAGGTGGAACGGGAGCTGGTCATCGGGCACGCCGCGGAAATCGACCGAGACGACCGTCTCGGTGGGTCGCGCCGTCGTCGGTCCGTCGAGCCCGCGCAGCGAACCTGACCGGAACACTTCGAGCAGGGTCGCGAGCCGGGAGGAGGCTGCGCCCCGGCCCACGATGACGTCCGCTAGATCGCTAAACGTCGGGACATCCGGTCCCTGCTCGTAGAGCCGGGTCACCGCCGCGTCCAGTTCCGCCACCTCTTCGTCCCGCAGGCTCGGAAACAGTGCTCGGAGCATCGTGCCGACGCGCGCCGCCTTCTCGCGGCGGTCACCCGCGGTCGTGACCGGGTCGAGCGGGTTGAGGCGGCCACCGGCGCCGTCGGCGACGTGGACTACCGAGCCCCCGAGCGACTCGATCCAGGTGGTGTACTCGCCGAGTGGGTCGAGCACAGCGATGGTGGTCTCCGGCCGGAGCCACCGGGTGCGGAGGAGCAACAGGGCCGCGGCGAACGACTTCCCCGAACCGGTGGTCCCGAAGAGACCCCAGGAATAGCTAGCGTGGGACCATCGGTCGAAGAAGACCGGGCTTGCGTCGGAGAGGGCGAGGCCCAGCAGCGTTCCCGCGGGTTCCACGACGGTTTCATCCCCGAACGGGAAGAGGGCGGCAACCCCGTCGGTGGGCAGGGTGTGCCAGTAGCCCGAGGGTCGCGGTTCGGTGCCCGAGAGGTCGGGGGGCTGCAGCGATTCCCGGACCTCGTACACCGGGACCCGCGACCGAAAGCCGATCTCGGAAAGTCGCTCGACGAGCCGGGTCCGCTTCGACTCCGCTTGGGGCCGGTTCGAGGCCAACACCACGAACCGAAGGCCGACCCTCCAGAGTTCCTGCGTCCGGCGGGCGACCGCCTGACCCAGTTCCGCCGCACTCGTACGCTCGACCTCAAGTTCCGCGGTGCGCCCGCCGTTGCCACCGGTCGCCAGTTCCGCCTCGGCGACCGCGCGGGCCCCGTACAGTAGTTCGAGAGCCTGCGCGGACGGGATTCGATGGGCCTCCGCCGAGAACTCCGTGGTTTCGTGGGTCGGGATCAGTCGCCCGAGGAACCCGAACGGTACCTCCGGCGGGAACGCGGTCACGAGGAGGGGCGCGCGATAGCTCCGGCCGGTCCGCCAGAACGTCGGTGCCTCCGCGCCGCGCCGGCGGGGTGGGGGGTCGCTCATACCTCCGAGAACGACGGGCGACACGGTCCGGAGCGAATCCGGTCGACAACGAAGAACGCGAGGAGGCCTCCGGCGAGGAGTAGCCCCCGAAGCGGCACCAGCGATGTGGGAGGATCGAGGAACCCGAAGGCCGTCCCTCCCAGAACGCCGAGGCCAGCTAGGGAAGCACCCCGAAGATGCTTCCAGGATAGGTTGCCGCGCCGACGAGCGAGCGAGACCCAGCCCGCGAGCGCGAGGGCGGTGAGCGACGCTGTCGGAGCGATGAGCCATGGGATGAACGCGGATAGCCCACCGCAGACCACGGCCGCGCCCACGGCGACACCGAACGGTTCGAAGTCGTAGGCCGTCACGGCCGCGGCGATTCCGATCATGTCGATGGAACCTCGACGTCCCACCCGAATCGGTGCGCGGCCTCGGTGAGGGCCCGGTCGCGCAGACGCCGGGGATGGAGGCCGAACGTGCTCAGACCGTCGAGGAGGGCGGCAATTCGCCCCTCGAGCCGCCCGATCCCATCGGTGGAAACGTCGGACGAACCTAGGACCCAGTAGACCCGCCGCAGCCGCCGGCGACGACAGAGGACCGAGACCAGTTCGGAGTATCCGGACGCAGCGTTCCCGTCGCGCCCCGTCCTCAGGGGAGTGGGGGGAAGCACCGCTTGGGCTCGGATCGGCACGGCGGTCGCGAGGAACGCGAGACCATCGTCCGTCGATCGCAATAGGTCGCGAAAACGTTCGAAGCGTCGCGCGAGCTCCTCCGGCGGCAGGTAGGCGACGGGCGTTCCCCCGGTCCGGACGACGGCGACAAAGCGATGCGATGCGAGCTCGAGCAGCCCTTGCCGCACCAGCGGTCGGGGGGTCATCTTCCGCCCTCCCGGTCCCACGGAACGGACCCGCCACGCGAGGAACCGTACGGCCCGCTCGTCGATGGCGACACCGTCGGGACGCCACACCGAGAGCACGAACCCGCCACCGACCACGGGGAGCCACAACCACGGGCTCGCAATCGGGCTGAGGAGAGCTCCCGTGGCCGCGTAGCCGACGAACTTGAGCGCGTCCCGCGACGAGGGAAACGGGCCGAGACGCATCCGTCGGTCAATCCGCTCGGGGAGGCCGATGACCGGGGGGCCTTCCGACGCAGCCGCCATCTCATTTTGTCCCTCCCACGTACGGCGGCCGCTGACCGGTGGGGGGTTTGTCGTCGGGCGGTTTTCCCCAATGCTCCGCGAGGTGGCGCCCGGCTTGCCCGACAATCTCCCGGACCGCGAGGGGTGGCGCGAGCGGGGCGGCCGACGAACCGGTCGAACGCATCGTCGCTGCGACAGCCACCCCTCCCGAACCCGTGGACCGTAGTCCGTTCGCGATCGGTACAAACGACGAGGCCGCCGTGGACGGAGCCATCTGTAGCCCCCGCTGGGCGTTCGCGTGCACGACGCCCGACGCTCCCGCTAGCCCGAACGCCACGAGATGGGTTCCGGCGAGCGAGAGCAGGTACGGAGACGCGACGGCCACGGCCAGGTACGCGACCAGCATGACCGGATTGGGACTCCCCACGGCGAGTTCGAGCGGGACGACCAGCACGCAGGGCAGGAATGCGAGTTCGGCGAACAGGAACCATGCCCTTCGTGCGAGCGGGGAGAGGGGCCGTAGCGGCCAGAGCAACGTGAAGATCGGGAGAAGGACCAAGAGCACTGCCAGCAGGGCGTCGCGTATTCCGACGGCGAGGAGCAGCGCGAACACCGCGGCGAACTCGGCGAGGGAGAGCACGAACGCGACGGCCCCGTTGTCCCAGGAGAACGAGACTTGGCCCCACCCAGCGAGGTTGGCCCAGTGTTGCCACGTCCCGCCGTCCCAGCCGGACATCACCGGGTAGAGTCCACCCGCCACCCCGAGAATCGCCCCGGCGATGGGGACCGTGAAGTTGGCGGCGATGACTCCGAGGATGAGCCGCGGCAGGAGGTCGTCGAGCGTGCTCGCCCAGCGAGTGACGGTCGAGCGCACGAGAAATAGGATAGCGACCCCGAGCGCCACGAGTGCGACGGCCGGGTCGACCACGTTCGCGAGAACGAATCGGGAGAAGTTTGCGCCGAAGAACAGGAAGTTCGCGTTGCCGTGGCTCGGGCCGAGGAGCGGAGGGAACAGCGAACTCGGCTGGAGCTCGGGGACGAGAAGGTTGTCGTACGTCGGGCCGATGACCGCCGTGATGATCGATGTGACGTCGGCGAAGAGCAGGAACAGCAGCGTCTGCACGAGGTTGCCGAGGTTCACGGACACGGTCGTCCCTTCGGGCCGCTAGCCGCCCGTGAGCACCCAGTGAGCCAGGCCGTAGAGGAGGCCGGTGACGGCCGCAAGGAAGAGAAGCGTCCCGATCAGCGCGTCACGGGCCCGGTCCTTCGCCTGGATCTTCTTGGTGATGTCGTTCGAGAACCAGCTCAACGCCACGCGCGCCCAGACGAGCGTCAGGATGCCGCTCCCCGCGAGGGCAACGAGGTCGACGAGCCGGTTGATTGAAGCCGTGAAGTTGTCGACCGGGGTCGGGGTCGTGCCCACGACGACCCGGAAGGAAGAAGGCCCGACCGCGGAGGGGGGCGCCGAGGGTGCGGGCAGGCTGGCCACGGCGACCGCCAGCGCGACGAGGACTCGTACGCTGGGGGTGGCGGCCCCAAGATCGTGGTTCAACGACCACCGCTTCCCGACCACGACAGCACCTCCTCACCGTCGGCGCCGCTCTCCGAGCGAATCGTCCCGTTCGCGACCAGCCGGTTGATCGTCGAGCGTACCTTCTCGAGGGCGACTCCCCGTTGCTCGGCGAGTAGCTCGACCGTGAACCGCTCCGCACCGTCGGCGGGTTGGAGGATTTCTCTCAGGATGGCCTCGGTGTCGGGTTCCGGCGCCTGCGACTTGCGCCTTCGAACCGTCCGACGCCACAGGAGGGCCAGACCGGTGCCGACAATTGCCGGTGCGGCAAAGCTCGCGAGCAATCCCAGCACGCTGAGAGTTCCGGGTGTGGACGCCGGGCTCGGGTCAGCGGAGGCGGCCGGCGGGGACGGGGTGGTTGACGAGGGTCCCGACGCGGGCCAGGTGACGGTCAGCTGGAACGCATACGATAGGCCGAGCCCATCCACCACCGTCGCGACGAGGGATACTGAGTCGATTCTCCCGGTGGGCCACTCGAACTGGTACGTACCGGGCGATGGAAGTGTTCGGTTCCAGGATTGGTTGTCACTCGCGTTAACGAAGAGCCGGTACGGGGGCCAACCGTCTCGAACCGAAACGTTCACCTCGACGGTGTTGTTCGTGGACGATGGGGCGGCCGCGGCCAGAACGCTCGCATCGAGCGGGGCCACCAACTCCTCCAGCAGGGTCGTTTGCCACGTAGCTCCGCAAGCGTCCACCACGACCACCGAGAACGCGCCCGTTCCCTCCTGGGCGAACGAGCCGTTCCAAGGGAACGCGCCTTCGGAAGCCAGCGACCCGCTCGGCGGAGTTTCGTTGGCCGCGAGAAGATTCGGCACCACCCACCACGAGAAGGGTGGGCAACCGCCCAGGACTTGGCCGAGAATCTCAGCGATTTCACCGCCGAATCCGGCCGACCGACCCACGACCGCGTCCACGCCGAGCGGGGATTCGACCTCCAAGGTCTGTGAGCTATTGGCCTCGGTGACCCCGAATCGGTCGATGGCGCGTACGCCGAGGGCAAAGTCACCGGGCGTTGCCAACGGTAAACCCAGCACTTCGCTACCGTCGACATCGACCATCTCCGAACCGGCGGACAGATTTCCGCTCAGGTTCCAGGATAGCGAGATCGGCAGCGCACCACCGCTCAGCGCCACCTCGAGGAGAGCCGCGCGGCCCACCTCCCCCACGCTCGCGACCGGCACGACGGTGAGGTCGGGAGGGGGCACGACCAGCTCGTAGAGAACCGCGCTCGCGGAGGTGCCTCCAATGTGGGACGGATACAGGCCGAAGAGGACCTCTTGGGTCCCCACCGACTCGAACGTACAGGCGAAATTGGTGGCGTTCGGCGCTGAGGGGGCCTCGACGGACGGATCGATGGAAGCGTTGGTACAATCGTATAGGGCTACCGAACCGGCGGGTGCGTCCAGCGCGAGGCCGGTGAGATTCACGGGGATTCCCACCTCGGCGACGAACGTCGAAGGTACCACGGCAACCCGGAAACCGGAGCCGACGGAGATCGCCTCCGGGACGGAACGATGCTCGACGTCGCTCTCGGAATCACTCACCACGACGTAGGGCACGAACTGCCCGGCGGCGAAGGTGTGATTGACGGAGAAGGCGCCGGGAGCCGACAGGTCGAAGGAAGTCCGCGCCCCATCGCCCCAGACCACATCGACGGAGTACGGCGGAGCGCCGCCGGTGACGTTCCCGCCGAGCGTGACGACCTCGCCCGGCGAGAGAAGCGCCGGGCCCGCCTCCACCCCGGATAGGTCGAGGGGTGTCACGATCGACACCACCGTAGAATTGGACCGGTCCACCGATACCACGCCCGACGGACACTCCAGCTCGGCGGCCGAGCGTACGTCCACCACGACGGCACCCGACTCGAGAGAGTACGCCGTGAAGACCACTGAGGGGCCCGTCGTCGAGTTGAGGAACCCCGTTGCGAGACCCTCCTCAACCGACCAGACGAACCAGAGCGCGGAGGCAGGGCAAAGGGCGGAATCGCTCCACCACACGGCCCGCAGCGTGAAGTTCTCGCCCGTGCGCAGCCAGAACGATGTCGGGGAGATGGCGAGGCCCGCCGCCGGCACCCCGGTGGCGGCCGACACGACGCCGGTACGCGGACCGGGAAACGCTTCGGGAGCCACGCCCGGGGTGGTGGTCGCGGCGAGCACGAGGCTCAGCACGAGTGCGGAGTCGATCGCCGACATCACCAACGCGACAGCCCGGACGTTCCAGACCTCCGACACGTGACCACCCGGCGCGCCGGACGGGGGGCGGACTACTTTTCGCGGCAGCCCCCGGCGGATGATGGAAGGTGGTGGGTCACGCGGAGACGGCGAGGGCGACGTGCTCGCGCGCGAACGGCGTCAGCGAGGTCTCGTAGTCGACCCGAAGCCGGGCGGCCGAGATCGCCGAGCGTGCCTCCCGGACGATCGCCGCGGTCGGCCGCTGCTGGGTCACCGAGCGTACCTTGAGCATCAACACGCCCCGCCCGCCGGGGGCGAGGCAGGCGCGGGCGTTCTCGACAAAGATCCCCGCCTGGTTGCGTTGCGCGATGTCCTGGTAGAGGAGGTCGGCCGGTCCCACGTCCGCCTGGTACCGCTCGGGGAGCTGAGCATCGGCGAGGATCGGGAGAAGTCCCGGTCGGGTCCGCGCGAGGGCGAGCAGCCGGGCGAACGAGGTCGGGCTCTTCTCCACGGCGAAGATCGTCGCCTCGGGCCATAGGTCGGAGAGGTGGCTCACGGTCGTCCCGTGGGACGCTCCGAGATAGAGGACGGTCCGGGGGTGGCCGAGGACGTCGGCGGGCGCCCCCTTCACGAGGAACGCCGCGAGCTTCGAGCGGAACGGGTCCCAGGCGCGGTACTCCACCCCCTCCGACGAGGCGAGCGTCTCACCGTAGACCTTCGTGCCGGGGTTCCGATTGACCGTGAAGAGCTCGCGACCCTCGCGAAAGACCCTCTCCCAGGGGGCGGGCTTCACGCACGGGGGCTCGTACGGACGAGGCATTCGACCTCGACCGCGGCGTTGAGCGGGAGGCCGGCGACGCCCACCGCGGCGCGGGCCGGTCGGCCCGCGTCCCCGAACACCTGGACGAACAGGTCGGTCGCGCCGTTGGCGACCTCGTGCTGGCGGGCGAACCCGGGCGACGAGGCGACGTACACGCTGACCCGGAGGAATCGGACCACCCGGTCGAGCGAACCGAGCTCGGCCGCGAGCGCGCTCAGGGCCTGGAGGCCGGCCCGGCGGGCGAGGTCACGGGCGACGTCGATCGCGACGTCCCGGTCCACGAGGCCGGGGCTCACGACCTTCCCGGCGTCGGTCACGATCTGCCCCGAGACCCATGCCCGGTCGCCCTCGAGCACCACCGGCGAATACGTGCCGACGGGCCGCGGCGGCGGCGGAAGAACGATGCCCAGCTCGCGCAAACGTTCGGAAGGCAGCGGCGTCATGGCGAAGCAGAGCCGCCCGGTCGAAAAACATGTGCGGGTGACCGAGCGGCGGAGTAAAGAAGGACTTTCGGCTCGTGGCCGCCACTATGTCGCTCTTCCGACGCTTCCGACGGGACAAGGAGAGCGAGCCGTCGGACGCCGAGGCTCCCGCCGCACCGGCACCGGTCGCGCCGCCCGAGGAGCCGGCGGCCGAGCTCCCCGCTACTCCGGCTTCCCCGACACCGGTGGCCCCGCCCGCGTCGCCGCCCATCCCGCCTCCCCTCCCGGACCGGCCAACCACCCTACCGAGCCCGTCAGTTTCCGCGCCGCTCGAGGCCCGGTCGAAATGCTTCGTCTGCGGGACGCCGCTCGCAGGCCACACCTGTCCAACGTGCCGGATGACGTGGGTTGAGTGAGCGAAGCATCGGCACGGCCGAGGTCCCTGCGAGCTTTTGAGGGACCATCGCTCCGCGCCTTCGACCAGTATGGGTAGTCCGCGAAGCTCGGCGTCCGAGATCGACGCCCTCGAGCGTGCCATCGTCGACCACCTGTTCGCCCTGCAGCCGTCGTACGCGGTCGCCCTCGGGCTCCACGAATACGACGGGCAGCTCCCGGACTTCTCGCCGACGAGCACCACCCGCTGGATCCGCGACGCCGAGGCGCTGCTCGCCCGCCTCGCCCAGGTACCGACCGACGGGCTCCCGCCGTCGCGGAAGGCCGATGCGTTCCTCCTGAGCCTCCTGCTCGAAAGCCCGCTGTTCGACCTGAGGGACGTGGGGGACCTTGAGCGGAACCCGATGAACTACCTCGGCGGGGTGTCGCTCACCGCCTACCTGAGCCGCGACTATGCGCCCGTCCCCCGCCGCGTGGAAGCGGTCGTGGGGACGCTCCGCGAGGTACCCCGCCTGCTCGGCGAGGGCCGCGCCCGCCTTCGGGGGCCGCTCCCGAAGCCGTTCGTCGACCTATCGATTGCCATCGGCAGCGGGCTACCGGCGCATTTTGCCGAGGCGGAGGAGTTCGCGAGGCCGGCCGGGCTCGCGGAAGAGGTTCGCCGCGCCCGTGAACCGGCGGAAGCTGCGGTCGCGGAGTTCCTCACCTGGCTCAAAGAGTACCATCTTCCGAGGGCCGTCCCGGAGTTCGCCCTGGGGCCGGAGCGCTACCAACGGCTCCTCTACGTTCGCGAAGGTATCGCGACGCCGTTCGGGGAGATCCGTCGGTCGGGCGCCGCGGACCTCGAGCGCAACCAGCGTCGCCTCAGCGAGATCGCCCACGAGGCGGGGCGGACGGTCCCCGAGCTCCTCGCCGACGTGAGCAACTCGCACCCGACGGCGGCCGAGCTCATCCCCACGGCGCGCAGCTACGTGGACGAGGTCCGGCGGTTCGTCGAAGAGCATGCGCTCGTCACGGTCCCCGCGGAGGCGAAATGCCGGGTCGAGGAGACCCCCGTCTACGGCCGCGCGCTCTCGACCGCGAGCATGAACCCTCCCGGTCCGTTCGACACGACCTCGTCCGAGGGCGTCTACTACGTCACGCCCGTCGACCCGGCGTGGACCGAACGGCAGCAGCAGGAGTGGCTGCGCTCCCTCAACCGCGCGACCCTCCTCAACACCACCGTTCACGAGGTCTACCCCGGGCACTACCTGCAGTTCCTGCACTTCCGCAAGTCGCCGGGGAGTCTCGCGCGGAAGGTCTACCTCTCCCCGTCGTTCACCGAGGGGTGGGCCCACTACTCCGAGCAGCTCGCGATCGAGCAGGGGATCGCGCGCCGCGACCGTCTCGGCGAGGTGGCTCAGCTCCTCGATGCGCTCCTCCGCAACACCCGTCTCCTCGTATCGGTCGGGCTCCACACCGACGGGATGAGCCTCGAAGCGGCGACGGAGACGTTCCAGCGGGAGGCGCACATGGAACGCCTGCCCGCCGAACGCGAGGCGATCCGCGGGACGTTCAACCCCGAGTACTTCTGCTACACGCTCGGCAAGCTCGCGATCCTCAAGGCCCGCACGCGCCTCCTGGCCGCCAAGTTCGGCGGCAGCCTCCGCTCGTTCCACGACACGCTGCTCGGCCTGGGCTGCCCGCCGGTCGGCCTGCTCGACGCGATGCTCGAAGGGGC
>Ga0187772_10001959_pt1 | contig 10054 bp, 10 predicted proteins | sample 0116_SJ02_MP15_2_FD_133137 | JGI IMG/M metagenome (GOLD analysis project Ga0187772, IMG submission 133137) | Tropical peat soil microbial communities from peatlands in Department of Meta, Colombia - 0116_SJ02_MP15_20_MG | ecosystem: Environmental > Terrestrial > Soil > Wetlands > Peat | place... | reverse complement strand
TTACCATCGCTCGGCGCGATAACTGACTGGAAAAGACGCCAGGCAGTGTGGTTACGGAACCAGCTTGTAACCGCCCGCTTCGGTGACCAGGATGGCAGGGGCGGCGGCATCCTTCTCGATCTTCTGCCGCAGCCGATAGATGTGGGTTTCGAGCGTGTGCGTCGTCACGCCGGAATTGTAGCCCCAAACTTCCTGCAACAAGGTCTCGCGCGACACCGGCCGCTGGCCGGCGCGGTAGAGGTAGCGCAGGATGGACGTCTCCTTTTCGGTCAGACGCACCTTGCTGCCTTTCGGATTCAGCAGGAGCTTCGAACTCGGCCGGAACGTATACGGGCCGATTGTGAAGATGGCGTCTTCGCTTGCCTCGTGCTGGCGAAGCTGCGCGCGGATGCGCGCCAGCAGCACGGCGAAGCGGAACGGTTTGGTGACGTAATCGTTGGCGCCCGATTCCAGCCCGAGGATGGTGTCGGAATCGGTGTCATGGCCGGTGAGCATGATGATCGGCGCCTTGAAGCCGTTCTTGCGCAGAATGCGCACCGCTTCGCGGCCGTCGATGTCGGGAAGGCCGACGTCCATGATGACGAGGTCGATCTGTCCGGCCTTGGCTGCTTGCACGCCCTTGGCGCCGTTCTCTGCCACGACCGCCTCAAACTCTTCGTGCAGCGACAATTGCTCGGTCAGCGCATCGCGCAGCTCGGCATCGTCGTCAACAATGAGGATCTTGCGCGTGTTGGGCATCAATCCCGGACCCCTGCGGCCGCTCGCCCGCCGGTCAATGGTGGCTTGTTCAATCGATTTGCAGCGCCGCTGGCGCCAAGTAGACATTCAAGGATACAGAAGCAAGCGGGCGTTGGGAATTCGGCTCGGCACAAACCGGCAGGCGGCGCGGATGTCTCCTCCCACGATCCACGTCAGCAGACGGCCGGGCCGGCGCTGGCAAGGCTTGATGCGCGCCGGTGGCTTTACCGTGCCGGTGGCGCTGGGCCGGGCCGGCGTCCGGGCCAACAAGCGCGAAGGCGATGGCGGGACGCCGGCGGGACAGTTTCACCTGCTGCGGCTGTGGTGGCGCGCCGATCGCCTATCGCGCCCCGCGTCGCGGCTGCCGGCCCGGCGTATCGGACGGTCGGATGCTTGGTGTGAAGACCCATCCGATCGGCGCTATAATCAATTTTTTCGCCGCTCGGCCGTTGAACCAGGCGACCGTTTGTGGCGCGACGATGGGCTCTACGACATTTTCGTCGAAATCGATCACAATACGCGCCCGCGCGTGGCGGGCCGCGGCAGCGCCGTGTTTATCCACGTGGCGCGGCTCGGATTCGCTCCGACCGCAGGCTGTATCGCGCTGCGCCGGCATGATCTCTTGCAGCTTCTACGCCGCATTGGACCGAAGAGTCGAATCATAATTCACTATTAGGTTACGGTCGGTCTTGCGCCGAAGATCGCACTGCCGACGCGCACGTGGGTGGCGCCGAAGGCAATGGCCACGGGAAAATCCGCGCTCATGCCCATCGACAGGAGCATCAGGCCGTTGCGCCGGGCGATCTTGGCAGTCAGCGCGAAATGTGGCGCCGGGGCTTCGGCGACGGGCGGAATGCACATCAGCCCGGAAATGGCGAGGGCGTATCGGTCGCGGCAGGCGGCGAGAAACGCGTCTGCGTCCTGCGGCTGAACGCCGGCTTTTTGCGGCTCGGCACCCGTATTGATCTCGACAAACAGCAAGGGCCGCCGCCCCTGCCTGGCGATCTCCTTTGCCAGTGCTTCGGCAACGCTTGCGCGATCGACCGAGTGAACTGCGTCGAACAGCGCCACGGCGTCCTTCGCCTTGTTCGATTGCAGCGGGCCGACCAGATGCAGCTCGATGGCGCTGCCGCTCTCTCTTTGCCGCGCGATCAGCGGCGGCCATTTTGCCTTGGCCTCCTGGACCCGGTTCTCGCCAAAGACGCGCTGGCCAGCCGTGATCACCGGCTCGATCGCCGCCGCGTCGAATGTCTTGCTCACCGCCACAAGCGTAACGGCAGCCGGATCGCGGCCGGCGTCACGGCAGGCGCGGATGATTTCGGCGCGCACCGCAGCCAGTCCGTCCGCTCGCATCATGGTTTCCATTTGGTCAATGCCGGGGGCGGAACCATTCAAATTTTAACGCCGGCGCGAAGCCAGCTTTTACGCGGTTCCACTAACTTCCGGAACCCAGGGTGCGGGAAAAAGCGTTATGCCGGACGTCGAGGTCGAGCCTGCCAAAAGGTCGGCAAAAAACGCGCGGCGCGGCAAACCGCTGCTTTCCATCCGCGCGCGCCTCATTGTGATTGCGCTGCTGGCGATCGCGCCGCTGATGTTCGAGCGGGTGCGCGGCCTGGAACGCGCCCGCGCCGAACGCACGCAGCTCGCCCAGTCGCAGGCAACGGATCTGGCGCGCGGCGGTGCCGCGGGGCAGCGGGAGATCGTCTCCTCCATGCGCGCTCTCTTGCAAGTGGTGGCGCGCGCCTATACCCGGTTGCCGTCCGACGAGGCCGGTTGCAACCGCGCGCTCGGCGAACTCACCGGCAATGTGCCCTGGCTGCGCGGGCTGAACGTCGCCGGCCTCGACGGCCGCATCAAATGCGCAACCGACGCGCGTGGCGTCGGACTGAACATTTCAGATCGTTCATACTTTCAGGCCGCGCTGCACACGCACGACTTCGTGCTGAGCGATTATCTGATCAGCCGCGTGCGTCAGCTGCCGGGACTGATTGCGACCTATCCGGTGCTGAAAGAGGACGGGGCGATCGACGGCGTGGTCCTCGCTTCCATCGACCTGCAATGGACTGGCAACCTCGCGGCGACCGCCGCGCGGCGTCCCGATACCTCGGTGGATTTGATTGACGGCGGCGGCACGCTGCTCGCCGCATCAGCCGATCAGGGCGCGCTCGTCGGCAGGAATTTTGCGGACTCTCCGCTCGTGCGCCGCATGCTGGCTAGCGATGATGGCGCGATGACGACGGAGGGCTTCGACGGAGTCCGGCGCATTTACGCTTACGTCCGCCTGCCGTGGACGCAAGCGCGCCTTGCTGTCGGCCTCGACGAAGCGGCGGTGCATGGCAGCATCGACCGCGAGATCAGCATCGCCTACGTGCAGCTTGGATTGTTCGGCACGCTGGTTCTGCTCACCGTCTGGTTCGGCGGCGAGCGGCTGATCCTGCGGCCGATCCAGTCGCTGGCGCGAATGGCGACGCGGCTGGGCCGCGGCGACCTGCAAGTGCGCGCTACCGACGAGCCTTGGCTAGCGGAGTTCGAACCGCTGGCGGCGGCCTTCGACGACATGGCGCACAAGCTGGCAGCACGCGAAGAAGAGCTGCAGATCGCCAATCAGCATCTCGATGAGCTGGCAAGTCTCGACGGCTTGACCGGCCTGGCCAACCGCCGCGGCTTCGACCGCGAACTGCAACGCGAATGGCAGCGGGCCGCCGAAGGGTGCCGGCCGCTGGCGCTGATGATGGTCGACATCGATCACTTCAAGCTGTTCAACGACCGCTACGGCCACGTGCGCGGCGATGCAGGCCTGCGCGCGGTCGGCGAAACCTTGTCGCTCGTGACGCTGGAGGAGGCGGTTTTGGTGGCCCGCTACGGCGGTGAGGAATTTGCGTTGTTGTTGCCGGGATTGGAAATTGAGCACGCGGAGGTTCTCGCCGAGGAAGCGCGCAAGGCAATCGAAGACCTGCTGATTGCGCACGCGGAAACCACGAGCGGAATCGTCACCATCAGCATCGGCGTTGCCGCGATGGTGCCGTATCCGGGCCAGGCCGCCGCCGATCTGGTTGAAGCGGCTGACGGCGCGCTTTACGCCGCCAAGCGGCGTGGCCGTAACAATGTTGTCGCGCAGCCGCCGCTGCTGTTGAGCGTGGCAAGCTGATTTAGGATTTGCGCCGCTTTTTCTTGCGAGCCGCCGGCTTGCGTTTTGCCGCGGGCGGCGCCCAGATCATGCCTTCAAGCTTCATGCCGTCCGGATCGGTGAAATAGACCGCGTAATAGTTGCGGCCGTAATACTCGCCGGGCGGATCGAGCACCTTCATTCCGCTCTCTTCCAGAAACGCGCCTAATGCGTCCACGTCGGCGCGGCTGGCAAGCTCGAATGCGTAATGGTGGAAGCCGATATCGCCCTTGCGATACTCGTGCTTGCGCCCTTGCGCGTCGGCGGCGGCAATCCAGAACAGCGTCTTGCCATTGCTCCAGCCGGTCATGTCGGAATAGTCGTATTTTCGCTTGAAGCCGAGAAAGCCAAGCAGCTTGTCGTAGAACTCTTTCGAGCGCGCGAAGTTGCCGACACTAAGCACGAGATGATCAATTCCGACGACGCGTGGCATGGGCGTTCCGGGCGGTTGAAAACGAGCGTTACGTCTAATCTAGACGGTTTTTGCGGAAGCGTGTCGCTTCCGATTAACGTCCCGCCGGGTCAAAAGTGCCGCGAAAAGAAAAGGAGCCAGCGAGAGGTCGGCCCCTTCCCCGATTCAAGCTGTCCAGCCCGTCAGCCCTTCGTCACCGTCGGTGGCGGGGGTGCAGTTGTGCAGCCAGCAATGCTCAGGAGAGAAAGCACTGCGATGAGTGCAAGCGCGAGTTTCCTCATTGGTGGCTCTCCTCTAAGCGGCCATGCGCGGCTCTCTAGTGCCGGAAAGCCACAGTCATGCTTGCTCACGCTTGTCCGTTTTATCCGCCGGATGGGGGAACTTTTGCCGCACGCGAATTAGGCCGCTTTCTGCGGGCATTTCCGCGCCGTCTGACGCCGCTTCGGCGGGGCGTTGCAAATATGCCGCACTCGCAAAAATCTATCGGCCCTGCCGACAAAATGCCCAACACCGGACCGAACGATGCCGGCGCTCACGCGCAAACGCTTCGAATTCGGCCGTGGCTCGAATCGGCGGCCGCATCGGTTCCGATTGTTCCGTTGGCGCCGCCGGGGCTATGATAAGCACGAGGGAAGGGGATAGCCGCTTTGGTACGCACACGATCACTTTGGCTTGCTGCCGCATTGGCCGGCGCGCATGCACTCGCGGCCTGCACGGCGGCGCCCTCGAGCTCGTCCGGTCACGCGACCGCACAGGACCTGCTCGGACTGACCCATATGCAAGACGCGAGCGGCATCGGCACGCGCGAGCTCACGCCGGAGGAAAAGGCGGTCGTCAGCCACGCCGTCGGATTGTCGGTGTCCAATCCCAACAGCGCGCAATACAAATGGCCGCAGATTGCGAACACCGAAGACGGCAACATCAACTACTGCGGGATGGTGAAGGCAAACAGCCCTTACGCCGCCTACAGCGGCTGGCAGGCCTATATTGTCGAGGGCACGATCGCCGGCGGTAAGCTGACTACTGCGGTCGTCGGGTTGATCGCTGGCGGCAAGGACGTCGAGATCGTCCGCAAGATGTGCAAGAAATACGGTCTCGATCCCGGCCCCGCCGGGTGATCCTACCCGCGACGCTTGAAGTCGGCGTCTGTTGTGTTCGAACATCGAACACGCGCGGCGAGCCTTCTCAAATTTTGTTTTGTCTTTTGCGCGCGATGCACGCCGCATCGTGATGCTTTTTTCGGCACGCGGGCAAGCGCCCACGGCCTTCGGGCCCGGCTTTATGACCGGCGTCCGGTACAAGCGCGGCGTGCTGTTTGCTGCGTTGTTACGTGCCGTCGCAGCGGATGCCAACACGGCCCAGCCCTATGCAATCCAAGTTTATCTGGCTATCATGCCGGCCTGCCAAGAAACGACGGGGACGCAACCCCGAAAAAACGCACACCACATCCAGGGGAGGATTTTCCATGAGACGGCGCGAATTTCTGAAATACACTGCTGCGACGGCGGTGGCCGCACCATTCGTACGCGCTGCGCAAGCAGATACCGGCGTCGTAAAGGTCGGCGTGGTCGGCGCCAAAACCGGCCCGCTTGCACCGGGCGCGGCGGTTACGCACTTCCCGCCCTATCAGCTTTGGGCCCACGAAGTTAACGAGCGCGGCGGCCTCAAACTGAAAAGCGGCGCGGCCAAAATCCAGCTGATCGAATATGACGATCGCACGCAGCCGCCAGAGGCCATCAAGGCTGTCGAGCGTCTCGCCACGGTCGACAAGGCCGATTGGATCGGCGGAAATTACGCAACGGGTTTCAATCTCGCGACCGCGCCGACCTTCGCGAAATACAACTACCCGCAACTCACCCAAGCCTGTGTCACAGATCAGGGTCCTGCGCTGGTCAAGAAATATCCCGGCTTTTTCATGTTCCAGTCGTCGACTACGGCTTATGCCAAAGGCGCGATCGGCGTGCTCAAGAAGTTGAAGGATAGCGGTCAGATCGGCAACAAAGTCGCCGTCGTCAACGTTGGCGACGACTTCGGCATCGAGCTCGCCAATGCTGGACGGCCGCTGTTCAAGGAAGCCGGCTTCGAGATTGTGTACGACAAGTCGTACCCGCTCGGCACCCAAGACTACACGCCGGTGGTCAAGGCTGCGAAGGCCGCGAATCCGGATGCGTTCGTCGCTTGGTCGTATCCGCCGGACACGTTCGGTCTTGCCGACACGGCCAAGATCGAAGGCCTCAACGTCAAGGCCTACTACAGCGCTGTGGGAACCGCCTTCCAGGGCTTCTCGCAGAAGAACGGCGCCGCCATCGAGAACGTTCTCGGCGCCGGCGGCGTCGTTGACTCGCCCGAAATCCGCGACTTCTACAAGCGTCACAAGGAAGTGACGAAAGTCGACGCCGACTATTGGGGAAGCCCGTTCTACTATTCGATGCTTCAGATGCTCACTGAGTCGATCGAAGCGGTCGGCTCGATGGACCGGCAAGCGATTGCGGCTCACTTCCGTAATCGAAAGTTCAAGACGCTTGTTGGCGAAGTCGAGTTGCCCGGCCAGATCCTCGACAAGGTGTACACCGTCGGCCAGTGGCAAGGTGGCTTCTTCAACGCGGTCAATGGTGAAGGCTTCACCACTTATGGGCAGGTCAAGCTGAAGACCAGCTGGGGATGAGAATCCTTGACGCTCCGAAGGCGGCGTGACCGCACTTCGCTGAGGCAAAGTACACAAATCATGGTGATCGTCCCCGGTTGAAAAACGACCGGGGACGATGACTGCCAGACTTACCTTAAGCCGGCCGCGAATGGCCTCGAGCAATCTGCCGGGCAACCGTAAGCGTTTTATCTATTCGACATGGATATCGTCATCATCGGCCTGCTGCTTGGCGGCACCTATGCCTTGATGGCGATGGGTCTGCAATTGCAGTACGGCGTCGCCCGCATCATGAACCTCGCCAACGGTGAGGTGCTGATTGCCGGCGCTTTTGGCGCGTTCTGGTTTTTTCTCGGGACCAAAGCAAGTCCGCTGTGGTCGCTGCTGTTCGTCGTCCCGCTCGCCTTCGCCTTGAACTGGGCGATCTACCGCGTGTTGATCCTGCCGCTCGTTCGCCGCGCCAAGAACCAGGGCAAGCTCGAAGTCGACAGCATTCTGGCGACGTTCGGCATCAGCTTCATCTTCATCGGCATTATGGTTGCGGCGTTCGGCGCGCAATACACTGATTATTCCTATTTGTCGCAGCCGATTTTCATTTTCGGCGAGCGCTACGGCCTCAATCGGGTCGTTTCGTTCGGTTGTTCGATCGTGCTTTGCGCCGCGTTGTATCTTTGGCTGCATAAGACCCGCGCCGGCCTGGCGCTGCGTGCGGTGTCCGTCAACCCGTCGGCGGCCGGACTTGTCTCAATCAACGTCGTGCGCACCTCAGCGCTTGCTTTCGCGCTGGGCGGCGCGGTGACCGCGGCGGGCGGCGTGCTGTTGAGCATGTATCTAACCTTCGATGCGTCATACGGTGTCGTCTTCACGCTTAAGGCATTGATCATCGTCATTCTTGGCGGCGTCGGCGATATTCGTGGGACGATAATTGCCGCCTTCATCCTCGGTCTCGCCGAGACTGCGGTCGCCTCGCTGATCGATCCGGGCCTGACGCTTGCGGCGGCTTATATCCTGTTCATGGTTGTCCTGCTGGTGCGGCCGGAAGGTTTGTTCGGGAGGCGCACGGCGTGAGCACAATCGAGAAAGCACCCCTGGTCGGGGGTGAGGCGCTGGGTGTTAGCGTCCACGAGCGGCGCACGATGCTGATCAGCGTCCTGATCTTCATCGCCGCTGGTTTTGTGCCGCTGGTGTTCGACGGCTACGTGCTGCAGTTATCGATTTCAGTGGTGATGTACGCGGCATTCGCGACGTCGTGGCTGCTGTTCTCAGGACCAACCAACTACATCGCGCTCTCCACCGCTGCATTCTTCGGCATTGGCATGTACGTCACCGCGGCGGGTATCGATCTCGTGCCCTACTCGGTGCTGATCGTCGCTTCGGGCGTTGCCGGTGCGATCATGGCTGCGGTCGTCGGGCTCGCCACGTTGCGTGTCTCCGGCGTCTATTTTGTCATCTTCTCTCTTGGCCTCGCCGAGCTGGTACGCCAGTTCATGACCTGGGGTCAGCACGTTTTCGGGACGTTGAGCGGGCTCTATGTCACGGTCGACCGCAGCGAGCCGATGTACTACTGGCAACTTTTGCTGTTGACCGGGATCATCTATGTCGTCGGCTGGTGGATCGGGCGCTCGCGTCTCGGCTTTGCCTTGCGCATCATCGGCAACGACGAAGTCGTCGCCGTGCACTGCGGCATCAATACCGCGCGCGCCAAAGTGGTGCTGTTCGTCATTTCCAGCACCTTTGCGTCGATCCTCGGCGCGCTGATTGCACCGCGCTGGGGCTACGTCGAACCGGTCGTTGCGTTCAATCCGTTCCTGTCGTTTCAAGTGGTGATCATGGCGCTGCTTGGCGGCACCCACCGTTTGTGGGGGCCGCTGTTGGGGGTCATTCCGTTCACGCTCTTGTGGGAGCTGATGTCCATCCAGTTTCCCGACCAGACGACCTTGCTGCTCGGCGTTTGTTTCCTGTTGATCGTCTACGCCATTCCGAACGGCATCACCGGACTTATCGAGGATGCTTGGCACAAGCGGGGAAAAACGGATGGTTCGCTTCCCGGTGTCCTGCAGCGGCTGCTGAACAGCTCGGCGGCATCGGTAAAGAGCCTTCTGCAACGGGGCGGGATCGGCAATGCCTGAGGTCGTCACCGGCGAAGCTCTGTCGGCGGCCGCCGTGACCAAGCGGTTCGGCGGCCTGGTCGCGGTCGAGAGCATGTCGTTCTCGCTGGCCGAGAAAGAGGTCCTCGGTCTGATCGGGCCGAACGGCTCGGGCAAGACCACCATGATGAACTTGATTTCCGGCGCGCTTAAACCGAGCTCGGGAGCAATCAAGCTCTACGGCGACGACATCACCAACATCGGCGCCAGCCAGGTCGCCAACAAGGGTTTGGCGCGCACCTTTCAACTGGTGCGAATGTTGCCGGCGATGACCGTGCTTGAGAATGTCGCGGCTGGCGGCGTGTTCGGTCATGCCCGCCGCTGGGGCAAGGAACTCGATGAACACGCCCATGCCTTGTTGCGGCGCGTCGGCTTGCCGAACGCCGGCGGTGCGTTCGTGTCGGCATTGACCTATATCGACCAAAAACGCGTCGAGCTCGCGCGCGCACTCGCCTCCGACCCAAAAGTTCTCCTGCTCGACGAGTGGCTCGCGGGCCTCAATCCGACCGAACTGAGAATCGGCATCGCGCTGATCGAGCAATTGCGCAAAGAGGGCTGCACCATCATCATTGTCGAGCACGTCATGCATGCGATCCGCAGCCTGTGCGATCGCTGCATCGTCATGAGCTCCGGCGCCAAGATTGCCGAAGGCACGCCGGCCGAAGTGCTGGCGGACCATGGCGTGATCCGGGCGTATCTCGGAGACGAAAATGCTTGAGAGCCGCAACGTTTCGGTTTCGTACGGCCGCCATCGCGCGCTGGAGAACGTTTCGGCCACCGTATCGAAAGGTGAGATCGTGGTCATGCTCGGCGCCAACGGCGCCGGCAAGAGCACATTCCTGCGCGCGATTGCCGGGCAGACGCGCAAAACGGAAGGCGGCACGGTGCTCATGGAAGGGGCCGACATTACTCACCGGCCGCCGTATGAGATCGTCGAAACCGGCATT
>Ga0187772_10001958_pt1 | contig 10055 bp, 12 predicted proteins | sample 0116_SJ02_MP15_2_FD_133137 | JGI IMG/M metagenome (GOLD analysis project Ga0187772, IMG submission 133137) | Tropical peat soil microbial communities from peatlands in Department of Meta, Colombia - 0116_SJ02_MP15_20_MG | ecosystem: Environmental > Terrestrial > Soil > Wetlands > Peat | place... | reverse complement strand
CTCGTTTTTCTCGGCGTTCGATATAAGCACGCACCCTCTCAAACGAAACACGACCGGCTACGGCCACATCAACGAGGTTGTCAGAGCCTCTCACTTCGCTGCACGTCCTAGAGAAATCACACTATAGCCGATTCAAACGATGGTTTACACAAACTGGCGAGTTCCCAATGGGCGGGTTGTGAAAACGGCCAAATTCCTTGAGCACAACAAGAGCACAGGACATCCAGACAGAGCCGAAAACCAGCTACGATCGTCCAACGCAAACGCAAGAAAGGAAAGAACGAGCCACTAGCAAGAAACGTTGACGGTTGGCTCATAACCCAAAGGTCGGTGGTTCAAATCCACCCCCCGCAACCAATTTTTTTTCTTTCAGCAACTTCTGCCAACCCCGCAACCATCCGAATTGACGGATTCTTGAATTAAGGATTTGCAATCGCTGAATTTGTGACTTATCGCTCACACCTCAGCGAATTCACATCCTATCGACCGCATAAGTATTGGATAGCCCGCCATACGCCAAGAATCGCGTTGCCCTTCCCATTCGCTATCTGTATCTTCTGCGGCGGCTTCGGCGATTCGCGGGCAAAAACGAAAGAACGGGTCGCTCGCTACTGTGATCCTGGCGCCGGACGCTCAGTTCTCGGAACGCGCAGACTTGCCTCACGTTACCGAACAAGGTGCTGTACCCAGGCGCAGAATGCGAGCCAAGCCGGCGTTTTTGCTGCGGGGACGCGAAATTGCAGGACAACGACGAGGAAAGCGCCGGCCCAGAGCGTCGCGCGATGGATCCGGTGCGTCGACCATAGATCATAGAGAACCAAGACGAGCAGAAAGCCTTCGGTGAGCCAAGTCACAATGGGAGAGCTCGGAAATAAAAAAGCGAGCGGTAAGCGCGCGATGGCAGGACCGAGCAACGCAATGGTCCCGATATAGATGAAGCGCTTGTGCGCGGGTGGGTCCAAGCGAGCGCAGAACGCGAAATAAACGAGGACGCCAAAAACCAGAAGGTCCGTAAGGTGGAACATGTAAAACAGTTGTGGGTTCCGGCCGATAGGCGCGTTGCGGTTCAGAGCATCGGTTGCGGCCAACACGCCGAGGATGATCAGGAGACAGCCCAGGAAAAACCCGGCCAGACCCAAGCGGCGATGAATATCGGTGCGGCCCGCGGAGACCAGGGACGTTTGCGCGATGAGCAGCAGAATCCAGCAGGAAAATACTGCGCCATGGATATGGATGATTCGGCTCGGCAGCGGCGCGCGGAAGAGCCCGGCAAGGTAGTAGCTGTGCGCAAAACCGAAGAAGACCGTCACCAGCATGACCAGCGCCATGCTCGTGAAGAACACGTGATCGAAACGGCGGCCGGGCACATTCGCAGTGCGAGCACCCGTCCGGGGGTATTCCGCAGCTGTGGCCATAGTTCCTCGCGCTATCCGGATCTTCGAAGCCGTGGCCGAAATTGTAGTATCAATGACCAGAAATCTGCAATTTGGTGCCCGGCTACAGCTCCAGCAATTATCACCGGTGCAAGATCGACAGCCTGCGTGTAGATATTCATCGTGGTCTGGATGTTTGCGTGTCGCAACAGTTCCTTTTGCACCTTGATGTCGGTGCCGGCACTGCGCAGCATGGTGGAGTAGGTGTGCCGGAATGTGTGCCAGACAATCTTCCCGATGCCCGCACGCAACGCGGCCGGCTTCAGCTGGCGCTGCAGGATTGTTTCCTGCCAGCGTGGCTGCTGCATGAAGTCAATCTGATTTCAAACTCGCGAACGCGAGATTCCTTCAAAAACCAAAGAGCAACAATTTCGCAGGGGTTCGCCAGCTGATTTCTCCTACTGATCAGCGGCGGTTTGAGGAGCCCGTTCTCCCAATGCGTGTCCGACGCGAACCATTTGATGGGTGTGCCAGCCGCAGTAGTACAAGGCCGAATTTCGCCGGCATTGCGTTATAGAACCTGGCAGACGCTGCCCAAGGGGCTACTACCAGAGAGAGCTACAGTCATCAGGGTGCCGCAAATAGAGTGGTTGCTTGAGACGAGTTCGTCGTATTTCACCTGAACGAGACACCTCGATGCCGCATCGGGACGCCGATCATCTGAAAAACAGGACCTTTGTCGTTGTTCTGCTTGTTTGTGCGGGACTGGCAGGCTGCGGATCGTCGACCTCGTCAACTGCGAAAAACTCGCACTCAACGCCAGCGATCGCTTCCTTCGCAGCAAATCCGGCAGGCATAAGCCCCGGTGCCAGTGCCACACTGAGTTGGTCCACCACAGGAGCGGCGACTATCACCATTACGCCGGGGACATTCACTTCCACGTCTGCAAGTGGTACAGCCAGCGTCAGTCCAACATCCACGACCACTTACACGCTGACCGCGACTGACAGCGCAGGATCGACCACAGCGACCGCTACGGTCACCGTAAACACTGCGACCAAACTGGTGATCAACTCCTTCACTGCGAGTCCAGCAAGCATCGCTTCCGGTTCCAGTTCCACTCTGAGTTGGGCGACGACAGGAGCGAATAATATTGCGATTGCCCCGGGGACGTTCACGTCCACGTCTGCAAGTGGTTCGACAATCGTCAGCCCCACGGCTACCACCACCTATACTTTGACAGCGACCGACAACGCTGGTTCTACCACAGCCACCGCCCAGGTGGTCGTGACCGCATCAGGGGGTACATTGGCGATAGAAACTACGTCCTGCCCGGGTGGGACGCAAGGCAAGGCGTATACGGGTTGCACAATCGTGGCGACTGGCGGAGAGCCGCCATACACCTATTCCATTAACACGAGTGCCAGTTTTCCTCCATTGCCGGAGGGGATGTCTCTGAATGCCAGCACCGGCATGATCAGCAGTTCGCTGATTGGCGGGCAGGGCTCCTATTCGCCTGAGTTCACAGTGACAGACTCGGCCGATAACCAGGCAAACCAGCAGATCAGCATCGCCGTCAACGGCAACAACACGTTTCTCGCAAACATCTTTCCATCGACGTCAATTTTTCACCATCGAGTGGACGCAGCTACCACGGGCCTGTCTGTTGATAGTTCTCCGGCAGCCCCGATGTACAGTGGTTATTTATCAGCGACCGTCAAGCCATTCTTCGGTAACAATTCCAATGCTCCGTTTCCGAACGGAATACCAGCCATTGAAGTTCCCTACAACCAGCCAGACGTCTCAGTCTCAACCACGGTGTATCAATCGTACTTTACCTCAGGCCCCATCCCGCCCTACGCCCCGGTCGAGGGCACGAGCAACTCGACGGGAGACAGGCACGTTCTCGTATATCTGGAGGCCGGCGGCGGAAACGATCCGGCGCTTTACGAAATGTGGCAGGGAATTTACGAAGACGGTCCCTGGACCGATTCCTCGAACGCGCTTTGGCCCGATGTGTCGTCGAATAACTTGACACCGCAAGGTCAGGGAACATCTGATGCCGCAGGACTTCCCGTAGCGCCGCTGCTCGTTAATGCTGACGAGGTGATCGGCACGGGTACGCCGAGCGCGCCGAATGGCACGGTTCAGCATCCGATCCGCTTCACCCTTAACCACATGTTGAACTATTGGGTCTGGCCCGCGACTGAAACGGCGGGCGTAGGGAGCTGCACAGAGTCAGGCGGCGGTTCGATTCCGGTGGAATCCGAAATCTCCCAGTCCTCTCCTCCTGCAAGCTGCACCATGAGCGGACCCGCTGGCGAAATCTATCGACTCAAGGCTTCAGTCGCAACTCCGGCCTGTGCGGCAGCAAGTCCACAAGCGGCTATCATCATCACCGCATTCCGGAACTACGGGATCATTCTCGCTGACAACGGGGATAGCGGCGGACTGATCGGCACACCAGATGCCCGATGGAATGACAACGATCTTTCTTGTCTTACGAGCCTGACCTTGGGAGACTTCGAACCGGTCGACGTCTCCAGCCTGATGGTGAGTAATGACAGTGGCGCTACCACTCATTAGCCTGAATTCATCGCCGGGGGGCCTGTACTGAATCTCTGGTCGGCTGTCCAAGGAAAGGGGCGCAGTTTCTGAGAGCGTCTGCCGTTCAGTTTTTTCTCATTTTGTACTTGGTCAAATGCCGCAAGAAATCGAGAAAACTGCTTTGTAGACGGGCGCCGCGCCTATTGCTGTGCAAATCTCGAATCGTGGCGACAAAGTGCGTCGGAGCCACCTACGCCTTTTCTCCTCATGACGGGAATCGCTGGTTGCCGGCTAGGTCTTCCGAAGCAGAATCATTCTGTAATAACCATTCAGCAACTGGCTGTCCGGAAGCGACCTGTGCGAGGTCGATCTGGATAACTCGGTTGGCGGACTATCTTTCATTTGCCCGCCTTCGCGAGCTGCATCCGAGGCCGAGGCGCGGCGTGCGGGTAGCACATCACTCCAACGAGGAGAAAAGGTTGCCGAAACTCAGATACCGGCATACCACGCGTAGCCGGCATCCGACGATGAGCCGCCGGTCCCGCCTTTACCGAACGGCTTCGGGTTATCCGTAAGCGTCAGCTGATTGAGGTACTTAATGTTCTTGTATCCGAGTTGTCGCGGGACGCGCAGTCGCAGTGGGCCTCCGAAGGGAACAGGAAGATCGCTTCCGTTCATGCCAGTAGCCACGAGCGTTTGCGGGTGCAACGCATCCGCCATATCAATGCTCTCCCACCAGCCATGTTGGAAGGAACGGTAGACGACATATCGTACTTGTGGCAAGGCGCCCACGCGATCGACGATGTAGGATAGCGGAACGCCCGTCCATTCCGCGATATATGTCCAACCCTCTTCGCAGCCGATCATCGTTATTTGCGAACTGCTAGAGAAGCTCCTGATCTCAGCGAGCGAAAATGTTGTCGGACGCGCTGCCATGCCGTCGACCTTCAGACGCCAATCCGCAAATCCGCCATCCTGCAATCGCTTGAACTCGTCGCCCAAAGGATCGACTTCATTGGCAAAGGGATTCTTCGAAATCTGGCTGCGCGAAAATTCCCGGGCGTTGGCGTGGCTGCCCAATACTCGCTGCGCCGCGTAGGTCAGCGCTTCGCCTGTGCCATAGCGCACGCCGGCATCGGGAGCGATGAGTCCATTGCGCTGGGCAAGTTTGGCAGCGAGTCCAACGCCGGCCGCGCCAGCAGCAGCTGCCAGTCCGGTTGTAATCAGTTTGCGTCGAGTGATCTCGTTCATCCTTCACTCCTTTGGCGCGACGACGCGACCCGTGATCATGGCGCGCATCCGAGTAAGAAATCCTGCAAAAACAATCATGAATACATGCACCATCAGGAACAAGACAAGCAGGATCGTCACAAGGAAGTGCAGCGAACGCGCGGTCTGGTGGCCGCCCAACAACGTCACCGTTGCCGGAAACGCCGCGTCAAACGCGAACGACATGGCGAGTCCCGTCCAGATCATCAACGGAAAGAGCACGAAAATTACCGCCAGGTAGGCCACGCGCTGCAGCACGTTATAAGACCACGCTTCCTCTGCGCCGGGCCGCTCGAAGCGCAAACGGCTCAATACGGCGCGGCCAAGTTTCCTGGCCGATAAATCGGAGCGCGTGGGAAATACGTTGCGCCGAAAATGTCCGTGAAAGAGTCCCCAGATCACATAGAGCAAACCGGTCGCAACCAAAACCCATGCCGCCTCGAAGTGGAGATAGCGGCTCCAGCCGTTCTGGTCGGGCAGCACGTATCCGTAACCGGTCGGAACCGTGTCGCGCGACGATGGCAGGTGCAGGTTCAGCCAAGGGCGCATGTTCACGTTGCCGGTTTCTCCCCAATAAAAACGCGGATGTGAAAGGATGATCTCGCCTCCTGTCACCAGTAGAGCGAGGAAGGCCAGCGCTGTGAGCCAGTGGGTCAGCCGAACCAGGAAAGAGTGGCGAGACGGCAGGATCTCCGGGGTTTGAATAGCCGTTCTAGGGTCCGAGCGGCGCTCCGCGTCGCGGTTTGGCATGGGTAAAGTTGCACTCATATTGCACCGAGGACCCCACCAAGGCGTTGGACGATTCTACCTCGAAAAAGAGAGCGTGGGTCAGAAGTCGGCTTCGAGACCATGAGTGAGCCACCGCCGGGCAGTCCAAGAACGCTTCTTTTTGCGCCCCAGTAGTGATGGGTTGGAAAACCGACGCTCGTGTGTGCGTCAGCCGACGGAGCGTCGAAGACTGACGGCCGCATAAAATTCCATGCCCAAGAAAATTCTGCGAGTTACTCCTCCTCTATCGTCACATGTTCTTCCTTCATTTCCGTGATTTCCGAGATGACAATCGCATGCGTCCCGTTGCGCTCGAACGCAATCCCGCTCACTCGCACGTACTTGCCCACGAAGGGCATCAGCTTTTTCCTTTGTTCGTAATCCGGCATTTTGTCGGAGATAGGCAAATACAGGTCGCCCTCCTTGGTCAGAATAGCGAGCGGCGAGCCGGCCCTCACGCATGCCAGCGCGCACTTCATGCTCAAGTGAGTCGCGTTTCCATCCAGGTTCTGAATGGGGCATGCAATATCCCGAACCAAGCCCTCAATCGTGACGTTTGACCTATTTGCGCGCGCACCTTCCATCGACGTTTTCTGCGCAGGCTGCGGCGCAGCCAGCATCGACGCAACGCCGCAACCAGCCACCAGGCAAAAACGCAGAATTCGGTTCATCCGTCCTCCTTTTCGTCTACGGGATCTACTTGCGGGCAGGTTCTTGGTGACGCGATTTTACTCTAGCCCCGCTAACCTCAACACTCTCGTGGCGAAGCACAAGTCAGGATGTGGCAAACGCCGGGACCGCGACCACCTCGTCAACTGTCGTGAGCGGGTGATTACACTCAAAACCCTAATACGCGATAAGGTGGCTTCACCAGCTATGGGAAAAGGCAGGCTCACCGTCATCACCGCAAGGGTGGGGAGAAGTCAGTCAGGGCTAGGAATGTGGAGTCCACTTTTTCCACGAGTTTGCCGTCCGCCTCTGATTTCTCTTTGACACTCTTCCACTCCGGATCGTCCTGGAAGGATTTCCAGTTGGCGGCTGCGGCTTCGCGGCTGGGATGTTGAAGGATATAGATCAGCGTGTTGCTCTTATCTGGCTCGTCGAGAGGCGTCCAATAAGCAACACTTTTAATTCCGTGGCGGTCAAAGATTCTTATGGTCTGTTCGCGGAAACGCGAAAGTAGGGCGCCCAATTTACCGGGGGCTGCATGATACACGCGGAGTTCGTAGACGCGGGTCGCGGCCGGAGTGGGGTTTTCATTGTCTTGCTGAGAGGCGGCCCAAAGCGATGCCGGAAGCAATGTTGCCGCAGGAAGCAGCTGGAGCAATGCGCGTCGTTTCACGGCCCGCATTCTAGCAGAAGTCGAACTTTCATTGCTGAGAACAATGCCTGGAAATGGCAGGGCATTTCGTACCTGTTGTAATCAGGCGTTCACGCTCATCTTCCCGCCGACAGGGGGTTTGAGTGTAATAGAGATTTTCATCAACCGACCCTCGCATAGGATTGGCGCGGGTGGGCGGCTGCTCCTCAGCGAGTTCGGAACATTCTGGGGGGATGAGCACGCTCAAATAGTCACAAACGCAGATGACCCTGCCCTCCCACATGTTCAGCAGGAATCATCCGCGTTCTATCGTACAAAGTGGCCTAGACGACATCGCCGAAGATCAGGTTACGCACCGTGACCGCCGCGCAGACGATGCCGGGCAGAACAAGGTACAGACCGCAAATGATCGTTAGCATAGTTCCTCCTTGGGGAAGGTACATTCATCTCTGAATACACACGATCGTAACGACTGTATAGTTACCTTCGGGACAAGGCCGGTAGTGGCCAAGCGGCGAATCGGCGGTCATCGTTTATGGCGTTTGGTGTCTCGGGCTTCGTCCGCGAACGCGGAGATTGGCGCTACTTTTCCCATGCTGCCTCACTCAGCTTTCGCGCAGTCCAGCCATTCTTCCAGCCGGCGGGTATAGCTTCGGCTTGAGCGGCGTTCTGAACCGTCGGAAAGCTTCACCAGGTACTCCCCCTGCGCCCCGCCCGCCACGCCAGTTGCGATCAGCTCTTCCCCGCGGCTTTTCGGCGTTGCTTGCTCGCCTCCATGAGTGCCGTCATGTCGAAAATCGGACGAATCTCGAATCCCGTCGCACCCGTGCCGAGCGCCGGGTGCCTGGACCACAAGGCAATCGCCTCGTTCAGATCCTTCGCTTCGATAATCCCCACACCGCCCAACTGCTCCTTCGTCTCGATGTAGGGGCCGTCGGTCACCGACACCTTGCCGTTCTTCATTCGTATGCTTACAGTTGCGCTCGAATTCTCCAAGCCTTCCCCACTCAAAAAGTGCCCCTTGGCTCGGAGTTCGTCGTCGTAGGCGAAACATACATCGAAGAGAGCATTCTTTTCGCTTTCGGACATCTGTTCCCATTTCCTTTCATCCATATACCCAAGGCACAGATATTTCATGATCTCCTCCTGATTTCGGTATTTGGGTTGGCTTCTGCCTTCCCGTCAGATAGTCGCGCGAAACCCGCAAAATCGACAGCAGCCCTCAACAAACCTTGATTTTATTTCGGCAAGCCTTGGAGGAGCCGCTGCTGCTTCTTAGGTTCATCCCAGCTGCGGGTTACCCTTTGTGCGCGTAGGGCGCGCCTGCTCGTAGATAGCGATGATGATGCCTGTCGAAGATATTTCGTTGCTGACCAGCTTCATGTTGACAGGGTGCGAGATGCTGCCGAAGATCTTCTTGCCTTTTCCAAGAACGATCGGACAGATGAGCAGTTGAAGCCGGTCTATGAGATTCGCTTCCAACAGCTGCGGATAGAGGGTTGAACTGCCCCAGAGCACAATGTCGGGACCGTCGCCCGCCTTGACCTTCCGCAAGTCATCCAGGTTGCGCAGCTTGTGGCTGTTGTCCCAATCGAGTTTCGCCGAGGCCGGTTTCCCCGAGCGGCCGGTCAGTACGTATTTGTTCGCTTTCGTGAAGACCGGACCGATTGGGTTATCGGCCGGAACATGGGGCCAAAAGCCCGCGAAATTGTCATAGGTCTTGCGGCCCAGCAGCAGGTCGTGGGGTTTGTCGAGAGTGCCCACCATACGGATGATTGCGGCGCCTGACTCGGGGGCGCGAAATTGCATGCTCCATCCGCCGAGATCGAACCCATCGCTCGTGTCCTCCTGTGGTCCGCCGGGCCCCTGCATGACGCCATCGAGGGAAATATTGGCGGTAGCTATGATCTTTCTCATTTTTCGTCTCCTCTGTAAGAACGACCTTGATCAGTCATTATGCTTGCCCGCAGGCGTTCCGTCGGACCAATCCGCCACCCCGACTAAGAACACAAGAATCGGTGGCAGCCCTTTCATTTGGGATGGTTCCTGTGAAGAGAAGAACCAATAGGGGGCCGACATGACCGGCGAGCCCGCCGAGTTAGAACCCCAATCCTTACCGTCCGTGAGCGCGGTATCCCACATCAGATGCGGCATATTGTGATCGCCCTGGTCGGTCAGATAGGACGATTTCGACATCATATAATCCATTGCGCCGCTCTCGAGGTCCGGCAATTGCTTCTTCTCGTACGCGGTTTTGAGTGCCGATAGGATCTCCGCTTTGGGGCGGCCGGCCATCACCATCCTGCTGCGTAGAAGAGCGATCGGCACGAGCGAACGTGCAGCCTGGGGATTCATACAATCGGCGGCTCGCACCTTCGGGTTCCAGAATTCGGGCCAGTCGAACGCAGCCGTCCAGGCTCTTCCCACCCAGCAGACAAACCCGTTCTTGCCTTCGACCGCAGTCTCGTATCCCTGCCATCCCAACACCAGGACCGTCGCGTCGCGGGATATGGAATCGGGAGCGGCACTTCGCGCCAGCGCGATCTCGGCAGTTCGGTCCATGAGATACTGCTCGATCGGAGCCATGTTCGGATAAGGTGCTTGGGCATTCTGTGCCACGGCCTGGGACACAATGGTTTGGTACGCCCTACCGAATAAAACCGTACCGAGTAAAACCTGCAGTGCGAAGCTTTTCATTGCGATTGCGCCAATCTTCTTTTTTCGCATTGTTTTCCTCTCCCTGAAATTGTCATCCTGAACGCGCGTTCTTTGCGACG
>Ga0187772_10001957_pt1 | contig 10056 bp, 11 predicted proteins | sample 0116_SJ02_MP15_2_FD_133137 | JGI IMG/M metagenome (GOLD analysis project Ga0187772, IMG submission 133137) | Tropical peat soil microbial communities from peatlands in Department of Meta, Colombia - 0116_SJ02_MP15_20_MG | ecosystem: Environmental > Terrestrial > Soil > Wetlands > Peat | place... | reverse complement strand
TTAGCAACTGTGAGTTTGTCTAAATATGCTAAATTCATATAAGAATGCTGAAATCCGTTTAAGAAAAACCTTTCATGCATCTTGGCAACTTTTTTTTACCGGAGTGCATAACTCTTTCTTCCTATGGTCTATGAGCTTCACAGCGCGACCGCAATCCCGCTACACTTTGTGCATGCGAAATAAGCAAATTAATTTAATATCATTCTCCTTTAATTTCTATCTGTTTTATGCAGTGACTGACGCTATCAACAAGATCGTAGTCTGCTTGCCCAGGTTCTCCTCAGTGCGTTTTAACTTATATATACCACAACTATAGAACTGTTATCGAATGTCTCCCGTTTCTTCATAATAATGCAATCGCATCCTATATCAATTCAAAGTAAATAATTAACTAAACATCATATATCTTTGAGAGAAAAAACCTATGTTAATTATCGCGTATAATATCACAGAAGAACATATAAGTAATATTTAGGTATAGGTTTGGGATGACATAACTATGAGGATATTTTGCACTTCAAAATCAGAAGAACTCGAAGCTCAACTGATTGAAAATGGAATACTTTTTGAACATCCAAATGAGGATTTGCAGCAATTTATGGTGTCAGATGACGATGTGGATACTGTAGACGAACTTGCAAGAAAAATAGGCATTTATGTTTACGTTAAAGACGATTATGTGACTGAAGAAGATGTACTGGGAGACAGGGAAATAGAGCTTGATTGAAGTACGCATAAGTCCAGTTTTTTACTTTTGGAATAACCTCTTTAAAGGCCAGTGACTATTAAGAACATAAACTGGAAAGTCGAGGTCGATAAACAAATTCTCACACATCGTTTATTTCAAGTTGTTCGTAAAGAGTTATGTCTCACAGTTATTTTAGTGGAAAGAAACTGTGAGACATATGATCACGTATCTTGTTCGAAGTTTAAATTAAACTAGCTGTATCGTCTTTATACAATAAATCTAGTATAGTGCAGCTTATGCAATGTGTCTGCAACGGATAGTTTGCCACGCTACTGAGTAGGAGTATTCAACGTAAATTGGAAGAAAAATAAAACTTTTACTGCATCATTTGTGCTAAATTAAAGATGTAACTTTGTTAAAAGAAGTTGTGCGGGGGGTGCGATTTGAACGCACGAACTCCTATGAGAATAGGCCCTGAACCTATCGCCTTTGACCTAGCTTGGCAACCCCCGCTCGTTTGATAGAGTACTTTGAAGGTTATTTACTAACAATATATCTGTTTTTCGTCAGCAGATTGCGTTAAAGAAGTAGATCGTCAAAGCTTTTGTATTTTTAGCTCTTGTTAGGAACGAGCGTCTGGAACCTTATTCTTTAATTAGAAATCTTTTAATTGTCAGTCAAGGCTTCGATATACGTGAAAAAATATTTGGAAATTTATTAATTTGGAAAAGTATTACACCCCTACATGAAAGATAAAACTATTTTAGTGACAGGATCGAGCAGAGGTATTGGTAGAGAGACTGCGTATGAATTTGCACGCGAAAAAGCTAAGATTATAGTAACTTACTGTGAAGATAAAATAGAAGCAGAAAAAACTTATGAAAAGTGCCTAGAACTTGGCGCCACTGAAGCTTTAATTGTTGAGTTAAACGTGACTGATAATAGTTGCATTGTCAATGCCGTGGATGAGGTTATAAAGAAGTTTAATGTAGTGGATATATTAGTAAACAACGCAGGGGTAATATCGTGGACACCCTTAAGAAGTCAAAGCTTCAACGAAATAGAAAATCAAACCCGAACAAACTTGGAAGGACTTATAAAAGTAACAAAAGTATGTTTACCGTATGTGAAAGATCAGATAATAAACATAGCAAGTATTGCAGGTACGGTTGGCTTCGTAGATTTAACTGTTTATTGTGCCACCAAGTTCGGCGTTAGAGGGTTCACGCAAGCCTTAGCTAAGGAAGAGCAAACTGTTAAGGTATATTCTATCAACCCTGATAGAACTGCTACAAGGATGACAAGTTTCAAAGGGAGGCCTCCAGAAGACGTGGCTAAAGTCGTCTTGAACACCGCAAAAGGTCTTTATGGATTACCCTCTGGCAGTGATATTGATGTTTGGAAGGTATTATCATAATATTTTTCGACATTTCTAATTTTATTAGTTGTATTACTACACGCTGTTAATCATTGCTTTCGCCGCTAATGGAGACACGAAACATAATGCGCTTCACAGGCACATACCGCGCTGCATCTTGTAAGACTATTCTCATGTAATACTTGCCACAACTAAACAGCATGGTCGACGTAACGAGTTTTTAAACTAAATCATCGCTTTTGACAAGATTGTAGTGAGGTGGTCGGTTGGATCATTTATGAGCTCTGGACTTCTGTCCTATAGGCGACGAGAAAGGTCAAAAGTTGCGCTGTTTGCATTATTTAGTTAGAAAATTCTATCTGAACGACGAATAAATACAGCTATGAATTTGCATTTGGTTTGGTGGTCTCCTATGTTTCAGGTTCACGGTATTTGGTATACCTCTAAACATTTCTTTTGGACGCTTTTCAATGCCTAAGTTGGGCGATTAATTTAGGTTCTACAATCAATAGGATTTTTCTCAGAACAGGCTTAAATCCCAAAAATATCATGTTATAAGTATTCAAACACGAGATCACAGATTTAGCCAATGAATTGTGCATCCTTTTTTATGCCGCATCATTGTGATCATTTTGTTCAAATAATTCAATTGAATTGAGCTTAAAATCGACTAAATCATGATGAGGCCATAATTTTGTTTATAATTAATCCGTTTAGCCTAACGTAAGCTAGCCAGCAAATTGCCTGTGGAGTCAGTAAATGGATTTAGTAAAAGCTTCAAGACAATTTACATTGTTCAATTGTTTTTTATACTTGAAGATTTTAAGCTTCCAATATAACGAACTTTAGACTAAGTATTACAAGTGTAATATATATGTGCAATAAGGCAGTTGATAGGTATTCAGGACTTAGCAACAGTTACGAATGGAAGTTAGATGAGAATAATAATTTTGAGGATTGGACATAGAGTTTATAGAGACAAAAGGATAACAACTCATGTTGGACTTACTGCTCGGGCTTTTGGGGCAGAGGGCATGTTACTTGCAGGATCTGACAAGTCGGTAGTAAATAACATTCAAGATGTGTCGAGTAGGTGGGGTGGCAGCTTCTGGGTGACTAACTGCACCGATTGGAAACAGGAACTTAAAAGATGGAAAGAAGGAGGCGGAAAAGTACTGCATCTCACAATGTATGGTAAAAACCTGCCTGATGTAATAACCAAGATCGACGCGAATAAACTTATGGTGGTAGTAGGCGCAGGGAAGGTTCCTTCGGAATTATATGATCTTGCAGATTACAACGTAGGCGTAACAAATCAGCCGCATTCCGAAGTGGCAGCACTTGGCGTGCTTCTCGATTGGTTGCAGATGGGAGAAGAGCTTACCAAGGATTTCGGTGGGAAGATGCGGATTATAGGAAAATCTACAGGTAAAGGGAGGATAACATCTGAATAAACCGATGACAACGTCTTTGGTAAGTCAATCCGAAGGTAAAAAGATACTTGTAATTGGTTTTAACGCACGACACGTAGTGTGCTCCGCAAAGCGCGCGGGGTATAATGTGACGACTATAAGCCACTTCTCCGACTGCGACCTCGTAAAGTGTGGTAACCGAACTCTTGTTATTCATCAGGAATTTACTGGCTTTCTTCAGGATTTAGACTACAAAGTCGTCAGGGACGCTATCAAGGGTATAGAATACGATAGTGCAGTTTTAGCCTCAGGTTTTGAAGCCCTTGAAATTCCAGGGATCTTGGGAAATGACCCAAAAGTTGCAAATTTTATTAATAATAAGAAGGCGACGCATGATAAACTCGAAAGTTTGGGTTATAGAGTTCCGAAGCACTTCGAGCTCGAGGATAATATCAAATATCCTGTGATAGTAAAGCCTCAAACTGGGGCCGGTGGATTCAAGAATGCTCTAGTTCGTGACTCTAACCAATTAGATGACGTGGTCAGCTCGTTTCACGAAAATGAATGGCATGACTTTATCATAGAGGAGTATATTAAAGGGCTGGATGCAAGTTCATCTATTCTCTCTACAGGCAGGCTGGCTATTACCATAGCGGTCAATGAGCAGCTGTTGGGTTTGCGGAATTTAGGCCCAACGAAACGCTTTAGCTTTTGCGGAAGTGTTACACCATTAAAGACGATTTTTACAGGGGAAATTGAAGCAGTTTCTGAATCGATAGCCATCGATTTCGGGTTAATTGGATCAAACGGTATAGATTTCATTATAGGACCAGACGGGCCGGTTGTTATCGAAGTGAACCCAAGATTTCAGGGTACACTTGATACGGTGGAGGCGGCGCTCGGCATCAACGTGTTTGATGCGCACGTTAAGGCGTGCTCGAATGAACTGATACAAAGGCCTAAGTACCGTAGATTTGCTACAAGGGTCATCTATTTTGCAGAGCGTGACCTTGAGATATCAAAGAGAATTTCTCAAGCTTTTTATATGGATATCCCCTGCAAAGGAACTCACATACAGAGAGGGAAACCCGTTATTTCTGCCATGGGATGTGGTAAATCGAGAGACATCGCATTTAATGCTGCAATGAGGCGAATTGAAGCTGCACGAAAGATATATGGCGCTTGAATGTTTCATAGGCGTGATATCACTGGATTTGAATTAGTGACCGCGTGCAGTAGGTTTAAATCTTTTAGGTGCCACATATAAAATGATGGTACGAGACATAGCAGTAAGGGGGTACCTTAGAAATCTCATTGGAGATGAAGGGCTTGAAATAGTAAAAAAAGTTCCACTCGTTGAATTAACAGACGAGGCAATAGCTGAAGAAACTGGTGCCAATCTAAACACGGTAAGAAAAACGCTTTATGTTTTGTACGAGAACAGACTTGCCCGGTATCGACGCGAGCGAGATCGGGACAGTGGATGGCTCACCTATATTTGGAAAGTTGACTTCAGCGACGTTGAGCGTAATCTTGACGAAGAGGCCAAAAAACTTATCAACAGACTAGAAGCCAGGGTGGGGTTTGAGCTGCAAAATGTGAGTTACACGTGTGAAAACAGATGTGGACGTTACTTATTTGATATGGCAACCGATTATGGATTTCTATGTCCCGTTTGTAACAAGAGCTTAGACCACCAAGATAACTCAGTTTTAGTTGGTACAATTGAGCGAAAGATTAGTGAACTCAGAGCCGCATTTGAGTAAATTTCCTTCTTACAGCCAAGCTTGTTCATTGCTGTTAAGAAACGGATGCAGTATGCCTGTAATAGCGCATCTAAAAGCAGTTTCAGACTATGCAGTTGAAGTTGCTATGCTCCGAAGCGGGGTGGATTTTGAACTTGTCAGAATTGGGGCTCTTTTGCATGATATAGGGCGCTGCCAAACTGGGGGAATCGACCATGGCGTGGTTGGTGGGCAGATCTTACGCAGTTACGGCGTTGACGAGCGTTTAGTTCGAATCGCAGAGCGCCACATCGGGGCTGGCATTACAGATGATGAAGCTCGAAGGGTAGGGCTCCCTCCGGGAGATTATATACCAAAAAGTATTGAAGAAAAAATAGTTGCTGCTGTAGATAATCTAATTGAACAAACTAGTAGAATAAGTATAGAGCAAGCCGTCGAAAATTTCCATAGAAAACTTGGCGATCATCCATCTGTGGATAGAATCAGACGACTTCATGCAGAAGTTTTTTTGTGTAACATAGAACGAGGAGAAGACAACAAATATTGAGAGAATCTCATCCATCATCAAATATTACGAAGACATGCAAACTGTTACTTTAATGGAAAGGGCTTATGGGGATGCTGAAAAAGCACATAAAGCATTTCAAGCGACATTAAAAGATAGACTGAAATTTATTGACGTTAACATAATTGTTGATTCACATAAATGGATGGATGTAACCCTCTCAGGTAGAGATGAGGAATTTGCGGCAAATTATTTAGTTAGTATTTATGGTACTCCGCACAAGTTAAACGTCGGGGATATCGTCACCGGGCGTATAACAAAGATTAATGAACACTACATTGAAGTCGATGCTGGACTTGAATTCGTTTTTGCGCTCAAAGAGAATCTTAGGCATTTGGGTATAGGCACGCCTAAACAAATAGCATCAAGGTTCGGTTTCATAGAACAATTACCAGTTGAAGTGAAGGTCATAGGAATCAAAAAGGTAGAATTTACTAAAAACCAGACTGATACATTTTGGAAGTGGAAAAAGGGAACCGATCGGGTGACCGTAAATGCAGCTACTCGGGCACAGATTCGATCTGTGCTCAAGAAAACAGGTCATGTGAGAGATATTAACCGGATAGAGAAGCTCGGGACTTTAGAACATTCTATCGTTTGTAAAAAAGGGACAGATGCTCCCGGAATAATATCAGACATTGGGCCATATCTAAAGTCGGATTTAGGGTGTATAAGGGGCTCTTTAAATAACAGCTGAGTCTACTTGATATAAGTTTGGTCAATCTGAAAACAACTCTTTAGTTGGATCTTAACTAGGATTGCAATGGCTTAGAAATTGCTCAGAAAACCGTTACGCTTTTCACACTCTGTAGTTTTAGTAGGCTGTCTATTAGATCGCTGGAAACTTTTGTGTCACAGATAATAGTCAATTTGGGGTCGTCTATAAAATAGGGATCATCAGAGACGGCTTGCCTAATGCGCACGCCATATTCTGCTATTGCCTGAGAAACCTCCTCGATTATCCCAACACATGAGGCATCTTGTGGGGTGATGATGATTACGCCTAATCCTAAAAATGGAGCTACATCGCGCAGAAAAACGAAAGATTTTAAGTTGCTGAAAAATCTTTGCAGTAGCTCGTCTTTTAGGATCGTCTGAGTCGTTTGATCAACTGCTCTCCAGTCAACTTTAGCCTCTTTTGCGATTTGCATGTGCGGTATCTTTATGGTGCCAGAGATTACAGATCCATTCTCGTCAACTTGGAATCCGTGATCAAGTAAAACTTTCGCGACCTTTTCTTGGGCCGGATATTTTGCAAATTTTGTTAAAATTTCACTCCACATATGCTCGCAGCTTTTTTGCTTTGTAACGTTTATAAATGTATAACATAAAAGTATTGTGTTATAGCATGAGATTGGACAGCTATCTTGTTGAAAACGGGTTTACAAGCTCTAGAACGAGGGCGAAATGGGCTGTAAAGAATGGGCTAGTGCGAATAAACGGAGAAATTAGTATAAAACCCTCTCTCAATGTGAAATTTGAAGATAAAGTGATAGTCTCAAAAAGTGCCAATAAACCCGTTGGGTACTGGAAATTGAAGAAATTGCAAGAAGAGTTTAACCTCATAAGGCCCGACGACGTGGTTTTAGATATCGGATCAAGTGCTGGGGGTTTTCTTCTCTGTGCATCTGAAATCGCAAAGAGGGTTTACGGAATTGAATTCAGCCTAGAATTTCGATGCCTGCTTAATTCAATTGAAGAAGAGTCCGAAGGTAGAATTAAAGTCATTTATGGGGATGCATTCTCCTTTGATTTTAAAAAAGAGCTCCAGGAATGTGTCGATCTGATATTAAATGATGTAACAACAGAACCAGAAGAATCTTTTAAAGTGCTTGAGAGATCAGTGGACGTTCTTAAAGGAGGCGGGAGGGTTTTGCAGGTTTTTAAAATGAAAACTGAAGATATGCGGATTGGTGGACTAATTGAAAGGCTAACAGCCATGGGACTCAAGATACTATACTCGACAACATCGGGAAAAGATGAACATTACATAGTAGTAAAAAAATAAGACAGTTAATTGCATTGAGTAACAGCGCCGAGGAAGGGATTTGAACCCTTGCGAGGCGATAGCCTCACCAGCTTCCCGGTTGAAATCTCCAGGCTGGCGCCGTAGTCCGCTTGGCTACCTCGGCAAAGAATCATGCATGCGCTAGCCGGGATTCGAACCCGGGTTTGAGGCTTGGCAAGCCTCAGTGATAACCACTACACTACCAGCGCAAAAATCAACCACTTGCTTTATCTTCATTTATGCAATATAAAAGTTATGAGCGATGATTTCGATACCGATGACTGAAAAAAACTAACAAGCGGATATTTTAGATCCCTTCTTGTTAGTACAAGTTAATCTAGAGGTTATTTAGATCGCTTAGCAATGGCACGACTAAAACCTTTTAGATTAACGTTAGCTAAAATAAAATTTATTCTTGCGCGGCGCGTTTAAGTTGTTGCGTTGGTCTACCTCTAGAGGTTAGTGTTAATTACCTTAGCTAAGGTAGCTTATGCCTTCAAGTTTAAATCTCATTTTGGTCACAGCTTCATTAATGTCAAAAAGTGACATTTTGGTATCATCATACGAGATTACGGCTGTACCTTTATTCTTGTCTATTTCAACATATATGATGCCGACCCTATTTGAAAACGTCCTCTTAAACACAGATATATTAACGTCATCGTACAGTTCTGCTACCTTAAGTTTTACCGTTTTTAGGTGTTCGATACGTGTCAAAAAATCACTAGCTTTAGCCTAAGCTGAATTTAATTGTACCTATTTTTTATCTTCCACATTGCTCCGTAATAGTGCTTAGAAGTCTGATTCGAGCAACTTATCGTTTAGTGAATGTATTAGAGGTACTTTGCTTATAAAAATGTCTCTGTTCTTTTCGTGCAGGCCAACTCGTAATATTGTGACAAACTTTAGAGATTGTAGATACAATTGGATTCCATTCTCGCGTGGTGGCAATTTCAATTAAATTTCATGTTTGAAAATTTTCACTATAGCTAAACATATCCGATTGCAGAGGTGAAATGAATTGAAAGCGAAAGAATGAAAGGAGGTGTGGGGGCATCGCTCGGTTTACCTCAAACATGCGTCCTCAGGAGACAGATAGCGCATAATTAAACAAGTTTGGAGGGATCTTGTAGCAATACGCTCGTCATCTAATAAAAAATGTAACGCACTGATGATAGGAATTCCCAAATCTAGAAATTTTTTGAACTTTATTCGTTTACATGCAAGTAAAAATGATAGATTGCGATGGATAAAGAATACATTGTGGCATCTAAATACTGTTCCAACTTTATATGTGATATTAACGTGATATCAATGTAATTTCTCTGTCTAGGTGCTCATACTTGGATAACTGACCAAATTTACTTTTGAACGAAAAAAGGACCCCTCAATAGTTAGACCTTTGCTTTCAATCAAACAATGAATAAGAGTGATTTGACATTAACGTTTTTTAAATCTACTTAATCTTCTTTAAGAATATAAAAGGGAGATGCCCCAGCCCGGATTTGAACCGGGGACAACCAGATCTTCAGTCTGGCGCTCTCCCAGGCTGAGCTACTGGGGCCCACATAAATTTAGGTCCCGCCTCCCCGATTTGAACGGGGGACAAGTCGGTCTACAGCCGACCACTCTGCCAGGCTAAGTTAAGGCGGGCACACAATATCTATATCTACCCTACTTATTACTTTCCATACAGCTTCTTATTACTAATAACAGCGATCCTGCGGGTCTTTCATAAATGATATCTAGATCTTTAAATGTCTAAACTGTTAAATCGTAAACTGTTTAGTTTCACAACTTAAATCTAAACAGTGAACAGAGCGCATGTCATTTATAAAAATTTAATCAATATTATAATAAAGCAATAACACAAGGTTAATAATCCCCATTATCCATTGGAGTGTAACTAACTTAAGTTGCGCCTAGATTGAAGCGCCATTTGTTCATTTTTTGGCGGTTTGCGTCAGTCGAATGTCTTACAAAAAGGTGCGCAAGATGATTTTTATGGAACGAGTAACGCTCAGGCTCCTAAAACAGCAACTTGAACTCATTGATACGCTTGTTATCGTCGGGGGGTTCCCCTCAGGAAGTGAAGCAATAAGAACAGCTGCTAGGGATCTTGTTAACACTCGTGTTAAAAACATATTCAATAGAATAGAAGAGCAAATTACTTAGCACAAAAGAGTGGGATGAATTTGCAGAGCATTATACAAGAAGCATTAAAACGTTCTGAATTGGAACAACATAAGCGGTATCTAGT
>Ga0187772_10001955_pt1 | contig 10057 bp, 7 predicted proteins | sample 0116_SJ02_MP15_2_FD_133137 | JGI IMG/M metagenome (GOLD analysis project Ga0187772, IMG submission 133137) | Tropical peat soil microbial communities from peatlands in Department of Meta, Colombia - 0116_SJ02_MP15_20_MG | ecosystem: Environmental > Terrestrial > Soil > Wetlands > Peat | place... | reverse complement strand
GAGAGGAGGAGCTCGACCGGGCGCTGGACACGATGGAGTCCGTCCTCCGACGTCACGCCACCGGATAGGCGACCGCTCTCTCAGCTCGCGCCGAGCGGGCGCTCGACCGTCACCCGCTGGGTCACGGTGACCCCCCGCTCCGCGAGCTTCGGGAAGAACGGACCGGGGTCGAGCGATTCGGGAGGGACCATGCCGCGTTGGGTCACGGAGCCCTCGAGGATCAGGAGGGCGGCGACCGCGGCCGGGGTACCCGTCAGGTGCGCGGTCGCGGTCGCCCCGTAGCGGTCGAACGCCGTTCGATGGTCGAGCAGAGTGAACAGGGTCTCCCTTCTGCGGTACCCCTGGGCTTCTCCCATCGTCTCGACGACCAGGGCGGCGTACCCGTCGACCTTGCCCCCGAGCTCGGCGGGCTTTGGCAAGGCCTGTAGTACGGCCCGACGCGGCCCGGGCGCCTCGGGGGTCCCCCGCTCGAGGAGCTTGAGGTCCCGGAGGGTTTGGAGCGCGCGGACCGTCATGTCGTCCAGCGCGAGCTTGAAGTCGACGTACTGGACCCCCTTTCCGATGAAGCGCGGCAGGCTGTCGACCTCCTCGTGGTCGACGGAGTAGACCTTCTGGGAGCCGACCGGTGGCGGAAACTCGTAGGTCTCTCCCTCGCCGAACGGGGGGACGCTCCGATACCGGCCCCCGTCCCAGATGCGTGAACCCGTGAGGGTCTCCTCGATGAACGTCTCGGGGCTGAATAGCGGCAAGAACGCGTACTCGGGACTCGTCGCCGTGTCCCCGTCCCGGACGCGGATCGACTCGACGCGCTCCATCCCATCCGCGGCCCGTCGGGCAAGGAGATTGCTGAGCCCCGGGTCCTCCCCCATGCCGATCAGGGCGATGCGCCCTCGCCGCTGCCATTCGTTGGTCGCCGTGTACGGGTCCGCGGAGTCCGCCGCGAGGTCCATGTAATGCGCCCCCACCGCCAGGGCCGCGGCCTGGACCCGCGCGTTGAAGCGGGGCAGCGAAGCTTGGACCACGAGCTCGACTCCCGCCATCGCCCGTTCCAGCGCCGCCGGGTCCGCCGCATCGAGGGCGGTAGCCGTAACCTTCCCGCGGGGGCCGAGTCGAGAGGCTACGGCCTGAGGAAATCGCTCGTCCACATCGGCGAGGGTGAGCGCGCGCACCGAAGGGCTGGAGGCGAGATGGCGTGCGATCACCCGGCCAATTGCCCCGCACCCGATGAGCAGGACGCGGCCGGTAGGCGGGCTAATAGTGTCGACCCTCGCCCGGCCGAGAGAAGGGGGGTCTCATAAAGCCCCGGGAGGGGGCGCCCCTACATGATGTAAGCCGTGTTCCAGCTCATCGTATCGAGTTCGGTGCTCCCCATAGGGGTCTGGCCCGACTGCCACCCCTGGATCAGGGGACTGTAGACGGAGAAGAGGTCCGGTACCGCGAACCAGGCATTGGTGTAGTTCTCGTACATGATCTCGGTCAGCTCGGCGTAGTCCTGGGTCAAGACGGTCGCGTTCGTCGCCCCCGCGGCTTCGATGACGAGGTTGTCGAGCGAGTTGTTGTAGTTCGGCTCGGCGACGTTGTTGAACCCGGAGTTGCAGATGTTCGCGCTCCCGTACGAGAGGAAGTCGTTCTGGGTCCAGTCATCGGGCGAGATGTAATCGGAGGAATAGAAGTCCTGGCCGATGTAGAACTGAGGCAATCCGCTGTTCATGCTCGGCGGCTCATTACTGACACATACTCCCGAGGAAAGCGACTGCTCGGCGTAGAACTGGTCGAGTGTGACGCCGACGGGGTCGACCATGATGCCGATCTGAGCGAGGTTCGACTGGATCACCGTCGCCGCGTCCTCCCAGTCCTCGCTCGTGCTGAGATACTCGTATGCGAAGGTCGTGCCGGCGCAGGCGTCATGCGCGCACGGAGAGTCGGCGATCTCCTGCCTCGCGAGCGTGATATTGTACTGGTAGGGTGGAAGGTTGTCGGGGTTGTAGTACGGGTGTCCGGGGGCGACCGGACCGACCCATTCGAACGCGTACCCCCCGAACGCGTCCTGGATCACCTCTTGATAGTTGATCGCGTGGACGATCGCGGCCCGTACCGAGAGGTTGTTGAACGGGTAGACGCTCTGGTTCATGAACACCCACCAGGAGCCGCCGGCGCCGCTGAACGCGACGTTGGCGTCGTTGAGGTTCTGGACCGTGACGCACGGAACCCCCTGCAGTTCGCTGATGGTCGAGGGTCCCAGGTAAGCGAACGAGGCGCTCGCCACCGCGCCGCTCTTCAGGTCCTCGACGGTCGCCGAGGGGTCTTCCTGGTAGACCACTTCGACGGTGGATTTCGCGGGCTGGAGATTGTTGTTCCACGGCTCGGCCGCCGCCGTCGCCGCGCCCCAGTAGTTGGGGTCGGGGGTCAGGGTGTACCCGACGGTCTCGCTGAACGAGGAGAGGAGGTACGGACCGGTTCCGACCGCGTCGGACGCCATCCAGGAGTTGGGGCCGGAGCTGACGCCTCCGTGGGCGTCGATCACGATCGGGTCGACCGCGGCCGCCCCGGGGGTGGACATCTCGGCGAGGAGGTAGGCGTAGGGGACGCCGGTGTAGTTGCCGGTCGTCTCGTTGTAGGTCGCCAGGTAGCCGAAACCGAGGTTCAGCTCGATCTCGTTCGGGCTCAGCACCTGGAAGGACTGGTTCGAGGCCTCCATCACCGCGACCTCGGGGGTGCTTGGGTTCGCGAAGTTGAACGTGTTGAGGTCCGTCGTGAGGTTCGCGAGGGAGCCGCTGATCGCGGTGGCGTTCGAGTAGTAGCTGACGCCGGGGAACCAGAAATTCTCCGAGAGCAGGTACTGGTCGATCCCCTCCATCGCGAGGAGACGGTAGAGGCTGTACCACATCACGTAGGCATTGAACGGGTCCCCGTTCGAGAAATGAACCCCCGACCGGAGGGTGAAATTCCAATGATATCCGTCGGCGGAGGTCGACCAATTCGAGGCCAGGATACCCGTGAACCGGGTCAGACTGGAGCTGTTGTACATGACGAGCGTCTGGTAGACCTGCTGCACGAGGCCCCAACCCGGAGTGGTGGCGGTCCACTGGGGGTCGACCGTGGCGACCTCCTCGGCCTGGTCGACCTCGATCGGGTTGGTGGACTGCAGGGTGCAGTTGGCCGCCGCTGCGTTCCGGGCCTTCACCTCGTAATAGATGCCGACCCCCGCCAGGACCAGCACCACGACGACGATGACCGCGATGACCTTGTTCCACTTGGGATCCACGGGAGCCCCGGGCGCCGAGGCCCAGCGCCCTATCCCTGATATAGCCTGCTATAGCGTCACACGCGGACATCGGACTTCCGACGTCCGTCAGAACAACTGTTAATTGCCGCCGAACGTAATCGCGAGCGATGACCGTTCCGGCGGAGGCGTCGCCCCGCGCGACCCCGTCGCCAGAGGAGCCCGTTCCCCGGTCCCCCTCGCACCGGACTCCGGATGGTCAGATCTACTGGGACCCGGAGGTCCTGCGGACCGAGCTCGACCAGTTCTTCTACCGAAACTGGCTCTGCGTGGGCCGGGAGGAGCAAATCTCCGGAAAGGGGGATTTCTTCACCCGCCAGGTCGGCCGGGAGAGCGTCCTGTTCGTGCGAGGATCGGACGGACAGGTCCGCGGCTTCTACAATCTTTGCCGCCATCGGGGCACCCGCGTGGCCCTCGCCGCCGAGGGAAAGGGGGCTCATTCGTTCATTTGTCCCTATCACGCCTGGTCGTACGACCTGAACGGACGCCTGATCGGCGCGCTCCACATGAAGGGGCAGGAGGACTTCGACCGGAAGGAGTACGGGCTCCATCCGATCCGGGTCGACACCTGGGGAGGGTTCATCTGGGCGAATCTGGAGCCGGAAGGACCGGACCTGCGAGCCTCCCTCGGGCCGTTCTTCTCGCGGTTCGAGAGGTTCCCGCTGGCCGACCTTCGGCTCGGCGCCCGAAAGGAGTACGAGGTCGAGGCGAACTGGAAGGTCCTCGTCGAGAACTTCTCCGAATGCTATCACTGCGCGCCGGTCCACCCGAGCCTGAACCGGCTCACGCCATACCTCTCGGGAGACAACGACGCGTCCTTCCGCCAGAAGAACGGACGGTCGCTCTTCTCGGGAGGGTTCATGCAGTTCGCCAAGGACTACCAATCGATGACCCGGAGCGGCTACACGAACCGCCCCCTCCTCCCCGGCATCACCCGCGAGGACGCCCGCCGGGTCTACTACTATGTCGTCTTCCCGAACATGTTCTTCAGCCTTCACCCCGACTACCTGATGATCCACCGGAGTTGGCCGGTCTCCCCATCGCACTCGCGCGTCGAGAACGAGTTCTACTTCACCCAGGACGCGATGGCAGCGCCCGGGTTCGACCCGACGGACGCGGCCGACCTCTGGGATGAGATCAATCGACAGGACTGGACCGTCTGTGAGCTCGCCCAGGAGGGGACCGGGTCCCGGGCCTGGAACGGGGGACGGTACAGCGACCAGGAAGAGCTGGTCCGGGACTTTGACGAGTTCGTGACCGAGGAGCTCCGTCGCGCGCGGGCGAGCGCGCCGTCCCGCCGCGCGTAGAACTAGCGGCCCGGGCCGCCGTTTCCCATCCGCTTGAGGTAGTACTGGTCGACGAGGTGGACGACCTCCTCCTCGCTGCTGTACCGTCCCTGGTCGTAGGCGACGGTCTTGGAACCCAGGTGGGCCATCTCGCAGATGTGCCAGTCCTGGCGGTTCGTCGCCTCCCAGAACTCCATCGCGTCGGTAGCGGGGTCGGTCTCGTCCTGGGCCACATAGAGCTCGAAGACGAGACGGGTGCGCTCCGGGCCGAGCGGAATGAACCAATCGAACGTCACGTAATCGGGGAAGAAGCTCAGGAAGTTGCCGGGGTAGAGGACGTAGTAGTAGACGCGCCGAAGGTCCTCGGCCGACAGCCCCGGGAAGGGCCGACGGGCGGTGGTGCCGCTCATCGTCGCGGTCGTGACGCCGTCCACGAAGTCCATCCATCCGCCGAACACCGGACCCCGGCGCAGGTCCTCCTCGCCGGACCGGTACGGGGTGATCTTCACGAGCTGGGGGTGGACCCCCGGGCAGTGGTAGCACTCGTTCGCATTCTGGACGACCAGCTTCCAGTTGGCGGCGATCTCGTAGGTCATCCGGTGCGCCCGCCGGAGGCGCTCGAGCGGGTAGGGGGCCGCGCGGGCGACCAGGCCCCCCAGCGTCCTCTCGAGCGGTCCCGCTCGCGGGTCGAGGTTCACGAACACGAACCCGCGCCAGGTGGCGAGCTTCACCGGGTGCAGGCCATAGTCCGCGCGGTCGAATTCCTTCGCCTCCCCCATGTGGGGGGTGCCGAGGAGCCGTCCGTCGAGGCTGTACGTCCAGGCATGGTAGGGGCAGAGCAAGCGCCTCAACCCCTCCCCGTCGGACGGTTCGACGAGTCGGGTCCCTCGGTGACGGCACACGTTGTGGAACGCACGCAGCTGTCCCTGCTCGTCGCGCACGACCAGTACGCCGGACCCGCCGACCTCCACGGTGCGGAACGAACCGGTCTTCGCGACCTCGTCCTCCCGACCGATACACTGCCAGCTGCGCCGGAACAGGCGCTCGACCTCGAGCGCGTGCACCCCCGGGTCGCTGAACAGCGGGCCGGGCAACGTCCGCGCCCGGTCGAGCGGCCGGGAGACCGCGCGCAGCGCGGCCGGACCGACCGGTCCCAACCCCCCGTGGACCGCGTGACGCGACGCTCGGGCCATGCCGCTCTTCCTGCCGGTTTGGTCGAGGACCGTTCTCGCTTAAAGGTTCGGCCTCGGCGACCGGACTCGCCCCCGGCGAGGGGTTTATCCTCGGGCCGGTCTACCGCGGGAGATGGCCGAGTTCGACACCATCGTCATCGGGGCCGGCCACAACGGCCTCATCACGGCTAGCTACCTCGCGAAGGCCGGCGCCCGGGTCCTGGTGCTCGAACGCCGCGCGATCGTCGGGGGCGCGTGCGTCACGGAGGAGCCGTGGCCGGGGTACCGGATCAACACCTTCGCCTACGCGAGCGGCCTCCTTCGACCCCAGATCATCGACGACCTCGAGCTCGTGCGGTTCGGATACGACCCGATCCTCTCCGACCCCCAGGGGTTCGTGCCCCAGCCGGACGGACGCCGCCTCACGTTCTGGCTCGACGAGCGACGGGAGCAGAAGGAGATCGCTCAGTTCTCGAAGGCCGACGCCCGGGCCTATCCGGACTACCTCCGGTTCTGGGACCGCGCGCTCGACCTCATCGAGCCGGCGATGATGGCGCCCCCGATGCCGCTCAACGAATTCATCGGGACCCTGCCGGCGGGCCAGGCCGAGCCGATGCTGCGCGAACTGTTCCTCACGAGCGCCCGGGATTTCCTGGACGACTGGTTCGAGAGCCCCCAGCTCAAGGGAGCGCTCGCGGCGGGGGCGACGATCGGGACCTTCGCCGGCCCCTACACCCCCGGAACCGCGTACATCCTGGGGCACCACAATATCGGACGGATCGGGGGGCACCGCCGGGTCTGGGGCCATGCCCGGGGCGGGATGGGTCAGATCACGCAGTCGATGGCCCGCTCAGCGACCCATTTCGGCGCAACGATCCGTACCGGGGTCGGCGTCCGGGAGGTTCTGCTCGAGAACGGCCGGGCGGTCGGGGTGGTGACGGAGGCCGGGGAGACGTTCCGCTCGCGCACGGTCGCCTCGTCCGTCGATACCCAGCACACGCTGCTGAAGTTCGTTCCCCCGGGGACCCTCGAGTCGGCGGTCGAGCAGCGGCTCCGCCGGGTGCATTCCCGGGGCGCGTGCCTCAAGTTCAACGCGGCCTTGGACGCCCTGCCGGCGTTCACGGCCGGTCCCGACCCCGCCCTCCTCGCCGGCGCGGTCGACATCTGCCCCAGCATGGAGTACATCGAGCGCGCCTTCGACGACGCGAAGTTCGGCCACTTCTCCCGTGCGCCGTCCATCGACATGTACTTCCAGAGCCTGGTCGACCCTTCCGTCGCCCCGCGCGGAAAGCACACGATGACCTGCTTCGTACAGTACGCTCCATCGGAGCTCAAGGACGGCTCCTGGGACGATGCGCGGGAGGCGGTCACGGAGACCGTGCTCTCGACGATCGAGGGCTACGCGCCGGGGGTCCGCCGGCTCATCCGTCACTCGCAGGTCGTGACGCCGCTCGACATCGAGCGCACCCTCGGGATGACCGGCGGGAACATCGACCAGGGGGACATCACCCCCGACCAGATCTTCTCGCTCCGCCCGGTCCCCGGATGGGCGAACTATCGGACCCCGGTCCCCGGGCTCTACCTGTGCGGCTCGGCGGCGCATCCCGGCGGTGGGGTCATCGGCGCCCCCGGGCACAACGCCGCGGGGGTGGTGCTCCAGGACCTCCACGCAGGACTGGGCGGGACCCGAGACCCGGAGCCGGGAGCCGCTCCGGCCTGAGGGACCGTGCCCGAAGCAACGATCCGGTTCCGTTCTCCCGCCACGGTGCCCGAGCTCCGTCGCCTGCTCTCCGACCCGGCCTTCGTGGCCGCGGGCATCCCGCAGGTCGTCGCGGTGGAGAAGACCGGCGAGACGACCGCACTCTGGACGGTCGAGGTCAAGGTCGGGCCGATGACGAGGAAGAGCGTCTATCGCGGAGAGCTCGTCGAAGCGAGCGATACCGCGGTCCGGTTCCGCGCGCAGGGACCCGAAGCGACGATCGAGGGAGCGATCTCCTTTGCCCCCGCGACCCCGTCGGGCACCGAGGTCGGAGTGACGCTATCGATGAAAGGGAACGGGGTGCTCCGGTCGATCGTCGACGCGTACCTCGGGAAGCGAGTCAAGGACGACGCGGAGAAGTTCGTTCAGAGCCTGGAGAATCGGGTGGGGCGACCGTCCCCCTCGGCGCCGTGAGCCCACCCCCCTCGCTTTTATCGGGACCCAGAGGTTCGCCCGTCCGCGTGACCGCCGACCCCGCCCCCCCGGGTCCCGACCCCCCGGCCGGGTGCCCCTGAGATGCCATGGGGCGAAGTCTCACCGACCTCGCCTACTTCATCGGTGTCCGGCTCCTCGAGCTGATCCCCGTCCTCCTGGGGGTCATCCTGCTCACGTTCTTCTTCACGCACATCGTCGTGCCCGACCCCTGTCCGTCGTGGTACCCCCGGGCGAGGCCCCCGGCGCTCGCCGCATGCCGCGCGTTCTTCGGGTTCAATCAGCCGCTCTACGTTCAGTTCGAGAAGTACATCATCGGACTCTTGCAGGGCAACTGGGGAGTCGACCAGAACGGCGTCCAGGTCTACCCCGTGATCGCCGCCGCCCTTCCCGAGACGGTCGAGCTCGTTCTCGCGGCGCTCCTGTTGATGATCGTCTTCGGCATCCTCCTGGGGGTCATCGCGGCCCGGTTCGCGGGTCGCTGGCCGGACCATCTGGTCCGGATCTTCTACCTGAGCGGCTGGGCCGCCCCCACCTACCTCGCGGCCATCCTCCTCGCGATCATCATCGGACCGTTGCTCGGGTTACCGACCGGAGGGGATTTCTCCGTCAACCCGCCCCCGTTCCCGCAACCGACCCATATGTCGGTGATCGACGCGCTGTTGGCCGGCAACCTTCCGTTCGCCGCGGACGCCGTCGAGCATCTCATCCTCCCCGCGACGGCGCTCGCGTTCCTCAACCTCGGGATCATCACACGGATGACGCGGAGCTCGATGTTGGAGGTCCTGCCGATGGACTTCGTGAAGAGCGCGCGGATGAAGGGACTCCCCGAGAGCACGGTCGTCCTGCGGCACGTGCTGCGGAACTCGCTGATCACCACCACGACCGTCCTGGGATTCACCTCGAGCGGACTGCTCTCGGGCACGATCGTCGTGGAGGAGGTCTTCCGGTGGCCGGGGATCGGCGAGTACTCGTACGACGCGGTGGTCGGCTACAACTTCGCCGGGACGATCGGTATCGTGATCGTCTTCGCGATCGCGGTCGTGGTCGCGAACCTCCTTGCGGACATCGCCTACGGGATCATCGACCCGCGCGTGGACTGGCGGTAGATGGCGGCCGGGCCATCTCCTCCCCCCACCCGCCCGGCCGGCCTCACGTGGAGGGACACCCTCGACGAGGCGCTCCGCACGCTCCAGGCGAACCGGCTCACCGCCGCGGGATTCTTCCTCGTCGTCTTCGTCACCGTCCTCGCCGCGATCGTGGCCGGCCTCCCGGTCCTCTCTTCGGCGATCGTCGGGCGCGCCGTCACGATCGTACCGTACGACCCCAACGGGATCTCCTCGACCACCTTCGAGGGTCCGAGCTGGGTCCCTTGGCTCGTCAATCCCAGTGGTTGGTTCCGGGGGCCCCCGAACCTCTCCCACGTGTTGGGCACGGACGAGCTCGGCCGGGACGTGTTCTCGCGCGTGCTGGTCGCGCTGCCCCTCGACCTGTGGATCGGGATTGTCATCACCGGCCTCGCCGTGCTGATCGGCGGCGGCCTCGGCCTCGTGGCCGGCTTCTGGGACAATCCGGGTTCGATCGGACGATGGGTCTCGGCCCTCATCCTGCGGGTCACGGATGTCTTCCTCGCCTTCCCGACCCTGGTCCTCGCGTTTGCGCTCGCCGCGATCCTCGGACGGAACCTGAACGCGACGATCGCCGCGCTCACGATCACCTGGTGGCCCTACTACGTCCGGCTCGTCCGGGGCGAGGTGCTGGCGATCAAGAACCAGGGGTACATCCCAGCGGCGCGGATCGCCGGCGCGTCGGAGCTTCGGATCCTGACCCGCCACGTGCTCCGCAACCTCCTCGAGCCCCTCACGGTCTACGCGACCCTCGACGTCGGCACGGTCCTCGTCACGTTCTCGACGATCTCCTACTTCGGCATCTCGCTCCCGGCCACGACCCCGGAGTGGGGCAGCATGGTCTTCCAGTATCAGAGCTTCCTCCCGACGTACCTCTACCTCGTTCTCGCCCCCGGCCTCGCGATCTTCGTGACCGTGCTCGGGTTCAGCCTGCTCGGCGACGGGATGCGGGACGTGCTCGACCCGAGGACGCGCCGGGCCTACGCGCGCACGAAGCG
>Ga0187772_10001954_pt1 | contig 10058 bp, 11 predicted proteins | sample 0116_SJ02_MP15_2_FD_133137 | JGI IMG/M metagenome (GOLD analysis project Ga0187772, IMG submission 133137) | Tropical peat soil microbial communities from peatlands in Department of Meta, Colombia - 0116_SJ02_MP15_20_MG | ecosystem: Environmental > Terrestrial > Soil > Wetlands > Peat | place... | reverse complement strand
TTCCCTTCGTACTGGCGTATCACCAATAATACCATATGCTGCCAGACTGTGAATATGTGATTACTCTTTCGATGCAGAAATAACGGTATTCTAGCATATCGCAACACACGTAACATGGTATTAACTAATCTGACATATCTTGACTCTCTCAATAGGTATATTGTATTATGCTGTTACAAAGCTTTGATGGATATGTAAACAAAAGGTGGTTTCTACTGAGCCGATATTTACATATGACAGATAACCAACGAATAGGAGGGCAATCATAGGAATTGCGATAGTCAAGACTGTGACTGCATCTATAGAAATGTTCCTCTTCATTATTTCGTATCTCCTACTAGATAGTCAGAATAGCTAATGCTACAAGAAAGATTCAAATCTATATTTCTATACCTTACAAGGTAAAATTTATCTTTGTTGGAACTGGCCTTAATCATCACTTGATTGAAGACAAGACGACAGTCAGGCGCTTTCTGAAAGGTGGAATTGAGATCCGAGCAATCACAAAGTGGTACGCTGATCTGTAACTAATTTAAAAAAATTGAAGAATTCCGATCAAAGAAGGAAGTCATAAAAGCCGAATATACTGCAGCCGATGCTCAAGGAGCTTGGCTCCCCCCTATTAAAGAAAATTTAACAGGGATATCAGAAGAAATGGCGGATGTGGGCGTGGCAACGAATAAGGCAGAAGATAAGACAGAGCAAATGAAAGCTAAAGCACAAGCGTTAGATGAAATGATAGATTCAGGTGTTCTTACAGATTACATTTCAGATAAAGATGATGTAGAAGCCGATCAACGATAGAAGCAGTGCTATTGTTAAAATGGAGCAATTTCGCCAATGCTGGGAGTAAGCGGGCATAGTGTCGGGATAATCGAATTACTAAATGATATTGAAACCATAATCAACACATATATACGTGTTATTGACAACGCAAAAAGCCGATGGGATTATTTTGCAGATGTTAGCTCATTATCAGCCGTACCTTTAGAATTTGAAGCAATAAGGAAAGCAATCTTGGAAGCAAAAACTAGAGATACAAGATCAAGATTTATTACTGATATCACGAAAGAAAATAGCTCCTATGCTAAAGAGTTAATGAAAATTGTCGAACTCAGGCATCTAGATGGAGTCAGGGGAAACTTTGGAGTAAGTGATACTGAATACATTGCTATATCGACAGCCGATACTAGTCAAGCTGAACCAAAATTCGTAACAATACCACATGCAGTCTACAGCAATGTGATAGAAGACGTGCAACAACACCAATTTATATTCGAAACCCTGTGGACTAAGACAATACCAGCTGAGCAGAGAATTAGAGACATTGAAGAGAGTGTACAGCCTGTTAGCACAAGAGTTTTGGAAGATCAAGTTCAAATTATCAACGAAATAAGACGCCTAAATTATAGTTCAGCTAGATTGTCGGTTTGTTCAGCATATGGTGGGATGCAGATGGGTTACAAGTATCTTTTTGATTCATATATGAACATAGTAGATAAGCATCAAAAAAAAGAAGGTAAAGGGATGAGATGGATTATCAATATAGATAAAGAAAATCTAAATTTAGTGAAAATATTTCTAAAAGCAGGAATACAGATAAGACACGTAAGTAATATGCCACCAATGAATTTTGGAGTTTCAGACAAAGAAATGGCAGGGACAATCGAAAAGATGGAAGGTGGTAGGATGGGTCACAGTTTCCTATTCAGTAATGAGCCTCTATATATTAACCACTTCAATTCTTTGTTTGAAGAGCTATGGGAAAATGGGATTGATGCCATAGTGAGAATAAAAGCGATCGAAGAAGGAGTTGATTCAGAAGGAATAAAGATCATTCAAGACCCGCTTGAAATACAAAGGCTTCTCTTTAGTGTTATACAAAAAGCTAATGAAGAAATACTGGCTGTCCAGGCTGAGGGAGAGTTCTGCTGCTCCTCTTGGACAAAGAGAACTGAGCCCTCTGTCACGCCTTAGGTGATTGCTCTAAGGCATGGGTAATGGTAATAATGGAGAAGTTTGTCCGATGGATTGTTGTATTGCTTTTGCTTGTTGACTTAAATCTGCAGCTTGGTGTGGCGTTAACTGTCCATTGTTCTGCTTGACATTTACTTGATTCAAAAAGGCGTTGAGTTGGTTACAAGCAGGTGTATCGTGGTTGCGATTCAATTGTGCTAAAGCAGCATTTAATGGAGCTTCCAAGCTAGTGGTTACGCCTTTTGGAAGATGGAAACCGTTTATTGTATTGATAAGTTGCTGAATTGCTTGAGTCGGTGTAAGAGTAGTAGGAATTACCGAGACAGAGCCAGAGTCAAAATTAGTTACATAGACGTTACCATAATTGGGATCAAAACGGGGCTTCATATTTCGAAGTCGAATACCATCACGACTTTGCCATTCCCTACTGCAATTCCTGTGCTAACATGTGTGAGCTCTGGATTCAAGATGTTTGCACGTGATTCTTTATGCTTCATCATGTCGTCAATTGCAACACTTATAGCAGTCTTACATGCATCAATGTCCCCACAACCATAAACAGAAAGATTCTCTGCAACATATCCTGTTTGATTATTCTTTGAATATCTCTCTGAAGGAGTACTTCCAGATGAGTCAAGATGGGTTAATTGTTGTTGTTGGCTGTGAAAGTAGAAATTTCGCTTGATTGTCTGCTAATATATCATGACCTTGATGTAAGGGCTGAAGATGAAAATTAATTCGTTCATTATTAATTAGAGCAAGTGCATATGATTTGAGAGCTGGAATTGATGATGGATTTGCAGAATTTGGCGTAAAGGCAAATATTGCTGTGAGTAATACTATTAGGCCACCGCCAATTATGGTGATTAACAGTCCCTTGTGCATTCCGCCTCTCATTATGATCTAACTTGCGTAATTTAAAATCACTTTTACTGAAGGTATGATGCCCATCACTGCCCAGATTTACTTGCTGAGTAGCAGTCTTGATTTACGGGGCTTATATGCTCATTTATCAGCTCAGAATGTCAAGTTAATGATAAATCATTGAGCGTGAATATTTGAGCCTAAAACATGGTATTACTTATCTACTCCAATAATACGGAAAACTGACGCCTTAGAAGAAATCATGATATGTCAATGCTTGCAAACTGGGCTTCTAATTTAGCGTGGTAGTTGCTGATCATATCCCATAATTCTTCACAACGGATCACTTCTCACAGGAGAGACACACACGGTGACGTTAACTCTTAATGCCTTTTATTGATTCATTGGGTGTACATCTATTCCTTATTGAATCGGCTGCTGTTCAAGATGCTATTAGATACGCCTTAGAGGAATCCACTCTTTGACTACTCTAAGGCATGGGTAATGGTAATAATGATGGAGAAGTTTGTCCGAGCATCCCACCGATTTTTCTACATCCTATGGCCTGCTGTATTGCTGCGAATGATTAATAGGCTATTAATGAAGGACTTTTCTACAACTGGTATGCTATTCTCCAGAGCGGGCAAACTAATTATCTACTACCTCCTAGTCGCGATTATGGCGGCTCTATTTATCTGCAACATGGCAGCCCGGCTTTCCAATCTACATCATAGTTAACCTAGCGCGCCTCTAGAGTGCTATAAGGGAGTAAGATTATCTTTATATGCCGTGCTACAGGTATCTACGAAGATGTTTCATAAAGGACATGTACCATTAGTAGCAGCAATTGCTTTGACCGCAATCACATTGGCGGTACCACACCAAGCATTCGTATTTGCACTTCCCGAACATGTGCCACCTCACAATAGTGCCATTATCATTACTCGGGATGATGATTCTAACAATCTCAGCCAAGGTATTGGTAACCAGGGAAACAATGTCCCGGACATCCTTATACCCCCTATTGGTCAACAGGGAGACAACGTCCACCCGCCGCGTTAACGCGACAGTACTCGGGTATCGACTCGGGTATCGACTCGGCCTCGTACTCGGGTATCGAAATCCTACACTGCGCGAAGGTTTTGGGATTAGGCTTCTTGCGTGGAGCCTTCACCTTGGACTTGGATAATATTGGTATCTGTTGAGACATACAAGTGTTATAGAAGATTGTTCGATATAAAGGTACAATCATTCTATCCATATATGATGTCACGCAAATCATCACGGTGTAAACCGTGTACAGAGCGTAAACTGAGCGTGGATTGTATTGATAGAGGCGCTTTGCTGCGAAATGGCGTAAACTGGCAACGCCGTGAAGCCACATAGGACCTGATCACTATCTATAGGATTAGCCAAACCGTTCAGATTATGTCCGGATAACTCATCTAGGTTTTCATATGTATACGCTCAAGTCCCACGACACTGATAAATGACACTCGTCGAATATGTTTATATTCTAGGATGCCGTGTCTTTCTCAGGACGCTATCCTCTGTCTTATGTCAGGCTTTTTTAACGAGTAATGACCATCTAGAATTAATGGTTCTCAAAGAATCAAGTCTAAGTTCAAGATGAAAGACGGTATACCTAACCTACATAACCTGACATCTAAAGCTTAAATTCGCTTAAATTCTCCGTCCTGTCAACACCTGTAGCTCACTCACATTTGCCGGGCAAACTTAGTGCTATTTTCGAGTAACTTAGTGTGTAAGCGTATTATTATAAAGTAATAAAGTAAATATACCTTCTCATTATTAGGTGCAACAATGAAAAAAAGAACTAATCCTGTCTTTGCATCTCTGTTCTTTATTATGACTTTCATAGTGTCAACAACACATACACTCTATCCTGCGTACGCTCAAACAAATGCTGCTGTGCTTAGCAATACTACTAAGTTGGCCTCTAATATAATCACAGATACAGCTCCTGTTATCGCTAAAGAGGGATTGCAAATTAATAAAGTCAAATAGAGATAACCCTCACGAAGCTATTTCCAACCTACAAGCAGCTGTAAAATATGTCAGTTCTCTTCCTTTTGTTAATAGCACTAAAAAAGCTTCTATTGGCTGGTGTTTTGGCGGAGGACAATCACTGCAACTAGCTTTGCATAGTGAACAACACCTTCTTGCAGCTACTATACTGTATTACGGAACCTTGATGGTTTAGTGCAGCTCACTACAGCTAACTGCAGAGAATTGGAAAATGCTTTTTGCATGTCTTTCATCAAACTACTTCCCTTGATATCCATATGGCGTTGAAGGACAAGGTCAAAGTAACTAATTTAACTTTCGTCTCTTATTTTCTTTATATTTCTCAGCTTTGAATCTTTCCAGCTCGTATTTGTGGAGGTCTACAAATTTAATCCCTCCAGCAAGCACAGGGTGGACATCTTTTATCTCTGTAAACATTTTCTGGCATACTTTCCGATAATCTGGGTGTCCTTGAGGAATAGTTCTAAGCTCAATCATATGACATGCCTCACGCAAATTAAGTTTCATAAAATAAGGATATTTATAAGCAAAATTAACTACATATTGCGATTCTTCGGGCATTTTCATTGAAATTATATTATATACTTCGTCACATTTATACATACAATCTTTGAAATCTTTATCGATACCCATGTCGATAATTTCTTTCGGAAGATCATATCCGTGTTTAGTAGAAAGCAGCTGCCTTTCCAATGTAAGAACTCTATGACGATGCAGATCACGGAACATTCCGAAATTTGTAAACATTTCGAATGTATATTCTATCATTTCAAATGCTCTACCAGGACGATGTCTTCTATTTGTACGGAATTTGGTATAGGTTTGGATTACTTTATGTCTTTCTCTTGCGGGGAGAGATCGAATATATCTTGCAATGCTCTCAAGAGATTGACCTTGCGATTGTTCATATAAAATTGCAGAGGCCACTTTTATTTCAGCCTCGGCGTTATCTTCAAAATTTAGAAGTTTCACGGATTGTGGTTTTTCTTCTACCTTGATATTTTTGGTGTGATATCTAGCAAGCCCTATGATTGCATTCTTTGTATTCAGGAGATAAGTTTGTAGGGTATGCCCATACTCATCATTTGCTCGCCTTACAAAAGCAAAAATAACTGCATCAAGTTCTAATTGCAATTGAACTGCAAGCGATTTTACTTCACTTATTTCGGAGGAGAACATTTTTGATAGCAAGTATTCAAATGCGCGACCATTTCCTGTAATGCCCAAATTTGTAAGAGTAGAGGCTGGTAAAAGTCCACGGAGGACATCAAGTGTCTTGGCCTTAATAGTTGCATTATATATTCGTCTCGCAGATTCAATGTCTCCATCAAATTTCAAGTCAGAATACGCTACTTCAGATTTTGACAATGAGTCAAAAAAAAGAAATTTGTCTATTGGTTGCAATTCTGCAATAAATTTCTGCATTGGCAATAGATTCTTGGCGTAAATGTCAAAAGCATGATCGCATGCCTGTATGTATAAATCAGCATACGGTGATGCCATAATGCGTTCTTCTTTAAAGTACTTATATTGACCCTTAATTTTTTGATCAAATGCCACATAGCGCGAGGATTTTTCAAGATATGAGAGTCCAATTCTATGATCCTCGATTTTTTTAGCAGCTATGTTTGAGACCCATTCTATTGCGATCTGTGCCTCTCCTAGTTCAGCAACAGAGTCGTCTCCATATTCTAACAATACTTTTTCATAGAATTCTCCTGCCCTCTTTGGATTTTTGGCAAATTCATCTAGGAATACACGTCGCATTGTCTTATCTGTCCTAGAATATCTGGACATTAAGGCTCCTCTGTCTACCTGTGCAGGTGTAATGATCGCAAAAACAGGTCTGTCAAGGTTAGAAAAATGCGGACCTAGAATAAATTTTTCTTCTTCGGAGAAATTATCATAGAAAATTGTGTTATAGGCGCTCATATTGCTTAACTCATGACCATGTCTGAAAATGAAGATGCATATCCTAAAAATTCGATCTTACTCTACGATTTTTAGCAATGCCCAAACTTGGTTTGTTGTTATGACGACTTATTACAGAATGGGAATTGATAAATTGGTTGTTATAAAATGTATTCTTGCTCTTGTTTGAAGTTGTATCTAAGTCTATTCCATGTGAGGAGTTCTTTATCACGTTAGAGTAGAATATATTCCCTGAAGAGCCAAACACCACATTAATGCCATATTGCGAATCTGAAATTGTGTTATTATAGATCTTGTTGTAATGTGATTGCGAAACGAGTATGCCATTAACTTCATTAAAGATAATATTATTTCTGGCAACAGAGTTAGACATATTTCTACTAAACATTATACCGGCTTTGCCATTATTGTAGATTTGATTATTTTCGATTAATACATTGTAACAATTTAGCGAACAAATGATTCCCTGTGCACCGTTGTCGTGAACAATGTTGTTTCGAATTATCATATCATGAGTACCGGTGTGTGGATCAAGGCCATAATTTGCATTGTGGTAAACTTGGTTATTTTCTATAGTCATACGACTTACACCGCTAGAATAGAAACCAAAATAGAGATCGTGTATACTATTACCTCTTATTACACTCCCATTAGCACCGTAGTAATTTAGACCACCTGACCCAATATCGGATGTACTTCCACTTTCGTATCCCAGATATGCAATCTCTGAATTTGTTATATCGGTAGTGCCTGTTGCATCATGCTCGATCTTGATAAAACCTCTCGGAGCACCATAATGTATGATATAGCCATTTGGTGTTGCCCCCTTCGTTCCAGGAGGTACTGCCTCTCTCGATCCATTGGTTATAGCATAGTTATTAGTTGTGGGATCCCAGGAAGTAACTTTTACAGAATCAATTTTAAGACTACCATGCACATCTATATTGTACGGAATAGCATTGGTAGGGGTGATCTCTTGGTCTGAACTTATTTTCAACCATCTAGTATCTGTTGAATCTATGATGAATGTGGCTCCCTTAGCAATTACCACATTTGCACTTAGAAACCATATGCCATTTGGAGATTGCTCCAGTACACTGGTATCCTTCAGTTTATTGTCAATATCTGTGAATCTGGCTGAGCCACAACTAACAGTGATTGTTCTCGTGGACTGGCTATAGCTTATGCAACCACGAACAACATTGTTAGATTGAAAAGATGGAGTTGTGCTGCCCTTATTTGAAGGATGACCAAAGGAAGAAGTTTTGTGTTTTATAGCTTTTGCCTCTTGAATGGATGAGTGAATGACTGGAAATGCGATATACTGGGAGATAGTGCGTGAACTGGCTAAGGCAAAAGTAATAAAAAGTAAAACGAATAAAGGTATCCAAAAGTTAGTCAAGTCAAGAAAAAATTCCAATGTGACATATATATATTGTTGAGTATTCACCTCTGGCATGGCGGGATCGACTCTCTCGCGGTAGTAGAATTGATGTATACCATACTTGATTTTTTATGAATAATTATTGGAATATGGGAAGCTGTCAGCTTCGTCGTTATATTTTGTTTGTTTTTGTTTGACTAACGATTATCTACAGATCCAGAATGTCTAATTGTATTATCGTCGTTATATTTTGTTTGTTTTTGTTTGACTAACGATTATCTACAGATCCAGAATGTCTAATTGTATTACTAGATTTAAATATATAGCATGGAATTTACTAAAATGTATAAAATAGTAAATTTTAATATACTGCATTTCCTGCTGAGTTGACTTTCAAGATCTCAATTAATAAGGACTATGTCTAGTAATGTTTGTAGGATCAGACTGATTTTCATTTTCACTAACTAAATTACGCGTGTGAGCGTATGAGCAGCTGTCTTACGTTCTTGGAGCTAATTAATTCTAAAACTGTTTGGGCATTGTCAATATCTCTTTTTACGAGATCATCTGGGAAGTTGTCCCAGACTATTATATCATTTTCCCCAAATCTGTTTACTAACTCACAAAGATTTACTCTACCTGATTCTTCACCCACTGGATTCCTTGGATTAATTATGTAGATTTTCTCAAAGGATTTCGTATTATCCTTTATGACTTCAAATATGCCTCTGGACTTTCCGCATCCGCTTGTACCAAAGAAGAGTATTTTATCTGAATATGTTGTACTTCTTTCAAAATTATCTGGACTAACGAAGTGAAATTGTTGTTCGTGTCGAGATAACTGAACATTAATAGCGGTAGCTAATTCCTAAAGTATATCTTCAACTGGTACTTGACCTGATCTTATCATGGTATATGAAATTTCAAAAGGTTCCAAATTTGCATTTAGTTCTTTTGTTAATCTAGACGTACCGCTAGTTATAGAGCTTTTTTTGATTTTATCTTTTGCATTTACATTCGTATCCACATTCACATTCACATTTTACGCCAATAAAATTGGTAATTGAGCAAGTTAATAAGCCATCCTATTGTTGCAGTGGTCCTGTTAACTTATGCAATCCACCTCCTCGTATTATCAAATTTAGCCATACTATAGTTCACCATAAATTTACAACAGTCAGACCAGCACTTGGAGAATGAACGAGCAAAGTCTTAAAAATATAGAATTACTAGAATTCAGCGACGCAAGATTCCGAATGCAATATCTGTTCCCATGTTGGCTTTGGTTCCTGTGCAGATCCAAAAAACATGTGATATCAGCAGTTGGTAGGAATATAATAGAAATCGTCGGCGTATTCAAACTATGATATTATCGTTAGAAACATTATGGTAAAAATATTCCTTCTTGTTCAGACCCAACAATTCAACATTGCGAATAAGTCAAAATAGGTACCGTACTCCTCTGCATATTGAAAAATAATTAATCATGATAAAATGGTTCTCACAGATTTTCGGAAAAGATATCGGGGGAGCAGAATATCAGCGATGAATATACTGCATGGCATTGCATTCGTGTTTCTTAAATACCTATTCGATGATTCTTCTTAGGATGTATTACAGCAAGAGTAAATTTCTGACATCGTCCTTGAAGAGATCTCTTATTATCAATATTGGGACGACGGCTATTATTATTGGGTTGATACTAACTTCTAATTTGTGTTCGATCCCAAAAGTACTTGCTCAAGGTATGATGATGCCACCAGCTGCGAGTATTGGAGATAGAAAAATTGTATCACATTTTGATATTACACCGAAAATAGTTAGAGTAGGTCAGAATGTTTTAATGAAAATC
>Ga0187772_10001953_pt1 | contig 10060 bp, 6 predicted proteins | sample 0116_SJ02_MP15_2_FD_133137 | JGI IMG/M metagenome (GOLD analysis project Ga0187772, IMG submission 133137) | Tropical peat soil microbial communities from peatlands in Department of Meta, Colombia - 0116_SJ02_MP15_20_MG | ecosystem: Environmental > Terrestrial > Soil > Wetlands > Peat | place... | reverse complement strand
TGGAGCCGCCGGCGTTCGCCCACGGGCCGGAGCCCCCGGACCGGGCGGCCGCGCGACGCCAGCTGACCGTGCCGGACGACATCGTCCTCGGCGTCCTCCTCCCCCCCGTCGACCCGTCGGCGAAGTCGGAGGTGACCGCGGCGCTCGAGGCGTTCGCACGTACCCGGCCGATCTTCCCCGGGGCTCGGCTCGCGGCGGTCGGTCTCCCGGAGGTCACCGGGCCGGGGGTCGTCCCCCTCCCCGGCCGGGACGCCGGTACGGTCGCGGCCGCGGTCGCCGCCGCGGACGTCGCGGTCTCCTTCTCCGTAGGGTCGGTCCTGGACCCTGGTCTCGTCGCCGCCCTCCGGACCGGCGTCGCCACGATCGTCCCGCCGTCGGCCGACCTTGGCGACGGGGCGGAGGGGGCCGTGCGACGGGCGCCGTTGACCGACGCCGGCGAGCTCGCCAGCGTCGTCGCCGAGCTGTTCGCCGACCCCGAGGCCCGTCTCGAGCTGGGCGAGAGCGGTCGACAGTTCGCCCGCCGGTTCGAGCCGGACCGTCTGGCCCAGGAGCTCGAGAACGTCGGGGCGCTCGGCACCACCTAGCGTTCCGGGTCGTTCGGCCCGCCCCACCGATGGCCGAGGGACGAACGGGGGGTCGCCCCGGACCTCCCTCGACGCCGGACTAGCCCGGCACGTCGTCGAGCTCGTCGAGGCGCCACTCCGCGAAGCCGCGCCCCGCCGAGGCCTTGCGAACGGCGGAGGCGACGCTCGACCAGCGGACCCCCGGCGGGAGGAGCCCCTGGTCGAGGTCGACCAAGAGACGAAGGAGACGGGCCCGGGTCTCTCGGAACGGGTCGGCCCCGTCGGTCGCGTGGGTCCGTCCCGCCGTCCGCAGTTCCTGTAACCGGCCGTTCTCGAACGACCAGACGCCGACGATCCCGGTGCGCCGGCCGTTCGTCCGTTGCACGAGGCGGGCGGCGGAGCGTTCCGAGGCGAGGACGACCGCCACCCAGTCCGCCCACGGGCGGCGTCGGATCGCCTGGGCGAGCACCGCCCGGGCGTCCCCGACCTTCCCCTCGACGAGCCCGACCTCGTCCTCCCGTCGGGCCACGAGGTCGAAGTAGTCGGTCCGGTCCGGGTCGAGGTACGTCCGGTAGCCTCGCGCCGTGAGCTCCGCGGCGACCGCCTCGAGCAGCCGCCGCTCCGGCACCGCGGGCCGGCGCGCCGTCGTCCCGGCCGTCACGATCCGCTCCGGAGGAACCAGCGGTCGAGCCTCGCGCGCGCGAGGTGGACGAAGATCGGACGGCCATGGGGGCAGGTCCGCGGACGGTCCGGCTGCCGGTCGAGCAGGCCGAGCAGCTCGGCGATCTTCGTCCGCTCCACGACGTCCCCGGCGCGGATCGCGGCGTGGCAGGCGATCGACGCCGCCCGCCGCTCCTCGAGGCCGTCCGGGAGCGTCGGTCGTCCGCCTCCGGCGAGCTCCCGGAGGAGCTCCACGACCGCGTCCGCCCGGACCGTCCGACCCCGGTACGACGGGACCGCGAGGACCCGGTAGGCGCCGGGCCCGAACGGCTCGACCGCGAAGCCGGTCGCGCGGACCTCCTCGGCGTGCGCGGCGAGCGCCGACCGTTCGGCCGCGGTGAGCGTCAGGGGGATCGGCTCGACCAGCACCTGCCGGGCGAGGACCCCGCCGGCCCGGAGCGTGTCGTAGAGGAGACGCTCGCTCGCCGCGTGCTGGTCGATCAGGACCAGCCCGTCGTCGGACACCGCGACCCAGTAGAGCGCCGCGAACGGTCCGAGCAGCTCGAGCCGCGGTCGGTCCCGGGCGGCCGCGACCTGCACGGGCCGTGCCCCCCCGGGCTCGGGAGCGAGGGTGCGCTGGACCGCGACCTGCCGCGCGGCGGGGCTGGGCGCTCGGGCCGGCGGCGACACCGGCGCCAGGGACGGTCGAGCTCCCGCGGCGCGCGGGGGCTCGGTGAGCCGAGGCGAGCCGACCACCGCCTCGGCGACGGCCCGGCGGAGCTCCTCCTCGACCTCCCGGGCAGCGAGCAGGCGGACCTCCCGCTTGGTCGGATGGACGTTGACGTCGACACGGCCCGGGTCGATGGAGAGGTGCACGATCCCGACCGGGAAGCGGGGCCGGGGGAGCGTCGTCCCGAAGCCGACCCGGACCGCCTGCGCGAGCGACCTCGAGGCGACCGGCCGTCCGTTGACCGAGAGGAACAGACCCGCGGAGGTCGACCCGGCGAGCGCGGGAGGACCGAGCGCCCCATCGATCGCGGCTTCCCCCCCCTCGGCACGGAGGGGGAACGACGCCGCCGGGAACTCGGGCCCGAGGACCCGACCGGCGGCCTCCGCCAGGGTCGACGCGGCCGGAAAGCTCGCGAGCTCCCCCGCCTCCGCGAGCAGCCGCAGGGCGACCGTCGGGCGGGCCAGGTAGAGCTGCTCCAGGACCCGCACGACCTCGATCTGCTCCCGAGCGCCGGAGCGGAGGAACTTGCGGCGAGCCGGCGTGTTGAAGAACAGGTCGGCGACCTCGACGGTCGTCCCCGGCGAGCGCGGCTCGACGAGCCGTTGCACGACCTTGCCCGCGACGACCTCGATCCCCTCGGCGGCGTCGGCCCCCGGCGGCCGGGAGAGCAGGCGGAGCCGGGAGACCGCCGAGATCGCGGCCAGCGCCTCGCCGCGGAAACCGAGGGAGCCGATCGCCTCGACCGGCCCATCCGGGGCGAGCTTGCTGGTCGCGTGGCGCTCCACCGCGAGCTCGAGCTCGGCCGGGGCGATCCCGGTCCCGTCGTCGGCGACCTCGATCCTCTCCAGCCCGCCGCCGCGCAACCGGACCGTGACCGAGCTCGCGCCGGCATCGTAGGCGTTCTCCACGAGCTCCTTCACGGCGGACGCGGGCCGCTCGACGACCTCACCGGCCGCGATCCGCTCGATCGTATCGGGGTCGAGGCGCCGGATCACCGGACGCGGAGGCCGCCGGGACGACATCAGTGCCCGTCCGGCTCCGGTCCCGTCACGCGCCGACGCAGCTCGGCAAGCTTCGCCCGGGCCTGGTCGCCGGAGAGCTCCTCGACCTCGAGCGACCGCAGCTCCTGGACGATCGGGGTGTCGGTCGGGGCCGCGGGTCCGAGGAGGACCGCTTGGGTGTACCGCGGGCCCCGTACGGCCCCGCGGCGCGAGCGGACCGTTCCCGCCGGGGCCGAAGGGAGCTCCGCCTCGAGCTCCCCGAGCAGACGGTTCGCCTCCTCGAGGACCGGCTCGGGGACCCCGGCAAGGCGCGCGACGTGGACCCCGTAGCTGCGGTCGGTCGCCCCTGGCACGAGCCGGTGGAGGAAGACCACCCCCTCGGGGCGGTCCTGGACGGCGAAGTGGCCGTTGCGCGCCCCGCCCAGGCTGCTGATGAGGTTCGTCAGCTGGTGGTAGTGGGTCGCCAGCACCGCCCGAGCCCGGCGCACGTCGTGCAGGTACCGCAGGGTCGCCCAGGCGATCGCCAATCCGTCGAACGTGCTCGTCCCCCGCCCGACCTCGTCCAGGAGGACGAGCGAGGTCGGCCCGGCACCGCGGAGGATCGAGGCGACCTCGCTCATCTCGACCATGAAGCTCGACTTCGCGCGACCGATCTCGTCGGTGAAGCCCATCCGGGTGAACAGCTCGGTGACGACCCCGATCCGAGCGAACCGCGCGGGGACGAACGAGCCGGCCTGGGCGAGGACGAGGAGGAGCCCGACCTGACGCATGTAGGTCGACTTGCCCGACATGTTCGGCCCGGTGAGGACGAGGAGGCGGCGTTCGGCGTCGAGCTCGACGTCGTTCGGGACGAACCGCTCCGACAGGAGACGGTCGAGGACGGGATGCCGGCCCTCACGGATCACGACGGTCGACGAGCCGTCGACCTGCGGCCGAACGTAACCACGGTGGACGGCGAGATGGGCGAACGTTCCGAGCGCGTCGAACGCCCCCGTGGCCCGGGCGAGCCGGTGGATCTGGCCGACCTGGGCGTCGACCGCCACCAGGAGCTCCTCCCAGGCCGCCTCCGCCGCGGCCTGAGCGGCGTCCCGCCCGAGCGCGAGCCGGTCGGAGATCGCGAGGAGCTCGTCGCTGACGAACCGCTCGGCCTGGGCGACCGTCTGCCGACGCCGGAAGTGCGCCGGGACCCGCGCGAGGTGCGGCCGGGTCACCTCGAAGTAGTGCCCGAAGACCTGGTTGTAGCCGATCTTCAGGGTCTTGATCCCGCTCGCCTCCTGCTCGCGGCGCTCGAGCGCGGCGAGCTCAGCGAGCGCCGTGGCCTCTTCCCCGCGAAGTCGGTCGAGCTCCGGGGAGACCCCGGGCCGGAACAGCTCGACCGCCCCCGTTCCGGCCGCGACGGTCTCGGGGACCGCCGATGCCAGGAGGTCGACCAACGCCGTCGGCGGAGCGAGGTCGCGGGCGATCTCGGCGAGGAGGGGGCTCGTGAGCTCGGTGCGCAGCTCCTCCCCGAGCTCCTGGCAGGTGCGGAGCCCGTCCCTCAGGCGCGCGAGCTCGTCGGGACGAACGCGACGGCCGGCCGCCCGCGAGGCGATCCGGTCCAGGTCCGCGACGCCCTTGAGGCGGTCCCTCCAACGGTCGAGCGAGCTCGCGCGGTGGACGAGCTCGCCGACCGCGTCCAACCGCGCCTCGATCCCCCGGACGTCGGCGAGGGGGTTCGTGAGCCAGAACGTCAGCGTCCGCCGCCCGGCCGGGGTGACGGTCTCGTCCCAGACGCCGAGGAGGGTCGCGCCCCGCGGGTCGTCCGGGTTCATCGGACGGGAGATCTCGAGGTGACGCAGCGTCTTCGCGTCGAGGACGAGGCGTCGTCCTCCCGCGCCCCGATCGACCAGGGCCACGTGGGGCAGGAGCCGCGGCTGGGTCGCGCGGAGGAACGCGATGAGGCTGCGGTCGGTCCGTTCGACGGCGGCGGAGGGCGGCGGGGACGCGACGAGGGTCGCCGGTACCTCGGCGGCGCTCACCGGGCGGGGGGCCTCCTCGAGGCGGGCGGCCGGGAAGTCCCGCCGCAGGGCGGCCGTGAGCGGCCCCGCGAGCTCGTCGGGGGCGGTCCACAGGATCTCTCGGGGGGTGAACGTGGCGATCGCCGAGACGACGCCTTCCGGGCCCGGCCCGTCCGCGGCCCCGTGGACCCACTCGCCGGTCGTGACGTCGACCGCGGAGAAGCCCCCGGACGTCGCGTCGGGGGCGGCGACGCAGGCGAGGAAGTTGTGCTCCGGGCCGCCCAGGATCCCGTCCTCGACGACCGTGCCCGGGGTAACGACGCGGGTGACCTCGCGACGCACGAGCCCCTGAGCGTGGCGTGCGTCCTCGACCTGGTCGCAGAGGGCGACCTTGTAGCCCTTGCGGACGAGCCGGCCGAGGTACGTCTCGATTGCGTGGTGAGGGACCCCCGCCATCGGCACGCGCTCGCCGCGGGAATCCGGCCCTCGCGCGGTCAGCACGACGTCGAGCTCGCGCGAGAGCAGGCGGGCGTCGTCTCCGAACGTCTCGTAGAAGTCCCCTACCCGGAACAGCACGAGGTGCCCGGGGTAGCGCCCCTTCACCCCCTCGTACTGTTCCAGGAGCGGGGTCGACGCGAGCACCTCCGGCATCGGGCCCATGCAGGCTCGACGCGACTTAAGGAGCGGCGGAGCACCGCCGACGGCCGACCGTGCGGCCCTCTCTGAGCGGGGCCGGAGACCGCAAGGCACCGGCGCTGAGGGGGAGATTTGAACTCCCGTGGCGTTGCCGCCACCAGCTTTCAAGGCTGGCGCCTTGCCGGGCTAGGCTACCTCAGCGCGAGCCGACAGCGTCGCGCGGACGGTTAACGGCTCCGGCGGCGAGGTCCGCGGTCGTGCGATGCAGGTGCCGGGAGCTCCGCGACGGGACACCCTGCGACCCGACGATTCGAACCCGGGTAGTCAGCTTGGAGGGCTGACATCCTACCACTAGATTACACCTGCACGAACCCCGCGGACGGCGGGCGACCTCTCCCCGAGGTTAAGACTTTGGGGGCGGCCCTCGGCCGGAGCCGGTGGCGAGGTCGACCATCGCGACCCGTTCGAGGATCAGCCCTTCCCAGGAACCGGGAGGGACGGACGATCGGTCGGCCGCCCCGATGCCGAGCCGCTCCAGGGTCTCGGCGGTGACCGGGCGGGGATAGGCGTCCGGGTCCGCGACGAGCCCGAAGCGCTCGAGGAGGGACTCCGGCTCGAGCGGACGTTCGGCCACGACGACGAACCGGCTCGTCCCCTCTCCCACGCCGACTTTCGCCAAGGCCCGGGGGAGCTGGTCGTCGCCGGCGACGTAGAGGACGAACTCCGCCGAGCGGTCCCGGAGGCGGACGGCGCCCCGGGCCCGGGACCGGCCGAGGTGGGCCCAGGCGGAGAGGAGATGCCGCTCGCCGGCGACGCCGTCCGCGTCGAGCAGGGCGACCAGCCCCGGGGCGTCCTTCGCGAGCTCGCGGAGGAGCCGGACGATCTCGGCCACGCCCGGCTCTGGGGGATCCCGACGTCGGGCCCCCACCGCGTGGAGCGACCGTTCTTCCGGAGCGGGCAGCGGGGGCATCGGGATCACTCCGCGAGGAACCGCAGGAACTCCTCCCGCGTGCGCGGCTGGAGGGTGTAGTTCTCCTCCTTCTCGCGGCCGATCGTCGAGGTCGGCGTGACCCCGTAGTCGTGCCCCGGCAGGACGACCAGCGCGTCATCCAGCCGAACGACCCTTCCGAGGAGGCTGTCGTACATCTGGGACGGGTCCCCGCCCGGCAGGTCGGTGCGGCCGCACTCCCCGACGAACAGCGTGTCGCCGGTCGCTACGTGGCCGCTGAAGACGTAGAGGACGCTGTCCGGGGTGTGGCCGGGGGTGTACACGACCTCGAACCGCAGTCGACCGGCCTCGACCACGCTCCCCTCGTCGAGCGCGAGGTCGGTCCGGAACGGCACGTTCCGGTGCGCGGCGATCTTCGCGCCCGTCCGCTCGACGACCTCGGCGTTGCCGGCGCAGTGGTCCTGATGGCGGTGGGTATTGAGGACGTAACGGACCTTCACCGACCGAGCGTCGATCGCCTCGAACAACGGCTCGAGGCCGTACGACGGGTCGATCACGACCGCGTCGCCTCCCTCTCGGTCCGCCACGAGGTAGGTGAAGTTCAGCAACGGTCCGAGCCGCAGCTGCTCGAGGATCACGACGGGCCGGACCCGAGCTGGGTATTTGACAGGACAGGCGCGTCGGGCGTCGCGCGAGCTACTCGGCGCGGGCGTCGACGTCCGCGGCGCCTCGTCCGCTCACCGCGTCCAGGACGCGGCGGCCCTCCGCGGTCTCGGCGTACCAGTACGGGACGAAGATCAGCGAGAACGGGCCGAGGCGGACGTCCTCCACCGCCGGCGGGACCCGACGGCTCTCGACGACGATCGCTCCGGCATGCTGCTCCGTGTGGTCGACCCGTACCGTGTGACGTCGGCGGATCGCCTCGAGGGCGAGGGGTTTCGCCCCGGATTCGGTCAGCTGGGGGGCCAGCCGCTCGGCGGGGCCGTCAACGTCGCTGACGAGCTCGCGGACCCCCTCGTCCCACGTCTCCGCCCGGCGGCTGGTCGCGTTGACCGCGACGAGACGGCGGTGGACCGCCCCGGCCCCGCCGGCGAGCGCCGGGGCTCGGACGCGGTAGGCGGCAACGTAGAACGGGACCAGCCGCAGGGTGTAGCGAGCTCCCGGAAGTCCGGCGATCGCCTGGGCCTCCCGGCGGTCGATCCGGGGGCGCACCGTGCGCGCCCCGGCGGCGACCGGGGGGAACGGGCCCTCGAGCGGCGCCTCCTCGACCCCTGCGGGCTCGACCCCCGGGACCAAGGCGGACGGCAGGAGGATCTCCCCGAGCGCAGGACCGAGGGTCGATGGGTCGAGGAGCTCGATCCCGTGTTGGGCGGCCGACTCCCGGGCGGGGTCCCCGGGCTCGCCGTCGTAGACGATCGTCCGGTGGACGGAGTCCGGCGGGAACAGGGGTTCGACCTCGGCCGGCGAACGGCCGCGCGGGACGATCGCCACCGCTCGGTGATCGACCGCGCGTACGGCGACGGTCGCCCCCGGTAGGTCCTCGAGGTGGTAGCCGGCCGCCTGGAGCAATCGTCGCAGCACCGAAGGGGTCGGGGCGGGCGCGCTGACCATCCCCCCTCGAGCCTACGTCCGGGGATATCCCCCTATCGTTCCTCCGGCCGTCCCCGCGGCGTCGGGCCGGCCGATCCGACGCTCCGGCCCTTGTTCCGGGGGGACAGCGGCCCTTGGGGCACGCCCGCAGTAGGGGAGCGTCCCCCCGCGAACGCCCGGACTTTCCTCGGTTCGGCAAACCTATTACGGCCGCCCACGGTCCGACGCTCTGACGATGGGGGAGGCGGTCACGCTCCGCGTCGCCGAGGCGTTCCAGCAGGACATCGGCCTCGGGACCGCGCGGCTGGACGCCCAGACCCGCCAGCGGCTGAAGGTCGGCCTCGGCGATGTCGTCGAGGTCCGGGGTCGCAAGGCGACCCCGGCGATCGTGAGCCGAGCCCAGCCGGAGGACGAGGGGAAATCGCTCGTCCGGATCGAGGCGGTCGTCCGGCGGAACGCCGGGGTCAGCATCGGCGACCGCGTGTCGGTCCAGCGGGTCGACTGCCCCAACGCGGACGCGATCACCATCGCTCCGATCTATGCGGGCTCCGCCCGGATGGACCTCGGACCCGGCCTCGAGAGCTTCGTCTCCAAGGCGCTCCAGCGACGGCCGTTCGTGCGCGGCGATGTCTTCGTGATCCCGGGGGTCTTCCTCATGGGCGGCTCCCTGCCGTTCATGGTCGTCTCGACCCAGCCGAAGGGGATCGTCCAGGTCGCCCCGTCGTCGCTGATCACGATCCGGGAGGACACCGTCAGCGAGGCGGAGGTCGCCGCGCCCCGCGTCTCCTACGAGGACATCGGCGGGCTCCGCGAGAAGCTCGGCAGGGTCCGCGAGATGATCGAGCTCCCGCTCAAGCATCCGGAGCTGTTCGACCGGCTCGCGATCACCCCGCCGAAGGGGGTCCTCCTCTACGGACCGCCCGGGACCGGCAAGACGTTGATCGCCAAGGCCGTCGCGAACGAGGCCGGGGCCCACTTCATCGGGATCCAGGGTCCCGAGATCATCTCGAAGTACTACGGGGAGAGCGAGAAGGAGCTCCGGGAGAAGTTCGAGGAGGCGGAGAAGAACGCCCCGAGCGTGATCTTCATCGACGAGCTCGACTCGATCGCGCCGCGCCGGGACGAGGTCGTCGGGGAGGTCGAGCGGCGCGTCGTCGCGCAGCTCCTCACGCTGATGGACGGGCTTTCCGGTCGCGGGAACGTGATCGTCATCGCGGCGACGAACCGTGAGGAGGCGATCGACCCGGCGCTCCGGCGCCCTGGCCGGTTCGACCGGGAGATCGAGATCGGGGTCCCGACCCAGGAAGGCCGGCTCGAGATCCTCCAGATCCACACCCGGGGGATGCCGATCGAAGGCAGCGAGCGGGAGCGCGACCGGATCCTCAAGGAGCTTTCTGCGCAGTGCCACGGGTTCGTCGGGGCGGACGTCTCGTCGCTCGCCCGCGAGGCGGCGATGCGCGCCCTGCGGCGGTACCTGCCGGAGATCGATTTCGATCGCCCGATCCCGATCACCCTCCTCGAACGGATGAAGGTCACCGAGGCCGACTTCCGCGAGGCGCTCAAGCAGATCGAGCCGTCAAGCCTCCGGGACGTCGCCGTCGAGGTTCCGACGACACGTTGGCAGGAGGTCGGTGGGGTCGAGCGCGTCCGCCGGGTGCTGGAAGAGTCGGTCGAGCTGCCGTTCAAGAACCCGCAGGCCTACCGCCACATCGGGATCGACCCTCCGCGGGGCGTCCTGCTCTACGGCCCCCCGGGCGTCGGCAAGACCCTCCTCGCGAAGGCCGTGGCGACGGAGAGCCAGGCGAACTTCATCTCGGTGAAGGGACCCGAGGTGATGAGCAAGTGGGTCGGCGAGAGCGAGAAGGCGATCCGGATGATCTTCAAGAAGGCCCGCCAGGCCTCCCCGTCGATCGTCTTCATCGACGAGATCGACT
>Ga0187772_10001952_pt1 | contig 10060 bp, 5 predicted proteins | sample 0116_SJ02_MP15_2_FD_133137 | JGI IMG/M metagenome (GOLD analysis project Ga0187772, IMG submission 133137) | Tropical peat soil microbial communities from peatlands in Department of Meta, Colombia - 0116_SJ02_MP15_20_MG | ecosystem: Environmental > Terrestrial > Soil > Wetlands > Peat | place... | reverse complement strand
GGATCGAACTCCCGCACCACGACCGCATCGCCGCCGCCGCGCGAGAGGCTGATCAGGCAACGCCGCAGCGAGGGTGCGCATTCGGCTCCCTTCCACACCCAGTTCTCGTGCTCGTCGGCCGCCAGCTTGTCCAGATCGAGCAGCGTCTCCCACGCGGGGTCGGGCCGGCCGTAGTCCGCGACGCTCGTGCGGCGCCAGATCCCCTTCGGATGCTGCGCGTCCTGCCAGAAATTGAACACGTACTGGTGGTCGAGATCACCGTAAGGGATCCGGTCGGTGGCATCCATCACCTTGAGGAGGGCGTCGAAGTCCTGCTGGTAGGCCGGATCGGCCTGCAGGATGCGGGTGGCGCGAGCATTTTGCGCCTTGACCCATTCCATCGGCCTGGCGCCGTGGATGTCTTCGAGCCACAGATAGGGGTCGGCACCGCCCATGGTACCCCGATGCTGGCTGGTCACAGTTTCGGCTCCCCTCGCGGTGGCCACGCATGCGCCGAGGATCGCGGCGCACAGCTGCAATCGGCCGCATCCGCTCACGACGCGAGTACCCGTTCGACGGCATCGAACAGCGCGCGCAGGCCGAACGACACATCCTCGATGCGGCCATTGACGAAGAAGCCGGGCGTCGCACGCACTCCGCTGTCGAGGCCGCCGCGCTGCTGCTCGCGAACGCGCTGCAGGTAGATCTGATCGTCCATCTCGGCCGTGTAGCGCGCTATGTCGAGCCCCAGCCGCTCGGCGTAGGCATGCAGCTCCCTGGGTCGCAGGTGCGGCTGGTGGTCGAACAGCAGGTCATGCATCTCCCAGAACCGGCCCTGTCCGCCGGCGCATTCCGCGGCCAGCGCGGCGCCGAGCGCGAGCGGATGCACCTCTTCGAGCGGAAAGTGGCGGAACGCGAAGCGCACGCGTCCGGCAAAGCGCTCGAGCAGCAGTTTCACGGCCGGCTGTGCCTGCTTGCAGTTGGGGCACTCGAAGTCGCCGTACTCGACCACCGTCACTACCGCGTGGCGCGCGCCGGTCACGTGATCGACAGCGCCGAGCGGAACAGTCAGCTCGAAGGGGCGGTGCGGCGTCACGTCATTTCCCGTCCCAGGACTCCGTGGCGACGTCCGCCGGCATCGGCAGCGAGCGCAGGTACGTGACGAGTGTCCAGACGCCCTCGGTGCCGAGCGCGCCGCCAAACGCCGGCATGCCCTTGGGCCGACCGTAGTAGATCGAGGAAAACACCTCGGCGTCCGCGCCACCATAGCGCCAGCGCCCGTCCGCCAGATCGGGCGCCGTAAACCCGACGCCGCCGGCACCGTGACAGCCGTCGCAGTTCATGGCGACAAACAGCTGCGCGCCGCTCTGGGCGACCGCCGGATCGCCCGCGTGCGGGTTGCGCAGCACCCCGCCGCCGGGAAGGACGCCTCCCGCAGCCAGGTGCGCCTCGTAGCGCACCGCCGGAGGGAGCGCTGCGCTGCCGGGCGGCGGCGGCGCCGTGTGGCGCGCGCAGCATGCGAGCGCGCCGCACGCCAGAGGCGCCAGCGCGAGTAGCGCCGGGGCGCCTGGGCGCAGCGGCCGTGGTGGCCGACGTCGCATCACAGGCCGAAGATCCACACCAGGCCTCCCTGGCTGGTATGGCGCGCGAGGTCCTTGAGGAACTCCGCCGGCCCCCGCACGTCGGTCGGATCGGCTGCGAGCGTATCTCCCGAGATCAGTGCCCAATCCCCGCCGATGCCCGCATAGACGGCCACGTACTGGCGGCCATCGGGCGCGCGGTAGGTGATCGGATTGCCGACCACGCCCGAGCCCACCTTGAACTTCGACAGCAGCTCACCGGTGCGCGCATTGACTGTTTTGAACCATCCGTCCAGCGTCCCGTAGAAGGCCACGTCGCCGCCGGTGACCAGCGCGCCGCTCCACACCGGGAAGGGCTCGCGGTTCTCCCACACCTTCCTGCCGCTCGCGGCGTCCCACGCCATGAACGTGCCGAAGTAGCCCCCCGGGCCGGGGGTGTACGGGCTGTCGACGCCCACGAAGGGGGTGCCTTTCAGGTGCGTGACGCGTGCCACCGCATAGTCCATGCACATGTTGTTGGTGGCAGTGTAGAAAAGATGGGTGCGCGGTGAATAGGCGGCGGGCGAGGCGGGGCTGACGCCACCCTCGAGGCTCGGGCAGATGCCCTGCACCTTGCCGCGGGACAGCCCGGTCTGTTTCGCCGGGTCCAGCACCGGCCGCCCGGTCGTCAGATCCACCGACCGTGCCCAGGTCACCGGCGCGAACGGCGCGGCGACCAGCACCCGACCGCTGGCGCGGTCGAGCGTGTAGGCGAAACCGTTCTTGTCGAAGTGCACCAGCGCCTTGACGGGGCGACCGCCGACCGTCAGGTCCGCCAGGATCATGGCGCCGGTGGCGTCGTAGTCCCAGCTGTCGTGCGGCGTGAACTGATAGGCCCACACGAGCGCACCGTCCCCGGGCCGGCGCGCCAGCAGGCTCGCGCTCCATTTGTTATCGCCGGGCCGCTGCTCGGCATTGTAGGGCGAGGCATTGCCCGTGCCGTAATAGATGAGATCGAGTCCAGGGTCGTAGGAGAGCCATCCCCACACCGGTGCGCCGCCCGTCCGCCAGCTGTCGTTGCCCCAGGTGCGCACGCCCAGGTCGGGGCCCGGCTCGTAGGGCGGCCTGAACGTGTCGGCACGGGCGAGTACTTCGCTGTCCGGACCGAGATTGCGCGCGCTCCACACGGTCTGTCCCGTTTTCAGGTCGAGAGCCTTGATCCAGCCGTAGATGCCGAATTCACCGCCGGCCGCACCGACAATCACCCGGTCCTTGACGACCAGGGGCGCCATGGTGGTGGTCTCGCCGTCACCGAGCTCGGCGATCTTGGTCTTCCAGAGCTCGCGGCCGGAGCGCGCGTCCACCGCGACCGTATGGCCGTCGAGCAGGTTGTAGATGATCTTGCCGTCCGCGTAGAAGGCGCCGCGATTGACCGTGTCGCAGCAGGAGACTCCGATCGCATTCGAGCTGACCTCCGGCCGGTACTTCCACCGCAGCGGGTACCCCTCGCGCGTCAGGTCGAACGCATAGAGCACATTCGGCCACGGCGTCACGACATACATGGTGTCGCCGACCACCAGCGGTTGACCCTCGTGCCCGCCGAGCACACCCGTGGAGAATGTCCACACGGGATGCAGCGACCGGGCGTTCTGCGGGGTGATCTGGGCCAGCGCGCTGTAGCGGGTCGCGGAGTAGTCCGCGGACGGCATGGTCCATTGCCCGTCGTCGCCGGCTGCAACGCGTCCGACGGCTGCAACCAGGCACACCAGCACTGCGAGGAGCGCGATACGCGACATGCCCCATCCCCTGTAGCGGAAGCGAACGGGCTAAATGTCGGACCGCGAGCGCCGCAGGTCAAGATCTCGGTACGCGTCCGAGCGTGCGGGAGGGAGACGGCGCGGGCCGCGGCGCCCCCCGCGGTGCTGAGCCCCGCCCTCCCCCTGCATCCGCACAACCTCGTATTTCCGGCCCGCTCGCCCGGGCGCAACCTATTTTTGGGTCCGCACCGAAATGTATCAACACCTCCTGGTTCCGGTTGACGGCAGCGAGACGGCCCGCTGGGGTCTCAACGAGGCGATCAAGCTCGCGGGCAGGCTGGGCGCGCACATACGGCTCATCCATGTCGTCAACAAGCTGCCGTGGGTTTCTCCCCGCTTGTCGGGCCCGGCCGTGCAGGAGCTGATCGATCAACTGCGCGGCAGTGGCGAGTCGATCCTGCACGATTCGCTCACCGCGGTACGCACCGCTGGCATCCCGGCTGACTCTCGCCTGATCGAGGCGCTCGGGGCCGAGGTGGGCGAATGCATCGTGCAGCAAGCCGCCTCCTGGCCCGCCGACCTGATCGTCTGCGGCACCCACGGCCGGCGCGGCGTGCGCCGCGTCCTGATGGGCAGCGACGCCGAGTACGTGCTGCGCCGCAGCTCCGTCCCGGTCCTCATGGTTCGCGACGCGGGCCTCTCCGGTTAGCCTTCACCCGACGCACCAACGAGCGCAGCGATCCGTCCCGTCGACGCGACGGGCGACGCGCATCGAAAATTTGACTCGAAAACCAATATGTTGTTCTGTTGGACAGAACAACCAGAACGACGAGCGGCTCGGGCCGAGTTCGGGATATGTCGCGACAGCGGTTGCGGATCTTTGTGTCTTCGCCGGGCGACGTGATGTCGGCGCGCGAGGTTGCTGCGCAGATCATCGAGAAGCTCGCACACGAATACGCACGCTTCTTCACCATCGAGCCGTACTTGTGGGAATACGAGCCGATGCTGGCCTCGGGCCATTTCCAGGATTCGATCGATCCGCCGAGCCAGTTCGACGCGGTGATCCTCATCCTCGAGTCGCGGCTGGGCACGCCGCTGCCCGAGCGCACCGCCGTGCGCGAGTACCGCGGAATGGACGGGCGCACTCCGGTGACCGGCACCGAGTGGGAATTCGAGGACGCGCTGGTAGCGGCGCGGGCCCGCGGCACGCCCGACATCCTCGTCTATCGCAGCAGCCGGATGGCAACCGTCGATACCTGGGACGCGCAGAGCCGCCAGGCGGTGCTGCGCAACCTCGAGGCGCTCGATGCCTTCTGGTCGCGCCATTTTGCCGACCAGGGCACATTCCTCGGCGGCTACGCGAAGTTCAAGAGCCTGGAGGAGTTCGCCGCCAAGCTCGAGCACGATCTGCGCGGCTGCGTCCAGCGCCGCGTCGATAAGCTGCAGCCCGACGAGCGTGCACAGGGATTGCGGCTGTGGCCGAAGGCCCCGTTCCGGGGGCTCGAGTCCTATCAGTTCGAGCACGCGCCGATCTTCTTCGGACGGGATGAGGCGGTCGGCACGGCGTTGATGCGCCTGATCACCAATGCTCAGGCCGGCCGGCCGTTTCTGCTGGTGATGGGCGCGAGCGGTTCCGGCAAGTCCTCGCTGGTCAAGGCCGGCGTGCTGCCGCGACTGCTGGTGCCGCAGCGGGTGTCGGGCCTGGCCTTCCTACGGCGGGTGATCTTTCACCCCGGAGAAGCGCAGGCCGGCGAGGATCTGTTCGATGCACTCGCCCGCCGCCTCACCGCGGGCAACGGCGCTAGCACCGGGGTGCCCGAGCTGCTGGGGAGCTCTATGCCGGTGCAGGAGCTCGCCCGCCACCTGCGCGAGAGCTCGGCCCATCCCGACCTGCCCTTTGCCATGGTGCTGGATCGACTGGCGGCGGCCACGCGCGAGCAGGGACGCATGCTGCACTACGAGCAGGCGAAGCTGGTTCTGGAGCTCGATCAGCTCGAGGAGCTCTTCACCAGCGAGCGCGTGCTGCCGGAGCAGCGTAAGCACTTCGTACAGCTCGTCGCGGCACTGGTGCGCTCGGGACTGGTGTGGGTCATCGCCACGATACGGGCCGATTTCTGGCACCGGGCAACGGAGACGCCCGAGCTCGTGCAGCTGGCCGACGGCCAGGGCCGGCTGGACGTGCTGCCTCCGACCCCGTCCGAACTCAGCCAGATGATCCGGGGCCCGGCCGAGGCGGCCGCGATCCATTTCGAGACGCATCCCGTCACCGGTATTCCACTCAATGACGCGATCGCGGAAGCCGCGGCCGGTGAGCCGGGCGCGCTGCCGTTGCTCTCGTACCTGCTCGATCAGCTGTACCGCAAGGACATCGAAGAGGGTGGCTCGGACACGCTCACGTACGCCAGCTACAACGCCCTCGGCGGCCTCAAGGGCGCCATCGCCACGCGCGCCGATGCCGTGCTCGCCGCACAGCCGCCGGAGGTAAGGGCGGCGCTGCGTCCGGTGCTGTTCGCCCTGGTGCAGATGAGCGCCACCGAAGGCAGCGTCGAGCACGCCGTCGCGCGCCGCGCCCCGTTGTTCGATTTTCCCGAAGGCTCGGCCAAGCAGCAGCTGATCCGCGCGCTGCTCGATCCGGCTGCACGCCTGGTGGTCGCGGAGGCGACCGGTGCCAGTACCGCCACGGTGCGGCTCGCACACGAGGCGCTGATCAGCGAATGGCAGGCGGCGCGGGAATATGTCGCTGCCAATGCCGAAGCCCTTAAGGTCCGGCGCCGGCTCGAGGAGCGCTGCGCGCGCTGGCGCTCATTGGCCGGCGATGGCAAGGCCCCGAAGCGCTCCCTGTTCAGCCTCGAGCCGGGGCTCCTCACCGATCTGGACCTGACCGATGCCAAGCGCCTGCTGCGCGATTACCGCGAGGAGTTGCCGCCCGAGCTGGTCGAGTACGCGGAGCGCTCGGCCGCTCAGGACCGCCGGCGGCGCAAGCGCGCCGTGCACGTTGCCTCGGCCGTCGCGGCAGTCCTCGGTGTGTTGGCGATCGGCGCCACCTACGAAGCGCGGCTCGCCTCCGTGCAAACCAGGCGCGCCGAAGTCGAGGCCGGAACCGCCAAGGAAACGGCGCGCTTCCTGGTCGATCTCTTCCGCATCGCCGATCCGAGCGAAGCCCGCGGCAGCAAGGTGACGGCGCGCGAGATGCTGGATAAAGGCGCCGTGAGGCTCGAGAAGGAGCTCGCGAATCAGCCGGGAATCCGGGCGCGGCTGTTCGACACGATCGGGACGGCCTACATGGGTCTCGGGCTCTACGACCAGGCGCGGCCGCTGCTCGATAACGCGCTGACGCTCCGGCGCGGGCTTCCCGCGCAGGCAGCACCGCAGCTGATGGTGGAGTCGCTGAACCACATCGCCGAGCTCCAGGCGGACCGGGCCGATTTCCCCGCCGCCGAGCGCAGCTACCGCGAGGCCATCCAGCTGTCCGCCGGCGCCGCCGAAAAGAAAGATGACCTGGCGGGACTGCGTGCCTTGAGCCTCCACGGACTGGGCGTCGTCCTTGCCGAGGAAGGTCGCTATCCGGATGCCGATCGCAGCCTGCGCGATGCGCTGGCGCTCGAGCATCGACTCGGCCTCGACAAAAGCGACGAAGGCGCCCGCACGCTTCAGGACCTGGCCAAAGTCGTCGAGGACAGCGGCAATATCGAGAAGGCTATTCCGCTGATGGAACAAGCCGTTGCCCTGCACCGTTCGCTGCACGGTACGGATCCGTACCCGGCGTTCGCCGAGGCGCTCAACGACCTCGGCTACCTCAAAGAGCAGAAAGGTGACCCGCAGGCGGCGAGGACACTGTTCCTCGAGTCACTCGAGATGAAGCGACGCGTGTTTGGCGAGAAGCATCCCGAGGTGGCCGCGGGACTGGCGAATCTCGCGATCGTGGCAAATGACGAGGGCGACCTGGCGCGCGCCGAGGCGCTCGACCGCCAGGCACTCGCCATGCGGCGCGAGCTCCTGGGCGATAACCATCCCGATGTCGCCGATACCCTCAACAATCTCGCGTTCGTCCAGTCGGACCGGGGTGATTTCAAGGGGGCGGCCAGCAGCGAGCGCGAATCGCTCGAAATCTACCGGCATCTCTTTCCCGGCGATCACCCGGAGGTCGCGCGCATCGCCAACCGACTCGGCCTGTGGCTGACGCAGCAAGGTGCCTACGCCGAGGCCGAGCGCGAGCTCACCAATGCGCTCGAGATGCGCAAGCGCCTGCTCGGCCCCGACCATCCCGACGTGGCGAGCAGCCTCACGCATCTTGCGATTCTCGAGGTCGCAAAGCACGAGTTCGGCGCAGCACTCGCCTCCGCGGATCGCGCCGCCGAGATCTATCGCACCACCTCGAGCGCCGACTGGAAAATCGCCATCGCCGACAGTGTCGGCGGCGCCGCACTCACCGGTCTCGGGCGCTTCGACGATGCCGAAAAGCGGCTCGATCACGGTCTCACCGTCCTGCGCAGCAAGGACAGCGGAGCGCCGGCAACCTATCTGCAGATCGCCGAGCAATACTCGCGCGATCTGCAAGCGCAGCGCGCTCGCGCTCCCCGGACCGCGGTGGCTTCGAAGACCGGCGCATCCTGACGGTGCATCGTCCGCCTTGACATAATCCCCGCACGACGGCAAGCGTGACTCGCCGGCCCGCACGCGGCCGGCGCTAACGGTGTTGTAACGGCATGTAAGCTCAGCGCGCGTGGTCGACGCCGCCCGGTGCTCGTGCTAACTTGCGGCGTCTGTCTGATTAACGATAACGAAAGACACGCCCCGCTCGAGTCTCATCGCACGGGAGCCCCTCCGCCCACGAGCGCTCGGTGCGGCCGGGGATATCCGCGTCATTGCGCGGGCTTCAAACAAAGGGGTTCGCATATGACGCCACGCCGAAACAGACTGTTTGCCACCCTGACGTTGGTCGCATGCGGCGCGGTCACGGGCACGGCCCGGGCCCAGGCTGCCAACACCTACACGTGCACGGAGCTCGACATCCCGGGAGGGACGTATACCCAGCTCTGGCGCCTCAACAACCAGGGCTACATCGCCGGAAACACACAAAACGGCCCGTACATCTACAACCCCAACACAGGCACGTGGACACCGCTGCCGACGCCGCCGGCGGCCGCCGGTTACGTATTGACCGACCTGGTGGTGTTTGACATCAGCGATAACGGCACCATCGTCGGTGCCGCGTCAGATCCCAACGTCAACGGCGGAGTCGAACAGGGCTACATCCTCGGCTCGATCAACAACGCGTCCACCTATTCTTTCTATAACTACCATGATCCTGCGAACCCTGCGAACAACAACGTCGAGTTTCGCGGCCTCAGCAACAACGGCCTAGTCGCAGGTTGGGCGGTGAGCGCCGGCCTCGAGACTGCGAGCGGCTTCGTCTTCAACCCGACTGCCGCTGCGATCGACACCTTCCAGCCGGGCTTCACGGCTTTCAACCCGACACTAGCGGACGGTTCAGCGGGCTTGTTCACGCAGCTCGCAGGCATCAACGGCTCCGCCTTGGTCGCCGGATCCTCGGTGTCCGACACGATGGAGGAAGGAATCCTGGTCGGGCCGAGCTCGCTTTCTTTTGTAAATGCGGGTCGGGGCCTCCATCCGCGCGGCGTCAACGACGCCGATCCCTTCAACGCCGGCAACTGTGACGAGGGAAGCTGCGTGCGTGTATCCGGGTACGGGCTCTTCAACGGCAATGAAACGGCCTTCTACCTCGACTACGACCCGGCGACTGGTTACGTCCAGACGCCCCAGCTCGTCGATTGCAGCGCGCAGATTCCCGCGACTGCCAACGCGCTCATCGCAGAGGGAATCAACAATTCCGATACGATCACTGGCGACTACGCCGATGCCGCCGGCAATTCGCACGGCGTCATCGCCTATGCCTCGACCACCGTGCCGGCGTCGACCTGCCTCGCGAGCGAAGGCGGTTGCAACCTCTCGAACGGCCTGATCCTGCACAACATCACGGGCCTCAACTCGCTGCCCGGGAATGTCACCGAGAGCACCTGTCTGGTCCCGCAGGATCCGCGCATCGTTCAGTACGGCAGCTGTACTGGCCATTCGTTGCCAGTGGCGCAGGTGTGCCCGGGCTTCGGCACTACGGTGATCCCGCCGCAGCTGTGCGGCGGCGCAGGGAAGTCCGGTTCAGGCTTCGTACTGGTCAACACGATCGCCGAGGGCGTGGACGCGCTCTCGGGCATCCTGGTCGACAGCGAGGCCGTGGCCGAGCAGCTCGGCGGCGCTCCCCCGGCCTGTCCGGAGACGGTGGCCGCCTGGGGCCCGCGGTCGGGATCCGCGGTCGAAGGCACGGTGCCCGAGGGTACGGACATCGTCGAGCTCACGGGGGCCTGCGGGAGCTCGAAAGGCGTGAGCCGCGGGCTGTCGATCTATGGTGTCGGGCTGAAGCTCAACCCCGGAGCGTTACCCGGAGACTCGTTGCCCGAAAAGATGAAGATCTTCACCGAGAAGAAGTTCGAGACGCTCTTCGAGGCGATTGCCGCCGGGAACATGACGCTCAAGGAGCGTATCGAGGTGAATGCCTGCGTGGCGATCAGTCAGGGACTCTTCACCTTCAACAAGGCGGCCTGCGCGGCGCGCACGATCGTCGAATGCGACGCCCAGGTGGCGGCGAACGTCGGCAACTTCAGCGGCTCGCCGAGCGATCCGAACGTGTATGGGGACATCCGCGGGCGGCTGGCAAACCTCTATCTGACCATCAACACGCGGATACTG